>Ga0007792_10000351_pt1 | contig 16621 bp, 13 predicted proteins | sample CryBogmetaGMA6M_FD_60371 | JGI IMG/M metagenome (GOLD analysis project Ga0007792, IMG submission 60371) | Freshwater microbial communities from Crystal Bog, Wisconsin, USA - MA6M | ecosystem: Environmental > Aquatic > Freshwater > Lake | place: Crystal Bog, Wisconsin, USA | collected 2009-07-06
GTCCTGGGACCCAGGACAGAAATTTCTCCGGCATGGCTGAAACGGCTGCAACTCCGGCAGTAACAGCACCGGTCGCCTTTAGAAAGGTTCTGCGTGAATATTTTGTTGCCACAATGTACCTCCTGATATCGGATGAGACGGGTGAAGGGTAACGCCAGCTATCGACAACGTGCAGCTAGTTCGCACTGGTGTGCCGGCACCTTGTAGATACTAGTCCGTCATCTGCCATTAGGAAAATGAATTATCTGCATGACGGTATGCGCTTTGCGCATAGGATTTAACCCCACAAAATATGGGGCGTGAAGCTATCACGCCCCATATCGTAGTACGGGTAATCTGTTTGGCTGAAAGATCTATTCGTTTTCCTGCTGCAATTTGAGCAGTTTTTCAAAATACAGCTCCGGATTGGTAAGTCGTTCCACTTCCTTAACGCTGTACCCCAGTTCTTTAAAATTAAGGACCCCATTGAGCGCATGACAGTTGGCGCAGCTGAGCGCCTTGTTTTTCGGTGTCACCTGATGGTTGCTGCCGAAGTAGATCGTCTGCCATCCCGGAACCGGCTCATAATCCTTGATACCGAGGATTTTGGCGGCGGATGCTACGCCGGCAAGCGAATCCCCGTTTGCTATCGGCGGCGCAAAGTCCATGGACATCAACTTGCCATCCTTTTTGTTGTAATAGGCTTTACCCTGGAACACCTTGAACGGGTAAATTTTGCTTTTGCCGTCAGTTCTGCTCCCTTTTGGCCCGATGAACTTTGGCGTATTGCTGACTGTCAGGTTGTACCAGGCATACACGGGTGCGGTTTCATTGACTTCCCGCTTCAGGGTTGACGGTTCATAAAAGCCATTCCCCTGTTTTTCCCATTTGGTGAAATCCTTGGAAAATGCCCCGCCGGTTTTTGGAATATGACAGCTCTGGCAGGCTATTTTGTCGGTGTGCCGATTGTAGTCAGCATCAGTATGCGGTTTGATGGTGTGACATTCACCGACACAGGTCATGTAGATGCCGTCGTGTGCCCAGTTGTTGGGATCACGGCCGGTGGGGAACTTGTGGTTTTTCACCTGATGGCAGTCAACACAGATAATACCTTTGGTTACGTGAACCTCGGCCCCCTTGGCCATGGAGAAGCCGCGCTTGATCATGGCACCGCCGCCGGCTGCCTCGTGACAGGCCATGCAGTTTTTGATGGTCGGGCGACCAATATTAGCCGCCGCTTCGGTGCTGCGATCCTGGGTCATGACAACCTTACCGCTGCTGTCCTTGACAGCCTTTCTTTTACTGAAGTCATATTTCAGGGAGTGGCATATCAGGCAGTCTATCGCCTGCTCAGCTGCGGCGCCGGTACTGCCGACATCACTGGCGTGATCGCCCGGGTGACAGCTATTGCAGCCGGTAAACTTGGTTTTGCCGAGGGCATTCGGCGGGACTTCCTTCAGGTTGTTGACGATATCGTTACCGTTACACATGGTGTAGATGCGGTTCTTCATGCCATGCTCTTCATTGGGGTCCAGATTGTCAACGTGATCTACCTTTGAAGCATGTTTCCAATGAACCGTACCAAGAAACTCTTTGGCCTTGCCGGGATGGCATTCTTCACAGGTCTTCGGCCCGTGATAGCCGTTCTTGAGTATCTGCTCTTTTCCTGGATGCTCTTTGGCATTAACCGTTGCTGCCAGTAAGATACATCCCATAACGATCACAACGTTTTTTCCCCACATGTGTAATTCCTCTCGGTTTCAGACGTAATTATAACCAGCAAACGGTGTGAGATAATCACAGGTGATGTTTGATCCGGTTATATGAATTTATAGATGTTTGCAGTTAAATAAAAAGGAGGGCAAATCTGGCCGCAATAACGGCGTGCACTTATTCTCTTGGCAGCTACATCTAACCCCCCTCCGTCCCCCCTTACCTAAGAGGGGATGCCTTGAAGTCTCCCCTTAGATAAGGGGAGATTTAGGGGTTATGCGCAAAAACACAAGAGCTACGGGAAGTGCACCGGTAATTACGTTAGTCGTTCGTTATTGTGCATTTGCCGCTCTTGTCAAAGTCCATTTTGGCGTTAACAAATTTCACGTTGGTATAGCCCAGTTCCTTCAGGGCATGGTAGGCCATTTCAGCCCGGACACCGGTGGAGCAATGGACGATCACCAGCTTGTCCTTCGGAATTTTGGCCTGATGTTCCTTAATCTCTTCGGCAGGGATAAGCGTGGCATTTTTCAGCATGCCACCCTTCACTTCGTCCGGATTACGAACATCAATAATCATGACATTGGCAGGCGTTTCCGCCAGATACTTTTTGAACTCATCCAGATTGATCTCACCCGGACGCGGCTTGGGGGTGTAGACAGCTTTGGCTGCAAGCTTGCCGGAGGCGACATCATATTTTGCACTCTGCCAGGCATCGAAACCGCCGGTAAGTACCAGCACTTTGGTAAAGCCGGCCTTAACCAGAGCGGTTGCAACGGTCTTTGCGTCCTTACCACCCGTTTTGTCATAGACCATAACCGGGGAGTTCTTCTTGATATCCAGTGATTTGATCAGCTTGGCGGCCTGCTTGGCAGGAAACGTCACAGCACCTTTGATGGAGCCTTTGACCGCATCCTTGGCCGGGCGGACGTCAAGCAGCACATGGGGGATACCCTTGTCAATCCAGGCATCTTTTAAAAATTGAGTTGAAAGTACGCCGTAGTGTTTGTCCAGCCAGGCCGGCATTCCGTCCTTGTAGACTTTGAGGTTGGTGTAGCCCAGTTTTTTTGCTTTTGCTGCGGAACCGGGGCTCATGCTGCAGGTAGGCCCGGCACAGTAGAACACCACCAGCGAATTTTTATCTTTTGGCAGCAGTGACTCTGCCACCTTGTCAAAAGAGGGGAACGGAAGGTTTACCGCCGTCGGGATAGCTCCTTCCTGAAAGCGGGGCAACGGACGCGTATCAAACAGGAAGTATTTCCCTTTTTCCGGCCCCATGGCAACCAGTTTTTCCACTTCGGCGGTTGTCATTAACAAGTCAGCTGTGATTTTTATGGGAGGTTTTTCGGTAATTTTAAGCGCGGTCTTGACCCCGTTTTTTTCAACGAATTCAATTTTAAGCTCGTGCCCTTTTTTGGTACTGCGGAGCAGCTCACCATCACCGGACTTTCCTTCACCGTTTACGACCTTGACATCGTCCTCGTCGAACTTGATCAGCTCTACCGAGTCGTCTATTTTCAGCTGGATAGTTTTGGCCTTGAAAGCCACGTTGTCGAAATATCCTCGTAACGCGCCCGCTTCGGCCGTATGGCAGTTCGTGCAGACTTTACCCATCGTCGGTTTTGCCATCGGGGCCGGATCGGCTGCAAAAGCTGCTGCAACGGCTACTGCACTGACAAATGTTGTGAACATAACAGTACGCTTGATCATGGAATCCTCCCCTGCGGCCCGGCGATGAGTTTAGCAGCCGGCGGTTTTTTTAAACATCTTGCTGGTGTTTTTGCCACCTTCAGAATCATATTTTGTGCGGATTTCATCACCTTCAACAATGCGCTTGTCCTTAAACTTGTCCAGGGTCAGTTCATCCGAGACAATAACGGTAACTGATGCTTCGCTCTTGGTATCCTTAAGAACGACTGTTGCCGCCTTGCCGTCTGCCGCAAGATCAATTTTAGAAATCGTACCGGTCATTTTAAACTCTTCTGCGCTGGCGTTTGTAACAACCGCAAGCGATGCAAAAGCGGTGAGTGCTAAAACTATAACGATCGAAAGTATCTTTTTCATTGTAGTGCCCCTTATCTCCATTGTGTGAAATGTGTCTGGCTGTCAGTCAGCCTGAAAAAAGAATGGTCGGGGAATTCAACGAATCCCCCGACCATGCCGTGTCTAGAACTTCACTTCGAATGTACCATAAATATCGTGTGCTGTTTTTACTGGAGCCATCAGCAACATGTCTGTTGCCTGGATGGTAGAAATCTTCACTGGTGCACCTACCCAGTTATTACTTCCGGTGTACTCAAAGTCGTAATACTGATAGCCGATTTTGAAGAAGGCTTTGCTCAGGTACGAAGAGATTGGTTTAAGATTAAGTTCCTGAATAATGTACGGCTCAAACACATTGCCGCGTACACCAACTTTGCTGGTCCACATATCGTCAGCAGAAGGTGCAAAGGTGATCCAATCTTTTGAACCGTGGTTAAATTCGAATCCGACTTTTGTTTTGGATGGGAGGTCATAACGAACTCCTGCGAATACAGCCCAGCCGGTTTTGTCTTTAGGGGCTTCGATAGTCATAAAACCACCTGTTCCAAGGCCCTGAAAACCAGCCTGCGCCGAGACATTGTCGTTTGGATGAGTGATACTCAAACCAAAATCAGCAAATAAATTCAGGTTACCCGGTCCAACATTTTTCAGTGTGCTCATAGCACCGGCACCATACCAGTCGATGTCACCGAGGTTTGTAGCGGGAGCGGTGGTTCCAAATGCAGAAGTATTGTTCATTACAGGGAAATCGAAAATATTGAAACCACGGTTCCACTGCATCCATACGCGGAGCGGATCGGTATCAACTGGAATTACAGCAACACCAAGCATATCAGTATCTTTGATGCTGTTCGTAGGGGACTTAAAGCCGCTATCAAAACCACGGCCGTAGCAGACTTTGGCGTAGGCGCCCGGCAGTGCATCGATGTCGGGGGCATAACCGAGTGTCATGCCGTCAAAAGCATAATCAACAAGCAGAGCAGGAGTGCCGCCGTTACCGGGGCGCTCGGTGTTCGCTTTCAGATTGGTGGGAGCGCCGTTGGTTGAAGGACGGCGACCAACTGAGAACCATACCGGTTGATCGCCGATATTGCTCCAGGTTGCATAGGCACGGTCTACATTCAGCAGGCTGCTTGACGGTACATGACCAAGTGTGCCATCAAACGTACCAACACGATCAGCAAAGTAATTGCCCGTTGTAGCTGTATCATCTTGGCTACCAAATGTTTTATACATACCAAGTTTTACGTTAACAGTAAGATCCTGTGCGGCCTTTGCTTTAAGGTCAAGCCCGAATTTATTGGTGTAGATAGTTTCATTCTTCGGTTTATAGGCTGCCTGGTAGGGGCTAACGCCATTAACATTAAGCCCCCCCAAAAAAGCTTGAGCCTGAGCTTGTGTCATGCCGTGTCCTGCTGGATTCATAAGATAGCCCATAACCATGCCATTCAGCATCGCTTGGTTTAGACCTGGCGCCATAGCATTTAAGGCAGAGTAAGTTTTAGCACTCATCAATGCCTGGGTTGCTGGGTCACCGAAAAAACCAGCCATTATCGGCGATGCCTGTAACGCAGTGAAAAATGTTGGGGCATTAGTGTAGCTTGCGGTCTCTCCATGCAGCGAGTCAACTCTGAAGCGATAATCTCCGCCGATTGTCAGCCATTTGCCGAGAGACTTGTCCTCGACCTGCTTGACCGACCCCTTCAGATCGGCTACCTCTTTACTCAGCTTGTCGATCTTCTGTTGAAGATCAAGGTCTGCCGCCTGTGCAGCAACCGGGAACAACATCCCGATAGCGGCGATACAGAGTAGCTTTTTTGCCAGTTCCAGTTTCATACTACCTCCATGGAAAAAGATTTGTACTGCCTGTGAAAACCTGCCAAACAAAATGAACCGATCCGGAAACAACTTCCGCCATCACCTCCTTGTCCGTATTTCCACACCTCATACCGAAGAATTTCATACTTTATGCAACGGATACTATATATTGTATACCGCATACGAATTACGTTTGTCTATGAAAATATTCAGCGTTTTGAATATATTACAACTGCTATACAAAAATAAAACGACTAAATTTGACTTGTTTGATGACTGATTGAGGTGGTGAAAATCGGAAAATGGCAACTGATTTCAGCGATTTCCGTACTGTTTGTGCGACAATTTTCGGTGCTTTTTCGGGGATTATTGTGAGAAGGCAGGGTGTTAAAAACAGGGGGTACTGTTATTTTTTCAGCGGTGGAGGGAGAATTTGGTGCGTTACCGGTAAAAATATCGTCAGAATTTATATCCAGAAAACTACAATTCGAGTAACATGATGAGTTCCGCTACAACCACTTACCGGAAAACCTGCAGCGGGCTTCAGCTTCTTATACTTCCAATGTGTACCCGACCATAGCCGCCTGAAATTCTTTCGGCATTTCATGTGACAATCGTGCAGAAGCGGCAAACCCGGTGCAGTGGCTGGCGGCCAGCTTTTGTACGCCCAGCTTGCGCAGCGCACTCACCGTCATGCCGATCTGCACCTGATTACAGAAATTGAGATGCGTACCGCCGACAAGAGCATAAATATCCCGTCTGCCGGTCATATACGCCACATGTTCCACCGTATTGACGACCCCGGCGTGGCAGCAGCCAAGAATAAGAACAAGCCCCTTTTCCGTCTCCAGCACCAGTGACTGATCATCCGGAGTGGTATCGGGATTGTGCCCTTCCCGGTCAAAATAAAGGCCACTGTCACCGGTTTCAAATTCAGTCACGTGCGGGACCTCGCCGGTTAGATACATTCCGGGAGCTATTTCGCGGAAATCTTTTGACAGATCAAAGAGTGCTCCTGCAGCGGTCAACTCTTCATAGCTGTCAGGAACACCGATGGGGAGGGGGTCCCCGGTATCTTTGATCCGAAACCGGGGATTAAATACCAGAGGATGCGCACAGACCCGTTTCGGGCCGAACTCTTCCAGCAACGGTTTCAGCCCACCCGAATGATCATAATGGCCATGTGAAATCACCACCGTGCCGACGCGGGACAGATCCTTGTTCATACGCCGTGCGTTATGCAGCAGGGTCAGCCCCTGGCCGGTATCGAACAGGAGCGGCGCTCCCTCCGACGGTTCGATCAGTGCGGAAAAGCCATGCTCTCCCAGCGTGCCGGAGATCGGACCGACCGAGTTTTCGCACAGGATGGTGATGCGAAAGGTCATTTGCAGCAGCCGCTCTTGGGGAAGCGCGGTACGCCCATTTTGCCCAGGATGTTGAACAGCGGGCAGAACTGGGTAAAGCCGGACTGCAGCAGGTTAAGCCCGACAAAACCGGTGAACCAGAGCCAGTTGAGCGAGTGGAAATGCGCCAGAATCAGGGAAATGATGATAAAGCTTCCGGCGATGATGCGGACAATACGTTCGACGTAGAATTCTTCTTTCATTGTGCTACTCCTTTATCATTACTATCGTTTTGTTTTTTATTACTATCTGCCTTCTTGCCTCGGTCCCCGAGGTCACATGAGTTGGACATTCAGGTAGACACCCCGAGGCGGGGCAGAATGTATTTTTGTAAAACTATCCAAATTACAAAGATTCCAACAAGTATCAGAAGATCTTTCATGTACGTTTCCTTTCTCAAATCTATTGAGGCTCTTGCAAAAGTCGAAAAAGTCCCCTCCCCTCTGGCGGGGGAGGGGGTGAATGATATTAAGCCTTTTGCAAGAGGCTCTATTATCTCCCCAACATCTCCGCAATTTTTCCGGCGACTTCTCCGGTCAGCACCGGACAGGCTCCCTTATGGGTCTGGCGGATAGTCTTGCAGCAGGTTACCCCGTATTTTTCCTTGAACCAGGTATGCAGCTCCTTTGTCAGGTGAGTCGTTTCCTTCTTGTCGGCCAGGATCAGGCCAAGTGCCACCGTCCCGCCGGAAACCGCCCCGCAGATGCACCCTGAACTTGAACCGCCGCCGAAACCGGAGACGGTACCGACGATAGATTCCGGCAGCTGTGCGGCAAAATGCCTCCGGGCAACTTCCAGTACCGCTTCCGCGCAATGATATTTCCCAGAGCGGTACAACTGCTCGGCTTCTGTCTGACACTGAACACTAACTGCACGGGTTTCCTCTGATATTTTTTGATTTTTACTCCAGAACATTATGCCGCCTCGTTACTTTTTGAATGGGGGTGTTTTTCTTTCCAGTTCTGCACCAGATAATACAGAATCGGGATCGTGACTCGTGAAAGCGTTGTGGAAGCGATCTCACCGAACATCATGGCCAGGGCAAGGCCCTGGAAGATCGGATCAAACACGATGACGAAACTTCCCACAACAACCGCCGCCCCGGTGAGCAGCATCGGGCGGAAACGGACCGCGCCCGCTTCGATGATCGCTTCATCCAGAGCCATCCCTTCGCGGCGCTTCATCTCAGCGAAATCGATAAGGATTATGGAATTCCGCACGATAATTCCGGCAAGGGCGATGAAGCCTATCATGGATGTGGCGGTAAAAAAAGCGCCAAACAGGGCATGACCCGGTAAAATTCCGATCAGCGTCAATGGTATGGGCGCCATAATGACCAGCGGCGTGGTGAAGTCCCGGAACCAGGCCACCACCAGAATATAAATCAGCACCATGACCGCCCCGAAGGCGATACCCAGGTCACGGAACACCTCGAAAGTGATGTGCCATTCACCATCCCATTTCATGCCGATATGCTCTTCGCTCCAGGGTTGGCGGGAGGCCAGTACTTCGATCTTCTTCCCGTCCGGTGTCGGAATGGCGTCAATTTCCTTCTGCATCTTCAGGATGGCATACACCGGCGCCTCGATCTCACCGGCCACGTCAGCGGTTACATACACGACGTTTTTGAGGTTTTTCCGGTACAGGGTCTTATCCTCGCTGCCGGATTTTATCCGCACCAGCTGGGACAGCGGCACATTCCCCTTTGAGCCCTGCACGTAGACGCCGGAGAGAGATGCCACCGAACTGCGCTGTCCCACCGGAAGGCGCAGGTTGATCGTGACCGGTTCTTTTTCTTTCGCCAGGTGCAGCAGTCCGGCACTGTCACCTTCCAGCGCGATGCGGAGTGTTCTGGCAACCTCGTCCACAGCGACACCGGACAGGGCCGCTTTTTCCTGATCCACGGCAAACGTCAGCTTGGGCTGGTCATCTTCACGGTACCAGTCAACGTCTACGACGCCGACGGTCTTGGCCAGGATTGCTTTGACTTTTGCGGCGACTCCCGCCCGTGACGCATCGTCAGGGCCGTACACTTCTGCCACCAGGGTTGACAGCACCGGCGGTCCTGGCGGTATTTCGGCAACCTTGACCCGTGCGCCGTATTTGTCCGCAATCGTCTTCAGCAGCGGACGGATGCGTTTGGCAATGGCGTGGGACTGGTCAGCACGATCTTCCTTGGGCAGCAGGTTCACCTGGATATCCGCCAGGCCGGCACCTTTACGCAGGTAGTAGTGGCGCACCAGACCGTTGAAATTGAAGGGGGCGCTGGTGCCGATGTATGCCTGAAAATCCGTAACCTCCGGCACGGTACGCAGGGCATCACCCATTTCGCGGGTCATGCGGGCGGTCTGCTCCAGCGCGGTACCGTCCGGGGCGTCGATGATCACCTGCAGTTCGTTCTTGTTGTCGAACGGCAGCATCTTGACCGTCACCGCCTTGAAATAGATCAGTGAACAGGACAGGATCAGCAGGACAGCAACACTCGCCATGAATCCGTAACGCAGGCTCTTCTTATGGATCAGGAGCCCCATCCAGCGACGGTAGAACACCGTCAGCACCGATTCTTTGCTGTCCTCATGCGCAGTGCCGTGGTGAGACTCCCCTTTCATGAAGCGGAAGGCAAAGTAGGGGGTGACAATGAATGCAATCAGCATGGAAAAGAGCATGGCCATGCTGGCACCGACAGGGATCGGCCGCATATAGGGGCCCATGAGGCCGCCGACAAAACCCATGGGCAGAATTGAGGCGATAACGGCAAAGGTTGCCAGAATCGTCGGATTACCGATTTCATCAACCGCCTTGATGGCGGCGTCCAACGGTTTCATAATGGTGGTCGTAAAGTAGCGGTGGATATTTTCCACCACCACAATGGCATCATCCACCAGAATACCGATTGAAAAGATCAGGGCGAAGAGGGTGATGCGGTTCAGCGTATAGCCGATCAGATAAAAGATCAGCATGGTCAGCGCCAGGGTTACCGGAATGGCAATGGCGGCCACGGCACCGGCACGCCACCCCATAAAGAGTGCAATCAGGATGGTAACTGAAATGGCCGCGAGAAACATGTGGAACAGCAGCTCATTGTTCTTTTCCCGGGCGGTTTCCCCGTAGTTGCGGGTTATTGTCACCTGCACATCGGCAGGTATGGTTTTCCCCTTCAATGATTCGATCTTTTTGACAAGATCTTCGGCGACCCAGGTGGCGTTGGCTCCGGTCCGTTTGGCCACGGCGATGGTTACGGCGGCGTAATCCTGTTTGGCATTGGCGACAATCTTTTTATGTGCCGCCGCCGGGCCGGTACCAAAGAACACATAATCGTCCGGTTCACTCAGGCCGTCCTCCACTGTAGCGATATCGGTCAGGTACACCGGTTTCCCGCCATACACGCCGACCACCAGCCGCTTGACCGTTTCAGCATCACCAAGAAAGCCGCCTGTCTGCACCAGTATCGCCTTGTTGCCGCGTGAGTAGCTGCCCGAGGGGAGAGATGCATTCCCCTTGTGCAGTGCCCCCGCTACCTGCAGCGGTGAAAGTCCGTAGCCGGCCAGCCTCGGCGCATCAAGGGTGACACGCAGCTGCCGTGACAATCCCCCGGTGATGGATGTTTCAGCAGTGTTATCCCCCTTTTTCAGCTCATCGGACACTTCCTGCGCCAGGGTGCGCAACGTGCCGTGATCATAGCGTTCCGACCAGAGTGTTGCGGTCAGGATAGGGACATCATCAATGGATTTCGGCACCACCAGCGGTTCAGTGGCTCCCGGCGGAAGCAGTGTCCGGTTGCTCATGATCTTGTTGTACAGCTTTACCAGTGCCCCCTCAACCGGTTGCCCCACCTGGAAACGAACCGTGATGATCCCCATACCGGGACGGCTCATGGAGTACAGGTATTCAACCCCCTTGATCTCCCACAGCTTGGCCTCAAAGGGTTTGACCACCCGCTCCTGCACCTCCTGGGGAGAAGATCCGGGCATGGGGAGGTAAATATCAATCATCGGCACCACAATCTGCGGTTCCTCCTCACGGGGGGTCATCTTAACGGCAAAAACGCCGAGTAAGAGTGACGCACCGACAATAAGAGGGGTCAGTTTGGAGTTGATGAATGCGCGGGCAATTTTTCCGGCAAAACCGAGAGTATTCATGCGTATATACCTTTACACCTTTCACCACGGAGGGGTGGAGGGTGGTTTTACGTTAAATTTATTCTGCCTTGTTACCCTCAACAACCTTCTCGGCACCGGCGACAATTACCCGGTCACCGTCCGACAGCCCGGACAGGATCTCCACCCGCTCGCCAGCCTGTCTGCCGACCTTGACGATGCGAATATGGACAATGGAGTCCTTGTCTACGGTCCAGACCAGCGTCAGTGCCCCCCGCTCAACAACTGCTTTACGCGGTACGGTAATGCCGGTGGTGGTTGTACCGAGGTTGATCGCTCCGCGACCGAACATTCCGGATGTAACCCCTTTCTGGTTCAGGGCAATCTTGGCTACAAAAGTGCGGCTGCCCGGATCAGCGGTGGGAACGATTTCGGCAATTTTAGCGGTAAAGGTGCTGTTCAGTGCGTCCAGCGTCACCTGCAGCGCTGCTCCCGGTTTGACTTTGGTTGCCACACTTTCCGGCAGGGCCAGCTCCAGTTGATAGCTTCCCTCATCTTCAATGGTCATGAGCGGCTGCCCGGGGAACACCGTCGCGCCCAGATCAGCCTGTTTACTGGTGATGATCCCGGAAATGGGGGCGATGATTTTTGTATAATCCGACAGGGTGGTGGCCGCCTTCGCCCCCTCCTGCGCCTGTTTCAGCCGGGATTCCGCACGGGCAACGCCCTGGGTTGCCACTTCTTTTTCCATCTGCCGTACTTCAAATTCCTGGCGGCTGACCGCCTGCTCTCTGAACAGCCTGTGGTAGCGTTCGAAGGTTGTATCGGCGAGTTTTTTCCGGGAGATTGCTTCATCGAGTCCCCGCTGTGCCTCGTCAATAGCCGCCGTAGCCACGGCTGCAGTAGCCTGGTTTTCCTGGGCATCCAGCTGTGCCAGCAGCTGCCCCTTTTTCACCCGGTCTCCCTCACGCACACGCAGCACGCTGATGCTCCCCGGAATTCGGGTTGAAACCATCGCACTGGTACGGGCACGCACGCTCCCGACCACATCCAGCAGCTCCGGCGTTGCGGCAAGCTTGACCGTTTCCAGGGAGAGCCCCTTGACGACGGCTGCCGGCGCACTCTCACTTTTGGCCCCGTCATGGCTCTTTGAACAGCCTGCGGCAGCAAGCGCAAACGTCATCAGGACCGGTATAGTCAGCAGATAATTTTTCATTTCAGCATCTCCTTCACAAATGTTCCCATCATATAATATACCTGCCCGCCGGCCAGAATATAGCCCGCCTCTGTATCCACCAGGTTCGCCCTGGTCTGGTTGAGCGCCGTCTGGGCGTCAAGAAGTTCGACCAGGGTTGCCAGCGAATTTTCGTAGCGCTTTGCCAGCAGCCTGACCGTCTCCTCGGCATCCAGCAGCGCATGGCGGGTTACTTCAAGACGCTTGGCCGCTTCTTCCCGACGGATATAACTTTCCTTCAGCTGGTACCGCACTTCCTGCGTTGTGGATTCCAGCATTTCGCGTGCCGCTGACTGCCCCGAAAGAGCCCGTTTCCGCTCGCTCCCCCGGCGGAATCCGTCAAACAGGTTCCACTTGAGAGAAACACCGGCGGTCCAGGCATCGTTATCCGAAGTGAAAGGCGCGTCTTTAGCATTCAGCTGGTATGAGGCAAAAGCCCCCACCGTCGGCAGATATTCGCTCCGGGCAAGCCGGAGGGCTGCATCGGACTTTTCCAGTTCCGTATTGGACTGCCTGATTTCAATCCTGTTCTGGAGAGCGTTCCCCAGCACCTGATCACTCAGGGGAGCGATGGACAGGTGGCCGCTAAACCCCATGATTCCGATCGATGCATCTTCAGGCAGACCGATCAGCTGGGCCAGCCTCATGCGCGCAAGCGTCACATTGTTGCGGGCGGAGATACAGAGTTGTTCAACCGAGGACAGATGGGTACGCGCTCTCAGTTCGTCGGAGCGCAGGCCGACTCCAGTAGCCGTTCTGACCGTTGCCAGCCGCATATTTTCCCGGGCATCAACCACCGCCCGGTCAGCCGCCATCAACCGGGCACCGGCTTTCTGAACTTCCAGATAGGTGCGAAAGGTCTGGAAGGCAATGCCCTCACGGGTTGCCTCCAATTCCAGCTCCGTTTTTTGGGCATCCTTGACGGCCATCTCTTTCAGCGGAGAAAGTGACGGCACAAAAAGCGGCTGCTGCAGCGACAGGGCAGTTTTGAAATTGTGGGTGGTCGCGGGACTGTTGAGGTTTTTGATCAGAAAGTCATCATTGGTGAAGCGCCCCTCGTCCAGTTTCATCATGAACGTGTTAACCGGTGCATTGGACGCCATGAGGGTTTCCTCGAAGGAAAGGGCCGGCAGATAGCGGGAATTGGCACTCTGCACCCCCTGGGCGGCAGCCTGGGAAGTGAAGCGGGCAGCCTTGATCCGGCTGTTATTCTCAAGAGCCATGCCCAGCGCATCTTTGAGCGACAGCTTCAGCGTCTCAGCCCCTGCGGCAGCAACCGAAGCAAACAGAACGGCGCATATAAGAATTAATCGGGACATAGTTCCTCCATACCAGTTATCTCTCATCCATATATATATTAGAAGCTGAATATGTCAATATGTATTTTACACACGTACGCTGAGCAACGCCATTACGGTAGCATTGGATAATAATAACAGATAAATGCAGGAGGTAAAGGAAGGTTCAGCCCGTGAACAGACGAAGAGAAGAATCGAAGGGAAGTGAAAAAAATATAAAAGGGGTGGGCTTTTACCCCCACCCCACATGAGTTGAATCGGATGAACGTTGGCAGCGTCCCCTCCGACTGTGTCATGTTTACGACTGGCCGGATGCCTCCGGTGCAGTTGATTCACGTGAGATAAATGTGTGTAAGCAGTCCGCCAGCGCGAGGTAAAAATTGTTGTCAGTACCCTCTTTCATATTCCCGCACAACGAAGGAACCCATTTGTCGAGGAACCGGCTGCGGAAACTTTCCTGTTTCCGGCGATACACTTCTGCCTGTTCAGACGCTCCTTTTTGCAGTGCTTCCGTTTCCTTGAAAACGAGAAAATACATGAACTCCAGCTCCACAACGATGTGGTCGGGAAGCTCATCAAAACTCTCATCCCTTGCCAACCCTTCCTCTTCGTAAAACCGTATGGCCTCCATGGTGGAGGGGCCCATAACCGTGCGCTCATTGTCGAGATAAATTGACCCATACGGTGGGGCCTTCAGGCCGAATGGCCCCACGAAAAGCCTGGCGTATTCCACCGTAAGCTCTTCTTCCGTATAGGTATCAAAACTCTTTTCCATTGTTTGTGAAAACTGCGCCGCTGCCGGGCAGATTTCCCGCAGGTTTTCCGTAAGATTGGCAAGCAACCGCCCCGCTCCCAGGGTTTCCTTTTTCGGGAGGTAGAAGCAAGCAGCCAAAAAACGGTAGCACTCACCTTTCATTATCTCATGTACGACAAAATCATTATTTTGCATGGTGCTCCTCGCGCGTTGCAAAGCCCCCCTCCATTGCGGAGGGGGGCGGGATATGCCGTTTTCTAAACTTTTTTGTAGTTCCTGATGTAGTAATTGTTCGGCTGCGTTCCCTTCTCACCAACCTTCAGATACTCACCTTTGTTGTTCTTGAACAGCCGTGGCTTGTATTTGCTGATGAGCTTGCTCACTTCGCTGGTCGGGTCATTGACATCGCCGACGATGCGCGCCTTGGCCGGACAGGCCACGACACAATAGGGCTGCTCTCCGTTTCTGACCCGGTGAACGCAGAAAGTACATTTTTCAACCCAACCGCCGGAACGGACATCTTTCATTTCGCCTTTACCCTGTGTCGCCTTGGGATCGCGCGGCTTTTTGTCGTCCCGGAACGTATACTCATTTCTGTTGGGCGGGGTTGCGCCTACCGCAAGCGACACCGCTGCACCGGAAGCGGTACACCCCTTGATCAGCTCGGTTTTATCCTTGTAGAACTCGTTAACCTCTACACCAACCTCATTAAAGCTGATGACACTGAATTGCGCGTGTTCCTTGTCCACATCCTTCGCGCTGTAAGGGCACTTCTCCTGACATTTTTTACACTGAATGCAGTATTTGGCGTTGAACAGGGTAAGTCCCTCTTCGGATTTGTACAGCGCCTGCGGCTTCGGGCATCCCTTGATGCATTCCGGATCCGCGCAGTGGTTGCAGCGGGTCGGGATGGTTTCAGCGAGCATATTGGGAAACGTACCCTCTTCCTTGATGTAAAAATCGGCCCAGTTGAATGTCTGACCCCGGTTTCTCCCCTGGGTGCTGTTTTCTGTTTTGCAGGCCAGGGCACACGCTCCGCACCCTACGCACTTCTGCATATCTATGACCATTCCTAATTGTTTTGCCATTGGTTAATTCCCCCCTTTCTATGCCTTCTCGATCTTGACGCCGGTGAAGCCGCCGTTGCGGGCAGTTGCCCCGCTCAGCCGGTCATAGTCGTCAACCAGAAGCTCGTTGTTGTTGCCACCGCGCGGTTTGGCCTTGGCGTAGTCTTTGGCTGCCACCCGGCCGTAGGCCCAGTGCCCTTGACCGTAGCATTTGGCAACCGTACCGGGACGAACGCCTTCCCAGAGCCGGGCCTTGGTGGTAATGGTCCCGGTCGTGGAGGTGAGGCGAATAGTGTCGCCGTCCTTGATCCCCAGTTTTTTGGCATCAATCGGGTTGATTTTGGCCACGTCATCCCAGCTCACATCCCCCACATCAACCTTTTTGAACTCCTGATACCAAGGTGTGTTGGCGCTGCGCCCTTCACGGTTGAGACGGGACTTGTGATCGATGAAGGTGAATGGATATTCCGCCTGGCTGCCGTGACGCTTGGGTGATTCGTAGTGCGGCACAAATACCAGTTCACCCTGGGCCTCATACCCGCTGACCTTGAGGATGTCGTCAATAGTGGTGTTATGCTTTTTGGCATGTTCGGCAAGCCCTTTTTTCATGGTCTCGCTGTAGAACTCGAACTTCTTGGTTTCAGTCTTGAACTTGCCTTCAAACTTCTTGGTATCAGGGTTATCCTTGCCCCAGTTCTTTTTGTACTTATAGGTTTCGGAGTTATAGATTCCCTTCTTCTTGAAATCCTCCCAACCGGCGATCTGATCACCCTTCATCTTCTCCTTGCCGTCCCATACCTTCTGGCTGGAAATCTTGGCGGCGATCTCGGCAAACTCTGCCGCGTTGGCCGGTTTTTTCCTGGTTTCCGGATCTTCGAAGGACGCGTAGTAATCGTACAGGTTGGCAAACCCTTTGGCTTTCAGTTTCTCGGCCAGAAGCCACATAACCTCGACCTCTTCGGACTTGGACTGCCAGAGCGGCTTGATCACCGGTTGCTGGATGGAAATATGGCCGTGCAGGTTGGCCATGTTGCCGACGATGGAGAGTTTCTCCGCCGGGGCAAAAGTTGCCGGCAGGACGATATCGGCATACTGGGTCATCTCGGCGGCGTTGGTGACCACATGGACAAAGAAGGGGATCTTTTCCATGACTTTTTCCCAGCGCTGGGTGCCGGTTGCAGAAAAAACGAAGTTGCTCCAGGTGTTGATAAAGAC
>Ga0007792_10000353_pt1 | contig 16570 bp, 10 predicted proteins | sample CryBogmetaGMA6M_FD_60371 | JGI IMG/M metagenome (GOLD analysis project Ga0007792, IMG submission 60371) | Freshwater microbial communities from Crystal Bog, Wisconsin, USA - MA6M | ecosystem: Environmental > Aquatic > Freshwater > Lake | place: Crystal Bog, Wisconsin, USA | collected 2009-07-06
AGGTTCACCAAGTTCCCAACCGAAGCCATGCGTTACGGCACAGAGGTTCACTCTGCGCTTGAGGACTACATCAAAGAAGCTAAACCCCTAGCCAAAAACTATGAGCGGTTTCAGAAACAGCTTGACCCATTGAAAGACATGGACGGAATTAAGTTCCCTGAGCATCGTATGGCAGTCACGTTCTTCAGAGACCCTTGCACGTTTGGCGCAAAAGATTACTGGGTGCGTGGCATAGCTGACTTGCTAGTGGTCAACGGCGAGAAGGCATTCATCGTGGACTACAAAACTGGCAGCAGCAAGTATCCCGACTTAAAACAACTGCAACTTATGGCGCTTTTGACCTTTGCGCATTTTCCGCAAGTGCAGACTATTAATGCTGGCTTACTGTTTGTAATGGACGAACACTTTATTACATCAGAATATGAGCGTGACTCGCTTGAAGACTATTGGAAAGACTTTATGCCTGACTTAAAACGCTTGCAGCATTCCCATGTCTCCGACTCATGGCAGACAAACCCTACGCCACTATGTAAGTGGTGTCCCGTACGTACCTGTGAATACAATAGAGGATAACAATGCATATGAAAGCAGTAATAGACTACGCCTATCCAATGATGGCGGCAGAGAAGTCTTTGAAAGAAGCCCACCTACTCATGCTCGATAAACGGTATGATGAAGCTCTTGACGAACTACTTATTGCCGCATCTGAAGTTAAGATGACTATAAATGCAATACGCTATATGAAGGAGCAAGAAGATGCCCTACGTAAACAAGCCGCGACCGTATAAAAAAGAGTACCAACAACAGTTGGCACGAGGTGAACACGACAACCGCATGGAGCGCCAACGCGCACGGCGTGCGGTGGACAAGCGTGACACAGGTTCGGAGACTGAGGAGTCGCCCAAACGCAAAGGTAAGGATATTGCACATCGCGTGGCGCTATCTAAGGGCGGCTCCAACAAAGATGGCTATTTCATTCAGTCTGCGACAGGCAATCGTTCATTCAAGCGCAACTCATCGGGTGCTTTGGTATCCGAGGTCAGCAAGCGCGAACGACGTAAGTAGAAACACCTACGATTCCAGTTCAAAAAATACTTGACAAATAGGGTAACCGCCCTTATAGTATGTAGAAGCCGTAAGACGTGAGTGGGCACATGGGGGTTTAGCTTGATTTGACCCCATTAACCGCGCCAGTCAATCAGTGGCGCGTCTCCTTTCTGAGCCACGGGATTGATCGTCTAGGACACGCAGACGTTAACGTGAAGTGGGGCAGGTGGAATCCCTGCAACCTTAGTTGAAAGCTAGTATGGAATTAGTTGACGATACCGCATTGAAGTTAAGTTGTCCCGCTGATATAGCGCGGACTATTCACACCTACATAGATAAGAGCGCCATCATAAGCAATGGGGCTGTGTCTGAGGTGCTTATTCATTTTGGCATTGACGAGATGCAGCGGCTGGCACGTATTGCGCCGCATGAGATGAGACTGCCATCCCCCATAGAAATAGACTACGACTGGCCCGGTATGTTCCAGCCATTCGATCATCAGGTGGATACCGCGCGCTTTCTGACCCTGCACAAACGTGCCTTCTGTTTCAATGAGGCCGGTACAGGTAAAACATCCGCAGCAATATGGGCCGCTGACTACTTAATGCGGCAAGGCTTGGTCAAACGTGTCTTAGTTATCTGCCCCCTCTCGATCATGCAGAGCGCATGGCAAGCTGACTTGTTTAAAACAGCCATGCACCGTACATGCGCCATCGCGTATGGAGTGCAGAGTAAACGTGAGAAGGTCATCAATGGTAAGTATGACTTTGTAGTCATCAACTATGACGGTGTGAATGTGGTGGAGAAGGCCATACTCAAAGCCAACTTTGATCTGATTATTGTTGATGAGGCCAACGCATATAAGAACGTGAGCACTGTGCGCTGGCGTACCCTCTCTAGGCTGATACGTGCCGATACATCGCTGTGGATGATGACAGGTACACCCGCTGCACAGTCCCCCGAGGATGCATTCGGCCTAGCCAAGCTGATTAATCCTAACGGCGTACCCAAGTACAAGACCGCATGGAAAGACATGGTAATGCACCAAGTGTCACGCTTTCGTTGGCTACCTAAGCCATCAGCCAAGGACAAAGTATTTGCTGCCCTACAACCGGCAATACGTTATGAAAAAGCCATGTGCCTAGACTTGCCTGACGTTATGTATCAGACGCGCGTAGTACCGTTGTCAGCGCAGGCTACCAAGTTCTACAAAGACTTGCTCAAAGACATGCAGATTAAAGCAGCGGGGGAGACCATCAGCACAGTGAACGCCGCTGCATCCTTAACGCGCTTGCTTCAATTGTCAGGCGGGGCTGTATATACAGATGACGGCAACGTGATTGAGTTTGATGTATCGCCGCGCCTCAAAGTGCTGCAAGAGGTCATGGACGAAGCGCCGCAGAAGGTATTGATCTTTGTGCCGTACAAACATACGTTGAACTTACTCAAGACCTATCTAGATACAAATGGCATCAGCAATGCAATTATTTCCGGTGATGTAACCGCTACTAACCGGTCGCAAATATTCAACAGTTTTCAGACCACTACAAGCCCACGAGTCTTACTTATTCAGCCGCAAGCCGCATCGCATGGCGTAACGTTGACTGCCGCAGACACCGTGATATTTTGGTCCCCAGTCATGTCAGTAGAAACTTATCTCCAATGCATTGCGCGTATCGACCGTGTAGGGCAGAAGAATAAGATGACAGTAATACACCTCCAAGGGTCTGAGGTGGAGCGTCGCATGTACGCCTTGTTGCAGAACAAGGTTGACTTGCACGAAAAATTGGTAGACCTGTATCGTGATGAAATAGAAGGAGAAATCAATGAGTGACACGGAAGTGTTAGTTGGAACCTATTTGACTTTGCGTAACGAGCGTGAGATGCTTAAAGCTCAATACGACGCACAAGACAAAGAATTAAAAGCAGACATGGATAAGATCGAAGCCGCAATGCTGGCTATATGTAACGAGTCCAACATGAATGGATTCAAAACACGGCATGGTACTGTTACGCGCAGTGTCAAAGACCGTTTCTTTTGCACTGATTGGGACAACTTCAAAAAGTTTGTTGAGACAGAAGGCTCGATTGACTTACTGGAGCGCCGCATCCATCAGCGCAACTTCAAAGAATTTATGTCCGAGCGGGTTGGTGATGGATTACCGCCCGGTGTAAATACCTTACGTGAGTACGATATTGTTGTACGTAAGGCCTCTTCAAACAGTGAAACTTTAGTCTAAGGAAAATTTAAAATGAGTAATCAACTCGCAACACTCATGGGTTCATCTGAATTGGTTGAACTTGGTCTCGATGAAGATACCCTTGCCGTAGCTGGCGGGGCAACGAAAGGTAACAAGCGCATCTCTATTGATGGTCGCGTGTTCCGCAAGTTTGTTGGCGGTAAGGAAGTCAGCGTTAACGCTGACTTGTCAATGAACGTTATTTTTGTGAAGATGGCGCATGACGCATCGCGTACTTACTATGACCAACAATATAAAAAAGGGGTTAAATTGTCCCCCGCGTGTTGGTCTAACGATAGCAAGACGCCTGACCCCGAGGTGACTGCGCCGCAAGCATCGTCATGTGCTGAGTGCCGCAATTCGGTCAAGGGTTCCGGTCAAGGTGGTACAGGCTCCGCTTGCCGCTTGTCTTGGCGCACTGCGGTTGTGCTGCCCAATGACCCTGCTGGTGATGTTTATCAGTTGGTCCTGCCTTCTACGAGTACGTTTGGTAAAGAGGAAAGCGGTCGCTGGCCCTTCCGCCCTTACGTGCAGATGCTGGCTAATAACAATGTGTCCGCAGGGCGCGTTGTGACCAAGATGGAGTTTGATATCAACTCCTCCGTGCCTCGCCTATTGTTCTCCCCTGTGAGCGCAGTGCCTAGCGATAGTAAAGACATCATTTTGCGTCAGAGCAAGTCGCCTGCGGCTGAGTCGGCAATCAAGTTGACTGTCTACAAGACTGATACGCCTGATGAAGCTGAGACTGCGCAGCCCGAGGTAGCGCCTGTCAAGCGTGATATGGCCCGCAAGGTACAAGCTGAGACTGTGGATAACGTTAGCGATATTGTCAAGAAGTGGACTAAGAAATAATGTCCCGCCGGTATAGCCCTGACCTAATTGAATCTGTGTCAAACATGGAGGTATACCGCTTGGGTATGGACCTTGCCAAGGTCTGCATCGAAGCTAACTTACCTGCTGCGTATGTCGCACAAGTCTTTGGAACTACGAGAATGACTGTGCACACTTGGTTCAGAGGCGGGGCTATTCGGCCTAAGAAACGCGCCAAAATAGAAGTATTTATCCAATTAGTCGAGGAGGATATCAAACGAGGAATCTTGCCAGCCAAGACTCTCAGTGATGCAATGACTTACTTGCAGGACATGGTAGACAGTCCTATTGAGAAAGTAAACGCAAAACAAGCGCAGGACTGATACGTCGGTCTATTTCCATAGCGGAGGTGTCTCCGCTTTTTTGTCTCTGCGAAAATGAACAAACAATTTTTTGAGAAAATATTCCCTGCGCAGGGGTACATGTGTGTAGCAGCCATCACGACAAGCGGCATAAAGCCAAGGTTTGCTACCAGCGTTGATGAGGCGTTAAAGATAGCGCAGAAATTCATCGACGATAAGACGAATGTATATTTCACACCGGGTACGTACGAAGGGATGCGGCGTACACAAGACACTTGCACATTTGTTAAATCGTTCTTCCTTGACATTGATGTCATGCATGGGGAAGCTAGGTACGACAGCAAAGAGCAAGCACTAGAGGAACTCAAACGCTTTTGCACTGAGATAGATTGGCCCGAGCCAGTCTTGATTGACTCCGGTGGTGGCATCCACGCCTACTGGATTCTTGATGAGGAAATGCCTGCTGAAATTTGGACGGAGTACGCCAAGAAGTTTAAGCAGTTATGCCTAGATCACAAGCTGATTATTGACGAGAACGTACCAGCAGACTCGGCGCGTTTGATGCGCATACCGGGCACAAGCAATTACCGTTATGACCCGCCATCGCCATCAGTGATGCTGAGTGAAGTTTTCACTTACCCCTTTGATCGTCTATCGGGCGCATTGGGACAGGTAGCTGAAGCGTTTGATTTGCGCAAAGTAGAGAAAGGGCTTGATGAAGATACCAAGGCAATCTATGAGGCGCGTAGAGGTAATTTTGAATATGACTTCCAAAAAATAGCGGAAGCAAGTCTAGGAGGTACAGGCTGTGCACAGATTAAACACATACTTGAAAACGCCGACAGTTGTTCAGAGCCATTGTGGTACGCTGGATTATCTGTCGCCACTAGGTGTCATGATGGCGCTACAGCCATACATCTTATGTCAGAGGACCACCCTGACTACACCTTTGATAACACAGAGCGAAAAGCCCAGCAGTCCCTTGAAGCCGCTGAGTGGGCGCACGGATGCGAAGCGTTTGAAAAAGAAAACAGAAGCGGTTGCGCTGGATGCCCCCACCGAGGAAAAATTACAGGGCCTATCGAGTTTGGCAAAGTCCTCCGAGTCGCAGCCCAGCCCACTGCTAGAGAATCTGCTGGAGATGAATCAGACCAAGCCAATGAAGCGGACACAGTTCGGAACGACCCGCATACCCAAAAAGTTTTCCCCGACTTCCTCCAGCCATACCACCGAGGAGTAAACGGCGGCGTGTACTACATGCCACCAATGAAGCAGACAAATCAAGGACCAAGACAAGACCCTCCCATATTAATACTGCCATTCACTACGTATGCTGTTCAACGGTTATTTAGCCCGCATGACGGTGAATGCTTAGTCATACTGATCGAACTACCAAGGGACGGGACTAGGGAGTTTTTGTTACCTTTGAAATGCGTAGCGTCCCCTGACAGACTAAAAGACATACTGACTTTTAACAGTGTGACTTTTGAGCCGGGCCATGTACCGAAGTTGCAGAGCTACTTCATGAAGTGGTCTACATTTTTAACTAGCACTAAGAAAGCTGACATTATGAGAATTCAACAAGGATGGACCGAGGACCTAGAATCGTTTGTAGTAGGCACGGATGAATACCTACCTAGCGGTGAAGTGCGGCATTGCCCACCATCGCCCATGTCCAAGAACGTGGTGCGTAACCTAGACGTAGTGGGTTCATATGATGAGTGGAAGAAATGCGCTCAGATGTTTAATGACCCCGGCTACGAGTGGCACGCCTTTGCCTTGCTTACTGGCTTTGCTTCCCCGCTAATGCAACTGACCAACGTCAATGGCGTGGTGCTATCTTTATACAGTTCCGGTCCCGGCACAGGTAAGACTGGCGCTATGTATGGGGCTAGTAGTATTTGGGGTAATCCCAAGGCATTGGCGGTCTTTGAGGCTACGCCCAACGCTTTGATTCAGCGCATGATTACTTTGAAAAATTTGCCGTTTACATTGGATGAGCAGTCAAACAATGATGGTAAGACTATTTCAAACGTGGTGCACAACGTGTCATCTGGTACGCCCAAGATTCGTATGAAGGCATCTACCAATGAGGAACGTGAGGCGTCTTTTAGTACGAGTCAAATCTGCGTTATGACTACTAACAAGCCCATCAAAGACATGATGAGTGAGTACAAGGCCAACTATAGCGCAGAGAACGTGCGGGTCATTGAGCCTGAGTTAGTCATGCCTAGCGTACCGGGCTATGAGTTAGATGCAGCGCGTGGCAAGTTGATGATTGACCCGCTGAAATATAACTACGGTCATGCTGGACGCGACTTCATCCAAAAGCTACTTATTACCGGCGTAGATGAAGTCAGACGCCGTTCCGATATCCACTACATTAAAGTAGCAGACCGCTATACATCCAACAGTGAGTATCGCTTCATCGCCAATCTGTATGCTGAGACTTACCTTGCGGGTGAACTAGTCCACGAGTACGACATTGTGCATTTTGACCTTGAGCGTATCTTTAGGGTAGTTGGTCAAGACTTCATGGATATCATTGAAGGCAAGCAGCGGGACGATCAGAACACCCGCGCCGATGTGGTGGGTGACTTTATCAACAAGAACATTCAAAGTGCATTGGTAATCCGTGATGGCAAGATCATGATGGAGCCTCGTAACTCTTTGTTTATCCGTGCCGAGGTAGACAACAGTTTGATTTGGGTATCGTCCAGCGCCATGAAAGAGTACCTACGCTTGATTAAACTTGGCGTAAGAGACTTTGAAGACCGCCTTACCAAGGCTGGCATACTGGTCAGCAAAGGGCGCAAGCAGATGGCAGCGGGCTGGAAGGATGCGTTTGGGTCTACCAACGTACAAGCCTACGAGTTGAAACTGGATATGTCGCACTTGTTCGATGGCAAAGACGCAATATCAGTTTGATACTACGCCGATTGACGAGCCCGTATGGTTACTGCCGTACGCAAGCATGGAGATCGGCGATAGCTTCTTTATTCCAACGGTACGCCCAGCTTACCTTATCTACGTTATAGACACTACCTCCAAGAAGGAGGGTGTCAAAGTCAAAGTATTTACAGTTACCGAGAAAGATGTTCTTGGCGTCCGTGCATGGCGTATAGGTTAACGGTATATGCTGGGCGAACCCGTGATGGATTCAAACGTATTAAGGATGTTGCGCTTGACCATATTTTGAAGTTTTACAACTTCATCGAGCCTTTGTTTGCGCTCTAATATGGTCATATCCTTATCCGTACGAATTTTATTGGCGGTAGAGCGTAAGTCACGCAATGAACCATTTACTGCGCTGTTGTAGTACTGCACTAAGTAATAATCTTGCGCATGGTTTTGCATGTACTCACCAAACATTTCGGGTTTGTCTTTAAGCGCGTTAATACGTTTTTCCATGCCTTTGATGCGAACCTCCGCATTACTGAACTCACGTGCGTCCACATTAGACTTAGAGCCTAAGAAGCTGGATAGGAATGGCACATCGTTCTTCATATCGACTTCTTTTTTGCCAGTCAATGTAAGACCAAGATTAGATACCCCAGTCAATGCTTTAGCCATACCATCAACGTAGTTGTTGGCAAAGAAGTACATGGTGTTGGGACTCCAATCCACTGCACCATTTGTTACGTTAAACAATGTACGAGCTGCGGATTTATAAAGCTCAGGGATGCTATCCCCGCCAGTGTACGCATCACCATAACGTGACTGACGGTTGTTGTATATCTCACGTCCTAGCCCGTCCAAATTCATTACGTATTCAAAGAACGGACGTACTGCGCTAGGCGCTACGGAATCCAACGCCCATGCGGGGAAGTTGTCCACCATATTGATCTTAGAGACTGGCAGGGGTAAGTAAGAATCCAGCGCCGTGGTAGCGATATTGGACAGCGCATCAGCGACTGAATTGCGCCCAGCAAAGATAGAGGCGACTTGCGCCCCCGCAGCGGCAAACGTACCCATACCAAAGCCCCAAGGTAGTTGCAGAATAATATCTGTGCCGGGGATATGGAACCGAGCGTAGCGGGTCCAACGCGCCATGTCATCCGAAGCAACTTTATTGCGTCCTTGGTCATCATCACCAGACATCATCATTGCCATCAGATATATACCCACACCTACACCAGCCAATGTGCCTGCCATAGCTCGCGCAGACTTCTTCTCTTGGCGCTTTTTCTTGATAGCTTTGTCAATAGCTGCGTCCGATACGCCCTTGGCTTTTTCCTCAGTTCTAAACAGCTGCTCATCAAACTTGGTAAACAGGGGCGCAGTAGCTTCAATAGCCCGCACCGCGCCTGTAGCAGCAGGACGGAAGAACATATACAACGCACCCATGCCTTTGCCCCACTGACCAACCTGTTCAAAGTTGGCTAAGTTTTTGGCGTATTCAACAGCTTGGATTTCTGCATCTTTTCTAGCGCGATCAGTTGGCAAACCATCAGTTACGTTTTGATTAAATATGTCTTCCTTCATCGTCCGGTACGTAGCTACCCGGCTGGCTAATTCAAACATATCGTTGTAGATATCAATGAATTTATCTATCTGCTCTTTCTTAGTCATCAGGCCACTGCGTCCGACTTCTTTGATTAAGTCATCCAACGCACCTTTAGCCGCCACACCTTGCAGATACGATACACGTCCACCTTCTTTAACAAAAGTTTCTAAGTCACGATAATAACGTTCTGTTTCATTCAGCTGGTCATAAGCTTTATCACCGCCAGCCAATGCTTTGATTTCATCAAACTTACCATTTGCATACAAGTTTGCATAATTAAGCGACCGGTACAAACCGCCGCTAGAAACTTCTGCTGCTATGTTGGTTAATAAGCGCCCAGCTTTTTCTGGGCCAAGCTCAGCACCAATGATGAATGAATTAGTCAACGCATCGCGCACAAAGTTCATGGGCGCAAACGCTGGGTTGTAGCGGGTATGCATCTGCCCCACACCGCTGGTAAAGCGGTTAATCAAATCAATGACGGGTTGATTAGCTCTGTATGTACGACGGATAGCTTCTTTCTCGCGTGGGTTAGTTATCTGAATAACATCAATGGAGCCATCGTTGTTGTAGTGAAATATTTTGTCATCACCACTAATTTTTTGTTTGTTGATTTCGCCCTTGTAACGGTCTTCAAACTTAATGTTATCTACCTTACGCCCACTTAATATTTTGTAGTCGCCCGTTACAGCGTTTTTAATTGCAAGCGTGACATCTTTTTTGCCTGCACGTAGCGCAGCCGTAGCCCCATCAGCCAATGATTGCAGGATAGGGTTATCCGACTCAGAGAGACGGCCCTGCATAGTGTCTTGTCCATCTTGGAACTCGCCACCCAAACTTTTGCTATCAAAGTTAAATTGATCGTCTATCACTCTATTGCCGGGGCGACCTTTAAATGGCACATAGTGTTTGAAGCCATAGAAGTCCACGACGTTAGCGACGGGGCGCGACCAATAGTTAGCCTCTTTATTTAGATCAATTGTTATCTCGTGTACTTTTTGTACAGCATCTGCTACAGCTTGGATTTCTTTTGCTGACTCAGCAGTGTCCAGCAGGCTGGTAATTCTGGCAATGTCTGCTGCACTACGTTGACCAATAACGTCATACCGCGTGCTGTTTTTGTTGAACATGTCAGGCGTGGTTTCCACCATACTGGTCTTACCACCGGGCCTAGCTACTTCAATAACTTTGGCGTTGTACTTACCATCAGGAGCAAACACAACCTTGTCTAACGCTGCACGCAGTTCTTGTGCGTACGCTTTGCGCATAGCATCCGTTACATCAAACATTGGCTGCGTAAGAATCTTGTTTAGTATTTCTTCGCGGAATCCCTCAGCAGAGAACTCCGTACCATTGAACATCTTTTGCAACTCAGGCGTCTTAACAAAGTCAGCTACCTTGATGTTTTTCTCTGTGTTGTCCAGTGGTACTTCTTTGATGAACTTAACCAACCGGCGCTCAGGTTCATGACGCGCTTCCAATATCAAATGCAGACGTGCCAGCGCAGCATCTACGCTGATTTTGTTTTTATCTGCATAGGCTTTGACGGCATTGTGTACAGCTTCAGTGGGGTACTTTAGTTCCCGATTAAACTTATCAACTGCAATACCGGTTGAACGTGTGATCTGACCAAACACATTGTTAAGTTTGTCAGATAGCCGGTCTAGCTTACCTACCAACCTAGCGCGGTCTTCTCTAACCTTTAGGATATAGCGATCGTTCTGAAAGCGTTCGGCAAGCCAATGCGCCCCTTCCCGAGTAAATAAGTTTTTTAACAATACCCGACCACCACGCTCTTTGAGTTTGACGGATTCTTCCGCAGTGTTTAGGAAGTCTTCATCTGTCTGCGTTGCTTTTTGTTCGGGGGTTAATGCTGGCGCTTGGCTGACCGTTGGCTGCTTCTTGGCAGCAAGCGGTTCCATATTTATGCCTTTTGAAGGCGGGGGCGATAGGATATCTTCAAACGCAGCTATGGCCTCAGTGGACATATTTCCATCACGCATAAGGCCGGGTACTTTAAGCCCTAGCAAATCAGCAAGTGAACGTAGCAAGTTTGTCCAGAGTGACGTGTTCTCTGGAATGATGGAATTTTTAACCGGTATTTTTAACTCACCAAGTGCATTTTGAAATGCTTGGTTATTGATAGCATAGCTTACAAACTCATGCAGGCTCTCGTACGCATCAGGAAACTTAGCGCCCAATTCTTTTCTGGACTCATCCATCAGGTATTCGAGGTGAGCAGCAGCCTTCTCTTGCTTATCCGTAAGCTTCTCGCCGTCTTCCCACCGTTTAATGATTTTGACAGTAGCGGCATGGGTCAACTCATGCAGTACTGTTTCTTCGTCCTGCGCTTCTTTGGTAATGCGCGTTGTATCTGTCTTGGGGTCGTACTCAGCTTTACGTCCGCTATCCAATTTATCTACGACTTGTACCTTGGTCTTTAGTCCAACCTCATGCAACCGTTGTGCTACTGCTTTGCGCCACGGATTCTTAGATGTAGTACGAATGTAATTTAGGAACGCAGACGCATTAGCCCTGCGCAGTTGTTCTTCCGTGTACTGCGGTATAGGCGTAGTTTTGACTTCAGGCGCTTCAGTCGGGCCATGAATTTGATCGGCAAGATTGTTGATAGCGCTGTTATGCTCTTCAATCGTGTTGTTTCCAATCAATGGCAGGTAGTTTGCTTTCTGCTCATTGGTCAATAATTCATATGCAGGGACTTGGCGCTCAGGATTGTTTTCGTTGTGGTACTCAGCTTCTTCGTCGTATAGCGTACGCTGGTCCTCATTGAAATTAATTTCCTCTTTTGGCGCTGGCTTTACTGCTGTTTCTGCTTTTTGTTCTTGCGGTTTTGTTTCGATGGTTTCAGTGGGCGCAGCGACATTCTCAATAGTTCCTTCGACTGGGGTTTGCGATACATTTAATTGTTCAGTAGGCTTAACTTCCGGTGCTATTGCAACGGGTTTAACTGCTTCTCCTTCAGCAGGCTTTCCAACATTCGGCTCAGTAAAAACCATTCCATTTCGTTGAGTTGCTTCAAGTCCTCCGGGGGTGCTTGTAACGGGGGTGGTTGTTCCAACCATAGGAACGCCCGCTCCACTTGTTTCTGTGTTAGGTTCTGCAACATTGGGGACTCCTTGTGGCGTAACGCCAAGTTCATTCTGTAGTCTAGCAATTTTATTTTCAGCAACTTTAATGAACGTACCTTTTACACCCTTGGCTTGGTATGCCGCCAAAGTAGCTTGCGCAGCTTTAAGGTCGTTTTCTTTTTTAATCCGTTGTTCTTCGGACAACTGTTTAACTGGCGCAACGGCTGGCGCTGCTTCAACAGGCGGTGTTTCTATAACAGGCGCTGTTTCAGTAGGCAGGGCGGCGTTGTCTACGACGTTTGTAAGTTCAGTTGTAACCTCGGGTATAGATATGGGTGTTTGGCTCCCATATAACTGCGACATCAGCTTTTCAGTTTCAGCCGCTACGTTTGATACTTGATCGCCTTCGGGATTTACTTCACCCGGTTTAGCCGCACGACCAAACGCCACGTTAGTAGCACCAGTAATAGCAGCTCCACCAAGGCCACCTTTAAGCCCCGCGTTAATAAATCGTTCAAAGTTTTGCGGGGTAAAAAAGTTATTGTGTTCGTCTACGTATTTTTCAGCGGCTGCGCTGGACATTTCTTGCAGCATCTCAGTACCGCCTTCAGAGATCATGCCTTCAACTGCGCCCTTGCCTGCCCGCTTATACCAAGCGCCAATGATCTGTTCTTCTGGAATACCAGACAGTCTGGCTTTGCGCAGTAAGTTCAACGGAGTGACTGCATCCAGTACTGTATTGAAGCCACCAAACGCTAATGCCGCGCCAAGGTCATCGTGACCCTTTTCATACAAGTTCTGATATACGTCAGGTATGTTTTGCGCCGCAGAGCCAGTCAGTGCGCCAGCCGTTTCATATTTCAATGCTTCTCTCTTGGCAGCTTGAACGCCAGCTTGCAGTGCAATGTTTTTAGCTTCAGTTTCTGCAACGCCTTGGGCAATACTGGACGCCGCAGCTTTTTCAGCCGCAGACCTAGCTGCTGCCACCGCACCGCGCCCAATAATTGATGCTGCGCCACCTGTAAATAGGCTAGGAAGCATTGAGGGAATGGCTTCACCGACGGCTTCCGTAATGTATGTAACTGCATCCCCCACCCCTTTAATATCAGAATATGATGGTACGGCAGACGGATACTTTTTTTCTGTTTCTTTTTGGTACGCCGCAGCCTCTTGCATCTGTTGCTTGGCATAGTCATCGTAGCCAAGAGCTTTAGCCGCCATAGCTGGCGCAACGTCACCTAACAGCGAAGCTAGTCCGCGCCCACCACGAATGACGGACGGAATGAAACCAGTTTCTGCTTTAGGAGCAGGAGCAGGCGCAGGAGCTATGTCCTCGTGAAAGTAATCATTAGCAAGCATGTTGACCAAGTCACTCGGCAAACCTGCCGGTCCTTGGAATTCATGCAACTTTCCGTCAGGTCCTTTGACGTTGTACGTTGCCATGACTATCCTTCCATATCGTCGTCTTCACCTTTATCTGCGGCCCCATACATTTTACCGGTTGGGCCAAACATAGGTACAGCTTCTTTACGCAGTTTTGCAGCTATTGGGGCACGGATACGCTCAAATGCTGCCGCTGGGTCTTCGCCCGGTTTAATTAAATCGGGGCGGCTTTTAATCAAGTCAGATGCAATTTTATTGGCTTGGCTATTAGCAGAACCGATACCGCGCAAGATTGGAGCAAACGTCTTCTCTTGCCCACGGCCTGCCATAGCAGCTATACGTGCGCCCATCATACCTTCAGATGCCTTGTTATGACGCGCTTGTTCTGCAAGTTGTGCTTGCTGTTGCTGCAACTGACGAATGTTAGACGCCAGACCAATTGCAGTTCTTTCATCACCCTTACGCATAGAGACGCTGTACTTAGCCAATTCAATCTGCAACTGACGTTGGTTGTCTTCCATCTGCTGCGCCAGTTTTTGAGACTCTTCCATAGATGCAGCAATTGACGGAGAAGCCGCAGACGCAGCGCGCAGCGCGCCAGCTAGCCCGCTACCCGTACCACGCTCAGAAGCTTTAGCCGCCATATTAAAACCAAAGTTCATCATGGCTTTACGTTGTGCATCAGCTCTTACTTCGTCAGCTTTATTAGCATTCTGTGATATTAAGCCCTTGAGGTTATCCAATTCTTTAGAGCTGGATTCGCTCAGATAGCTCATGATGCCTTTCACGTTATCCATGAAGTCATCTTTGCTAATGCCTTGGCTTTGCGCAAGGTTAGCGGCTGCGGATACAACGCCACTACCGGACCCAGTTTTAGAGGATTTAGCTGGCGCAGGTTTATCTTCAACTTTATAGTTTGCGCCTTGTCTATCGACCCTAGCGTTAGCAGTATCGTTAATCTGTTTAGGACTTGTTTCTTTTTGTGGTACAGACTCATACCCAAACAAAGCGCCCATAATGCCGGGTGAGTATTTTTCACCTGCGGCTACTTTTTGTTTAAGCGCATTTACGATGCTAAGGTCTTTATCGCTACGTTCAGAAGTAGATGGGGTACCCATCGGGTCTTGGAAATACTCTCCCTCATTGCCACCTTCTTTGAAAGCCACAATGCCACCGCTACGCATCCGCATAGATGCACGGTCCTGTAACTCTTCTTGCGCCAAACGACGTGCTTGAGGCATAGGAGATAGCTTAGCAATCTGTTGCAACTGTTGGTCGCTCATGCTGTCCATCATGGAAGCAAGCTTACCGTCGCTGGGGTTAGCAATAGAGCCGCCCTCTGCATAAGCCCTGATCTGCCCACCATCCTTTTTACCGCCCATCATGCTACCAAAACCTTGGGCAAGGCCAGCAATTTGACCTAACATATTAGGCGGCTGCTGATACATAGTAGCGCCAGTTTGTGCTGTTGGCAAACCACGGACCATGTCAGACATAAAGCCCAACTGCTTGTACGGATAGTTTTGCTGGTCTAAGAACTGTTGATAGTCAGCATTGAGCATGTTTTGCATCTGTTGCTGCTGTTGACCACCATACTGGTTTTGCAACTTGTTGATGTCCATACCCTGCGTGAACTGTTGCTGACCCAGCGCGCCCATAGTGTTTGCGCCTTGTAATGCAGTCTGCAATCCTTGAAGGCCTAAGCCCGCACCAAATTGCTTTGACTGTTCACCAAGCTGATTTTCAGTATTGAACTGCTGCATTGCTTGGGTATAAGCATCCTGCAAACCTTTTGCTTGGATATCGCCTAACTGTGTACCAAGATTGCGCTCACGTTCTGCTCGCATGATGGCATCACGTCCACCGCCAAATGCCCCTGCCTGCGTAGCTTGTGCTTGCTGCTGGGTACCTTGAATGTCAGATTGACGTTTTGCTTCACGTTGCTGGGCATTGACCACGTTCTGCATGTACGGAGACATGTAGTTAGACGCAGTTTGTCCTTGGTTAAACCCGGATGTAGCTGGATTAAACCCTTGATAGTTAGTACCCAACGCACCAAGGCCAGCAATCCCAGCCATGTTTGCCGCACCTTGTGTGTACTGAGATGGGGCCATGCCCTGTGCGCCAGCAAATGACTGCTGTTGTAGGGGCGTAAATTGGGCAAACCTATCTTGTGTATCGTAAGTTTGGAAAGGTCGAAACCCACCGACCTGCGGAAGACCCGAGGTCTCATCCATTATTATTTTGCCGCTTTCATCTTTAGCGGGTTCAAATATAGTGGAATAAGTTTGCCCCAGTAAATTCTGGGCATAGGGCGCTATCTCAGGGGCAAAGCCGGTCTGATACTGCGTTACTTGGGTTGGATCCATGATCTATTCCTTAGCGTGGAAGATATTTTTCGGCACGGCTATTTGTAGCTACCCTGCCTTTGCCTACTGTTTGCTTACGCGCAGCTTGGATTCGATCCATCATAGCGTAAAGTTTGCGCGCCCCAGCATCTGTAGAACCATTACCTAGTTCTGACACTATCCGTGCAGGAATCACAAATTCACCGTCTGCAAGCCGTGCAGGTTGACCATGCCCAATGGTAGCAGGGATATCGTCGGATACACCATCGCCGGGGCCTTTGAGCAACCGCCCACCGTCAGAATAGCTGCCTAGGTTGTACAACGCATCGGATAGTCCGCCGCTTGCGTATATATGGTCAGGTCGGTAATTAAACTTACCACGACTAAAGAAACCACCGCGTGCGTCACCATGCCCACCGCCTTCACCGTGACCACCACCATCGCCTCCTGCTCCGGGGCCATCACCCCCACCTACAGACCCATCACCTCTACCACCACCTTCGCCGCCTTCGCCAGTATTACCACCAGCATCACGGCTACCCCAGCCACCACTTTCACCACCATTAACAGCGCCGGGGTCTCTGCTAGTAGAAGAGCCAGCTTCGCCACCTAGTGAATCCGCGCCTTGTAATCCGTATTGGGCCGCAAGGTCTCTTGTAGCAGCGGCTTCAGCATCGGCAACACTTGCAAAATTAGATGCATCTACTATAGGAGCAGCGTATTGAGTTCCAAGAAGTGCGCCTAGTAAACCGCCGGTATAACTATTGGGATCGCCGGGGGTAGG
>Ga0007792_10000354_pt1 | contig 16540 bp, 15 predicted proteins | sample CryBogmetaGMA6M_FD_60371 | JGI IMG/M metagenome (GOLD analysis project Ga0007792, IMG submission 60371) | Freshwater microbial communities from Crystal Bog, Wisconsin, USA - MA6M | ecosystem: Environmental > Aquatic > Freshwater > Lake | place: Crystal Bog, Wisconsin, USA | collected 2009-07-06
ATGGCGCTGCCCTCCAAGGGCATCGGGAAGAAGTCCGTGGAGCAGGTGATCCTGACCCACGAGCACTTCGACCACACGGGCGGCCTGCCCGGCATCGAGCAGCAGTTCAGCCCTGAGACCTTCGCCTGGAAGGCCTTCGGCAAGCACTACAAAGCGGTCCACGACGGCATGTTCATCATGGTGGGCGACCAGTTCGGGCGCCTGCTCCACACCCCGGGCCACTCGGAGGACTCCCTCTGCGTCTACCTGCCGGAGAGCGGCACCCTGTTCTCCGGGGACACGCTCTACCGGATCTCGGATCATCTCGGCGCCTATCCGAAGACCTATGTGAGCTCGCTGGAGCGCCTCGCGGGACTCGACATCAAGACCATCTATCCCGGTCACGGCCAACCCATCCTGAGGGACGCCATGGGCTTCATCCGCAGCTGCCTCGAGAACGTGCTCCTGTCCCACATCAAGGATTGAGATGAAGCTGGTCACCGACGAGCGGTTTCGGGGTTCCTCCTACGCCCAGGACAACGCAGCCATGCCAGGGCGCATGGAAGCGGCCCTCAGTGGCCTCGGCGGCAGCGCCTGGGCGCGGGTCGCCCCGGTCCCAGCCACGGTGGAACAGCTGCTCCTGGCCCACGATCCGGACTATGTCCAGCAGGTGGTGGCAGACAAGGAACGCTTCGCCATGGCGAGCCTGGCCGCGGGCGGGGCTATCCTTGCCGGGCGCCTGGCCCATGGCGGTGATCCGACCTTCGCCTGCATCCGCCCGCCCGGGCACCACGCCTCGCGCGCAGGCGCCTGGGGCCACTGCACCTTCAGCAACCTCGCCCTGGCCCTGCTCGTGCTGCGAGCCGAGCGGCGCATCGAGAGTGCCTTCGTCATCGACTTCGACGCCCACACGGGGGACGGCACCCGGGACGTGCTCGCCGGCTGGCCCCAGGCTGAGATCTTCAACCCCTTCGCGGCGACGGCCGAGGAATACCTGACGCTGGTGGAGGCGCGCCTCGCGGCCCTCGGGCACGCAGACATCATCGCCGTCTCCGCCGGGTTCGACGCCTACAAGCTGGACGTGGGGCACAAGCTGGATACCCCGGATTTCGGCAGGCTTGGCACCCTGATCCGGGAGGCCTCGCTGCGCCTCTGCCGCGGCCGCCGGTTCGCGGTCCTGGAGGGCGGCTACTATCTGAAGGATCTGGGAGCCAACGTGCTGGCTTTCTGCCAAGGATTCGCGGGATGACAGAAACCATCGGCCAGGGCCTTGAGCTGATCCAGCGACCCCGCTCCGTGGACCTCGGGGACTACGACTGGTTCGACATCGAGCAGGACGGGACCCAGGTGGGCAAGTCCCGCTGCCGCATCGAATCCGGCCAGTTCACGGTCTTCTCGATCATGGTCTACCCCGAGTTCGAGGGGCACGGCTACGCCCGGGCGGTCATCGATCACTTCAAGAGTGGCCACCCCATGATCATCGCGGACCGCGTCCGGTTCACTGCCCGGTCCTTCTGGCTGAAGGTCGGCTTCATACCCGAGACCATCGACCGGTATGTGTGGCGCCGGGGCTGAGCTCCGGCCTTACCTGAAGAGGGTGGGCCCCAACACCTCGGTATGATTGAGGTAGGCCGAGGAATAAACAGTGCGTCCGAGGCGCGTAATTCTGGTGCCGGGACAGCGCATTCGTGCCATCCTCTTTCCTAAGTAAAAAGACCTACCCGGGTCTTGATTAGCGAAAAGAAGAGTCCTCGATGAAGGCAGCAGGGCAGCAGCCATCCCGAAGGCACCAGGCGCTGGTGCCCCCCTGGGCTCTGGGTGTCGCTCTGGTCCTGGGGGGGCTGATCCTTGGTGGCGCCTACCTGCTGCTGAAGGGGCATTCCCTCGAGGCCGGGCAGCAGGCTCCGAAGCAGGTGGGCACCCTCGTGGAGATCAGCGCCATCGGGCTGCTGGCCCTGCTGGGACTGCTGGGCCTGGGCATGGGCCTGGTGGTGCGACTGCGGGAGGCGGCCTCCGTCCGCGCCCAGCTGGCGCTCTCGCAGCGGTTTGAGTGGCTGATCCGGGAGGCCAACGACAGCATCCTGCTGCTGGACGAGGAGGGACGGATCCTGGAGGCCAACGCCCAGGCCGTGGCCCAGTACGGCTACTCGGAAGCTGAGTTCAAGGGCATGAACATCATGGACATGCGGCCGCCTGAGGCCAGGGAGACCGCGAAGGCGCAGTTCGGGCAGATGAAGGCACTTGGCGCGCTGCGCTTTGAGACCTCCCACCAGCGGAAGGACGGCAGCATGGTCACGGTGGAGGTCAGTGCCCGGTCCTTCGCCTCGCCCGATGGGCCGCGAATCAGCAGCCTGATCCGGGATATCAGCGAGCGGGTGCTCAGGGACCGTGAGCTCCGGCGAATGACGGCTCTCTACGTGGCCCTGGGCCAGGTAAGCCAAGCCATCGTCCAGTCCCCCTCGCGGCAGGTGCTGCTCGACCGCATCTGCAGAGTGATGGTGGAAGCTGGCGGCTTCGCCATGGCCTGGGTCGGCTGGGACGATCCCGTCACCCACCGGGTGGCCGCCGTGGCCCGGTATGGCGATGACCTCGGCATGCTGGATCGCGTTGAGGCCCGCAGCGATGACACGCCAGAAGGGCGCGGCGCCATGGGCACGGCCCTGCGCGCCTGCTGCCCCTGCATCGTCAACGACTTCCTGGATGGCCCGGCCTCGAAGCCCTGGCGCGCTGAGCTGGTGGCCTCCGGCTTTGCCAGCACCGCGGTCTTCCCCATCCGCGAAGGGGGCCAGGTGCGGGGCGCGCTGGCGGTCTACGCCCGGGAGCGGGACTTCTTCGGCACCCACGAGGCGGCGCTGCTGGAGGAGGCCTCCCTGGACATCTCCTATGCCCTCGAGCACCTGGAGGGCGAGGCCCAGCGGCGGCAGACCGAGGCCGCCCTGCGGGAGAGCGAACAGTTCCTGAGCGAGGCCCAGGAGGCGGGTGATATCGGCACCTACATCTGGGACATTCCGGAGAACCGGTGGCGGAGCAGTGCCTCCCTGGATCGGATCCTCGGCATCGACAGCCAGCACCCGCGGGACCTCGATGGCTGGGTCGCCATCGTCGCCCCGGAGTTCCGGGCGCAGATGCAGCAGTACGTGGCCGGGGTCCTGGCCCGTCGGGAGCGGTTCGACCTGGACTACCCCATCGTGCGCCCCGCGGATGGAATCCCCCGCTGGGTGCATGGCCGGGGCCTCATCCACTTCGACGCCGACGGGCAGCCTCTCACCATGATGGGCGTCATCCAGGACATCACCGAGCGGAGGGGCAGCGAGGCCGAGCGCCTGCAGCTCGAGAACCAGCTGCAGCAGTCCCAGAAGCTCGAGAGCCTTGGCAGCCTGGCGGGCGGCGTGGCCCACGACATGAACAACGTGCTGGGCGCCATTCTGAGCCTGGCCTGCACCCTCCGGGAGAGCGCCGATCCCTTTGGCGCCGAGGCTCGGAACCTGGACACCATCATCAGCGCCTGCATGCGGGGGCGCAGTGTGGTCAAGGGCCTCCTCTTCTTCGCGCGGAAGGACCTGCAGGAGGAACGGCCCATGGACCTGAATGACCTGGTGCGGGAGATGGGCCAGCTCCTGGGCCACGCCATGCTCCAGCGGGTCCACCTGGAGCTGGACCTCGAGGAGGGACTGGGCCTCCTGCGCGGCGAGCGCGGGGCGCTCAGCCACGCCCTGATGAACCTCTGCGTGAACGCCATGGACGCCATGCCCAGTGGCGGCAGCATCCACATCCACACTTGTTCCACCCAGGATGGCGGCATGATCCTGCGGGTGCAGGACACGGGCGCGGGCATGGCGCCCGAGGTGCTGACCAAGGCCATGGAGCCCTTCTTCACAACCAAGCCGCAGGGCAAGGGCACGGGACTGGGACTCGCCATGGTCTACGGAACCATGAAGGCCCATGACGGCACCCTGGAGCTTCTCAGCCAGGTGGGCCTCGGCACCGAGGCGGTGCTGTTCTTCCCGCCCAGCCGCGTGGTACCGAGGCCGACCAAGCCCTTGGAAGTCACGGAGCCGGAGGAAGCCCGGCAGCTGAAGCTGCGGATCCTCCTGGTGGACGATGACGAGCTCATCCGCGAGTCCGTGGCCCCCATGCTGGAGATGCTGGGTCACCAGGTGCTGACGGCCTCGGGCGGGGCCTCCGCCCTGCGCCTGCTCGAATCCAGTGGCGCCATGGACCTCATGATCCTGGACATGAACATGCCCGGCATGAGCGGCGCCGATACGCTGCCGAGGGTGCTGGAGCTTTGTCCAGGAATGCCTGTGGTCATGGCCACAGGCTTCAGTGACCACGAAATTGCCCCCTTGCTGGCCGGGCATCCGGAGGTTTCCATCCTGAGGAAGCCGTTCAGCATGAAAGAATTCCAGCGGAAACTAGACAGCATCTCCTTCCCGCAGCGTGAGCAAATACGCCCCTGAGCGCGTATTTCTATTCATGGCGGCACTGTTCCCTGCCGATGGGAGCCATGGAGCCAAACCATGTCCAAGATCGTCGTCATTGACGACAGCAAGTTCATGCGCAACCTGCTTTCCCGCTTCCTCGAGAGTGCCGGGCATGAGGTGGTGGCCTGGGGGGATGTGTCCGCCGCAGAGCTCGGTGACAGGGTCTTGGAGCAGGACCCGGACCTGTTGATCACCGACTTCCAGATGCCGCTCTACAACGGTGTGGTCGTGACGCGGCTGGTGCGCAAAGCGAAACCGGGGCTGCCGGTCGTGGTGCTGACCGCCAGCCACGATCCCCTAGTCATGAAGGCCCTGCTGCTCGAGCAAGTCAGCCGCATCCTCCACAAGCCTCTGCACTCCGAAGAGCTCCTGGACGCCGTGCGGGACGTGCTGTGAGTCAGTCTCGCCGAACGGTCCGGTCACCTCGCCGCTGAAGCCTGCGCATCGCGTGATACCGGGGCCCATGCGAGTCAAGCCACTGCCCATCACTGCAATCATGGCGAAGAATTATTTCAAGCGTTGTTGCCCTTCATCCCCGTTCATCCCCGGCTGAAAAGGGTTGTCGATCATTTCAGCAATGCCCGAGGCGTGCTTTGCACTGAGCTCTTCTTCTTTCACTGAATTTCTGGATGAACCCTTCTTAGGGGCATGGTGGCAAAGCCCGAATTTCTTCCTTGAATTGCGAATGGCGACCTACAACCGGTCGAGGGCGTCTTTGCCGATGCCGGGGTTCCAGACCAGGGGTTCGTAGTTCGCGAGGCCGGCCTGGTAGAAGGGGTCGTTGTCCCGGATGGTGTCCAGGTCCGCCAGGGGTGCGGCATCCTGGACGCGCAGCAGCAGCAGGCCGCCGGTGCGGGGATCCAGTGGTCCCGAGGCCAGCAGGATGCCCTGCTCCTTCAGCGTGCGGAGGTAGGCCCGGTGGGCCTCGGTGACGGCCTCGATCTCGGACAGCGGACGGCGGTAGCGGACGATCATGGCGGCGTACATGGGGGCTCCTGGAATCGCCCCAGAGGAACACGGATGGGCCGCCATGAAAAGCCCCACTACTTGTCGGCCATGCTCCGCCAATTTGAACCTTCAAGGATCTCCACGAAGGGCACGAAGAATTGGCCCAAAGGGACACGAAGGCGCAGTCATCGCGCGGACAGGGCATCTTCGTGTCATTCGTGGAGGGCCCTTTCGGCGGACTCTGGCCGATAGCCCAGGGGGGCCCTAATCGAAGGGCAGCTCCAGTCCGTGGACCAGGACGAGATCGTGGTAGAGCTGGCTCCCCACGGTGAAGGTGGTGGAGCCGGCGGGCGTGAAGCCGAGCTTGGCGTAGAACCGGAGGGCGCGGGGGTTCTGCTCCCAGGCCTGGAGCCAGACGCCATCATGGCCCGCGGCGGCGGCCTCGGCCAGGGCGGCCTCCATGAGCTCCCGGCCGGCGCCGGTGCCGTGTACGGTCGGATCCAGGTAGAACCGGACGACCTCCAGGGGTCTCGTGAAAGCCGGGGGCAACGTCCCCGGAACGGGGCCGTGGGCGCGTAGCAGCGCGTAGCCCAGGAGGGTGCCGCCGCCCTCCAGCAGCAGCGTGTGGCAGGCGCCGTCGGCCAGCTCCGCCGCCTGCTGCGCCGTGCCGAAGGCCTCGGCCAGGTGGGCCTCCAGGTCCTGGGTCGGAATCAGGCCTGTGTAGGTCGACCGCCAGAGGCGCTCCGACAGGGCGGCGAAGGCCTCGGCATCGGCGGGCAGGGCATGGCGGATCAGCATGCCTAGAGGTTACCAAAGTAGTGAAAACACGCTAAAATACTCGTTTTGGCGAGCCTCCATGCACATCCAGGAACTGATCCTCCGGCTCCAGCGGTTCTGGGCCGATCGCGGCTGTCTCATCGGCCAGCCCTACGACCTGGAGAAGGGTGCGGGCACCATGAATCCGCTCACCTTCTTCGGCGCTCTGGGCGCCAAGCCCTGGAACGTGGCCTACGTGGAGCCCTCCCGCCGCCCGGCGGATGGCCGCTATGGTGAGAATCCCTTCCGGGTCTACAAGCACCTCCAGTTCCAGGTGATCCTCAAGCCCAGCCCCGCCAAAGTGCAGGACCTCTACATCGAGAGCCTGGAGGCCCTGGGCATCGACTTCTCCAAGCACGACCTCCGCTTCGAAGAGGACAACTGGGAGTCCCCCTCCCTGGGCGCTTGGGGCGTGGGCTGGCAGGTGGTGCTGGACGGCATGGAGATCAGCCAGTTCACCTACTTCCAGCAGGTGGGCGGCCAGGACTGCCGTCCGGTGAGCGCGGAGCTGACCTACGGCATCGAGCGCATCTGCATGTTCCTGGGCGGCTACGACAACATCTTCGACCTGATCCACGGCGAGGTGAAGACTGACGACGGCGTCTTCCCTGTGACCTACGGCGAGATGCGCCAGCGGGAGGAGTTCGAGCTCTCCGCCTACAGCTTCGAGCACGCGGACCTGGACCTGCATCGCACCCTCTTCGAGGCCTTCGAGAAGGAGGGCTGGCGGCTCCTGACGGACCACGGCCACTTCCTCAGCGCCTACGAGCAGGCCCTCAAGATGAGCCACACCTTCAACGTGCTGGATGCCCGCGGCGCCGTGAGCACCACGGAGCGGCCTGCCGTCATCAAGCGGGTCCGGGACCTGGCCTGCGGCTGCGCCAAGGCCTACCTGGAGCATCAGGAGACCAGCGCCGCCACCGTCGCCTCCGCCGGGAAGGGGGGTGGCCTGTGAACGCCGCGAAGCCCTTCCTGCTGGAGCTGCACTGCGAGGAGATCCCCGCCCGCTTCCTGAAGCCCCTGACCGCAGACCTGAGCAGCGCCCTGACCACCTGGGCAGCGGGCCAGAGCCTCGAGCTCCGTGGCCTGGAAGTGTTCTACTCGCCCCGCAAGCTGGCCTGGCGCGCCGCCGGCCTGCCCGTGGCCCAGGCGGACCAGACCGAGACCCAGGTGGGCCCGCCCCAGCGCATGTGCGTGGACGAGGCCGGACAGCCCACCATCCAGGGCCAGAAGTTCGCCGAGAAGTGGGGCGTGCCCTTCGCCGCCGTGCGCTTCGAGCAGCCGGCGGGGAAGAAAGAACCCTGCGCCGTGGTGACCGTCACCAAACTGGGACGGCCCACCGTGGACCTGCTCCAGGAAGCCCTGCCGGGCCTCATCGCCGGGCTGCACGTGCCCAAGGCCATGCGCTGGGGCAACTCGGACTTCGAGTTCGTGCGCCCCATCCGCAGCATCCTCTGCCTCCTGGGGGACCAGGTGGTGCCCATCACCGTGGACGGTGTCACCGCCGGGAACACCACCTGGGGCCACCGCCTCTTCCACCGCGCCCAGCCTGAGCCAGTGCAGGTGCCGGAGCCCGCCGCCTACGAGGCCGCCCTGGAGGCCGCTGGTGTGGTGGTCAGCGTGGACGTGCGGCGCGCCCGCATCGCCGAGCAGCTGGACACCCTCGCCGCCGTCGTGGGGGGCCGCGTGGTCGCTGACGCCGAGCTGTTGGACACCCTGGCGGAGATCGTGGAGTTCCCGAAGATCGTCTGCGGCGAGTTCCCTCCGGCCTTCCTGGAACTGCCCAAGGAGGTGCTGGTCACCAGCCTCCGCGAGCACCAGAAGAGCTTCTGCATCGAGCAGCTGGACGGCACCGATCTGCTGCCCTTCTTCCTCACCGCCGCCAACCGCACCGATGATCCCGCCGGCTTCGTGAAGGCCGGCAACGAGTGGGTGCTGAAGGCACGGCTGTATGACGCCCGTTTCTTCTTTGCGGAAGACCGAAAGCTGGCGCTTTCGGTCCGGATGGAGAAGCTGCAGGCGCTGACCTTCCAGAGAGACTTAGGGAGCTACTACGACAAGACGGGGCGGGTGGTGGCCATCACGAAGGCGCTGGCTACGCGGCTGTCGCAGGACGATGAGCACATTGAGCGGGCCCTCGAGGCCGCCCGCATGGCCAAGTGCGACCTGCGGACCCTCATGGTCGGCGAGTTCCCGGAGCTGCAGGGCATCATGGGCGGCGAATACCTCCGCCACGAGGGTGCCCACGAGGAGGTCTGGAAGGCGGTGAAGGAGCACTACCGCCCCGCTGGCGCCGACGACGCGCTGCCGGGCACGCCTCTGGGCTGCCTGCTGTCCCTGGCGGACAAGCTGGACACCGTGGGTGGCTGCTTCGCCGTAGGGATCATTCCCAGCGGCTCCAAGGATCCGCTGGCCCTGCGCCGTGCAGGGCAGGGCGTCGTGCGTATCCTCTGGGAGCGGGGCTGGGCCCTCACGCCCGCCGACCTCATCGGCGTGGTGCTGGGCATCGTCGGCCCCAAGGCCACGAAGCCCGCCGCCGAGACCACCGAGGCCCTGCTGATCTTCTTCAAAGATCGCGTGGCCTATCAGCTGGAGCTGGCGGGCTACGCGGGTTCCGTGCGGCGATCGGCCCTGGCCGCGGGCTGGGAGGACCTGGCGGACCTGAAGGCCCGCTGCGAGGCCCTGTCAGGCTTCGCCGAGGATGCCCGGTTTGCCTCCCTGGCGCAGAGTGCGAAGCGCATCGGGAACATCCTGAAGGACGAAATTCCCGCTGGGAATTTCGATAACGCCCTGCTGGTGCAGGGCGAGGAGAAAGAGCTGGCTGGGCAGCTGGGGCGGTTGGAAGGGACCAACGACCAGAAGGCTCTGCTGGGTGTGCTGGCGGACCTGGCGCAGCCGCTGGAGGCCTTCTTCGGGGCGGTCATGGTGAAGTGCGAGGATCCGGCCCTCCGCGCCACGCGCCTCAGCCTCCTGCACCGCCTCCGCCAGGCCTTCCTGCGCGTGGCGGATTTCAGTCTTTGGCAGTAACCAGGACAACGACAGGGTCACGTGGCCTTACCTCTGCGTCATCTGCGCCATCTGCGGTTCAAGAGCACTTGAAGAGGCCCCCATGCACCACGAACGGATCGCGATCATCGACTACGGCAGCCAGTACACCCGGCTGATCACCCGGCGGCTGCGGGAGCTGGGGGCCTTCGGCCTCGTCCACAACAGCGGCACCACCGCTGCGGAGATCGCGGGTCCGGACCTCCGGGGCGTGATCCTGTCTGGCGGTCCGAACTCGGTCCTGGAACCCGGCGCGCCGGAGCTGGACATGGCCATCCTCGAGCTGGGCGTCCCTGTGCTCGGCATCTGCTATGGCCAGCAGATCATCGCCCGCAACCTGGGGGGCCAGCTGCACCGGGCCACCAGCCGCGAGTACGGCAAGGCGGAGATCCAGACCTTCCCCGAGCAGTCGGTGCTCCTGGAGGGGCTGCCCCATATCCAGCAGGTCTGGATGAGCCACGGCGACCACGTGGAGGTGGCGCCCCCCGGCTTCACCGTGACGGCCCGCACGCCTAGTGTGCCCGTGGCGGCCATGGAGGATGCGGCCCGGCGGATCTACGGCATCCAGTTCCACCCGGAGGTCACCCACAGCGCCCAGGGCACGCCCCTGCTGCTGAACTTCCTCCGGTCCTGCGGCATGAGCCTCGACTGGAACGCAGGCAACTTCATCGAGGAGAAGGTCAGGGTCATCCGCCAGCAGGTGGGGCAGGGCACGGTGGTGCTCGGGCTCAGCGGGGGTGTGGACTCCAGCGTGGCGGCCCTGCTGCTGCACAAGGCCATCGGCAAGCAGCTCACCTGCGTCTTCGTGGACCACGGCCTCATGCGCAAGGATGAGATGCAGCAGGTGCAGGCCTACTTCGCGCCCTTTGAGCTGAAGGTGATCTGGGTGAACGCCGCCGACGAGTTCCTCGGCGCCCTAGAGGGCATCACGGATCCTGAGCAGAAGCGGAAGCTCATCGGTGGCAAGTTCATCGAGGTCTTCGAGCGGGAGGCGGGCAAGGTGCAGGCGGACTTCCTGGGCCAGGGCACCACCTACCCCGATGTGATCGAGAGCAGCGGCATCGGCGGCGCCATCCTGGTGAAGTCCCACCACAACGTGGGCGGCCTGCCGGAGCGCATGCGCATGCAGCTGGTGGAGCCCCTGCGGGAGCTCTTCAAGGACGAGGTCCGCGCCACGGGCTTGGCCCTGGGGCTGCCCCAGGAGATGAACCAGCGGCACCCCTTCCCGGGCCCCGGCCTGGCGGTGCGCCTGCCGGGCACGATCACCCGGGAGCGGGTCACCATCCTCCAGAACGCGGATGCCATCTTCCTCCAGGAGCTGCGCGAGAGCGGCTGGTACGCCCGCACCAGCCAGGCCTTTGCGGTCCTGCTGCCGGTGCAGACTGTGGGCATCATGGGCGATGAGCGCACCTACGAGGCCATCTGCGCCCTGCGGGCCGTGACCAGCGAGGACTTCATGACTGCCGACTGGGCCCGGCTCCCCCACGAGCTGCTGGAGAAGATCGCCCAGCGCATCGTCAACGAGGTGAAGGGCATCAACCGGGTGCTCTTCGACATCACCTCCAAGCCGCCGGCGACGATCGAGTACGAATAACAAAAGCATCCACAGATTGCACAGATTACACAGAGAAACACGGCCCACTTCTCTCTATCTGTGGAATCTGTGAAATCTGTGGATAAGTCTTCTCCTGAGGTCCAATGGCCAAGCGCATCGAACCCAACCGCAAGTCCGTGAAAGACGTCCTCGAGGACCTGCTGGCGGGGCACCGCGAGGCGGCCTTCAGTGGACCCGAGTCCGCCTTGAAGTATCTCCGCCGCACCCTCGAGGGCCAGGGCAGCCTGCCCAACGCGGTCAAGGCCGTGGCCCAGGACCTGACCGCCGACGCCCTTGGCCAGCTGGGCCGCTGGGAGGACGCGGCCGAGGCCTGCGGCCTGGCCCTCGAGCGGCTGCCGGAGCTGGAGGCCGCCTTCCCCCACGAGTATCGCCGGCTGCTGGAGGGCCTGACCTGCTTCGAGCGGGGCATCCAGGCCCGCAGCGAGCTGGGCGACTTCCACGGGGCCCTGGAGCTCTGCGACCGGGCCATCGCCCTGAACCTGGGCGCGCACTACTCGGCCAAGCGCGACTCGCTGGAGTGGGCCCGCTAGGGCGACCTGCCTCCGGGAGCGCCTCCATTGATTCCCTTTCCTGTTGCAAGGAAGCTATTTTCGCCAGATGGGGCTGTTTGAATTACAGTCATGCGGGCCAGGAGCCGTTGAGTTACTGGAATGGGGAGGCCATGGGGGACGAGGGCTGGGCGGGGTCCAATCATGCCAGCGTGCTCATCGTTGATGACCTGCCCATCGTCCGCCTGGCCCTGCAGCGCATTCTCACCAAGGCGGGCTACCACTGTCTTGAGGCGGAGGATGTGGCGGGAGCGCTGGCTGTGCTGGCCCGGAACGGCATCGACCTGGTCCTCTGCGACATCCAGATGCCCGGCGCCTCGGGATTGGATCTCGTGCGGGCGATCCAGGATCGGATCCCGGACATCTCTGTGGTGATGGTCAGCTCCCTGGAGGATACGGAGACCGCCATCGAGTGCCTCCAGCAGGGCGCCTTCGGCTACGTCCTGAAGCCCTTCCAGCCCCGCGAGATCCTGGTCCAGGTGAACAGCGCCCTGCGACGGCGGATGCTCGAGATCGCCTACCGGGATCGGGAGGCCCAGCTGGCCCGGAAGGTGCGGGAGCAGACCCTGGAGATCCGCCAGTCGCGCGAGGAGATCGCCCTTCGGCTCATCTCCGCAAGCGAGCACCGCGACAATGAGACGGGCATGCACGTCAGGCGCATCGGTCTCTACGCGGCCGAGATGGCGCGTTTGCTGGGCTGGAGCGAGATGGCGGTGGAGACCATCGAGTCCGCCGCCCCCATGCATGACATCGGCAAGATCGGCGTGCCCGACGCCATTCTCCAGAAGCCCGCGGCCCTCACGGAGAACGAGTGGGTCACCATGAAGATGCACACCACCATGGGGGCGACCATCCTCAAGGGCTCCAAGGTCCCCTTCATCCAGATGGGCGCCCGCATTGCTTTGGGGCATCACGAGAAGTGGGATGGCAGCGGCTATCCCTTCGCCCTCCGCGGAGAGGAAATCCCCATCGAGGCCCGGATCACGTCGCTGCTGGACGTCTATGATGCCGTGAGCAACCGGCGCCACTACAAGGAGCCCTGGCCCGAGTACCAGGTGATCCAGGTGATCGAGGAAGGGGCTGGCTTCCACTTTGATCATGACCTGGTGCGGCTCTTCTTGAATAACCTGGACCGGTTCCGGGAGATCCTCGCCGCCAACCCCAACGAGCCTCTGCCCGGGTTCACGGGGCTGTAGGCGTTGGAGCCATGCCATTGATCACGAAAAAGAGAAACCCACCAGGATGCTCCTGGTGGGTTTCTCTTCGGTGAAAAGCTGGTCAGCCGTGCCCTTCGGGCTTTGCTGCCTGGGCGCCCTTCCGGCCTCGGCTGATGGTGAACTCGCCGAGCATCATGGGCACGGCGGCCTTCAGCATGAGGGTGAAGACCAGGAAGCCCAGGGCGAAGATGCCCGCGGCCACAGAGATCTCGGTGATGGAGGGCGTGTAGACATAGATCTCGCCTAGGGCATCGGGGGTGAGGCCGGGGATGATGAGGCCCATGCCCTTCTCGATGTAGACGCTGGCATAGATCAGCACGCAGCCGATGTTGAGGGTCACCCAGTTGGTGCGCGTCTTGGGCACCAGGAAGAGGATGAAAGCTATTGCGCCGCAGATGATCGAGGCCCAGGCGTATGGCACCAGGGTGTTGTGCCCCTTGAGGCCGAACAGCAGGTACTCGAAATAGACCATGTGCTCGGTGCCGGAGTAGAGCTCCTTGAAGGACTCCGCTGCGGTGAGGAAGAGGTTGAAGCCCATCGTGTAGGCCATGAGCTCGGCGATCTTGAAGATGGCCTCGTCTTTGATGGAGAGCTTGGTGGTCTTCCGCAGGATCTGAAGCAGGATCAGCAGGATCGCCGGGCCCGAGCAGAAGGCCGAGGCCAGGAAGCGCGGAGCCAGGATGGCCGAGTTCCAGAAGGGTCGGGAGGCCAGGCCGTTGTAGAGGTAGGCAGTGCAGGTGTGGATGCTCACGGCCATGGGGATGGAGAGCAGCACAAGGGGGGTCACCAGCTTCTTGACGTAGTGGCGCTCGGTGTAGGCGCAGTAGAGCAGGTAGGTCACCACGAAGTAGTTGAGGACCAGGTAGGCGTTCAGCACCAGCACATCCCAGGCCAGCATGGACTGGGGCCAGTTGAGGCGGCCCACCAGGGGCATGATGTGCCAGAAACGATCGGGCCGGCCGATGTCCACCATGACGAAGCCCAGGCACATGACCAGGGCGCTGATGGCCAGCATCTCGCCCAGGATGGTGATCTCCTTGATGGGCTCCCAGTCGTAGATGTAGGCAGGGATCACCAGCATGATGGCGGCCGCGGCCACGCCCACCAGGAAGGTGAAGTTGCCGATGTAGAAGCCCCACGAGACCTGGTCCCGCATGTTCGTGACGATGAGCCCGTTCTGGACCTGGCCGATGTAGGCATTGGTGCCGAAGGCGATCAGCAGGAGCAGGAAGGCCACCCAGGCGTAGTAGACCGGGCCGCCGGTGGTGATCATCCGGAGCGTGTCGGTGATGAACCGTGAGAAATTCCTCAGCGTGGTCATTGGCTCACACCCCGTAGAAGTAGAAGAAGTTGGGTTGGGTGTTCAGCTCTTCCTTGAGCTTGAACACGCGCTTGTTTTCGAGGATGTAGCGGATCTCGCTCTCCTTGTCGAGCAGGTTGCCGAACTTCCGGGAGCCCGTGGGGCAGACCTCCAGGCAGGCCGGGTACTTCCCCTGGCGGGTGCGCTGGACGCAGAAGGTGCACTTCTCCACCACGCCCTTGGCGCGGGGCCGGTTGCCCAGGTAGTGGGTCTCGGGATTGACATCCTTGGAGGGAATCTGAGGGTCCCCCCAGTTGAAGTGGCGGGCGCCGTAGGGGCAGGCGGCCATGCAGTAGCGGCAACCGATGCACCAGTTGTAGTCCACCACCACGATGCCGTCCTTCTCGCGCCAGGTGGCACCCACGGGGCACACCTTCACACAGGGGGGCTTCTTGCACTGCTGGCACTGGACGGGCATGTAGAAGTGGCCCTCGCGGGGCACCTCGTCCGGATTGTAGTAGTGCTCAGCGTGTTGGAGGTTGACGCCTTCCTCCTTTTCCAGCTCCAGCACGCGGATCCACTGGATCTCGGGATCCCGGGACTGGTTGTTCTCCTTGACGCAGGCGTGGACGCAGCGGCGACAGCCGATGCAGCGGCTCAAGTCCAGGGCGTAGCCGAACATCACGCCGGGCAGGGCGGGCGTGTTGGCGACCTTCACCTCCTTGCCGAACTTCTCCTTGTATTCCTTCTCGAGGCGCTCGATGACGGTGAGGACTTCCTCCTTCGAGAGCTCGCGGAAGTTGTGCTGGAGGAACTCCTCCTTGCTGAGCTTGCCGCAGCCGGTCAGGGCCGTTGCCACGGCGGCCACCGCGGCGCCGAGGAATTCCCGGCGGCCGTTGTTCTCACCGGAGGGGCAAGGAGCGCCAGGGGTGGGCTGGCAAGCGTCCTGGTCCATCATTTGGCACCTCCGTTCTTGATCTGGATCGCCTCGGGCCGCGCAGGCGGGGGCATGGGTTTGAGCGACTTGAAGTGGGGCGAGTGCGGGTTGTGGCAGTGGACGCAGAGCAGATACTGCTTCGCGCCGTTCCAACTGCCCGTGCGCTTGCCGTGGATGCCCACGCGCCAGTCGCGCAGCTTGTCGCCGTGGCACTGGCCGCACAGCTGGTAGGACGTGTTGAAGGACACCAGCTTGCCGTTGGCGAGGTGGAGGTTGTCCCGGTTGTAGGCGTCATGGCAGTCCAGGCACCAGCGGGTGTCGGGCCCGTGGTGGAGGGAGATGTCGGTGTGCATGTCCTTCAGCTCGCGGCGCTTCGTGTTCGGCGCCATGGACTTGGGATCGTGGCACTGGCTGCAGGGGAAGATTCCCTCGCTGAAGGGCGGCTTGGGGACCTGCACCTGGTCCTTGGGGACTTGGACCGTCGCAGCATGGGGCTTCTTGTGCTCCTCAGCGGAGACCGCGGACCCCGCCAGGGCCAGGAGACAGGCGGCCAGGCCGGGGAGGATGCTCAGGCGCAGGGGTTGGGTCATGGAGTCACCTTCAGCAGACGGGGAGCGAGGATGAATGTGGTGCCTAGGAACATGAAGGCCAGGAACAGGGTGAGCGGGTGGCCCACGGCCATGTCTTCGAAAAGGAACTTAATGGTAGCCAATGCCAGAAAGGGATACACCAGCCAACGCAGATCAAGGGTCGGAATCCGGCGAGCCGACCAGGCCAGGCCGATGGTCAGGGTCGTGAGCACGGCCGTGCGGCCCACGGCCAGCCGGGCCAGTTCTGCGGGCCCTGAGGCCTGCGCGGGGCCGATGACCCCGACCGCCAGGGCGCCCAGGCTCAGGACCCCCAGGCCCCCGGCCACGAGGGTGAAGGCCTGGAGCTTCGGCCCGGTTTCCGTTGCCGGGGGGCGGGTGAGGGCGTAGCCGACGGTGCCGGCCAGCAGCGCCAGGGCGCAGCCGGTCGCCAGTGAGGGGGCAGGTCCGGAGCCGGCCGGGCCCAGGAAGGCCTGGAAGGTCCACCGGAGCAGGCCTGAGCCGCCGCAGGCCACGGCGACATAGACCGCGCTCTGCAGCAGGAGGCTGGGGCGCTGCGTTCGGATGGTCCCGACCAGGGCCCCGAGGCCCAGCACGCCGGCCAGCACGGCGAACCAGGGCAGGGGGGCGACCATGGCGCCGCCCAGCAGGAGCAGGAAGGTGGCCAGGAGTGAGAAGTAGTTGAAGTTGGCGCGGGTCGGTTCCTCATCCCGGGCGAAGGGGATGGCAGCGGCGTAGCAGGCGGCCCCGGCCAGGATCGCGCCAACCCCCAGGAAACCCCCACCGGAGCCGGAGGTCAGGGCGATGCGGAGGGCACCGCCGAAGCCCACCGCGAGGGCCAGGCAGGTCTGCGCCCGCTCGAAGGCGCCGACCACCCGGCGCTGCTTCCGCAGGCGCCAGGCGAAGCTGCCGAGGTAGCCCGCCGCGAGTGCCAGGGTGAAGCCCATGGCGCGGGTAGCGCTGAGGTGCAGGTAGCCCTCGGGCGGGCCGCCGGTCCAGCCCGCCAGGTAGGCGAGGACCAGGGCGCCGAGGTTGGCGGCCAGGGCCGTGGGCCAGCGGAGGCC
>Ga0007792_10000355_pt1 | contig 16540 bp, 13 predicted proteins | sample CryBogmetaGMA6M_FD_60371 | JGI IMG/M metagenome (GOLD analysis project Ga0007792, IMG submission 60371) | Freshwater microbial communities from Crystal Bog, Wisconsin, USA - MA6M | ecosystem: Environmental > Aquatic > Freshwater > Lake | place: Crystal Bog, Wisconsin, USA | collected 2009-07-06
GTACCTTGGTTTGACGTTAGCCAGTTTTCATAAATAGCAGTCGCTTCCGGGCTATTATTGGTGCCGCTGAATTGAACAATTTGGCCGGCATAACCATGGGCTTCCAGATAGTCCTTTAGATAAACCTGAGTACGGCGTGATTCAGTGAAGATAAGCGCCTTACGTTGAGCTCCTGTGGTCTCCATTTGCTGAAAACCAATTTCCAGGGCGCTCAGTAAGCTGCGTGTTTTAGTGTCGGTGCCGATGCTGCGTGCCCAGGTCGCTAATTGCGCGAGCAGATCAATTTCTTCTTTTAATTGCTTGCGGTCGATGGTGGACGGGGATAAATTGTCACTTTCTTCTGGTGGGTCAATGTCCAGAATTTCATCGAGTAAGTCGTTTTCAATGTCTTCGTCGCTGATCAGTTGCTCGGCAAAGTCAGGATCATCCTGAATTTTATCATCACGCAAGGCTTCCAACCTGAGCCTCATGGTCTCAAGCGTACCGGCAATCGCCACTGATGAAGATGCCAATAGTTTGCGTAGAATCAGTTCGGTAAGATGTCGCTGGCGATGCGGGATGGCATAGCTGTCCGGGCGCAACAAAAAGGCACTGACCGCCTCATAAAGTCGGTGCTCGTCATCGGTGGGGCGAAAGGGTTGGGTGATGGCGTGGCGTTCAGTGTAACGGATATATTCGGTGACTTGATTACGTAAGGTACGTCGACAAAAGCCTGATAAGCGCTGCCGCAAGCCCTCCATGTCTCCACCTGCCGAGACATATTGACTACGGAAGGCATTGACGTCACCAAACAGGTGTTCGTCAATTAAAGTGGAAAGACCATACAACTCCAGTAATGAGTTTTGCAAGGGTGTCGCTGTCAGTAGCAACTTGCGGCAATCTTCCAGCGCCCAGCGCAAACCTTGACCAATTTTGTTGCTTTCCCGGTAGGCGTTACGCAGTTTATGCGCTTCGTCGATGACCACCAAATTCCAGGCAATAGCTTTTAGCTCTTCACGCATCCGGTTGGCATAGTGATACGACAGGATGATAATGGCTTTTTGGTTAAGTGGTGATTGCCCTTTTTTTAGGGTATCGCGCCAAGTTTTGGCATCCAGTACAACCACCGGCAGGTTGAATTTTTCTTCCAACTCCAGTGCCCATTGCTTGCGTAAAGAAGCGGGGCAGATAACCAATAAGCGCCGTTTACGTTCCGACCAATACTGACACAGGACAATTCCCGCTTCAATGGTTTTGCCCAAGCCCACTTCATCAGCCAGCAAGACCCCTTTAGATAAGGGGGATCTTAAGGCGAATAAAGCGGCTTCAATTTGATGAGGATTTAGATCGACACTGGCATCAAATAGCGATTGTGACAGACGACCGACATCGTTGGCTCCATGCTGCCTTGTGAGCTCATGCGCAAAATATTTTGCATGGAATGAGGTAATCATTAGTTAGGGCCGACCTGCTTAAAATTCACTTTTTGCTATTTTATGACAGTATCGGTAAATAATTAACAGATAATTTCCGGGTTCAGTTTCCTGCATATCGGGAAATCAGTAAAAAAGAAGACGTAGGTGATTTTCAAGAATAAATACCCTTATGGGTTAATATAATTTCAAAGCCGGCTATGGTCGTTTTTCATAAGGAAACACGAGGGTGTAGTTAATTACTAAATGGACTGAGTAGTCACTACCTTTTTAAATTTGTCAGAAAAACAAAGGATGCTTGATAAAATAGGCACTCTTCAAGAAGGAGCAATACCCGTTAAGTCTTAGTTATTACCCCGGCTTGGTTAAAAATTCGGATAATTTATTAGGGATAACTGGCATTAACAGTCAGTTCAAATTAAAATGATTAGCTTTTTATTGGGAACACTCAATAAGCATATCGTGACAATCACTCCGACGGACTTTTAATGACTGATCATAAACTAACACACCTTAAAGAGCTGGAAGCTGAAAGCATTCATATTATTCGTGAAGTCGCGGCTGAATTTGAGCGTCCGGTCATGTTGTACTCCGTCGGGAAGGATTCTGCCGTCATGTTACATCTAACCATGAAGGCCTTTTTTCCCGGTAAGCCGCCGTTTCCGATGATGCATGTGGATACCACCTGGAAGTTTAAGGAAATGATCACGTTTCGTGATCAGTTGATTAAAAAGCTGGGGCTGGATTTAATCATTTATACCAATCAGGATGGTGTTGATCAAGGTATTGGGCCTTTTACCCACGGCAGCAAAAAACACACTGATGTCATGAAAACGGATGGCCTTAAACAGGCTCTGGATAAATATCAGTTTGATGCGGCTTTTGGCGGCGCACGCCGTGATGAAGAAAAGTCACGCGCCAAAGAGCGGGTGTATTCGTTCCGCGATAAAAACCATCGCTGGGATCCCAAAAATCAGCGCCCTGAATTATGGAATACCTATAACGGAAAAATAGATAAAGGTGAAAGTATTCGGGTGTTTCCTTTGTCCAACTGGACGGAGTTGGATATCTGGCAATACATTCATTTGGAAAATATTCCTATCGTACCGCTGTATTTTGCCAAGAAACGCCCGGTTGTTAATCGCGATGGTATGTTGATCATGGTTGATGATGAGCGCATGCCCATTGGCCCGGATGAAAAAGTTGAAATGAAAATGGTACGTTTTCGTACCTTGGGTTGCTACCCGCTAACCGGTGCAGTTGAATCAAATGCCACCACGTTGCCGGAAATTATCCAGGAAATGCTGTTGGCGACTACTTCTGAACGCCAGGGACGACTCATTGATCATGACCAGTCCGGTTCCATGGAACAGAAAAAGCGCGAGGGGTATTTTTAAAGCAGGCAAAAGACTAAAGGCACAAGGCAAAATATATGGGGCGATTTGAAGACTTGGATGTTTGGCGGCGCTCATCAAGGCTTTGTGTCGAGATTTACAGAGGCTTGGCTTCTTGTAAAGACTTTGGCTTTAAAGATCAGATAACGCGCTCTAGTTTATCTATCCCCAGCAATATAGCGGAAGGTTTTGAAAGAGGTAGCGATAAAGATGCCAATAAATTCTTTTATTACGCAAAAGGCTCCTGTGGTGAGTTGCGTACCCAAATCTATATTGGCATTAAAATTGGCTACATTTCAAAAGAAGCAGGCATTCCCTGGAAAAACGAAGCGGAACAAATATCCAAGATGCTGGCCACTCTAATTAAATTTCGGTCAACCTAACTTTTGCCCTTCGCCTTTTGCCTTTTGCCTTGTACCTTTTGCCTTGTACCTTTTGCCTTGTACCTTTTGCCTTGTACCTTTTGCCTTGTACCTTTTGCCTTGTACCTTACACCTAACCTTATTAATTTTAATTTTTGGAACCTCCATGTCCCACCAATCCGATTTAATCAGTACCGATATTGATGCGTATTTAACGCAACATGAAAACAAAGAATTACTGCGGTTTTTAACCTGCGGCAATGTCGATGACGGCAAAAGCACGTTAATAGGCCGCTTGTTGCATGATTCCAAAATGATCTACGAAGATCAACTGGCGGCGGTGCAGGCGGACAGTGTCAAGTCAGGCACCACCGGTGCCGGCAAGATAGATTTGGCCTTACTTGTTGATGGCCTGCAAGCCGAACGCGAACAAGGCATTACCATTGATGTGGCGTATCGCTATTTTTCTACATCGACCCGTAAATTTATTATTGCCGATACACCGGGGCATGAACAATACACCCGCAATATGGCGACCGGTGCATCCACCTGTGATTTGGCCATCATTCTGATTGATGCCCGTTATGGCGTGCAAACCCAGACTAAACGGCACAGTTTTATTGCCTCGTTGTTAGGGATTCAGCACATTATTGTGGCAATCAATAAAATGGATTTGATGGATTACAGTGAAGCGACTTTTAATAAAATAAAACAGGATTACTTAAGCTTTACCGATACACTGGATTTACACGATATTTATTTTATCCCGATGTCGGCGCTGGACGGTGATAATGTCGTTAATCGCAGCGAGAATATGCCTTGGTTTACCGGCGAGCCGTTAATGGAAGCGCTTAATAGTGTGCAAATCGCCAATGACCATAACTTTGACGATGCCCGTTTTCCTGTTCAATATGTTAATCGTCCCAACCTGGATTTTCGTGGTTTTTGCGGCACCGTGGCGTCCGGTATTTTTAGAAAAGGCGATCAAATTACCGCCTTACCATCCGGTAAAAGCAGTAAAATAAAAGCCATTGTCACTTATGACGGTGAACTTGAAGAAGCTTATCCACCGATGGCCGTCACCTTAACGCTGGAAACCGAGATTGATATCAGTCGAGGCGATATATTAATTGGCACAGAAAAACAAGCGCCCATCGTCGCTGACAAGTTTAAAGCCACTATCGTCTGGATGACTGAAAAAGCCTTAACGCCGGGTCGTCAATACACCCTTAAGCTGGCAACTCGCAGCGTTTCCGGTTCTGTGGCTTTTATCCATCACCGGATTGATGTCAATACTCTGGAACACCATGACGCGGTTGAATTACAGTTAAATGAAATAGGTTCTTGCACGGTAACCGTTAATGCACCCGTTGTTTTTGATCCTTACAAAACCAATAAGGGCACCGGTGCGTTTATCATTATTGACCGCTTGACTAACGGTACGGTCGGGGCCGGTATGATTACCGGCGCTACGGATGATGAAAACCAGCAGTGTGTTAGCACAGATGAACGCGCTGCACGCTATAGCCAAAAAGCCACCGCCATTGCTTTAACCGGTTCAGCCAGCAAAGAAGTTGCTTATAAACTGGAAAGAAAACTGTTTGATAATGGCCACGCAACCTCGGTTCTGGAAACTCAAAATACCGCATTAATAAAAGCCATCAAAAACGCCGGATTGATTTGCTTGTGCGTTAATTACAGCGCTGATTTGGCGGATATAAATTTTGATACCGATCAACAGACTATAGATGATATTTACAGTGCCTTGAAAGAACAAAAGGTCGTTTATTGATTTAATCCGTAACGACTCAGCCGTTAAAAATAGAACACTGATGACACGGATTTGACTGATAAGCACGGATAAAAGACGTTTTTAATCTCATGAGAATATAAACACGTAACGTATTTTTCAACTAAAATAAAATCCGTTGAAACCCGTATAATCAGTGCCATCCGTGTTCTATGATTGAAACCAGCATCGACTGGGTAGTTGCTTTTATCTTATAGTTTTTCAACCATTAAATTTCCAACTCCATGTTATTTTGAGTCCATAAGCCTAATATCCCTTTACGGGATGTTAGGTGTGTGACTATAAACAAACACTATAAACACTAAGCAATTAAGGATTAAGTTATGAAAAAAATAAAGTATATTGTGCTTTTGGTTTTGGTTATCTCAGGATGTGATGATATGAAAATGGACAGAAAAGTAGAGAAGCAAATGACTTTAGCAGGCTCAATGGTATTCTCTTTTTTGGTATAGAAAATAATGATGACGCCTGTTAAATGCCTTGCACGGCTATCTTTTATGAGTTTAATGCTGTCGGGCTGTAACGCGTCGATGGACAGTTGTTCTTCATCAGAAACCCAAGATCTGATGCAAAAGGATCTTATCGAGCAAGCAGTAAAATCAATAACTCAAAAAAGAGATGATCACAATAATGGGGCTCTTATATTTGGCGCTACCAAAGTTAGAGCGTCCTTAGCTGAAATTCGCATCGTCCTGGAAAATATTAAAACCGTTAAACAAGACCCAAAGAGCCATGTAAGCAGTTGCACAGGGCAATTAAAAATTACCGTTCCACCGCCTATGCTGGAAGATGTTGATATGGCGCGAGACAATCAATATCAAATAAAAATTGCGCAATACGCACGGCAATTAGCGATTGAAAATAGTCGAAATGCGTTCACACAAACAGTGGACTATTCCGTAAAATCGCTGGAGAACAGTAAAACTGGTTCTATTGAATTTAAAAGTACGCCATGGGTACATTTATTGGATGAAATTATCACGGCTGCCTTATTAAAACCCACGCTAGACCATCAAGAAGTGAATGTCGGTCAGCATAACAAGTCGCCCCTTCATGAGGTTGAGCCGGTAAAACCTGAAGCAGAAGTCACTCATGTCCTTCAAGAAAAGCAAGCGACGGACAGCATAAGTAAAAACGTGCCCAAGGCCGAGCCGACTGAAAAGATCATTCCAAAAACGCCCGTCCCCCAACAAACTGTTCAGCCATCGCCATCGCCATCGCCATCGCCAGAAGCGGCTATACAGAAAATTTCTCCCGGCTTTAATTGTAATAAGGCGAGCAAACCAACGGACATTACAATTTGTGCCAACTCGGCATTAGCTGTTTTGGATCTGGAAAATATGGCGCTTTATAAAAATGCCAAAGTCGTTGATCCGGTCATGACAAAAATAATTTGGCAGGAATCCATACAGTCAAAATATGCCTGTGGCATTGATATTTCCTGCATAACAAAAGTCTATAAAAAATCAATTCAGCGTTATGAGTGTGTTGCCGGCAAGAAAAAATTGTGCTGAAAAGATAGGTTTTCCGGGCCAACGATTTAATCCGTGACAGATAACATCCCTTGAGGGGATGACAACTATAAAATCGTCCCGTTTAAATGAGTCGCTTTGTTGTGGGAGTGACGCCTGCGTCGCAACTAACGCTTCAAATCCCGACGTAGGCGTCGGTTACCCGCTTAGGCGGGACAAAGCAGTAATTATAACTTTGCATGTTCACAAGCAGAGCTTGTACACCGCATAACAGAGTCTATTCGCACTGTTCCCGCTTAAATTGGTGGCCGTTTTCAGAAATGGTAACCGTCATTTATTTATTTACGTGTTGTTATTATGAATATGCCAGTTATCACGGTCGGAAATATATCTTTTAATAACGCGCAGCTTTGGGATATTAAGTGCTAACGTTATTTATTGCGAGCCGTGTAGGGTGCGCATCTCGCACCACAACCATGCCAGCCAGAAATCCTGCTGTTTTTGGTGCGCGATGGGCACCCTACCACTTCGGTTTTTTAATCTTGTTGTTCTTGCAACTTTACAGGTTGTTCAACTGCATGAACGCTTGGCGCCCGGCGTTTACCCACATTTTTCTTGTCTCTGTGGCGTATTTTGACTTTTTCCGCCGCTACTTTTTTGGGTTCTATTTTGTTTTTTATACCGGCCGCTTTACCGGATGCTTTCAGTTTTTTTGGGCCTTTATATTTGCCTTCCAGTTCTTTAATGGTGCGGCGTTTAAATTTCTGTTTCAAGAAACGTTCAATACCTGACATTAAATTCCATTCGGTGCTTTTTACCAAGGCTATGGTGAGTCCCAGTTCATCAACCCGACCGGTACGACCTATACGGTGTATATAGTTGATGCCGTTTCTGGGGATATCAAAATTGATAACCAGATTGATGCCTTTTATATCCAAGCCACGTGCAGCGAGGTCTGTAGCCACCACGATTTTAACTTCACCCTCGCGGAACAATTGCATCATGCGGTTGCGATCTTTTTGATCCATTTCGCCATGCAATACGCCGACTCGGAGTTTTTGTCCCCGCAACGGACCGCGCAGTAAATCGGCCTGAATTCTACTGTTGGTAAATACCAGCGCTTTGTCGTAGGTTTCATTCAGCAGTAACCAAGCTAACAGTTTTTGTTTGTGATCATTATCGTCGGCGACGACAATTTGCTGTTCAATATTGCGATGACCATCGTGCAGTGTGTTTAAGGCAACCACTTTATGATCTTTCAGAATCTTGTCAGCCATTTTGATCACGCCAAAATGGGTTAGCGTGGCAGAAAACAACAAGGTTTGTCGGTCGGCATTACAGCTTTTGGTGATGGTTAATACATCTTCACTAAAGCCCATGTCCAGCATACGGTCGGCTTCATCCAAAATCAGAATTTCAAGATTGCTGAAGTTGGGTATTTCTTGTTCCATGAGTTCCAGAACACGGCCGGGCGTTGCAATAACCAGTTCCGTATTTCTGCGCAGCATGTTTTGCTGTAGTCTAAAATCATCACCACCGGTAATAATACCGACGGTAAGGTCGGTAAACTCAATTAACTGCTGGCATTGTTTAAAGATTTGTTGCGCCAGTTCACGGGTGGGCGCCAGTATGAGTGCGCGTGTACCGGGTTTGCTGGAGGATAAAGTCAGTAGATGATGCAGGGTCGGCAATAAAAATGCGGCGGTTTTGCCGCTGCCTGTTTCGGCACTGACCAGCAGGTCTTTGTGCACCAAAGCCAACGGAATGGCCTGTTGTTGCACAGGGGTCGGTTGCTCAAAGCCCAGCTTTTTGACGGCCCTAAGCAGGGGTTCAGCGAGTGATAAGCTTGAGAATGATAGCGGAGTGTCTGTAGGAGTAGGCTGCATTAATTTTGAGTAGTTGTTGCGGTTACGCAGAGGATAAATAACGAATTTTTTTGTCATTATAAACTTTTTGTTGTAAGGCGTTATGATTTAAATCAACAGGACAGTCGCCTTTGCATTGCTAATCAGGTTTTAACTGGTAAGCTTTGCCTTGAAATGGTGATTATATTTTGATTTTATCACCGCTCCCCCACTGTTTTTTTAATATGCAAAAAGGTAGAGACCATGATACCGATTAGAGATACTGCGCCCTGTTTACATAAGCCTTATGTAACGTGGGGAATAATAGCGATCTGTACCAGCATTTTTATGGCCATGAAATTAATGCCGGATCAGGCCGCTATTAGCCTCCTAAATCGCTATGGTATGGTGCCGATTCGTTATTCAGCGGTCAATGCGGGCTTGCCTTTTGATGGCTATCTATCGTTTTTAACCAATTTGTTTTTACATGCAACGTGGACACATTTACTGGTGAATATGTGGTTTATGTGGATTTTTGGCGATAATGTTGAAGACAGAATGGGGCGGTTGCCTTTTTTAATTTTTTATTTAGTGTGTGGAGGGTGTGCAACGCTTCTACAATGGTATTTTGATCCCCTGCTTGATATTCCGGTTATTGGCGCTTCGGGTGCGATAGCGGGCGTGTTGGCAGCTTATTTTTTTCTATACCCGCTTGAAAGTGTCATTGTATTCTTCCCTCCGATGGTCTTTCAAATACCCGCCATCGCCTTTTTAGGTTTGTGGGTTATGTTACAACTACATAATGCAACGACCTCAATCATTTTTGAAGGTACGACGATAGATGTGGCTTGGTGGGCTCATTTAGGCGGCTTTGTTGCCGGGTCTGTTTTGTATCGGCTTTTTCTTAAAGACAAGAAAAATGAAGTAATTTGATCGCTTTAAGGTATAATTTTGAGCTTCAAAAAGTATGGCTTTTTGACAAAAATAATTGCAGTCAGTAAATTTTGCTGATTTATAAAAGCCTTTTAAAGTATTCAGGAAATTGAAAGTAATTATGAAAAAAGTTAATGTTGCGTTGGTAAGGCTACTTCAGTTTGTAGTTTTTGTATTGTTCACGTTCATGGTAATCGCTTATTTTGCCGCTATGGTTTTACTGCCATTAGATGCAATTGCATTGTTAATTAAACTAATGGGTGTTGTCGGACTTCATGGTTTTATTGGCGCTTTGATTGCCATTCCGGTAGTGGGTTATTTATGCTTGATGGTGTACAAAATACCCGGACTTTGCAAAATGGTGGTTGATACCGGTATTGATTTGGTCAAGACGGCTAAATTAAGAGTTGAAGGCTTTAATGAAATACTTGAGACGCTAAAAGCTTAAGCTTTTAAGCATAAAAAAGGCGTGCCGTTTTCGGTACGCCTTTTTTTTATGCCGGGTTAAAAGTGATTTTTGTTACTACTCAGTTGTTAAAAATAGCACACAGATAAGACGGATTTGACTGATAGACACAGTTAAGGAAAGTGTCTTTATCTAATAAAAAACACTTAAAGTTGTTTTTTTCTACTTAAAAAAATCGGCATCCTTCATTTTTCGGTTTACACTTTTTGCAATAGCCATCGCGTAGGTCGGGTTAGCGACAGCGTAACCCGACAAATCACAATAGCCTACAGAGATTATTAGTATTTTTTTATGATAAAAAAGTGTCAACTACTTTTGGGCTTCTATGTAGGATGCCAAAAAATCCGTTGAAAACCGTCCAATCAGCGTCATCTGTGTTCTATTTTTGAATCAGGTATCTGTTGAGTCGTTATTTTTTAATCAGCGTTTACTGAAAATGCCATTAATAAAAGTTGAGATATGGCCTATTTCTTCAATGCAAACGGAATGTGACATCAGGTAATCATGCCATTCAATGTTATATTCCAAGCTATTAAGGGTATTAAATACGGCTTTGCCTGATTCTACATCAACAACGGAATCCAGTATGCCGTGTGCCATAAATATCGGGGTGGAGTGGTTGGCTATTAAGGGTTCGGTTTTTAATGTTTCAAGGGTCGGAAAGTAAGTCGAAAGCGCTACAATTCCAGCCAGTTTATACGGAAAGTTTAGCCCGACATGAAGCGCGATGACGCCGCCTTGAGAAAATCCGGCCAGTAAAATATGTTCAGACGAGATGCCTTTAGCCATTTCCTGCTTAATCAGTTGCTCCAGCAGTGTCGCTGATTGGTAAATTCCCGCTATATCAACTTTACGCTCCAGTGACATTTCCAGAATATCGTACCAGGCACGCATTTCCATGCCGCCATTAACGGTGACAGGTTGAATGGGTGCATTGGGGAAAATAAAGTGGATGTTGGCTTCTGCATTTAAATGCAGTTGGGGAGCAATACCTTCAAAATCGTGCCCATCCGCACCTAAGCCATGCAGCCATATTACCGAATAATGGTGAGCTGAGGCAGGCTGAATTTCAATTGTTCCAAGTTTAGAATGCATAGGTGTTTTCCATAAAGTCTATATAGTCATCAAGTGATCGCCCAAAATGCGCCTTACGATTAGGGTGATCAGGATTTATAACGCCCCAAAATCGGGCGATACTGCACCCACACGCTTCCTGAGGTTTGAAGCGTGTGGGTTTATCAATTTTGCAGCGCTTTGTTTGGTAAAATCCTAAAACTGGGTAGAATAAGCGACTGTCGCTGTTTATATCAAATTCTTGACTATGGTAACTGATATTATTTTAATATGCTTAATGGGTTTGGCTTACGGGTATTGGTTTAATGCCCAAAAAGCCAAAGAAATTGCACTGGGGACCGCTATCGCCCATTGTTTGACTATGGAGGTGCAGATGTTGGACGGCTATGTTGCCTTAAGTGGTATCGGGCTGAAACGCGACAAGTCGGGAAAAATTCAGTTACGGCGATCATTTCTGTTTGAGTTTTCATCGACCGGTAATGAGCGCTATAACGGGACGGTACTCATGCTGGGACGCCGGGTTGAGTCTGTTTACATGGATCCTTATCGAATTGAATCAACAAGCCGGTTTGAGGGGTAACATTATTGGCATTAACACGTTTCAAAATTTATGACACACAGGCGAAAACTTACACTTTAAATTCTTGAATTACTCTTAATGTACATCTTAAATGCGGTGTTTCTGTTCAAATAGGATAGAATAATTAAGGTAATTAAATATTAACTCATCCAGTGATCAAACTATGCCACATAGACGTTTAAAAAAAAGCCAACCCATATTTTCAATTACGACACTTCCTGATTTAGGCATTGATATAAAGGATATAGAAGCCGATTTCAAACGCTATTACGGTCATCGGTTGGGTAGGGATGAAAACTGTCGATCAATTCATTATATTTATGAAGCGTTATCAATGGTTATTAGAGACCGGTTGACAGAGCGTTGGAAAAAAACCTATATCACTTACAAAAAACAGGATTGTAAAAAAGCCTATTATTTGTCGATGGAATTTTTAATGGGACGGACACTCAGCAATGCCATGTTAAATCTGGGCGTTAATGATGTCGTTTCACAAGCCATGTATGATTTGGGGCTTGATATTGAAGAGTTAATTGACGCGGAGCCTGATGCGGGTCTTGGTAATGGTGGTTTGGGTCGGTTGGCGGCTTGTTTTATTGATAGTTGCGCAACCTTGCAATTGCCGGTCACCGGTTATGGTTTACGTTATGAGTATGGCATGTTCTCCCAGATTATTGTTAATGGCGAACAGGTGGAAGAACCTGATCATTGGCTTCGTAATGGAAATGTTTGGGAAATAGAGCGTCTTGAATACAAGCAACGCATTAAATTTGGCGGCCACACCGAACGCCACATTGATAAAGACGGTATTACACGGGTTAGCTGGGTAGATACTCACGATATACTCGCAGTACCTTTTGATACCGCAATTCCCGGTTATCAAAACGGAACGGTAAATACCTTGCGTTTATGGAAAGCCACAGCAACCGAAGAATTTGATTTGCAGGAATTTAATGCGGGCGATTATGCTGAATCGGTTGCGGCAAAAAATACCGCCGAAAATATAACCATGGTGCTGTATCCCAATGACGCCAATGAAAACGGCAAGTCATTACGTCTGCAACAACAATATTTGCTGGCTTCTGCCAGTTTGCAGGATGTGCTTGATGTTTGGATCGGTCGGCATGGTAATAATTTTTCTAACTTTGCCGCTAAAAATTGCTTTCAATTAAACGACACTCATCCCAGTATTGCCGTTGCAGAGCTCATGCGCTTGTTGTTGGATAATCATGAGATGTCTTGGGATGACGCTTGGGCAATTACTCGTAATACTATGGCTTATACCAATCATACGTTGTTGCCGGAAGCGTTGGAGCGTTGGTCGGTTGATCTTTTTAAGCAGTTATTACCCCGCTTGATGGAGATTATTTTTGAAATTAACGCCCGTTTTCTGGCAGAAGTATCAGTACACTGGCCAGGTGACAAAGTTCGCATAGCGCGTATGTCGTTGATTGAAGAAGGTGATCAACAGCATGTAAGGATGGCCTATCTGGCCATAGTGGGCAGTTACTCGGTCAATGGGGTTGCAGAATTACATTCAAAATTGTTGCAACACGGTTTGTTTCATGATTTTTATCAATTGTGGCCGGAAAAATTTAATAATAAAACCAATGGCGTTACCCCCCGTCGTTGGTTGGCGGCCTGTAATCCCGAGTTGGCCGGATTAATAACCGAGACCATTGGTGATGGCTGGTTAACGGATTTGTCGTTATTAAAAAAATTGGAACTTTATGTTGACGATAAGGCGTTTTGCAAACGCTGGTATGAAGTTCAGCAAGCTGCAAAGCAAAAGCTGATTGATTATAAAAAGCAGGAGTTGGGTGTTGACTTGAATGTTAATGCCTTGTTTGATGTGCAGGTTAAGCGTATTCATGAATACAAGCGCCAATTATTAAACGTGCTGCATGTTATTCATCTTTATGACCGTATCAAGCGTGGCGACACCGCAAACTGGACGGATCGTTGTGTATTGATTGGCGGTAAAGCGGCACCCGGCTATCACATGGCGAAAAAAATCATCAAGTTGATTAATAATGTTTCCCATGTGATTAATCATGATCCTGATGTCGGTAATAAGTTGAAACTGGTTTTTCTGCCTAATTATCGTGTCTCTGCGATGGAAAAAATTTGCCCGGGTGCGGATCTTTCCGAGCAAATTTCAACGGCAGGAAAAGAAGCGTCAGGTACCGGTAACATGAAGTTTATGATGAATGGCGCGTTGACTATCGGGACACTGGATGGGGCGAATATAGAAATTCGTGAAGAAGTCGGCGATGACAACTTTTTCCTGTTTGGGTTGACTGAAGATCAGGTCGAAAATTTGCGTGGTCATTATGATCCGGCTGCCATTATCAGTCAGGATGAAGATTTGCAACGCGTGATTAATCTGTTGGAGTCCGGACATTTTAACCAGTTTGAGCCCGGTCTTTTTGACGGTGTTATTGACTCAATGAAAAGTCCGCATGACCCGTGGGTGACTATTGCCGATTTCCGTAGTTTTGTTGATGCACAAAAACGGGTGGAAGCGGCTTTTCAAGATAAAGATCGTTGGACAAAAATGAGCATTATCAATTGTGCCAACAGTGGCAAGTTTTCTACCGATAGAACCATTGCCGAATATAATAACGAGTTGTGGAAGCTGACCCCGGTTCATGTTGATTAGTAGCGGCTGATAATGTTCCATATTGTTTTGTTTGAGCCGGAAATACCGGCTAATACGGGTAATATTATCCGTTTGTGTGCAAATGCAGGGACGCAATTGCATTTAATCAAACCGTTGGGTTTTGAACTTGACGATAAGAAATTACGCAGGGCCGGATTGGATTATCATGAATGGGTGGCGGTTAAAGAGCATGCCTCGTTAAGCGCTTTTATTGAAACGGTTAACCCTGAACGAATTTTTGCCCTGACCACCAAAGGCAAGCAAATAGTCAGTGATGTGGATTTTAGGGCAGGCGATGCTTTTTTATTTGGCCCTGAAACCCGGGGTATCCCTGAAAGTATTTTGGCGGAATTGGGTGCCGACCGCTGTTTGTATCTGCCAATGCAACCAGAAAGTCGAAGCCTTAACTTATCTAATACGGTTGCCATTGTCTTATATGAAGCCTGGCGACAATTGTCTTTTGCAGGCGCGTTGATCAAGTAGTTATCATTGCGTGGTCTCCACAAGTGCGATTAAATTTCCACGTTGGTTAAAAAAATCACCACGAAGGGTACGAAGTTTTTTACTTCTTTGTGCCCTTCGTGGTGAATAAATGATCTTTAATTACCCGCATTCCACATTGGATTGATTGGTGGATTTAATTCTAAATGCTTCGATAATATAAATTTTATGTTAATTAATACGACATTTAAACCCGCTTGGTGGTTAAATAACGCCCATTTACAAACACTGTATCCCGCATTAATCCGCAAAACTCCATCTCCCGAATTGCGACGTGAACGCTTAATAACGCCTGACAATGATTTTATTGATATTGATTGGTGCGGGGAGGGCAGGCAACCGTTAATTATTTTGTTGCATGGTTTGACGGGCAGTTCTCAATCCGTCTATATCAAAGGCTTGCAGCGTACTTTATTGCAGCAAGGGTTTCGCAGTGTTGCGTTAAATTTTCGGGGTTGCAGTGGTGAATTGAATGATTCAGCGCGGTGCTATCATTCCGGTGAGACGGAAGATATTCATTTTCTTTATCAAACCTTGCGCCAACGTGAGCCGGATACGCCTTGTGCGGCAGTCGGCTTTTCATTGGGCGGTAATGTGCTGCTAAAATGGTTGGGTGAGCAAGGCAATCAACTGTCGTTATTTGCCGCGATAGCCGTTTCTGTGCCTTTAGTATTAAGTACCTGTGCAACCAAGCTGGATGGCGGCTTTTCCAGGCTTTATCGTAAAAAGTTGCTGGGTGAATTAAAGCAGCACATCCAGGCAAAACAACGGCATTTAGAAAAGCAGGGAAGGCGGCTGGAAGCCAGTAGAATTGAACGGTTAGGTGATTTATCTGGTATTAAATCATTTTGGCAATATGATGATCGGGTTGTGGCCAAGTTGCATGACTTTAAAAATGTACACGACTATTACCAACGTTCCAGCTCCCGCCAGTTTCTTAAATCGATAGCGATAGCGACATTGTTAATTCAAGCGGTTGATGATCCTTTTATGACTGAGGACGTTCTTCCTGATTTGGATGAATTATCAGCAAGCGTTCATCTGGAAATTACTCAAGGAGGCGGGCATGTAGGATTTATTGCCGGCGAAATTCCGTTTAAACCGGATTATTGGTTAGAACGACGTATTCCGGAATTTTTAAAGCAACAGCTGTTTTTTGATTAGGGTCATTCTGGCTGAGCTTTTTGGGATTATTCTTTGCGGAAATCGCCGCAATAAATTTTTTTAAAAAAAATATCACTTCATGTCTTGTGTTATCAGCTATTTTCTATGATAATAGCGCTCTTTAGCCAGTACGGCTAAAGCATAATGGTGATCGTGTCGGTCCTCTCGCAACGATACGCTGTAAACCCCGCCAGGTCCGGAAGGAAGCAACGGTAGCAGCAGATTCGTGTGCCGGGATGTGGCTGGTACGATTACCGCCCAATATAGTCACTACTTTGCGAGCCTGCAATGAATTACCAGGTACTCGCCAGAAAATGGCGCCCTCATAATTTCACAGAAGTTGTCGGACAAGAGCATGTCGTCAAATCGTTAATTAACGCTTTACAACATAATCGACTTCATCATGCCTATTTATTTACCGGAACTCGCGGCGTAGGCAAAACCACCATAGCCAGAATACTTGCCAAAGCCATTAATTGTGAAAACCTTCAGGACTTTAATCCTTGTGGCGTCTGTAGTGTATGCCGGGAACTTGATGAAGGCCGGTTTTTAGATTTAATCGAAGTTGATGCCGCCTCCCGCACCAAAGTAGAAGATACCCGCGACTTACTCGATAACGCCCAATACGCGCCCAGTCATGGCCGCTATAAAGTTTATATTATCGATGAAGTTCACATGCTGTCCGGGCATAGTTTTAATGCGTTGTTAAAAACCCTGGAAGAACCCCCTCCGCATGTAAAATTCCTGTTGGCGACCACCGATCCTCATAAAATTCCCGTTACCGTCCTGTCCCGTTGCCTGCAATTTAATTTAAAGCGCTTGTTGCCTGCCCAGATTTTTTCCCAAATGGAATTTATACTCCAACA
>Ga0007792_10000356_pt1 | contig 16496 bp, 14 predicted proteins | sample CryBogmetaGMA6M_FD_60371 | JGI IMG/M metagenome (GOLD analysis project Ga0007792, IMG submission 60371) | Freshwater microbial communities from Crystal Bog, Wisconsin, USA - MA6M | ecosystem: Environmental > Aquatic > Freshwater > Lake | place: Crystal Bog, Wisconsin, USA | collected 2009-07-06
AACGTGTAGACGCTATTGAGGCTGACCCGGACCAGAACGCTACCTTGGGCCGCTACCCCGGAAGCCTGCACCATATTGAAATTAGATAGAATTGCGTTTACATCCTCGGGGGCCGCTACCCCGGCTTGCGCCATAGTGGCGAGCGACATCACGGATTGCAGCTGCGCTACATCCGCGGACCTGAGTGCCGAGATGGTGGCCTCAGGGCGCACCAGCAGCTCTCTCAATACCGTACCGGCCCTTAGGTCCAGGTTAGGGTACCGGGATCGAATAAGGTCGATAATGATTCGCTCGGATGCGTCATATTGTCCCTGCGATAGATCCGTTAAAGTAAGTGCCATACGTTACCCCGCTGTGCTGACCGGTACCACAAACTGATATTGATTACCGGCCGCCGTGGTAAGCTGTACCGATATCGAGATAGTAAAATTGCTGTAATCCATATCGAGATCTAGCAGGGTGGCGTCGACCAGCCGCTCGTCCGTCGATACAGTGCCAAACCTGACATCCTGGTCGTCGAGCGCCATAACCTTCAGGGCGTTGGCCGAGGTAATGCAGAAAAGATGTGTGAGTGCACCTTTGTCGCCCACTGATCCCTGCATGATACTACGCATGAATGATCCCCCGACATCCTGCCCGAAATGAATATCGCCCGTGGTTGTCAGGAGCAATTGGGTGTACCGTTGAATCGCCTTCTCGATCCCGGTAACAACTTTAGGTTGGCTGGATAGCGTACTTACGGAGACCCGCTGGCGATCCGGGGACGGAACCACGATAGACTGCAGGAGTTCCAGGTCTATCTGTCTGTTGGTATAATCGGTAGTCATTTGGCGGGCGCCCCTTTGCTCTTTGCCTTGACGATGAGTGCCAGGTAGTTGGTTAGATACCGGGCCCCAATCGTATCCGAGTACGCGTGTCTGTCGAAGTCTGAACCTGTCTTGGCGTCATCTTCTTTCCCGACCGAGAACTGGCCCCGCATATCATGCCGGACGCCGGCCATAAACGCAATCTTGATCCTGGCGGCCTCGTACTTCGCGTAATCAAAACCATTGGTGTCTCGTTGCATCTTTTCCCATTCTGTATCTTCCTCGTTACTACTGGCCTTCTTCATTAGCGCTGACAGCGATTCGGCCTCTGTGGCAAACCACCGCATCGGCTTAATGTTCCGGAGCGCCTCAATATGCTTGGTCCGGTAATCCTTCAGGAGATCTATCAAGTCAGTGAACATTACAATATATTCCTTTGGTGCAGTTCCTGGATCTGTTGGGCGATCTGTTGGCTCCTCTGGCTTATCAAGGCCGGGGTCACGCCCAGCCGCTTGGCAATCTCCTGGTTCGATATAGTGGTCTTTCCATTACGGCCCACCTTCCAATCAAAAATAGCCCTATCGCGGGGGCTCAGCGACCCGTACACGACTTCCTCGACTACCGGCATCTTGTTCTCCATCGAAACAGCTGGCAGCGCGATACCTTCGTCGGACTCGCCCATTTCCTGCATGGAACCCTCCGATATTGATGGCCTTACCATCTTGCGGACTGCTCTAATGCGCTGCACCGATATCCCCACCCGGTCGGCCAACTCCTCTTCGGATGGCTCATACCCTAGTGTATCAGAAAGCTCCTGGGTATGGCGACTAAGTTCTGCGGCCTGCCTGATCGCCACCTCGGGGGCGTGTACTGTACGGAGATGCTGGCCGTATCGGGAAAGCGGCTGGATCTGGGTCACCACCCACGAGTGTAGCTGGGCGCTGCTGGCAGGGTCGTACGTCTTGATGGCCTTAACGGCTAGCGCACGTGCCCTGGACCTCAGCAACGGCTTAGGGCCTGTGTAGCGTTGGATCTCAGAATTGATAATAGGCGACATGGAGTTCAGGACCAGCGCCATATTGCCGGGGTTGGGGTCTTTAACCCATTGATCATATTCAGGGGTTGTGGCCATCGTTTATGCTCCTGTTCCGGTGTACATTGGGTTATAGGTGCCGGCGCCCAGCCCGTTAGGCAGTACGCCATCGGCGGCACAGTGGGTTCCCGCCCATTGGGTATAGGCTTTCCGCTCCGTAACGTTTATAACGTGGGTCACCCGCTGCAGGTACATTCTAAAGAGCAGCTTCTCGGCGTTGGTCTTGATATCGACCACGCAGCCCGGAATAACCCACCCGGTATCCCATTTGCTGTTCGGTGACTTTATCTGGAGACAGGTACTGACACTTGCTTCAACCTGGGACCGGTACTTTACTAAAAACAGCTGGGCCGCGATCGCGTACGCGGACTCCGCGAATGCGCCCTTCATCCCGGTATCGGCGCCCCCTTGAACAGGTGGCACGTCCCCGGATCCAATAAAATCAGTACTAAACGCGTACTCGACACTACCGGGATTTGCCGGGGCGCTCATCGACATCATGACCGCGGTTGCGCCATTCTGGGCACTTGTAAACCACGCCGGTAAAGGAAAGTTTTCAATGCGGCCTGAGGGCACTGTGCTGGAATTAGGTAGGAATATCGTTGAAGTAAATTGGCTGTCCTGTTCCATGCCGAGCCAGAACCCTACCCCGGACGCAGATCCCACGGTATCCCATGTAACCCGTACGCCACCGGTGGGTGCGGCATCGACTCCCGGGAACGATATATCGGATACAGTGTCCTCGTAGACCGTGATCGAGTGATTGGCCCACGGCGAGATAGGGATGACGGCCAACTTGGGTTTCCAGTATGTTGGCACTATGGCGAGTTGAAAATCAGCCAGCAATGCATCGGACAGGATGGACCATATGCTGCGCTGGTCCAGGATCGTGGCATACTGCGCTACCGAGTATTTGATGCAGTTCTGGACATCCAGAGCCTGCAGGCACGACTTCTGGAACGGGAACTCCGAGTAGCCGGGGGTATTGCCCGGCCATTCCGGGGTCCACTCCAGGGTGTTATTGATATCACGGGCCCGTGCCACCATCTGGGCCGATGCAGTCTGGATCGCGGTCTGGAGCGTCTGGGTTGTTGGTAGTTTTCCCCCGCACGCCGCAGCGTTGTCGGAAACTGTGGCACGACGGTCCAGGGAACCAAATAGCTCGCAGGCAGCTGAAAATCCTTTAATGACATCATTGTATGGTGTTATGTCGATAGGTTTAGTTGTTACCGTGTTTCCCAGTACGGCCGAGGATCTATCGAGTACCCCGACAGGGTGATGGAGCTCAATTTCGAGCGACATACTGCCGGATGCTGACGCTATCATGCCGGCTGCCGGCATAAGCCAGTCAGCTAGATTTACAACCTGACGGGTGTCCCCTATATCGATCGAAAGCGACAGGCTGGCCCGAGTGGCAGGGTCCGCGGCCTGCCGTTGCGCCAACGATAGCCACGTTGCCAGTAAGTCCAGGGTAGTGAGGGTGGCTTCATTGTCTGGTGCGCCATTCTCGTGGCCAGGGTCGACCCGAATCAATACTCGGGGTATCCCGGACTCCCGGAGTTCTATCGTGATCTCGGAGACCGGGGGTGTCCAGGTAGACCCTGCCCCTGTTATGTACAGGCTTACGTCGTTAAATAAGATTATGGTGTTGGGCTTATCGCTCATCGCTATAGACTCCGTGCTGCGTCTAAGTGGTATATAAGGGCCAGGATAAGGGCCCCGACCCGGATAATGCCTTCATTCTGCTCCGACCACAGTACCTTGAGGCTATCCATGTTCTGTTGCCTACCAGGAAGTGTAAATATATAGGCACTAACCCTCATTAGTTCGGTAGACCGCTCCACCGCGGCTATCGTGCTCGATAGAAGCAAATTAGGTGCAGGGGATGTTAAAAGCCCCGAGATCGAAATCACGGTGGTGTTGTCGTAGGTTATCCTGTTATCCAGGCTCAGGGTAAAGGGCAACAGCTCCCCGGCCATCAAAAGACCCACTATGCCGTCCACTAACTGCACCTTATCGGTCAACGTAATCCCCACCGGTACAAGGGTGCTGTATAGCGGTACCAGGTTGGCCGGGATCACGATAGGGTTAAAGCCACCAGGAACATAGATATCCGAGATGTTTCTAACCGCGTTTGCAGATTCGTTCAGTAGAACCGTTCTAGCGTGGTTTATCATTTCTTACCTCCGCTGCCATTCTGTGCTGATGTTATTACAATGATGGCGGTAAAGGTGTGGAGATTATGCTCGGGGTCCTGCGTTTCCGTCCCCATCCCGACCCAGAAGCCCTGTACGGAACAACTCCCGATACTTAGCGTTACCTGGGACTTATTTTTAGAAAGCCTATTATCATAATAAATCTTAGTAAGCCCTCGTAAGGAATTACCGAACGATACACCATCCGAACTAACCAGGAACGCCGTAAACGTTACTTCCAGGGTACTGCTAGTAGGATCATGACCAAACGCGTACACGTAGTTGCGATCCCCGAAGCATTGAACAACGTTAAACTTTTCGTTCTGCTTGTAGGAGACTCGAGATATGAAACATGGCGATGTTTTGCTAAACACAGGGGTATCACCGACAGAAAGCATAGCCCCTGTGTTAACTGTTCCAGCTAACTTGGATATCTCGATGTAGCATCCCCTGGAGTGTTTGTCGTTTCCAAAAATAAGCATATTGGTCCCCTGGTTAACCCATCACCTTTGATACCCCGGATGCCCGGATATTCATGTTCCCCATGGGTCTACCGGAACTATCCTCTAGCTTCAGGGTTCCGGTTAACTCCATGGCACCCCCGCCATCTTTGCCGCCCCCGCCTGATTTCTTGGACCCCTTGGGCTCTGGTAATTTAGCTATGGCCTTTAATTCGCCCTCCCCAATCTTTCTAGGATCAATATTCATCCCTCTAAGAGCAGCTGCTCGATCCATTCCGGAGTATCGACGCATCGCCTTAGCGGACTTTGGATCCAAGGTATCGATAAGCGCATTTTGAATTCTAACCCCGTATTTGTCATCGTCCAGGTAAGCATCTATCTTAGGTGCCGCGGATGCCAGTAACTCTTCATAGTTGGCTTTCTTTTCCCTCTCCTTCTTCATTGCGATCTGGGCACGCCCTTTCGCCAGATATTGGGGATCTAGGTCTCCAGCTGCAGTTAGAAGTAGGGCCGGGGTAGACGTACGGGCCCCTGCCCCTGCATCGTCGGCGCCTTGATCTTTTGCCGCCTGCTGGATCGCTAGAGCGCTTACACTACCGAATACCCCCTCCTGGACAGCCTTTAGCGAGCCCGGTGGGGCAATTCCGGCTGCTTCTGCTCTAACCGCGGTAGCTCTGGCGGCCGCCTGGATGCTGTGCATTTCGGCTTGTACGCTGGCTAGCTGGGTTGGATCCTTGTCATTTATCGCGGCATTAATACCATCCTGCAAATCCTTGGGGATCACCGATGTATCGTCCCACCTGATAGGCGCTAATTTTTTGTTTTTTATTGCTGCATCCAGGTAGTCGCCTGCCGCGGTAGTTTCCTCGAACACCGCAAGTGGACCCAGCCCGTTACTGGTTGCACCGTTGTACATAGCCTCGGCGGCCATGGATCCCCTCAGTGCCCGCTTGCTAGAATCTAGTCCCTTTTGATTATACTCCTGGTTTGATTTTATAAGCGCTCGTGTGGCGGGGTCGATGTTACCATTAGTCATAACCGCAAGTGCTTCATCGTGCCGGCCCTTGCTGGTCAACGCGGCAGACTCGCCGATCAGGCCTTCCCGGTATTTTCTATCTTCAGGGTTCAATCCACTCAGAGAATTACGGAGCGTTTCCCTGGAACTCTGGGCGGCGGCCGCAGAATCCACGTTAGCTAGCAGATAGTCCTGCTGGGACTGCGTCGATACTGTATCCGCGGCCTTGAGGGCTCCAGGAGCAAACCGCGCCATATCGCTGCTGCTCAATCTGCCTTTTATCTTTTTAATCTTTTCTAGCGGGGTGGACGTAGTATCGTTATCCCACATCGCGCTCAATACCCCGGCGGCCGCGTCGCCCCCGGTGGCTTTAAGTTGTTTTATAATTTCAGTGTACTGGCCCGCAGAGTTCATGTCCCCGGTGGACTGGATACCCGATACCGTTTGTAGCGCCCGCATCGTCGTGAGGCTATTGCTTCTATTGACGTTAGACATAACCTCGGCAGCGCCACTGGCTGTACCTTCCATTATATTGGCAGTCGCAGTTTTACCATGCTCCTCGTCTAAAGTTTCCCGGGCGGCCTGGCTGCCGGATTCGGTCATGAGCATTGGCAGAAGCCCGCCCGATCTACTATTCATCAGCGAATACGCGCTATTTCGGTCCGCCTTATTGGGAGATACTAATCCGGCCTGGATCGTGGCGTAGTCCGCATCGTCGATCTGTTTATTCTGATGCAAGTACGCGGCTGCCTGGGCCGCTTTACCCCCCGTGGAGGTTGCCCCCATCGCGTATAGGGCCATTTGCCTATTAGCCAGTCGGTTGTATTCTTCGGGGTTGGCGGATGGCGATATCGAGGCTGCAGTGGCGGATTCCGCGATACGGGTATTCAGAACATTGGCTGCGCCTAGCCCACTCATTCCGCCGCCCGTTACACCGAGCGCCATACCGCCGGCCGTTACCCCCATGGTGCCTTTTAGATTGTTCTGGATGTCCGATACTGCCTGGAGCATCTGTCCGTTGGATTGACCCAGTAACCTTGCTGTAGCGGTTATTTCCCGGATGGTATTTTTGAACCCCTCCACGTCAAATCCTTTAGTCATGCCTTTCCCGGAGGTAAGGTTAGACATTGTCTGTTGGAGGGTCGCCATATCGTTAGACCCGGTAGCCTGCGATAGTGCTTCAAAGGCTTGCGTGTACTGGCCTGTTTCGCTGACTATGTCGGGATGCCGCCCGGTATCGCTTAAGCCCCTACCCCAGCGCCCTGATCCTGCCAGCGATGTCTGGAGGCGCGTTATGTCGTCGGTCGCAAACCCGCGGGTATACCCATAATTAACTGCACCCCCGGCACTTCTAGTGGCCTGGCTCATTGTACGCTGAAACGCAATCGCTCTACCGACATCCCGCTCTCTCTCGCCTGTATCGGAGGGGTCCAGTATCCCGGTAGCGCTAAACATGCCCCGGTTATTAAACAGTTCCTGGGCCGATCCCAGTATGTCACCCCCCATGACATTTTTAAACGCGCTAGACTGTGCAAGTCGTGGCATTATCTTCTCTATCGCGTCTTGCTTGACACGTTTTCCAGTTAGGGTCTTAAGAAGGTCGTTGGTAGTATTAGTAAGTTGTGCCGCGGTATCTTGATACGCAGCATTCTGCAGCTGGTTCCACTGCTGCGCGTTAGTGGTGGCCTGCAGGGCAGAGTTGACGTTCATCCCCATAGGGACAAATGGTAGTCCCCCGGGCGATATGGCGTTGCGGAGACTATTGTTCATCATCCCGGAACTATTGGGCACCGTGTTGTAGAATTCATTACCGGCTCCGGTGGTGTTAAAGCTGGAGTCGCCGTTTATCATGCGCGATATCTGGGATAGGATTTGTTCCGCACTAGCCATTTTGACCCTCTAATTCCCGCATTTTCTTGTAGCTCTCGACCGCATCAAGTCTCTCTTTATTTTCCTGCTCGACCTCTGTCCCCATCCCGACTGTCAGGTAAGGGATCATGTTCAAGGACTGCCGGTACGCCTTATTGACCATCAACGATCCCTTCTCGACATCCGCCGCCGGGTTGGCGTGGAGCGCCGCATACGCTACCATGTTGGCCAACCGGAACTGTACAAGATGCTCGGACTCCACCACATCCTTACGCAACTGATTCGTTATACCCGTATGTAGATACGTGTTTTCGTCTTCATCGCGATGTTCCCGTAGGCGAGTCGCTACACCAAGATAGATCCTACGGGAAGCCAAAAATTTTGGTCTCTCGCATGGGAGATCATGGCCCAGTACTTCTTCTCAAAAATCCTTAACTCTTCGTAGATACCGGTCAGAATCGATTCAGGCTGCTTGACCCAGCTTTCGGAATCCTTGCGCCAGCCCGGCTCCTCGGTAACTCCACTCCGTTGGGTTCTAAATAGCGGCTCAAGCATCTCGACGTACCGGATACCGTTTAGTTCCGCGACTTGGGCGGTCAGCATGATGTTTCTAAGCTCCAGCGCGTACTCAAGTGACGCCGCGTACTTCTTGTCCCTGATCCCCATATTCATCCAGGCCGCGATTGCTTCGCTCTCGGCAGCGGATCGGCACCGGATCTTTCCCCGTACCTTGCCGTTAAAGATAGTGAACCGCTGCTCGTACCGCTTACCTGAGATCAGGGACTCTAGGAATATTTCCCGCTCCTCTTCGGTGAGCTCCACCATCTCGCTGGTCAGGAAATCAGGCGTAAGCGCTTTATTGGCTGTATCGTCCGCGGATTCCGCCGCCGATCGAGACAACAGTTTACCACCACTCGATACAGCGTCGGTGACCATCTTGTCATCAAGCGCGGCCTGCGGGACTGCCGCCACCACGGGGCCCGCTACCGGGACCATCTTGGCCGGCGCATTAGCGGCCGCAGCCGCTTCCAGGATGCTGGAATCAACCACGATTCTGCCGCCCTGTGCCGCTGTCTCTCTTAGCTTCTTCTTTAGCTCATCTGCTGGCATTTGGATTCTCCTATGTGTGCGTTATTGTCTCTCGTTCGTCGATCGTTTTAGGTACAAGATCTTCACTATTGGCTGTGAGGGTACCCCTATCCTTGGCTATCCCGTCTTTAGAATTTACATTGGTCTCCTCGGCTAGAACCATGTACCCGGTATTGCGTGCGTCAGCTCCTGGCCACGGGTAGCCCTCCTTGATATCGTGCTCAGACCACCTGGATATCTTGACATCCCCCAAGGTAGCAGCCTGCTTGGATGCCATAAACGCCCAGGTCGGCTGGTACAACATGAACTTACCACCACTTAGTTCAGATGCTATAGTGGTACCATATTCCGTGGATGTTCGATAGCTAAAAGTAATACCGGGGCGCTGTTCCGGGGTCCAGTCGATCCACCCTTCTGGTTGTTTCAGGATATCCCCTAGCTGGGTAAGGTTGGGCGCTATCTCCGCGTACGGGGCCCCGGAGGAGAGCCGTGCAGTAGGGGCTACCAGGACGCGGTCCCCGGTCGCTATACTGGTCGTGGTCTCGCCCGCTACCGTGACACTGGGGCCGGCCAGTACAGCCGAAACCTCTGTTATCAGGATCCCGGACTTACCCGCCGATGTCATGATAATCTTGGATTTAGCGTATGACTCGATCGTGTTGGCGCTCATCAGGATCTTGCCGGTATTGCCCTGGTCGGAGAACGTCTCGACCTGGACCTCGTTCTTGCCCGATATATCGACTTTATTTCCCTGTACCATCACGGTAGCGCGATCGGCTTTAATGACAACCCCGCTGCCCGCGCCGGCTTCCCCGGTCCCGGTCCAGGGTTTAGTGAAACGCGATAGGCTTTCCAGTATAATGCCGCCATTACCGCTATACTGCCCTGTCGCCACCACCTCTACCTTGGAGTCCGCCTTGATCCGGACATCATGCCGTTCCGCGGTACAGTCAACCGATTCCTGGGCCTTCATGACCAGATCGTGGCCGGCCAGCACTACCGTGGATTTACCGGACCGGAACTGCAGCTGGCCCGGGCACGTAATCGTGATATTGCCCCCCGCCATCACGATCTCGGAACCCCACGCGTCCCTGATAATGATGGACCCATCGGGCTCCATGTTTAAAAACGATTTGCGCTTATCGTACTCGCTGAAGTTCTCGAACCCTGACCCGGGCGCGTCGTATTGGTTATCGGGGGTCTTGAGCTCGGATTCCTCGGGTAGGTAGAAATCCTTATGCTGGGTACTGGTAGATTGGTTATGGATCCGCCAGTAAGCGCCTAGATCCCGCCACGCAGTAGCGTCCCGGAGCTTAGCGGCCCTCGAGTAGGTCTGGGCCCCGAATTCGAATGGGGTCTTGGTTAATGGCCCCCGCGTGTCATCTTCCACCTTGTCGCCGGCCGGGTCCCAGGGTTGACTGATCCGCTTCGGGATCGGGATTCGGTCAAAGCGTTGCAACGATATACCACCCGCCGTCCGGAGCGTGGTATGGCCCGATGCATCCATGTGGAAGTTAGCCAGCCCCTGATCTTTAGCCTTTGAGTCCGCGGTCTCGACCTTGATGCTAGGGTCGGGGTTGGCAACAAAGATATTGACCAGGTCACCCAGGTACCCGATAAAGGACTGCAGGCGGTTCTTGGCCGATAGCTTGGGCTTTACCGGGGTACAGATAGTCTTGAGTCCCTTTATGATATCGTCTGAAACCTCGGTATCTTCCTCGAAGGCGGGTTCCCCGATCGCCGATAACCCCATGCGCTCGCACTGGTAGCTGGCAACCCCTGTCTCCTCGGTGATGTACCCGCCGTCATTAAAGCACTGGGATAGCCCGGCAGACGAGTAGTGGACAAAGTGCCCCGATACTACCCGGACCTGGTCGTCGATGCCCGATACCCGGACCTGGGCCCGTGCGTTGGCCTTCAGGGTGGCGGCCAGGGCCGTTACCCCCAACCCTACGTGCTGGTCGTTCATCAGGATGAAGGACCCCGGGGTAACGTCAAGGGGGCGTGCTCCGCCGGCACTGATCTTGTTTATGATGGTTTTGTCGCTCAGCACAGTACTGTACGGGGAGTTACTACCCACCGATGCATTGGATTCCAGCTCCCACATCGATGCGTATCGGGATAGTTTAGAGGGAGTTCCATCCTGGGTCGCGAAAGGTGTTGAATCGATAGGAGGCATGATCCCGATCACGATCCCGTAACCCCGCTTAAAATCATCCATGAATACCAGGACCCGGGAACCCTCGATAGGCAACGAGCACTGCGATACCCCCAGATAGCTGCTGGCCGCGGTGGTCAAGATCGCGCACGGGATAGGCTCTTTACCATCAATGCGGACCAACACCCCGTACCAGCCCACGTCAGACCGTAATACCGTGCCCAGCAGGAACTTAGCGGCCATGCTCGGGTCCAACGAGGACGATAACGACGACATCCCGGTATTGCTACCACTGGTTACCGATCTACTGGTCGGTGACATCATCTGGATGATGCGCTCAAATATTACCGGGACATCAAACATATTGGGCTCCTAAAATAAGAAATCCAGCCCCGATGATAATAACTTATCACCAAGGCTGGGTTCTTGGAAGCGGGGTAGCGGTTCGTATTTCGTCCCAGCAACTAATTCTTTAGCGACAACTACGTGATATTGAGGTAACCAAAACGCCATCCATACTGCTCAACAAGCCGGACATCGGCCACGCTCATCGAGAACCCGATGCTCGTGATAACACAGCCCGACATGGAAAGGTTAACGCCTTTGTCCAGCTTAGCCGAGGCATTGCCACTGGAATCACAATGGCCTCCCTGGGCCTTGATGGTCATAGTGGCACCACCATCGCACATATCGTAAGCCTCTTTAGGGAATAAGCCGGTGCCCGGCATATCACCCTTGTTGGCCCCTACAATGCGTCCGATCGTACCGGAGCCAATGGGATGCCCCTTGGACCAGTACAGCCGGTTAGACCCGATCTCGTACAGTTCATCGACCTGCTGTTGATATTGCACGTTCCAGTTCTGAACCAGGTAGGCGCTCGCAGTGGCCGAAGTACCCGCGATCGTAAGCGTCGAGTCTTCACTCGAGAATACGCCATCGGGCTTAGGATTACGCAGATAACCAAACACATCTTTTCCGGTAGCCATTTTGTATCTCCTTGATGTTTACACAACCAACTGCAACTGCAGGACGTTAAACGGAGCTGGCAGCCCGAGGTTTACGGTCGCGATAATGGTATCGGCCGCGATCGGGTTCTGCTGGACCCCAACGATTTCAGTATTCGTAAGAATGATCTGCGGACCAAGGAGTCCTACGCTGGTAAGTGAACCCAGGTAGTTGATTCCGTCATTAAGTATCCCGTAGACCAGGCTGAGAATACCCGCAGTAACGTTGTACCGTCCGATGTAGGGCGCAAACCTTACAGCGAAGTAGTAGCTGATAGAGTCCAGGTTCTTAGTGATGCTAAGCTCGGTCTGGTTCATATCACCGCTGCTTGTCGCGGTAGACACCTGGTGGCGCACATAGACCTCTCCACCTGCAGTGTCCTGCATGATGATCAGGGTGCCGCCGCCCGCCATGATGTTGAGCTGGTCGCGTGTGAAGGACCGGTATACCAACGGCAGGTCATCAAACCCCATGAGCTGGATATTGGTCAGGGGCTGCTGGGGCGGCACTGAACTTACCAGACCCGCAATAGCCGCTGCACCAAACTCGGCGGTCTGGGTGACCCCGGCAAGGCTCAGTGCAGGCGGGAAGCAATTATAGATACGCCGGTTGTAGAAGTTGCTGGACCGTGCCGCAACCGCTTCCGCGATCTCCTGGACCGTGTAGGGGTGCCACACCTCTACCTTGGCGGGTTCATCGGCCGCCGTAGCGGGGCCCGCAACCAGGTTGAGTTTATTGTTGGTCGCGATAGAGGCAACCCGATAGGTCGTCGACGACATAGCGCCCCACGGATCAGTCGAGAATGTGGTCACGATATTGTCCCCAACCTTAACCTCAGTGAGGCACTTCGTGATCGTGGAGGGCGTGCCGTCCTCGTTCACGAAGTTAAGCACCGTGAACTTGCCGGTCGTCGGATTGGCCGATACAGTGCAGAAGTACTCTTGCTCGGTCGGGTTGGATAAATGACTATAGATAACCTTGCTGGTCGGCATATCCATGCCGATGAACGCGATACGCCATGACTTCTGGGTTGGGGTCGACATCCCGTTGATGTGTCCCACCACCAGATCGATGATATTGATATCGCGGGTCAGCGGGCAGAACGCATACGTGTTGGTGGTAAGCGAAGCCTGATTGAGCACATAGGACCATCCTTCTACCGTGTTGGAGGGCAGCGCGATGTAGTACACGCCTTGATTACCACTGTTGAGCAGGGCATTGTAGACACCCTGGGCCAGCGGGTTATCGGGATGAATAGTACCCAGCGTCGCTACCACCAGCGAGACATCGCTGATAAACTGGATGTTGGCCGCATTGGTGGCCATCAGGGCCCGGTACTGCGCGTAGAGGTCCGCCGAGTACACGTCAAGCCAAGGATGGATATCGTCGCCATCATGCCAGGAAGGATCCTGAACCTGCATTTGCTGGAACACCGTGATCCCGCCATCCACATCAGCGGTCCAGTTATAGTCCGGGGCTGCCTGGACACGGGCCGAAGTAATGTTGACCGCGTTCTGGGTAAGGTACAGCCATACCGTCATACTGGTCGATGCCGGGATACCGGCAACAACGTCGTCGGCCAGCATGATCGTCTTTACCGCTGATTCGTACGCGCAAGCAACCGCGACATAGTACACGTCTCCTAGCAGAAGTCCGCCACTCGTAACAAAGTCGCCATCGCCGTTGCCGTTAGCGTTGAAGTTAATGGTAACCCCATAGTTCCCGATATCATAATCTATGCCATGCGTAACAGTAAGGACCGTGGCGGCGTCGATACCGGCCGAATCAGTAACCCGGATCTGGGCCCGACAAGCATTAACCCTAATAGCCCAGTAGTCCCCTATCGTGAAAGTCCCGGTTCCCGTCATGGCACCAAAGAGGCCACGATTACCCAGCGCTACTTCTGTCGTGGAACTCCCGAACGAGATCGCGATAGCGTCATCGCCGCGCTGTGAGGTTAGTTCGAACTTTGCAGCCGCGATCGCGCCGCCTGTGGTACAGGTAAGGATATATTCATCGTCGTTATCGCCGCCCAGCCAGGAATTCCAGCTAGGGGCTGCCGGGCTGGCTGGTTCAACAACCAACTCCATGGTGGACGAAATACTGTTATCCAGACTGGGTGTTGTACGGACCGAACGATCGAATACGCCGCCACGTAGAACCTGCACTTGATACGTTGTGTTCTTGATACCGGTATAGACACCCGCCGCCGTCATGTCGCTGTCGTCCAGCTTGGTAAACGGGGCCGCAATCGTGACCGTGTACAGGTCCCCGATAGAAAAGACCTGGGGTTCGTACGGGTAGGCCGCGAACTGCAGGTAAAGGTTGTTGCCTAGATAGATTACGCCATCGGATGCCCCCGATGCGTCGATGCTAACGTTGCTGCGATTATATAGGCCCGACGCGTAGCTCACTGAAGCTTCCGCGGTGCCAGCCGCGCCCCCTACCGTAATCTCTACCGTAATAACGTCACTCTCTACGCCGGCCGTCAGCGAACCAGTAAAGTTATGGATATCGGGGTCCAGCGCAAACACTGTGCTGTCCGAGAACATTCCCGTGTTGGTGGCTGCTGCCGCGAACGGGGCCGGGTTGCCGGTATCGAGATCGGTAGTGCCGGCCTGCGTGATGTGGTTAGACGCCTTGGGGGTTGCGTCGCCGATCACGGTAGGTTCAATGTCGGCCAGTAAGGCTTCGATCTTGCTGCTGCCCGTGTAGACGACTTCACTGCCATCAGTGTAGGAATACCGGACCCGATCGCCAACCTGGACGTTGCGGAGCAGGGTGCCGGAGCGTGTATAGCCGTTAGCTGTTTTGAGCACCATGTTGTCCACGCGAATCTCGTTACGGTGATTGGCGTCCGGAACTTGCGCTTGGTTTTCAGGAAGAATCTCGGCGTACTGGGCCAGAACATTATCCGCGTATAGCTGCACGTAACCGGTGTCCACCGCGGAACCTGCGGGCTGATTGGGCCACGCATAGACGGTATCAACAGTAGGGTCGTATGCGCCAAGTTCCGTGAGGGGCTTCTCGGCCGCGATCCCGTAACGGAACAGCTGGTACTGCCCACCAAATACAAACGCGTTAAGGTTCTTGATTACACTCGAGGGTAGTTGATTGAAGATCTGAAAAACCTGTACCTGCGGAAGAACATATGTACTCATATTAGCTACTCCTTATCGATCTGATTACCCAGTCATTGTATGATACCACGTTCCAGTATTCTGTGTCCAGCCCTCATAACAATAGATTTTAATTTTAACCGCTGAGACTCTAACTTGATAGTCCATCTATCCTGGAAGACAAATGTACAATCAACAACGCTACCATATCGTTCTTTGGATTCTTTCGGTAATTCCTGTAACGGGGTTCGTCCTGTTAGTGAGAATGATGTAAAGCAAAAGTCGTTCCTGATAACTTTACCAAATGCGTCCAGGTAGTCAAGCGTGGCGTCGCCCAGCATACAGGCTTCCCCGGAACTGCCTGCCAGGTGGACGAACGACACGGTACCGGTTCCGCTACGACTAAAGTCCTCTTCGCCGGTGCTTAGCTGGCCGCCCGCTACAGCATCGGTACGGCCTGTCAAGGACGAATACGTGATCGGGCTTAACTTTATATAGATCGCGGGTTTAAATTCCGGGTGCTCGTCGTTCCACCGCAGCTCGGTATCGATCCATATCTTGGTCTTATCTTTATCGGGACTGAAGACCTTCTGGGGAACCCCGATCGCCAGGTTATCGGCGTTCATGTAAAACTGCTGGACAAGTTCGGTAAAGATTCCGTAAAGCACTGTAGGGGTCTTTCTAACTTGACGCAATAGATCGAACCCCGCTACGTCAGGGGTTGCCATTAACCCGTTGGGTGGAACCGTGACTGGATGTGGAGTATTGCTCATCGGCCCACCATATAGGCTACGTCGGTCAACGGTGCTTCCCTGATGGTGGCCTTCTGGACCACCGGGATAGTTCTAAGTTCCACGATACTCTCCACGTCATCAACATAGTACCGGCGGGTATCGCCGTGCGCCGCAATGATGTCATTCTTTTTAGCCATCAGGGCCCCTATTGTTCTAATCTCTTGGGTGATAGGCTGCCGGATCCCGGTGCCATCCTGGGCCATCTCGGTGACGTGCTTGCTGGGCGTTGTAGTGAGCCACAGCGTGTACGGGCCGTTGTACGGGACTGCATGGCCGGTACCCCGACATACCGGGCAATCGGTATTGGTTATCATGTTCGTGATAGGGTCCAGGCACACCGTGCACTTAGGGCCCCATGTACTGACTAACCAGAGATCTGCCTTGATTCCCATAAGGGTTCTGCCGTGTAGTACTTCGCGTCTCATTATATCCTTGACAAGCAGGTACTCTCTCCGGTTAAGTTCCCCGTAAGGCGTAATGGTAGGCGAGCGATACTGGGTCACTGGCGTTGTTAGGATAAGTCTGTAGAAGAAAACCTGATCCTTGCCGGCGCGTCTGACTACTGGGTCTTTCCACACTGAGGTAAAAGCAAGAACAGGCGATATTGCGGTCCACGGCCCATCAGGCCCTTCGGCTAATTCTACCTGGAATGTCCAAGGAGCGGGGTCAGCCAGGCTGCCCGAAACCCCCCATACAAAGTTAGCCCCGGCCGTGTAGTCGGGTATAACGGTAAATCTTTTTATTGGAGTTGTCATGCAAGAACAGCAAACCCCTGTGATATATTGATAGCTCGTTTTTGGTTGGCAACCCACAGTTTATACTCGTCCCATAGGGCTCCACCAGCAGTGTCGTACTGGGCATACTTTTCCTGGTCGGCCACGGTCATTCCACC
>Ga0007792_10000358_pt1 | contig 16476 bp, 10 predicted proteins | sample CryBogmetaGMA6M_FD_60371 | JGI IMG/M metagenome (GOLD analysis project Ga0007792, IMG submission 60371) | Freshwater microbial communities from Crystal Bog, Wisconsin, USA - MA6M | ecosystem: Environmental > Aquatic > Freshwater > Lake | place: Crystal Bog, Wisconsin, USA | collected 2009-07-06
AAGCTGGAGCAGGCCAAGGTGTATGCCCTGGGGGGCAGGCCCAAGCAGGTCCCGGCAGCGGCCCCGGCAGCAGTTCCGCAGGCCGCGTCCCACGCCGCGCAGCTGGCGCAGTTGGCGCGCCTGGGGCTGCCCGACGCCCGCGCCTATTTCGAGCGCGCGGTCCAGGCCAGGGCGGATGACAACGATGCCCGGGCCGGGCTGGCCATTGCCCAGGTCTTTGCCGGCCGCGGCGAGGACGCCCGGTACCAGCTCCAACGCCTGGACGAGTCCTTTGGCCAAGGGGCGGGCGCGCAGAGCGCGGCGGTGCGCGTGGCCAAGGGGCTGCTGCTCGGCCTCACGGGCAGCCAGGACAGCCAGTACCAGATGAACCGGGCGCTGGAGGAGGGCGCGGACCGGGCCCTGGTGTCTCTCTGCCTGGCCACGGCGGCCGAACGCGCGGGCGACCTGGAGCGCGGCCTGAAGCTCATGGCCGACTACGCGGCCCTGGTGCCCGAGGCCGAGCGCGGGGAATACGCCAAGCGGCTGGCGGACAAGCTCGACCTGCCGGGACGCATCGCAGGCGTCTATGACTGGATGGTCAAGGACGCGGCCTCCGAGAAGGGCGTCTTCACCTTCGCGCGCTCCGGCGGCCAGCTCTCCGGGATCTATGTGCAGCGGGGCTCCTCGGACCAGATCCCGCTGGAGAATGTGCGCCTGGAAGGCCGGAGGCTGACCTTCACGTTTCGCCGTCAGGTATTCATCTCCACCTGGGTGTACACCTTCACCTGCGACGTGTCCGGCAACCTGGACACCCTCCCGGTGCTCAAGCTGGACTTCAAAGGCAAGAAGTCCAACTTCTCCGACGGCCGCCTGGTACGCAGGGGCGCCTCCAGCACCGAGGCGCACTGACAGGCCGCAGGACTGTAAGGGCATTGCAATTTTCCGCGCCTGGGGTAACTATAGGCCCAAACCTTCCACGGAGAACACCGCCATGCGCAGCGCCATAGCCCGATTCGCCCTGGCCCTGCCCCTGCTTCTGCTGTGGGGCCTCGCGCCCTGCGCCCCGGCCCAGGCCGCGCCCGCTGCGGCCGAGGAGCGCTATGCGCTCGTCATCGGCAACTCCGCCTACAAGACCGCGCCGCTGAAGAACCCGGTCAAGGACGCGCGCGACATGGCCGCCCTGCTGAAATCCCTGGGCTTCAACGTGACCCTCAAGGTCGACTCGGGCCTGAAGGACATGGAGGAGGCCGTGCGCGAGTTCGGCCAGTCTTTGCGCCGCGGCGGGGTGGGCCTGTTCTATTTCGCCGGGCACGGCGTGCAGGTGGGCGGCAACAACTACCTCGTGCCCGTGGACGCCAAGATCGTCAGCGAGTCCGACGTGCGCTTCGAGTGCGTGGACGCAGGAAGAGTGCTCGGCAAGATGGAGGACGCGGGCAACACGCTGAACATCGTCATCCTCGACGCCTGCCGCAACAACCCCTTCAGCCGGGGCTTCCGGAGCGCCGACCGCGGCCTGGCCGAGATGCGCGCGCCCACGGGCTCCATCATCGCCTATGCCACGGCCCCGGGCTCGGTTGCCAGCGACGGCACCGGCGACAACGGCATCTACACCAAGCACCTGCTGAAGAGCATGCGCACCCCGGGCCTGCCCATCACCGACGTGTTCATGCGCGTGCGCATGGGCGTGGTGGCCGAGACCGGCAAGAAGCAGGTGCCCTGGGAGTCCAGCTCGCTCACCGGCTATTTCTACCTTACCGACGACGGGCAATCCTCACAGGCCCCGGCCGCCCAGCCGCCCGCCGCTGCCCTGGCCCCGGAACCGGCCCCGGCTCCGGCTCCGGCCCCGGCTGCGCTCATCGCCAAGCCCGAGCCTGCGCTGCCCCCCGTGGACATCAAGGCCGAGAAGCGGCGCATGGCCGAGGAGTCCGAGCGCCTGAAAAAGGAGAAGGTGCAGATCGAGCAGCTCAAGGCCCTGCGGGCCGAGAAGGAGCGCCTGGAGGCCGAACGCCAGAGGCTGGCCGAGGCCAAGCTGTACGCCATGGGCTCGCGGCCCCAGCAGGCCCCGGCCCCCCAGGCCGCGCCGCCCAAGGCCGCGCCCAAGGCCAACACCGCGGCCAACGCGCCCTACTTCGCCATGCTCGCCCGGCACGGCATCAGCGACGCCCAGCGCTATTTCGAGTCTGCCCTGCAGACCCGGCCCGAGGACGCCGACGCGCGCGCCGGGCTGGCCATCGCCTACCTTTTGACCAAGCGCGAAACCGACGCCAAGTACCACGTGCGGCGCGTCGAGGAATCCGGCCAGACAACGGCCGGGACCCGCATCGCGCGCGGCTTCATGCTCGGCATGGAGGGCCAGCTGGCCGACAGCTCATACCAGCTCAACCGGGCCCTCGAAGAAGGCGCGGACAGGGCGCTGGTGCACCTGGCCATGGCCACGGCTGCGGCCAAGAAGAACGAGATGGACCAGGCCAAGAAGGCCATGGACGAGTACCGCTCCCTGGTGCCGCCCATGGAGGAGAACGACTACGCCAAGGACCTGGCCCGCAAGGTGGACCTCATCGGACGGCTGGTGGGCACCTTCTACTGGACCCAGGCCAACAAGGCCATCAACGCCTACTCCAGCAACGTGACCTTTATGCTGAACGGCGAGGTGCTCACGGGCACGGTTGGCGGCTACACCTCGGGCACCCTGACCGACATCAAGCTCGCGGGCAAGACGCTCACCTTCCGCTTCAACTACAGCGCGGGCATCTTCAGTGGCTACTACGACTTCGTCTGCGACCTCTCCGGCGACCTGGACAGCATCCCGCTCACGGCCAAGGACTCCACCTTCGGCAGCACCTGGCAGGGCTTCCTCATCCGCCAGGGCAGCATGGCCCAGAACCTGGCCTACCACGCCAACCCCATGGACTGCTTCATCGCCACCGCCGCCTACGGCGAACCCTTCGAGGACCACGTGGCCACCCTCAGGCGCTTCCGCGACGGCGTACTCCTGGACTTTAAGTGGGGCCGCGACTTCGTGGCCGCCTACTACCGCTTCAGTCCGCCCGTGGCCGAGGCCATCCGCGAACGGCCCTTTGCGCGCGCCGTTGTGCGCACGGCGCTGGCCCCGGTAGTGCTCATCGCGGGCGCTGCCACCGGAGACGCCGAGAGCGTGGCCTGGCTCGGCCTGTGCGCAGGGCTGCTGGCCGCGGGCGTGCTTGTGCTGCGGGTGCGCCGCGCTGCTGGGCAGGACGGGTAGGCAAGCAAGCCAGGGGCTCCGCCCCTGGACCCCGCCAAAGGGCCTGAGGCCCTTTGGAATCCCCAGTGCGCCGAAAGGGCTGTTTCAGGAGGAACCTGAAACAGCCCTTTCGGCTTTGGTGGGCCATAGGGAGCGTCACGAGAGATTCTTTCCTCCACTTCCTCACAAAACGGCCAACCGCGCGCGGGGCTTTTCGGCGTCTGCGCCGGAAAACCCGCGCGCATTGTTTGCGGCCAGGCCAAACCGAGGCATACGCCCAGACCGCACCGGCCCAGGCCATTGGGGGGTCCGGGGGCCTCAGGCCCCCGGCCGCCGGAGGCTCCAGGCTAGCCTGCCCCCACAAAAGTCCAAGGCCGCCAGCGGAGTCCGTCTCCGTCAGCGGCCTTGAGCCAAAGGGTATGTCTTTCGAGAGGTCAGTCCCGCCAGATGCCGTCTCTTCGGCCTGCGGGCCGGGAAGCTTTAGGCCCGGGCGCTAAGATCCGCTGCCGGAAAGGGACGGGACGGGCTTGGCAGGCGCCGGGGCAGGCATCGCGACTGCGGGCTTGCGCACAAAGGTCATCTTGGCGATGATGCCTGTCTTGGCCTTGTAGGTGATGAGCACGTTGTAGTCCTTGGCCGGCGCGTAGATGAGCTTCTCCTCGGCGGCCTCAAAGGCCTTGATGAAGATGGAGAAGATCTCGGTGATCAGCCCGCGCCCGGTCTCGGGCTCGGCCTGGATCTCGACCTTGCCGCCGAACTTCTCCACCCTGGACAGCCACTTGTCGATACGCTCCGGGATGTTGTTCAGGGTGATCACGGCCGGGAAGAGCACGTCCACCTGCTCCTGCCTGGCCTCGAGCGAGGCCGAGAGCTTGTAGTCAAAGCCGGTGGTGTCCATGAACTGGACGTCCTTCTGGGCCGCGGTCCCGGCCGCCGGGTTCTGGGGGGCGCAGGCGCAGAGCAGAAGGCAGGCCAGAGCTGCGGCCAGGAGGACCTGGGTCGATTTTCCTTGCGTCATGGTGCCTCCAGTCGGCATGAGGGATGTTTCGCACTGTAAATTTCCTAAAATGCCAACGCAATCCTGTCAACATCCAGCCTGCGCTACCGCGAAGCCTTAACCGGGACCGCCAGGCCCCTGCCCCTTGCCTGCGGGCGACGAATGACGTAGATATCACCCGTTTCAACGCCCGGCACGAACCTCAAAAAAACACCCAAGCGGCGGAATCAATGCCCAAGCGCACAGACATCAAGAAGATCATGCTCATCGGCTCCGGCCCCATCGTCATCGGCCAGGCCTGCGAGTTCGACTATTCCGGCACCCAGGCCCTGAAGGCCCTGAAGGAAGAAGGCTACGAGGTCATCCTGGTCAACTCCAATCCGGCCACCATCATGACCGACCCGGAGCTGGCCGACCGCACCTACATCGAGCCCATCGAGCCCGGCACCGTGGCCAAGATCATCGAAAAGGAGCGCCCGGACGCGCTTCTGCCCACGCTCGGCGGCCAGACCGCGCTCAATACCGCGCTGGCCCTGGCCGAGATGGGCGTGCTGGAAAAGTTCAATGTGGAACTCATCGGGGCGACCATACCCGCCATCAAGAAGGCCGAGAGCCGGGAGCTGTTCCGCGCAGCCATGGAGGCCATCGGCCTCAAGGTGCCGAAGAGCGGCATCGCCCGCACCATGGACGAGGTGCGCGCGATCGGCCGCAGGCTCCCCTTCCCGCTGATCATCCGCCCGGCCTTCACCATGGGCGGCACCGGCGGCGGCGTGGCCTACAACATGGAGGACCTGGAGTCCATCTCGGCCCAGGGCCTGGCCGCGAGCATGAAGAGCGAGATCATGATCGAGGAGAGCGTGCTCGGCTGGAAGGAGTTCGAGCTCGAGGTCATGCGCGACAAGAAGGACAACTGCGTCATCATCTGCTCCATCGAGAACATGGACGCCATGGGCGTGCACACCGGGGACTCCATCACCGTGGCCCCGGCCCAGACGCTTACCGACGACGAATACCAGAAGATGCGCGACGCGGCCCTGGCCATCATGCGCGAGATCGGCGTGGAGACCGGGGGCAGCAACGTCCAGTTCGCCATCAATCCCGAGAACGGCGACATGGTCATCGTGGAGATGAACCCGCGCGTGTCGCGGTCCTCCGCGCTCGCCAGCAAGGCCACGGGCTTTCCCATCGCGAAAATAGCGGCCAAGCTGGCCGTGGGCTATACACTCGACGAGATCCCCAACGACATCACGCGCGAGACCATGGCCAGCTTCGAGCCGTCCATCGACTACTGCGTCATCAAGATCCCGCGCTTCACCTTCGAGAAGTTCCCGGGCAGCGAGGACTACCTGACCACGTCCATGAAGAGCGTGGGCGAGACCATGGCCATCGGCCGCACCTTCAAGGAGGCCCTGCAGAAGGGCCTGCGCTCGCTCGAGGTCGGCATGCCCGGCCTGGGCAAGCGCTTCGAGGCCTGCACGGTCGAGCGCGACGAGATCCTGCGCCTGCTGCGCAAGCCCAACTCGGCCCGGCTGTTCGCCATGCGCAACGCCATGCGCAGCGGCTTCACGCTGGAGGAGATCTACGCGGCCACCTTCATCGACCCCTGGTTCCTGCGCCAGATCCGCGACATCCTGGCCATGGAGGACGAGCTGCAGGCCTTCGGGCTCAAGCAGCAGGTCACGGCCGCCAACCCGTCCGTGGCTCCCCTGCTGAGGCGCGCCAAGGAATACGGCTACTCCGACCGCCAGCTGGCCGTGCTCTGGAACACCAGCGAGGACAGCGTGCGCTCCCTGCGCAAGGGGCTTGCCATCATCCCCACCTTTTATCTGGTGGACACCTGCGCCGCGGAGTTCGAGGCTTACACCCCGTACTACTACTCCACCTATGAGACCGGGAGCGAGATACAGTCCAAGGACGTGCGCAAGGTGGTCATCCTGGGCGGCGGGCCCAACCGCATCGGCCAGGGCATCGAGTTCGACTACTGCTGCTGCCATTCCTCCTTTGCGCTGAAGGAAATGGGCGTGCAGTCCATCATGGTCAACTCCAATCCCGAAACCGTGAGCACGGACTACGACACGTCCGACCGCCTGTACTTCGAGCCCGTGACCTACGAGGACGTGCTGAACATCGTGGAGTTCGAGCGCCCGCTCGGCGTCATCGTGCAGTTCGGCGGCCAGACCCCGCTGAACCTGGCCGTGGCGCTGAAGAAGGCCGGGGTGACCTTGCTCGGCACCCCGCCGGAGAGCATCGACCGCGCCGAGGACCGCGAGCTGTTCAACGCGCTCATCCGCAAGCTGCACCTGAAGCAGCCCGCAGGCGGCACGGCCATGACGCTGACCCAGGCCACGGAAATCAAGAACAGCCTGGGCTACCCGCTGGTGCTGCGGCCCTCCTACGTGCTCGGCGGCCGCGGCATGGAGATCGTCTACGACGACGAGGAGTTCAACAACTACTTCGGCAAGGCGTCCATCATCTCGCCCGAGCACCCCATCCTCATCGACAAGTTCCTGGAGAACGCCATCGAGGTGGACGCCGACGCGCTCTCGGACGGCGAGGAGACCTACATCGGCGGCATCATGGAGCACATCGAGGAGGCCGGGATACACTCGGGCGACTCGGCCTGCGTGCTGCCCCCGCACACCATCGCGCCCGAGATCGTGGCCGAGATCGAGCGCCAGGCCAAGGAGCTCGCCAAGGAGCTCGGCGTGGTGGGCCTGATGAACATCCAGTTCGCCATCAAGGACGCCGAGGTGTACATCCTCGAAGTCAACCCGCGCGCCTCGCGCACGGTGCCCTTTGTCTCCAAGGCCACGGGCGTGCCGCTCGCCAAGCTGGCCACCCGCGTCATGCTGGGCGAGAAGTTGCGCGACCTGAAGCCCTGGGAGCTGCGCAAGTCCGGCTACGTCTCGGTGAAGGAGTCAGTGTTCCCCTTCAACCGCTTCCCGGGCGTGGACGTGCTGCTCGGACCCGAGATGCGCTCAACAGGCGAGGTTATGGGCATCGACGTGAGCTTCGGCCTGGCCTTCATGAAGGCCCAGCTGGCCGCGGGCCAGCGCTTGCCAGGCTCTGGAACCGTGTTTATCTCCGTCAATGACCGCGACAAGGCGCCCATCACCCCGGTGGCCAAGGCCTTTGCCGACCTGGGCTTCAAGATCGTGGCCACGGGCGGCACGGCCGACCACCTGGGAGCCGAAGGCGTGGAGGTCACGCGGGTGCTCAAGGTCAACGAAGGCCGCCCGAACGTGGTGGACCTCATCAAGAACAAGGCCATCGACCTGGTGATCAACACGCCCTCGGGCAAACGGACGGTCAACGATTCCAAGGAGATCAGGCAGACGACCCTGCTCTACAACGTGCCCTACACCACCACGGTGGCCGGGGCCGCGGCCATGGCCCAGGCCATACGCGAGGAACGCGGCCAGGGGCTCGGGGTCACCTGCCTGCAGGACTACTACGGCGGGCAGTAAACATCTGCGCAAAGTTGCGGCAAAAGCCGGTGGCTCTTGGCCTCCGGCGGATGGTATATTTTCAAAACCGGCGGATGCATGTCCCCGGACAGGACCCAACCATGAAGCGTGAGTATTGCGGCCTCTTCGGCATCTACGGCCACCCCGAGGCCGCGCGCATGGCCTATTTCGGCCTCTACGCCCTGCAGCACCGCGGGCAGGAGTCGGCCGGCATCGTCACCTGGGACGGCGCGGGCATCCGCGAGCAGCGCGGCATGGGCCTGGTGCACGACGTGTTCAACGAGCGGCACCTGAGCAAGGAGCTCAAGGGCAACATCGCGCTTGGGCACATCCGCTACTCCACCACCGGGGTCTCGCTCATCCGCAACGCCCAGCCCTTCCTGGTGCGCTTCAAGGACATGCACCTGGCCATCGGCCACAACGGCAACCTGGTGAACACGCTGGAGCTCAGGCGCGAGCTGGAGGACCAGGGGAGCATCTTCCAGACCACCATGGACACCGAGGTCTTTGTCCACCTCATCGCCAAGCACATGAACGGCAACACCATTGAGGAGGCCATCATCAAGGCCTGCGCCCGGGTCAAGGGCGCCTACTCGCTGCTCATCATGGTCAACAACAAGCTCATCGCCGTGCGCGACCCGCATGGCTTCCGGCCCCTGTGCCTGGGCCGCCTGGCCGACAACTACGTCTTCGCCTCCGAGACCTGCGCCTTTGACTTGATCGAGGCCGAGTACATCCGCCAGGTGGAGCCCGGCGAGATGATCGTGCTGGAAAAGGGGCGGCTGACCTCCATGCGCCTCACAAGCGAGACGGGCGAGCCCACGCCCAAGCGCCAGTGCATCTTCGAGCTCATCTACTTTGCCCGGCCCGACTCCATGGTCTTTGACGAGGGCGTGTACGAGCGCCGCAAGACCATGGGCGCCACCCTGGCCAGGGAGGCGCCGGTGGACGCCGACTTCGTCATGCCCTTCCCGGACTCCGGCAACTACGCGGCCGTGGGCTATTCCCAGGCCTCGGGCCTGCCCCTGGAGCTGGCCATGATCCGCAACCACTACGTGGGCCGCACCTTCATCCAGCCCAGCCAGGACATGCGCAACTTCAGCGTGCGCGTGAAATTGAACCCGGTGCGCAGCATGATCGAGGGCAAGCGCATCCTCATCGTCGAGGACTCCATCGTGCGCGGCACCACCATCCGCACCCGCGTGAAGAAGCTGCGCGAGCTGGGCGCGCGCGAGATCCACATGCGCGTGTCCTGCCCGGCCATCCGCTTCCCCTGCTTCTACGGCATCGACTTCTCCAGCAAGGGCGAGCTCATCGCCGCCAACACGCCCGTGAACGACATCGCCCGGTTCATCGGCCTGGACAGCCTGCACTACCTGTCCATCCCCGGCCTGCTCGACTCCGTGGTGGAGAAGAACGCCCACTGCCTGGCCTGCTTTGACGGCAACTACCCCATCCCGCCCTGCGCGCACCAGGGCAAGATGTGCCTGGAGGCCGAGTCCAAGGTGGTCGGGTAGCGCCATGGGCCAGTGCCCCGGCAACGGCGACAACGGCATGAACGGCATCCCTCCTGCTGGCGGCTGGCTTGAGCTGGCCCGCGAGGTCCTGGACATCGAGATGGAGGGCCTGGCCGCGGTGCGCGGGCAGCTGGACGAAAACTTCCTGGCCGCGCTTGAGGTTCTAGCCGCCTGCACGGGCCGGGTGGCGGTCACGGGCATCGGCAAGTCCGGGCTGGTGGCCCGCAAGATCGCGGCCACGCTGTCGAGCACCGGCACCCCGGCCTTTTTCCTGCACCCGGTGGAGGGCGCCCACGGCGACCTGGGCATGCTGCGCCAGGGCGACGTGGTGCTGGCCCTGTCCAACTCGGGCGAAACCGACGAACTGAACACCCTGCTCCCTGCGCTGAAAACCCTGGGCGTGCTGGTGCTGGGCCTGACCTCGGGCGCGGACTCCACCCTGGCTAAGCTCTCCGACGTGGTCATTTCGGCGCGCGTGCCGCGCGAGGCCTGCCCCATGAACCTGGCCCCCACGGCCAGCACCACCGCCGCGCTGGCCGTGGGCGACGCGCTCGCCGTGTGCCTCATGCGCATCAAGGACTTCGGCACAAAGGACTTCCGGCGTGTGCACCCGGCCGGAGCCCTGGGCGCCCGTCTTTCCCAGCCGGTATCCTCGCTCATGCACACCGAGAGCCTGCCCGTGGTGTTCCAGGACGCGCCCCTGGCCCATGCCCTCACCGCGCTCAATGCCGGAGGCTTCGGCCTGGTGGCCGTGACAGACCAGGACCGGAGGCTTGTCGGCGTGCTCACCGACGGTGACCTGCGGCGCATGCTGCACAAGACCGGCGCCTATGTCCCCACAGCGCCGGTGTCGGCGTCCATGACGCGCGGACCCCGCAGCGCAGCAATAACGGCCACGGCGGCCGAGGTGCTGGACCTCATGGAAGCCCGCCAGATCACCGTGCTGCCGGTGCTTGCCGCGGATGGCCGCCTGGCCGGGCTCGTGCACCTGCACGACCTGCTGGGCAAGGGCCGCGTCCGCTTCGCCCCGGAGTAAGGCTGGACATGAAGAGCGCCTCACCGGTCCGCGACGCGGACGACTGCCGCCGCTGCGCCGAGGTCTCCGGCACCTGCTGCTGCCTCACGCCCGGCAACGAGGAGTTCTGCTTCCCGCTCTCCACCCTGGAACGCGCGGCCATGGAGGCTGCCGGGGCTGACACGGCGAAGTTCTTCGCTCAATCGAACACCCCGGGCTTTGTGGACAACCTCTGCCGCCTGTTCCCGGGCGAGGACGTCCGCCTGCGCGGGATGTTCCCGGCCGAGGGGCTCCATGACCGCTTGGCGCTGGCGCCCTCGGGCGCCTGCCTGCTGCTCGGGCCTGAGGGCTGCCGCCTCCCGCGCGAGGCCCGGCCCCTTTACTGCCGCCTGTTCCCCTTCTGGGTCCGCAACGGGCGGCAGATGTATTTCGAGTTCAAGGACTGCCAGGCCCTGCGCGAAAGCCAGGGCGGGGCAGGGCTGCTCAGGCGCCTGGGCATGACCGAGAAGGACGTCCTCGACCTGTACCACCGGTTGCGCAGGGCCTGGGGCCTCACGGAGCGCAGATAACATGCCGCGAAAAAACACAAAGAAGCCCAGCAGCAGAAGGGACGCACCCATGAGACGGAGCAGAAGGTTCAAGCGCAAGGTGCTCTGGGTCGTGCTCGGCCTGCCCGTGGCCGGAGTCCTGATGGTGGCCCTGGCCTTCTGGTGGCTGTCCCACGACCTGCCGGGCTTCCGCACCATCACCGACTACAAGCCGCCCCTGGTGACCACGGTGCTGGCCCGCGAGGGCCGCGTGCTCGGCTATTTCTACAAGGAGAAGCGCTTCCTGGTGCGCCTGCCGGACATGCCCGCCTACCTGCCCAAGGCCTTCCTGGCGGCCGAGGACTCCGGCTTCTACAAGCATGACGGCATCGACCCCTTTGCCATCATCCGGGCCATGCTCATGAACCTCAAGGCCGGGGGCATCCGCCAGGGCGGCAGCACCATCACCCAGCAGGTGGTCAAGCGCCTGCTCTTGACCCCGGAGAAGAGCTTCGAGCGCAAGATCAAGGAGGCCATGCTGGCCTACCGCCTGGAGAATTACCTGACCAAGGACGAGATCCTGACCATCTACCTGAACCAGATCTTCCTGGGCTCCAAGGCCTACGGGGTGGAGGCCGCGGCGCGCGAATACTTCGGCAAGCACGTCCAGGACCTGACGCTGGCCGAGAGCGCCATCCTGGCCGGGCTGCCCCAGGCCCCCAGCCGCTACAGCCCCTATGCCGACCCCGATGCGGCCAAGACCCGCCAGAAATACGTGCTGGACCAGATGCTCTCCCAGGGCTTCATCTCCCAGGCCCAGCACACCCAGGCGATCAACCAGAAGCTCGTGTACCGCAGCATGGAGGACCACTCCTGGAAGGTCGGCGCCTACTACCTGGAAGAGGTGCGCCGCTTCCTCATCGACAAGTACGGCGAGGACGAGGTCTACCAGGGCGGGCTCACGGTCGAGACCGCCTGCGAGATCCCGCACCAGATCGCCGCGGACAACGCCATGCGCCGCGGCCTGGCGGACATCGCCAAGCGCAAAGGCTGGGAAGGCCCGGCCGGGCGCCTCAAGCCCGAGGACTACGCCCATTTCCTGGACGAGACCCGCGCGGGCGAGACCCCCAAGCCCGGCGTCTGGCTGCGCGCCCTGGTGGTGGAAACCGCCAAGGACAAGGCCCAGGTGCGCTTCGGCCAGAACTCAGGGGAGATCCCGGCCAGCAGCACCACTTGGTGCCGCAACGCCAGCAAGACCGTCAGCGGCGCGGACGCGCCCGTGCCCGGCGACCCCTCGCGCATCCTGCACAAGGGCGACCTGGTCTGGGTCACCGTCAAGGAAAACAAGGGGAGTGGCCACTTCGTGCTCAACCTGGAGCGCGAGCCCGGGCCCGAGGGCGCCCTGGTGTCCATGATGCCCGAGACCGGCGAGGTCGTGGCCCTTTCCGGCGGCTTCAGCTTCGAGAAAAGCCAGTTCAACCGCGCCACCCAGGCCAAGCGCCAGCCCGGCTCGGCCTTCAAGCCCATCGTCTATTCCACGGCGCTCGACAACGGCTTTACCCCGGCCTCGGTCATCATGGACGCGCCCATCGTCTTCGCCAATGCCGAGCAGGGCACCATCTGGCGGCCGGAAAACTACGAGGACATCTTCTACGGCCCGACCCTGCTCTCCACGGCGCTCGCCAAGTCGCGCAACCTCGTGACCATCCGCGTGGCCCAGAAGATCGGCATCCAGCGGGTCATCGAACGCGCCCGGGCCATGGGCATCGAGAGCGAGCTGCCCGAGAACCTGTCCATCGCGCTCGGGTCCTCGGCCGTGACTCTCATGAACCTCTGCCAGGCCTACTCCACCTTCCCGCGCGGCGGCTCCTATGTGAAGCCGCGCCTGGTCCTCTCCGTCAAGAGCGCCTGGGGCGAGACCCTGTACAAGTCCGAACCCGAAGCCGTCGAGGCCATCAGCCCGCAGAACGCCTTCCTCATGGTCTCCATGCTCAAGGAAGTCATCAACGTGGGCACCGGCGGCGCGGCCAAGGTTTTGGGACGCCCGCTGGCGGGTAAGACCGGCACCACCAACAACGAGCAGGACGCCTGGTTCATGGGCTTCACCCCATACCTCCTGACCGGCGTGTACGTGGGCTACGACCAGCTCCAATCCATGGGCCGGGAGAACTCCGGCGCGCGCGCGGCCCTGCCCATCTGGCTCGAATACCGCAAGGCCATCGAGGACCGCTACCCGCCCGCGGACTTCACCCCGCCCGAGGGCATCGTCTGGTCGCGCGTGGAAAACAGCCAGGCCGTCAGCTCCAAGGGCGAACGCGCACCCGAGAGCTACTTCCTGCCGTTCATGGAAGGCACGCAGCCCGGCGTCACCGACGTGGGCGCAGCAGCCGGAAGCGCCAACACCTCGGACTCGGACCTCATGAAGCAGGGGTTGTAAGAGAAGACAAGAGAATATCCTCCGGAGGCTGGGGGGAATGATTCCCCCCAGACCCCCTCATTTCACGCCGAAAGGGCGGGCCAGGCTCCGTCTGGTCCGCCCTTTCGGCATAATGGGGAGTCCAGAGGGCCTCAGGCCCTCTGGCAGGGTCCAGGGGCGGAGCCCCTGGGCCGAACCGCAGGCCGGGCCGCGCCGTATTTGCGCGGCGAAATCTTCGTCTAGGCTACATTGAGCGGGGTGCCTGTGGACAATCTTTTCGTCGCCGCCCTCAGCATCCTGGCCGGGATCAGCCTGCGCCTTCTCGGCCGCCTGCCCCAGGGCGCGGACCGCACCGTGGCCGGGGTGGTCATCCAGTTCTCGGCCCCGGCCGTGTCCTTCCTGGCCGCGCGCACCATGCCCCTCTCCGCCGAGATGTTCCTGCCCGCCAGCATGGCCTGGATCATCTTTGCCGGAGGCCTGGCCCTGTTCTGGCCCCTGCTCCGGTCCGGCCGCATCTCCAGGCACACTTTCGGCTGCCTCATGCTCACCGCGGCCATGAGCAACGTCATCTTCATCGGCCTGCCCATGATCGAAGCCTTTTTCGGGCGCGAGCTCGTCTATGTGGCCTTCCTCTGCGACAGCCCCGGCACCTCCATGGTGCTGGCCCTGCCCGGCGTGCTCCTGGCCGCGCACCTCGCCAATTCGGACCAGGGCTCGGGCCAGGGGATTGGCGCCGGGGCGCGGGTCTGGCTGTCCCTGCGCCGGGTGCTGGGCTTCCCGCCCTTCCAGGCCCTGCTCCTGGGACTGGCCCTGCGCAGCGTGGCCCTGCCGGACTGGCTGCTCACGGGCGTCGCGCACATCGGGGCCACGCTCGTGCCGCTGTCGCTTTTTTCCGTGGGCCTGGGGCTCGTGTTCCGGCTGCCCCACGGCTCCGGCAGGCCGCTGGCCCTCGGCCTGGCCTACAAGCTCGCGCTGGCCCCGGCGCTGATGTGGCTGGTGGCGGTGTTCCTATTCGGCAACCACGGCCCGGTGGCCCAGGTCACGGTGTTCGAGGCCGCCATGCCGCCCATGGTCCTTGGCGGCATCCTGGCCACGGAGAACGGCCTGGACCCGGAGCTGGCCGCGCTGATGGTGGGCGTGGGCACGCCGCTGGGCTTTTTGACCCTGCCGGTGTGGCACTGGCTTTTGGCCGGGATGTAGATCGGAGAGAGACTCGGCCTGGCCTAGGCCAGGCGCGTGAGCACGAAGAACCAGCCCATGCCGCAGGCCAGAAGCAGGCCGCAGGGAAGGATGAGCCGCCGCCAGGCCTGGCCCAGGTCGGCCCCGAAGAACTGGCAGGACAGGATGAAGCAGACGTGCAGGGGCGAGACCATGACCCCGGTGAACCCGGCAAACAGGCCGAGCACCAGGTGCGGCATGAGCTGGTCGCCTGAGCCCGTGGCGCCGATTATGCCCAGGATGATGGGGAAGGTGGAGCCCACAAAGGCCACGGTGATGCCTGAGATGACCCCCACCAGAAACGGCAGGCAGAGCGTCAGGGCAAAGAGCGCGCCCGGACCCGAGGCCAGGCGCGAGAGCTCGTCCACCGCGCCCGAGGCCTGGAGCACGTCCTTGAACATCAGGATGGACACCACCAGCGCCACCAGCTGATACAGCTCGGCCTTAGCCAGCACCCCGGCCACGAAGCGCGGCCCCACGCGGTTCTGGACCAGCGCGCAGAGGATGGCCAGGCTGAGCGCGGCCATGATGCCCAGCTCGAACGGCCAGTCCGGCGCAAAGGCCGTCATGCCGACCTCCAGCCCCAGGCCGCCGATGATGGCCACCAGCATGGGCAGGCCGTGCGTCAGTGCGGCCCTGATGTCGCGCGGGCCTGCCTGCGCGGAGGCGCCCCCCAGGTGCGCCACGGCCGGGCGCATGATGAACACCCAGCCCAGCAGCATACACAGGCCGATGCACGGCAAGGTGTAGATAATGAGCCGGGTCAGCGGCACCCCGGCCAGGGACGCGGTCAGGATGATGCCCGGATACAGCGGCCAGCACAGCTCCCAGAGGTGCCGGAACCAGTAGTTCACAAGGGCCGTGTCGCGCCGGGCCAGGCCCAGCTCGTCGGCCATGTCGCGCACGAGCGGCGCGGAGAACACCGCCCCGCCGGGCATGGGCAGAAATCCCACCAGGGCCGGGAAAAAGGCCAGGCGCAGACGTGGGTTGCGCAGGAAACCCGAGGCCGCCTGCATGAGCCGCACGGTCTGGCCGCTCTTCTCCAGCACCTCGGACAGGAACAGGATCAGCGCCAGGATGAGGACCAGGAGGCAGGTCTCGCGCTGGATCATCGAGAGCGCCGAGACCTTGAGCCAGCCAAGCGGCGCCAGGCCGAAGAAGAGCGCCAGCACGAAGGAGCCGGCCAGCACGGACAGCCACAGCGGCCGGCGCAGGCGCAGGCCGAGCAGCATGACGCCAAAGGCGCCGAGCACCTTGGCCAGGGGCAAGAATGGGGCGAGGGTTTCGAGCACCAGGGACTCCGTAACGGGCGTTGCCAAACGACATTGCCAGCGGCAAGAGCGGGTGATACTCCGTTTGCGCGCCCACGAAAAGCCCGAAGCATTCACCCGCATTGCCGGGCCGAGCACCCGGCCGATCCATGAAAGCCGTTGCACAGGAGAACGCCATGCCCATGACCGCAGACGCCGCCCGCGCGCACATCACGGAGCTGCTGCTTGCGCGCACGGCCCAGGACGAGGATAGGCGCCAGGAGGCCCTGCGCGAATACCTGGACGTGACCCAGGCCGCCACGGATGCGTCCGCCGCAGAGGCCCTGGCCGGCATGATCCCGGCGCTCATGCCTCAGCTCTACGCCAAGTGGATCGGAATGTTTGCGGACCGGCTGCTTGAGACCGTGCCGCTCACGCAGCTCGAACCCCTGTGCGACGGCAGCGCCGCAAACGCCGCGGCCCTGACCCTGGCCTATGTGATGTTCCTGGAGTCCGCGCGCATGGAGCAGCAGATCGATGCAGACCTGGCCGCCCTGGGAGCGGGTGTGGCCGAGGGCCAGAGCCCCAAGCTGGACAACCTGGCCGACCTGGCCGCCAGCTACATCCGCGCGCGCCTGGGCGTGCTGGCCGGAAAGGCCAAGAAGCAGTAACCCGGCTCAGGCCTGGGCGGAATTCTGCGCCGCAAGGGCGCGTTCCACGGCCTCGGCCACCTGGACGCCGTCCGGCAGGCCGTCACCAGACTCAGACTCCGCCCCCTCCCCGTCCGTGCCCTCATTGGCCGCAGCCTCGGCCGCAGCCTCTGCCGCCGCTTCGACAAGAGCGATCTGGAGGTTCAGCTCGCGCTGGAGC
>Ga0007792_10000363_pt1 | contig 16358 bp, 14 predicted proteins | sample CryBogmetaGMA6M_FD_60371 | JGI IMG/M metagenome (GOLD analysis project Ga0007792, IMG submission 60371) | Freshwater microbial communities from Crystal Bog, Wisconsin, USA - MA6M | ecosystem: Environmental > Aquatic > Freshwater > Lake | place: Crystal Bog, Wisconsin, USA | collected 2009-07-06
GGGGGGGCAGCAGAACCACCGCCGGTCGCCCTGCGGCGATCCATTCTCCCCGGCGATAAAGCGTGTCGAAAATCTGGCCGGCCTGGGGGGCGCTTTGCCGCTTCTGGGCCAGGTCCCACTCGCTTCTGGTCAGCACCGCTTCCAGTGAACGGGCATTCGCCTCCACCGCTGCGATCTGGTCGCTGCGTGAGCCGAGGCGTGCCGTGCCGAGCTCCGCCTCAAGCTGGGCGACCCGCTGCCGGTCCTGATCGCTCTGGGAGCGGAGCCGGTCTACCTGCTGCAGCGGGACCACGTTGGCGGTGAGCAGTCGTTCCTGACGCTGCAGCTCCTTTTCCGAGTACTGCAACGCCGCCCGCGCCTGATTCAACAGTGCGGTACTGGCCTCGATTTCTGTCACCCGCTTGCCCTTCCGGGCATCGGCAACCTGTGCGCGCGTCTGGGTGAGGTGGAGCCGCGTTTCATCACGGGCGGCTTTTTCCCGGGTATTCTCCAGCTCAAAGAGCGGATCTCCCGCCTTGACCTGTGCCCCCCGCTGGACGAAGAGAGTCTCCAGTCGCCCGGCTAGAGGGGCGGCGATATAGACAAACTCCCCTTCCACGTATCCCTGAATTGTAGCCGGCTGTTCCGGGGTGCGGCTGCATCCGGCGAGAACACAAAACAGTGCTCCGACAGCAATTGAGAAGGTGAACATAGGGTGACGGATATCAGTTGTCCTAATCATGATATGGTTTTCCTTTATTTGTTGAGTCGGTTTGCAGCACGGCTCTGGCATATCACACAGATTTTCCCCAAGTCTACCATGTTTTGACGATTTATATGTGGTTTGATTTCTAATGCAGTACCAATATTTACCATTGACACAGTGTAACCATTACACTAGTATAAAAATATGACGACCGCTCACGGTGAAAACGACTGGAAGATACGCATCAACGGTGGGGAAGAACATCCGGTCCCTCACGTGCACATTCTTTTTCGGGACGGCTCCCGCGTTTCGGTTGCACTTGATTCTCTCAAAATACTGGCGGGCATGGTCCGGCCACAAAAACGGATAACACCTGCAGTTGCGTGGATACTGGCTCATCGGGACGAACTGCTTGACGAATATCGGAGGTTAAACCTATGAACAAAGCCCCCCTGATTACCGCTGTACAGGTCGGTGCGCCCCAGCATCTGGTTATCACCTGGAACACAGGGGAAACTCTTGATTGTGATCTTACCGCTACGATCAGCCGCTATGAAGCGCTGGCTCCGCTTGCCGACCCCACCCTGTTCGCCCATGTGGCGGTTGAAGAATGGGGGCACGGCCTCGATTGGCCGGATGGTCTTGATATGGGAGCGGACCGGTTGTATCAACTCTGCCGCGAACAAGCAGGTTTATTTTCTCCGGCATCCTTTGATGGCTGGATCAGGAATAACCAGCTGTCCTTGTCTACAGCTGCTGAAGCTCTCGGCATGACACGTCGCATGATCGCCCATTATCGTTCCGGTTCCCGGCCTATCCCCAAAACAGTTCAATTGGCCTGTATCGGCTGGGTAGCTCTTAAAAAAGCGGCGTAAGAGAGCCTGTATTATTTTCGGGAATAATGATCAGGTCCGTCAACGTATGAATACACGGATCAGTCAACGGCGCACTGTTCCCAATCCGGTCAGTATCCCCGCGCTTGCCCATTCCGACTCCCGTATGCTACAACACCACCCATGCTCCAACTCATAAATTTATCCAAAGACTTCGCCGGCACACCGCTCTTCACCACCATCTCCTGGCACCTGAAAAAAGGTGAACGGGTGGCGCTGGTGGGGGAAAACGGCGCCGGCAAATCGACGCTGATGAAAATCATCGCCGGCCTGACCGAACCGACCTCCGGGGAGATTCAGTTTGCCCGTGGTGCCAAGGCATCCTACCTGCCGCAGGACGGCATCGTTACCGCTGGTCAGTCGCTCTTCCATGAAGCCCGGGCGGCGCTTTCCGAACTCCTGGCCATGGAGGAGGAACTGCACCGCATCGGCCTTGACCTGGAGCGCCTCCCCCACGATTCCCCCGAGCACGACCAGATTCTGGGCAGATACGGCGAACTGCAGGAACAGTTCCGTCATGGCGGCGGCTACACGATGGAAGCGGAAATCGGCACGGTGCTCAAGGGTCTCGGCTTTGTCCAGTCGGACTGGCACCGTGACTGCGGAGAGTTTTCCGGCGGCTGGCAGATGCGTATTGCCCTGGCCCGCCTGCTGCTGCAAAAACCGGATGTTCTGCTGCTGGATGAGCCGACCAACCATCTGGATATCGAAGCGCGCAACTGGCTGGAGGAATACCTCTGCGCCTACCCCGGTTCGGTCATCCTCGTGTCCCACGACCGTTTTTTCATGGACAGCGTCTGCAGCCGCATCGCCGAAGTATGGAATCATACCCTGACGGATTACCACTGCCGCTATTCGACCTATCTCAATCAGCGCGAGGAGCGGGTCACCGCGCTGCGCAACGCCAAGCGCATCCAGGATGATGAGATCGAAAAGACGGAGGATTTCATCCGCCGGTTCCGCTATCAGGCCAATAAAGCGTCCCAGGTGCAGTCACGGGTCAAACAGCTGGAAAAAGTGGAACGAATCGTACTCCCGCCCGAGCGCAAGCGGATCCGTTTTCAGTTTCCCGACGCTCCCAAGAGCGGCAAGAATGTGGTCGAACTGAAGGGACTCACCCGCTCGTTCGGTGATCACATCGTCCTGAACAGGATTGACCTGACCGTGGAAAAAGGTGAGCGGGTCGCTTTGGTGGGGCATAACGGAGCCGGTAAATCCACCCTCATGGCGGTGCTGGCCGGGGGCGAATTTCAGGGGGGGGAGCGGATCCTCGGACACAATGTCAGCATGGACTACTTCGCCCAGGACCAGGCCAACGTGCTGGAGCAGAGCCGCTCGGCCTATGACGAACTTTACGCCGACGCCCCCTATGCCATGGTGCCCCGCCTGCGGGATATCCTGGGAGCGTTCCTGTTCTCGGGGGATGACATCCACAAGCCGGTGAGCGTTCTTTCCGGCGGCGAGCGGAACCGCCTGGCCCTGGCCAAGATGCTGCTCCGCCAATCAAACCTGCTGCTGATGGATGAACCGACCAACCACCTGGACCTGAACAGCAAGGAAGTTCTGCTGGATGCCCTCAAAGGCTTCGACGGTACAGTGGTGTTTGTGTCCCATGACCGCTACTTCGTCAATGCCCTGGCGACGCGGATTGTTGAGGTCGAGGGGGGCAGCGTTGAAAATTACTTCGGCGATTACGAATATTACCTGGGGAAAAAAGCGGGGGTTCAGGTTGCAACGGGCAGTACCGTTTCTTCCTCTGGTTCACCGGCATCGGCCGCCGTGGGTGATGCCGCTCCGGAACCATTGCCGCCGTTAACCAAGGATCTTCGGTTGAAGGATCGTGAAGAGGAGAAGCGGCGCAAGCGTGAGGATCAATCGCGGCAGAAACGGATGGGGGAGATAGAGGGTCTGATTGCCTCCGTGGAAAAAGAACTGGTGCGGTTGGAGCAGGAGATGAACGCCCCCGGTTTCTTCGACGATCCGGAGCGGGGGGTGCAGGGGGGCGAGCGCCACGCCGGGCTGAACGGGCAGCTGGAAAAACTGTACGGGGAGTGGGAAGAACTTTCCATGTGAGGTTCCAAGCCCATATCAAAGCCCTCTCTTCGTTGGCTTGTCATCGACTCCTCAGCGTACTATCTGTACGCCTACGTCGCCGATTTCCTCACCACCTTGAGATCATCTTTGATCTGGAATTGGAATTAACCAGTTATCGGCAGTTCCATCTCCATAATCAGACCGCCGCCGGGCGCGTTGAAGGCTCGCAGGCTCCCGCCGTGAAGTTGTACCGCCCGCTCTGAAATTGCCAGACCAACCCCGGCGCCGCCGCTCTGTCGTTCACGGGCGTCGTTGACGCGGTAGAAGGGACGGAAGATGTCTTGAAGCTCTGATTCCGGGACACCCGGCCCCTGATCCCTGACCTCGATATGAGCCCAGCTCCGTCCGTCGGACTCTTTTCTGCACAGCGAAATTTCCACCGCAGTTCCTGCTGCGGTATACCGCGCTGCGTTGCGTACCAGATTTTCCACCGCCTGCCGGAGCAGTTCCCTGTTGCCGTCAATCATCAGCGGCCCGGATACCGTCGCGGTTACCCTGCGGTCACTGCTTCCCGCCTCAAAATCCACATCCTGGGCTATTTCCGTAATAAGGGGGGCCAGATCGAGAGACGCCCTCTGGTTCATGCCGCTTTCGCTTTCCAGTTTGGTAAGCATCAGCAGCTGGCCGATCAGCTCGTTCAGCCGGTCGGATTCCCGCTCGATCCTGTCGAAGGGTGCTGAATGGGCCGTCCCGGCGGACTGGCGTGCGAGTTCAAGTGCGACATTCAGCCGTGCCAGCGGGGAGCGCAGTTCATGGGAAACATCCCGGATCAGGCGTTGATGGGCACCGACCAGACTTTCTATGCGCTCCGCCATGAGATCCACATCCCGTCCCAGGTCGGCGACTTCGTTTTTCCGCTGCACCAATCCCCCCCCGACACGTGCCGAGAGATCCCCCCCGGCCAACTGCTGGGTCACTTTGCGGAGAAGTCGTAGGGGTGCAGTGACATAGCGGAAAAAAACATACCAGGTAAGTCCGGCTGCCAGTAATGCCACAATCAAGTATGACCAGAAACCGGCAGCGGTTACCCACTTTTTTTCAACAGTTACAGCGGATGTGACAGGCGCAGGGAGCTGTTCCGTCGTAATTCCCGGTCCGGGTGGCGGGGGTGGGGCCGATGGATCAACTATTTGTCCAGCTTGCTGACTCGAAGGGGAGTCTACCGGTCGGTCCGTTTTCATTCTGATGTTGGTCTGAAGAGCAGGCTCCGGTGCCGTTGCAGTGGAATTCCGGGGTGCCGGCAAAGTTGCCCCCTCGGGGACCTTCTGCGGGTTCACGCCGGTTGCAGGAGGCCTTCCCCGGTGTGGTCTGCAGGCAAACACATTTTCTTTCGTGTGACATTCACCGTTGAGAATTCCTTCTCGAGAGCTGAACTCACAAGGGTCCCCCTCTTTTCTGTCTTTGCAGGCATCAATTGCTCTCTGGGGAGGAGGTCTTCGCAGTGCATTTTTATCCGGTAACTCTGCTGCAACCAGATCGTCACGAGGTGGCGGCGGTGATTCCGCAGAAAGCGCTGTAGGTGACGCGATACAGACAAAGAGAACACATCCGCACATAAGAACCGTGTGAAATAGCATGCTCATTCTGACGAAAAAAATGTTTTGCTGAACGTTCATATCACCACCGTTTGACGTCAATCAACAGAATACAAATAGCCCATATTCCGAATAGTCTTGATCCGTTCCACTTCCCCGGGCCTCAGCCCGAGCTTCTTGCGCAGGCTGCTTACATGCACATCAATGCTCCGGTCATAGGCGGATAAATCCCGTCCCAGAGTCTGTTTAACCAGTTCATCACGGTTCACGACCTGCCCTTTCAGGCGCAGCAGGGTTTCGAGTATGGCGAATTCTACCGAGGTCAATTCTACCTTCTGGCCGGCACGGAAAACGGTTCGGCTGCCAGGAACAAGTTCGATGTCTGCGGCGACATACTTCCCTGACTCGGTAGGGGGGTGCTGTGCTGACTCAGTCCGCCGCAGCACGGCACGAATCCGTGCCACCAGCTCACGGGGATTGAACGGTTTTGGCAGGTAATCGTCTGCCCCTATTTCCAGACCGACGATACGATCCACTTCTTCTCCGCGTGCTGTCAACATCAGGACCGGTATGCGTGAGACAGCGCGAACTCTGCGCAGCACCTCAAGGCCGTTTATGCCCGGCAGCATCACATCAAGCACCATCAAGGCATGCTGGCCGGACAGCGCCCGCTCAACCCCTTCAAGGCCATCGTGAACCGCTGTCACATCAAACCCCTCCGGGGTGAGGTACTCATCGAGCAGATCGCATAAATCCTTGTCGTCATCGATAATCAGAATACTGTTCATTTTACCCCCGTTACGGCACTTCCTTCAGCCGTATCCAGTATAAACAGAAATCAACCATTTGTTTGTAAAGAATTGTAAAGAAATGCGGCCTATCTTTACAAAACTTTACAAAAATGGCTAGAAACTTAACACAACTTCAAGCGAGTAAATTGTATGGTTAATCCAAAGAAGCATAATTTCAAAAGTAACTGGAGGAAGTTATGAAGACCATATTGATTGCAGCAATAATTTCAAGTATGTCAGCCATGTCGGCGTTTGCGGCTGACAGTTCCGCCAGCTCATTTGGATACGGGCCCGGCTTGGAACAGCACAGAGTAAAAATGCTGCAGCACATCGAACAGAGAATTTCTGCTTCTCAACAGGAAAAAACGTGCGTACAGGCAGCGCAGTCAGAGGCTGAACTCATGACCTGTCGAGAAAAATTCAGACCACCAAAACCGCGGGATAATCAGCGGACAGGAAGCTGATGGTATTTTAAACTATAGGGCAGGCCAAAATACGCATCTCTTCATCAGAGATTATTGCAGATCAAGAAACTACAGAGAATTATTCAGGAGGAAATTATATGAAACGGCAACTTTTATTATGGGCTTGCTGTTTAGCTCTGTCAGCATGCGGTGGCGGCGGGAGTGGCGGTGGAACCGTTACTCCCGCCGCCACACTGACTGGTACGGTGACCTTTCCTTCCACAGTAGCTAAGGCGGCAGCCAGGGATGTCGCGGCGGCGACATCTTCTGCCCCTTTAGTTCAGATACTGGATCTTAACGGAAATCTGATTGCCAACGCGACGGTGTTACAGAGCAGCACATCTGACGCATACACGTACTCAACGACGGCAACTATTGGTAAGGATGCAATCATAAAGGTTGTTCGTGATGCACAGACACTCAGGGCTGCGCTCGACTACTCAGCCTTTACATCGGGTATGACAAGAAATGTAAATGTGACAACCACAACTGCAGTTGTGGTAATCGAGCAAAAAATCGGCATCTCCGCCGGATCGCTCGGAACTTCGTCTGCTCCGGCATCACCACCAGCACTCAGGACATTTGCGCCGACGACACTGGAGACGATTGTTTTGCAGGCAGTTACGGCGGCATCGTCCAGTGCATCAACTGATTTTACCAGTGTCTATGCGGCCTACGCCAATCTGGTAAATATCGTTACCGCCGCTACCATCAGTAACATTGATGCCGCACAATATATTGCCGGGACGGCATCCACGACAATTTCCACACCAATAACGATTTACAGTGTATCGGCTTCCGGAGCCCCTGTTTCAAGCCAGTTCACATCAGAGCAGGTAAAATCATCCATTACTTCAATCACATCTGCCCTCACAGGGGGTGACACCCCGCCAAATAACACCGGCACAATAATAGTCACATGGTAAAGGAGACCATAGCTATGTTACACACCATTATTGGCAAAATTAAAACGATAATTTTGATCGGCATGCTTACCATCCTTGCGGGATGTGGTTCTGGTGGATCAAATTTTCAAACCGCCGGCCTGGTTCCGGAAAATCAGTCTACAGGCAAGATCGCCTTGCAAATCGATTGGGGCTCAGCTTCAAAAGAAACGGCAAAAGTTGTTGCCTCAGCTCCCACCGGCGTGGAAACGGTACGCATCATAGTGTCCGGAACCGGCATCACATCGGCAGTGCAGATGGATTTTGCAGCGATAACCGGAACCGGGACAGTTGACGGGATACTCGTCGGAACCGGGCGGACACTGACAGCACAGGGGCTCAACTCATCAGGGACAGTAACGCATCAGGGGACGGCAACAAATATCTCCGTCCTTGCCGGGCAGACGACCAACGTAGGAACGATTACCATGATCGCCGCGCCAACCCCGGCATTTACTTCCACCCCTGCGGCACCGGCTATCGGACAAACGGTCGCTTTTACCGATACATCCACAGGGAGCCCCACATCCTGGCTCTGGACGTTTGGCGACGGCGCCACAAGTCCGACGCAAAGCCCCAGTCATTCCTTTGCGTCGGCCGGCACGTACTCGGTTGTTTTGCAGACGACCAACGCTACAGGATCAAACAGCACAAACCATAACATTGTTGTCAGCGCGAACACCTATTCCATAGCCGGCAAGGTCAACTTCAGCGGTGCCGGCCTCTCCGGAGTTACGGTGACACTAACCGGCGGAACCACTGCCACTACCGACACAAACGGAAACTATACCCTCACCGGTATTCAAAACGGCAATTACACACTGACACCGACATTGAGCGGATACAGCTTCACCCCGACGAGCAGCTCTGTCACCGTGAGTGGTTCAAACGTAACAGATAAAAACTTCATCGCGACTAACACCGGCTCAGTTGTTGTGACCTGGTAAAGGAGACCAGCCATGAAAAGCTTTATCACCACAATACTCATAACGTTGACGGTATTTTGCACAATACTCCTGATCGGCGGCTGCAGTTCCGGCGGCAGTACAACCCAGGGCGATGGTGCAAATGCGGCTGATCAGGGCACCGGTAATATTTCGGCCAATCTGGCTTGGGGCGCGACGGCAAAAACAGCGTCAAAAACGCTATTTTCTGCTCCTGCCGGCGTAACCAGGATTCGCTTTATCGTATCAGGCAGCGATATTACTTCCCCTATTCAAAGAACATTTTCTTCGGCCAGCGGTAGTGGCACAATCGATAAAATACCTGCAGGAACTAACCGTACCTTGACAGCAGAAGCGTTAAATGAAACGGGATCCATCACTCATAAAGGATCAGCCAATAACATTGCCGTGCGGGCAGGTCAAACCACCAATGCCGGAACCATCACCATGAATACGGTCGGCGTCTCCATGAATATGGCCCAGACCCTTTCGGATCAGGCCCAGAATACCACTCTGGCATTTTCGGCAATGGCCATGGTGACCGGCAACCTTGGCTCCCAGTCCTTCTTTCCTCCGGGCAAAATTGCCGATTATACCGGTTTTCAGTATCTGCGCGACAATGATCCGGACAATATGGGGCACAACACCAGCTTCCTGACCCGCATCGCTGAAAACGTCCTCTACATTCTGACCGACGCCCAGATGGCACAGTTGGCCGCTCTGGCAAAAAGCCAGAACACCGATTTTTCCCTGTACGGCGCAAAAAGATTCCCGATTATGAATGCCTTTCGCCGCCTTATGACCGGCGACATTCCGAGCGGCACAACCGGACTGAGCCTGACTGCTGTCAAGGCAGCCTCAAAAGCGCTCTATGCCATTGACGGACAGGTCAGTTACGACCGTGCCGTACTGTATGCAAGCGTCCTCAATTCGCTCACGACTTCTCAGATAGCATATTTTGAAGCAATGAAGGGCAAAGGGTGGAGCTTCTGGCCGGACACCAGCGTTGACCCGATAAAATCGGTTGTCGAAGCCAGGAAGGCCGCACTAGGTCGTGATGTGGATATGGTGGCAATGTATTCCTACGCCAGTGACCTTTTTAGCTGGTATGCCGGTTCGCTTGAAGCGGATGTTTATTTCTGCCCGGAACGCCACGGCACGTACTTCGGTTCATTCTTCATGAAGGACGCTCCGGCCATCGGCCATGAAGGGTACAGTATCAACGAACAGCTTACCGCAACAGCGGGGCGGGCACTCAGCGACAGCAGCTACGGATACGTTGATTCCACCCAGGCTGCCCTGATGTCGAGCCTTGTGAATACGCAGAGAAATAACCTGTATGCCACGACCACCACCCTTTCAAGTGGAGTAAAAAACAATATTGTTGATATCAGGACGGCCATCGCCACAAAGCTGCGCACCCTCCTGACCACTCCGGATACGAACAAAACTGTGCTGGCAGAAGTCCTGGCATTATCGGGAAGTTATGGAGAACTGGACGGGGAAAATAATTACAACTATGCAACGGTGATCGCCAATGTGTATAAAACGCTGACAACGGCACAGAAGGCTCACCTCATGGAACTGCGGGCATCTATCATGGCCGGCACATATGCGGACGGCACCAAATTCGACTTCACCTATACGGCAACACCGTACCTGTATTCAGCCGTTATTACGGACGCGACCGCTGCGGGTTATGTGGGCAACACCGACACTCTGTTCCAGTAATCAAGACCGTTGCCGGATTTAAACAGGACGATAGGAGCAGAGACAACGACCATGTCAGATACTGCCATACGCACATTGTTACTACTTTTATCCGTAAGCCTGTTCACCATGATGACCGGATGCAGTTCAGGCGGATCAGGCGGTTCGGGTGGGTCTGTTAGTTCAGTTGAATTGGGCAATCAGACCTCCACCGACCCAAAGGCCGTTGCGTTTAACGGCACGGTCGTACTTGGCTCTCCAGCCGCAACGTCTATTAACGCCAACATCTTTTCCGCAGACCAGAATGGCACGGTGCTCCTTATCTACGGGACATCATCCGGGGGCTATGACACGCAGACCGCTTCAACTCCCCTTGCCGCAGGAGAACCAGTGGTGCTTGCCGTAAGCGGCCTAGCCGCCGATACGCGGTACTACTATCGTCTCAGCTTCCAGGCTGCCGACAGCTCCGCCGCCACACTGTCCGATGAGAACACCTTTCATACGGCTCGTCCCGCCGGCAGCACCTTTACCTTCACTATTCAGGCGGACTCACACCTTGATGAAAACTCCGATCTCAATCTCTATCTTAAGGCTCTGGGCAATGTGTCTGCTGATGCCCCCGATTTCCATGTCGACCTGGGCGATACCTTCATGTGCGAGAAATATTCAGCACCGCTGACGGCTGCGCTTCTTATGGCGCCCGATCAAGCCACGGTAAACGCACGCTACCGATATGAGCGGGCCAATTTCGGCACTGTTGCTGCGTCGGCTCCGCTTTTCCTGGTGAACGGCAATCACGAAGGAGAAGCCGGCTGGCTGGCTGACGGCACCGCCCAGAATATAACTGTCTGGACCGCTCTGGCCCGGAAGAAATATTATATGAATCCTGTCCCGGGTGGATTCTACAGCGGGGATACGGCAGATGAACCATTCATCGGCAAACGGGCCTCATGGTATTCCTGGCAGTGGGGTGACGCCCTTTTTGTGGTGCTTGATCCATTCTGGTACAGCAAGACCATGGCCAGCAGGGACCCGTGGGCTTTGACTCTTGGCGAGTCACAATACCAGTGGCTGCAGCAGACTCTTTCCGCCAGTACCGCGAAATTCAAATTCGTTTTCATCCACAATCTGGTCGGCGGACTTGACGGGCAGATGCGTGGAGGGGTTGAAGCCGCTCCCTATTTTGAGTGGGGCGGCAACAACCTGGACGGGACGGTCGGTTTTATTCAGAAGCGCCCCGGCTGGAGCATGTCGATTCACCAATTGCTGGTTCGCAACCGTGTTACCGCAGTTTTCCACGGACATGATCATCTCTACGCCAGGCAGGAACTGGACGGCGTGGTATATCAGGAAGTACCGCAGCCGAGTGCCAAAAATTTTTCAAGCGGGGCCAGTCTGGCCCTGCAGTACCACTATCTGACCGGCACGATCCTCAGCAGTTCGGGGCACCTCCGGGTGACCGTCGCTCCGGCCGGGGTAACGGTCCGGTATGTGCGGGCATGGCTCCCGGCGAACGAAACGGCGCAGCGAATAAACCGGCAGGTAGACGACATCTGGAGTGTCGCTGCTCCCCAGTGAAGATTCAATTCCGCGTGAGGTCTGAATGAAAACGGTTATAACGTTCTTCCTGCTGGCGCTCCTTGCCGGATGCAGTTCCGGCGAAACAAAAAGTCAGGGGGGCACCACAATCACTACAATTCCCGGCTCCGGCGGATCGTTTGAGCTCGGCTCTTTCCGCGGCACCATCGTACTCGGCTCACCGACAGACAGCTCCATCGTGGCAAATGTTTATGCCCCTGACCAAAGCGGCACTCTGTATATCGTGTACGGCAGCACTCCGGGGATTTATGACAAACAGACCGCCTCCAGGGCACTGGTTGCCGGCACTCCTGCGGAGATTACCCTGCAGGGGCTCTCAAGTAATACACGCTACTACTACCGGCTCTATTTCCAGCCGTCTGACGGTGTCAGTCCCGGCCCGACGGAGGAGTACTCGTTTCATACGGCACGTCCCTCAGGCAGTACCTTTATCTTCTCCATTCAGGGGGATTCCCACCCGGAGCGGGAAGGAAACCAGTTTCATCCTGATCTGTACAAACGGACTCTCCAAAGAGCTGCCGCCGATCAGCCGGATTTCCACCTGACTATCGGTGACGATTTCAGCATCGACACGCTTAACCCGGCAACGGTCACCGCTGCTCAGGTTACGGAACGATATATCCTTCAGCGGCCCTATCTAGGGCTGATCGGCGCATCGGCTCCCGTTTTTCTGGTCAACGGCAACCATGAACAGGCTGCCCGCTACCTTCTGGACGGCACTCCGAATAATGTCGCGGTCTGGGCCCAGAACGCCCGAAACAGCTATTACTCGCAGCCCGCCCCTGACAGCTTCTACACCGGCAACACGGAGCTGGTTCCCTACATCGGGCTGCTCCGGAACCATTTCGCCTGGACCTGGGGTGATGCCCTGTTTATTGTCATTGATCCGTACTGGGCTTCTGCAACCTGCGTTGACGCCCCCTTCAACGGCGGTGCCAAACGTACCAACCTGTGGGAGGTGACCCACGGCGATGCGCAGTTTTCGTGGCTCAAAAACACTCTCGAGCGGAGCACTGCCAAGTACAAGTTCGTTTTTGCCCACCATGTGATGGGTACCGGCCGGGGCGGAATTGAGCTGGCGACAGATTTCGAGTGGGGCGGCCTGGGGAATAAAGGGACGTGGGAGTTTGCAACAAATCGTCCGGGGTGGGCCTCACCGATCCATCAGCTGATGGTGGCCAACGGCGTGTCGATCTTCTTCCAGGGGCATGACCATATATGGGCGCGGCAGCAGTTGGACGGCGTCACCTATCAGACACTTCCCGAACCGGCGGATCCCTTCTACACCCTGTACAACTCTGATGCCTTCCTTTCCGGCGATAAATTCCCCAACACCGGCTACACGAGGGTCACGGTCGCGCCGTCCGGGGTGACCGTGGACTACGTGCGCACCTGGCTGCCGGCAGATGAGGGGGCAGGCAGGGTCAGCGGTTCCGTTGCCTTCAGTTACGCCGTCCGCTAAACAGCGGCGACGCTGCGGCCCTCTGTACCGGGCTGGACGAGAACAACAGTTGAAAACCGTGCGTGGCTTCCCTATAGTGTGGCTATATAAACGAATGCCATGAACGACGGGGTGCTGCATCATGACCATACGCATTGAAAAGGATTCCATGGGAGAAATGCCGGTTCCGGCCGAGGCGTACTACGGGGCGCAGACCGCCCGGGCCCTGCACAACTTCCCGATCTCGGGACTGAAACCGCACCGCGCCTTTGTCTGGGGAACGGTGGTCATCAAGAAGTGTGCGGCGAAAGCCAATATGTCCACCGGCAGACTGTCGTCCGCCATCGGCGGTGCAATCGCGGCTGCCGCCGATGAAATTCTGGCCGGGGGTTTGGCTGACCAGTTCGTGGTTGATCCTTTCCAGGCCGGCGCCGGGACATCGCACAACATGAACGCCAACGAAGTTCTCGCCAATCGCGCCCTGGAACTTCTGGGCCACGAGCGGGGCGATTTCTCCACCCTCCACCCCAACGATCACGTCAATATGGCCCAATCCACCAATGATGTCATCCCGACCGCCATCCGCCTTGCTTCTCTGGAAATGCTCGACCCGCTGCTGGAGCGATTGGAAGGTTTGGAGCTGGCCCTGGCCGCCAAGGCGGGGGAGTTTGACCATATCCTCAAGTCGGGGCGCACCCATCTGCAGGATGCGGTGCCGATCCGCATGGGACAGGAATTCGGCGCCTATGCCGCTGCGATCCGGAAAAACCGGGAGGGGTTGGAAGGGTGTATACCGGCGCTGCTGGAACTGGGAATTGGCGGCACCGCCGTGGGAACCGGACTGAACGCCGAACCGGCGTATATCACGGCCATGGTCGAAGAGCTGACGATTGCCACCGGGTTTCCGCTGACCGCCAGCCCGGATCTGTTCGAAGCGATGCAGAATATGGATCCTTTTCTGGCCCTTTCCTCAGCCCTGCGCCGTACGGCGGTCAACCTGGGGCGGATTGCCAACGATCTGCGTCTGCTCGCCTCCGGCCCCCGTACCGGCCTGGACGAAATCCGCCTTCCGGCGATCCAGCCCGGCTCCTCCATCATGCCGGGCAAGATCAACCCCTCCATGGCCGAGATGACCAACATGGTCTGCTTTCAGGTGATGGGGTGCGACCAGGCGGTGCTGCTGGCGACCCAGGCAGGGCAGCTGGAGCTGAATGTGATGATGCCGCTGATCGCCTGGAATCTGACGTTTTCCCTGGAACTGCTCAGTAATTGCGTGCAGAAATTCACCGAATCCTGTATAAACGGGATCACCGCCAACGAAGGGCGCTGCCGCCGGTATCTGGAGGAGTCCCTCGGCCTGGTGACGGTGCTGGCACCGTACATCGGCTACAACGCCTCGGCGGCTATCGCCAAGGAATCGGTTGCCAGTGGCAGGAGCATCCGCGAAATCGTGCTGGAACAGGGGCTGATGGCGGTTGAAGAGCTGGACAGGGTCATGCAGCCGCAGCACCTGACTGAACCGGGACTGCCGTAGCGACAAAGATGTTTGATCTGCACCACCACATACAAAGGAGAATGAACAGATGAAAGAAGAAGTACTGAAGGTTCTTGAGCAGGTACGTCCGGCTCTGCAGGCTGATGGCGGCGATGTTGAGCTGGTTGAAGTTACGGAAGACGGCACGGTCAAAGTGCGGCTGAAAGGCGCCTGCGGCAGCTGCCCCATGTCCACCATGACCCTCAAAATGGGGATCGAGCGTGCCATGAAAGCCCAGATCCCGGGCGTCAAGGAAGTTGTTCAGGTCTGATCCGTATTTCCGCATACCCACCTAAACGCTCCTTCCGGCACTTCTGGCAGGGGCGTTTTTTATAGGAGCATCACGTGACCGATATCATCCCCGGCCGCTACCGTCACTACAAGGGCAACTATTACGACGTGATCGACGTCGCCCGTCACAGCGAAACCGAAGAGAAGATGGTGGTCTACCGGAAACTGTACGACGACGGCTCACTCTGGGTCAGGCCGCTGGGTATGTTCCTGGAGGATGTGTCGGTGGATGGAAGGCTGGTCCCCCGTTTCGAGCGGATCGGCGATTAACCTGCACATTCCGCCACTGCGCTCTGTCCCATGCGGTATGAACAGAATAATTAATCCTAGAAAAAACATTCTGATTAGTACTGATCTCGCGCCACATCATATCTCCCTCCCCTTCAAGGGGGAGAATATTTCATCGTGTTATTCGAACTGCATTTTTCAGAAAAATTCATGAGGTACCTGTGGCACTCATCTCCCTGCGCACCATAACCCTGGCCTTCGGTGGCCCCCCCATTTTTGACGGTATCAGTCTGCAGATCGAGCCGGGTGACCGCCTCTGTCTCATGGGGCGCAACGGCAGCGGCAAATCGACCCTGTTGCGGGTGATCGGCGGCGAGCTGACTCCGGAGGGGGGCGAAATCCAGCGGCAGCAGGGACTCAAAGTCGCCCAGCTTACCCAGGATGTGCCGCAGGACGTCACCGGAACCGTTTTTGACGTGGTCGCCGCCGGAATGGGCAGTGCCGCTGCACTGCTGGCTGAATACCACCATGTCAGCCACGAACTGGCCCACGATGCAAGCCCAAAGCTGCTGGCCCGCCTGGAAGCGCTGCAGAAGGAGCTGGAGGAAAATGACGGCTGGAGTCTGCATCAGGAGGTGGAGCGGGTGCTGAACCGGCTGGATCTGGATGCGGAAGCGGAATTCACCGCGCTCTCCGGGGGGACCAAGCGGCGGGTGCTGCTGGCCCGTGCCCTGGTCTCCTCTCCCGATATTCTGATTCTGGACGAACCTACCAACCACCTTGATATCGATACCATCCTCTGGCTGGAGGAGTTTCTGGCGAAGAACGTCAAAACGGTGATCTTTGTCACCCATGACCGCGCTTTTGCCCGTCGTCTGGCTAACCGGGTGGCGGAAATGGACCGGGGGCGAATCTATGCCTTTCCCTGCGGCTACGATGAATTCGTGGAGCGGCGGGAAGCGCTGCTTGAGGCGGAAATATCCCGTCAGGCGCTGTTTGATAAAAAACTGGCCCAGGAGGAAGTATGGGTCAGGCAGGGGATCAAGGCCCGCCGTACCCGCAACGAAGGGCGCGTCCGGGCGCTGAAAAAACTGCGTGAAGAATCGCGTCAGCGGCGTGAACGGCAGGGTACCGCCAAGATTCAACTGCAGGTGGCGGATCGTTCCGGGGCGCTGGTGGCCGAAGCGAGCGGCGTGACCTTTGCC
>Ga0007792_10000369_pt1 | contig 16273 bp, 21 predicted proteins | sample CryBogmetaGMA6M_FD_60371 | JGI IMG/M metagenome (GOLD analysis project Ga0007792, IMG submission 60371) | Freshwater microbial communities from Crystal Bog, Wisconsin, USA - MA6M | ecosystem: Environmental > Aquatic > Freshwater > Lake | place: Crystal Bog, Wisconsin, USA | collected 2009-07-06
GTGTACGGCGCACTCAAGGCCACCATGGGCCTGCGCCTGAGTCAGGAGGAAGAATACGACGGTGCCGATCTTTCCATTCATAAAATCAGCGCGACGCCGGAGCGCGAAGCGAATTGGTAACGCTGCAAAATTTATAGCTACCAGCGCAGGAAACACGGGGGCTAGAGCCATTTTCGGTCATTAACCGGCTGGGGGTCCTAAATCGGGTTTTAGCCCGGCGGGGTGCGCCGGGCGTAGCGTGTGACGACGACACCCATGAGCAACTGCGATTGCACCGCCAATGGCAGCCAGGCGTTGAAGTCCAAAGCCGGGGCACGGTCCAGCGCGGCGCCCAAAGCCTGACCCGCCAGCAACGCCGACAGCAGGGCCGCTTCTCCCGGCAGGGCCGCACGCATCTGCGGTTGCAACTCGGCACGCCAGACCACGGCATCTTCGGCCACACCGGCGCGCAGCCGCTGGCCGACTTCTTCAAACGTCGGGCTGTTGTCCAGATGCGCGCTCACGATACTGGCTACGGGCCAAGGGCTAGACACCATGGCACAACCGGGTGCCAGGCGCAGATGCAATTGATCCGGCTCGTGTTGCATCAACAGGGCAAAACTGGCTGCGTCCACCGTCTGGTTGGCCGCACTGGCGCTGACGTGCAACGCCCATTCCACCCGAGCCACATCGGCCAGGTAAGGCTCCTCGGCCAGTTGTTGGCTGGCGCGCACAAATTCAGACAAGCCCGCACCCCACTGGGCCAAATCGCCTTTATCGGGTGGGCTGGCGTGCCAAAAAGCACGGGCCAGCGCCGAAGAACTCTCTGCCCCCAGCAGTTGCGTGAGCACCGGGTAGGCCGCCTGCAAAGCGCGTTGCGCATTCGCATGACCGTTGGATTGATAAGCTTTTAGCCCTCTAGCCCCCGTGCAACTTGCGTAAGTAGCTATTTTTTCAATAGCATCATCCGCAGGCCATGCCAGCAGCACGTCCAGCAAAGCTTGCTGCTGTGCGGCCAACCGACTCATGTTTTTTCCGCGCTGGCGGCCCGAATCACCGCCTGGGCCCGCGCGGCCTCGTCAAGCAGCACCTCCAACGCTGGAATGTCGGTGTCCCACTCAATGAGCGTTGGAACCGCACCAAACCGCCCAATGGCGTGCTGGTACAGGCGCCAGACCTCGGGGCAAACCCGGCTGCCGTGATCGTCGATCACGATCTCGCCGTGCGCATCATTCACACGGCAGTGTCCCGCCAGGTGAATTTCACCCACGTCGGCGGGTGCCATGGCGTCCAGCCAGTCCAGGCCGTGCTGCACCGGGTCACCGCCAGCGCCGTTAATCTGCGCGTTCAGGGCGTTGACATAAATATTGTTCACATCGACCAGCAGGCTACATCCGGTGCGCTGCGCCAGTGTCGACAAGAATTCAGGCTCTTCCAGTAACAGTTCGTCAGGAAGCGCTGTCCAACGCACATAACTCGACAGGTTCTCCACCATGAAGCGCCGTTTAAGCCGCGTCTGCACCTGCTCCACGTTGGCGCAGAGCACATCTAGCGCCTCATGGCTGAAGGGAATCGGCAGCAAGTCAGCGGCATGCACGGCGGCGCCATTGAAACGGCCGCGCGCAAAACTGGCATGGTCGCTGACGCGTACCGGGTCAATCCGCTGCACCAGACGCGCCAACTGGTCCAGATGCCAAGGGTCGATCCCCGCCACCGAACCGAGCGACAAACCGACGCCGTGCAGGCTGATCGGGTAATGGGCGCGCGCCTGTTCCAGCACCGCCAGCGCAGCACCGCCTTCGGCGAAGAAGTTTTCTGAATGAACCTCCAGAAAACCCAAGGGCGGTCGCCGCGTCATCAGTTCCCGGTAATGCGGCTGTCGCCAGCCAATACCCACCACCGGGTCTGTTTCGGTTATGCAGGCGAACTGTGAGTCGGCCATGGCGACGCGCTTGGCAGGCAGTCGAAAAAAGCGGGATCAGCCTTTTTTCATCATCTTGATTTCGTCCAAAGTCATACCGTTCATCTCTTTGCAGGTGCCTTTGGCCACATATTTCCATTCGCCTTTGTCCATGTCGACTTTGGACTGGCCCGCGCAGGAATGCACGCCCGACATGCTGGCGCAGTCGTTTTGACCGGCCTTGGCAATACCAAAGCATTTTTCTTTTTCGTTGGCCGCATGGGCTGGCGCGGCGATAAAAGTGAGGGACATCAGGGACGCTGCGGCGGCGGCGATCATGGCACGTTGGTTCATTTGGAATACTCCTGGGGTTGAAAAATTAACGACACACCAGATGGGTCGAGGCCTTTAAATTCGGCTAGCCACGCTGGTTAGGGGTTTGTCAGGGCAGATGCTGTTTTCTTACAGATTCAGTGGAATATTTTGAAAATATTCACCAACCGCATAAGAATACAAGTAGCACTTTACCGTGCAAACGACCCCATTACACTGGCGCGACACCATGACCACCGACGCACCCCTCTCATTCGAGCAACTCCTGGTTAGCAACCGCCCATATCTGTTGCGGTTCGCCCGCCTTCAGTTGAGAAACGACACCTGGGCGGAAGATGCCGTGTCTGAAACCGTGTTGGCCGCCTTGGCCAAACCGCAAACCTTTGACAATCGCTCGCAACTCAAGACCTGGCTGGTCGGCATTCTCAAACACAAAGTGATTGATGCCTTGCGCCACCACAGCCGTGAGGTGAGTGGGCTTGAAAGCACCGATGAGGACGACAGCGATCCTCTGGAATACCTCGGCTTCAAGGCTGATGGGCACTTTTCGCAAGCACCTGCCGAATGGGGAAACCCGGAGCAACAATTCAGCAGCCGCCAGTTTTTTGAGGTACTGGACGCCTGTACCAACAAATTACCGGCCAGCCAGGGTCGTCTTTTTTTAATGCGCGAATGGCTGGAACTCTCCAGTGAAGAAATTTGTAAGGAGTTGGGCCTCACTCCGACTAACCTGTATGTTCAACTGCACCGCGCCCGCCTCAGATTACGCGAGTGCCTTGAATTGAACTGGTTTTCAAACCCCAACATTTCATGATGCTCTTCCAAAGAACCTGCAAAGAAGTCACTGCGCTTGTGATTGCGCAGGAAGACCGCAAACTGCCTTGGCAGGACCGTATCGCGCTTCGCTTTCACATGGCCATTTGCGCCGCGTGCCCGACCTTCGAGCGACAAGTTTTTACGATGCGCAACGCCATGAAGCAATGGCGAAATTATGAAGCTGAAGATATCAGCCCGCCACAGGAACCCAAGACGCCGAATCATCCACCGAGAACCCCTGTCTAGCACCAATATCTTTCTTTCTACAAAAAAGATTGTGAAAATATAAAACTTGACGCATAATTGATTTGTATTGTCGAAAAATCGGCGATGCAAGTTTGCGGTGTTTAGTCAGTTTCGCGTCTGCTTTAAGTCTTCATTTGTTTGTTGATTGCGTGGTAATAGCGGTTTTGGACTCCATCGCGTTTTGAGTTATTTTGAGGAGTCCTTTCATGGGCAACAAACTTTACGTGGGCAACCTGCCCTACACTTTCCGTGACGAAGACCTGCAACAAGCTTTTGCTGCACACGGTACCGTCACTAGCGCCAAAGTCATGATGGAACGTGACACTGGCCGCTCCAAAGGCTTCGGCTTTGTGGAAATGGGCAATGATGCTGAAGCACAAGCTGCTATCAATGGCATGAATGGCCAACAATACGGTGGCCGTGGTCTCGTTGTTAACGAAGCACGTCCAATGGAAGCACGTCCTCCCCGCACTGGTGGCGGCGGCTTCGGTGGCGGCGCTGGCGGTGGCGGCGGTTACGGCGGCGGTGCTGGCCGTAGCGGCGGCGGCGGTGGCGGTGGATACGGCGGCGGCGCTGGCGGCGGCGGCGGTCGTTCCGGCGGCGGCGGTGGCGGCGGTTACGGCGGTGGTCGTAGCAGCTACTAAGCACTCAACTGGCTTTACGCCAATTGAAAAAAAGGGCCCTTGTGGCCCTTTTTTAATTTCTGGAGATCTCACAGAAAACGCGAAAATCACTGCCTTTGCCAAGAAAAAACAACAGAAAAGTTGTTTTGATTTTTGAGTGCCAACGACTGCAATTTGATTCGACTGCACTCCCTCCTATCCAGCACCCAACAAGCAGACTATTTGCTAGAAGTGGGTACCAAGACCCCCTTGACACGCCCTTTGAGCTGCATCACGCGCTCAAGGTTGTCGTAATCCATCGAATCTGCGGTGAACTGGTCAAGCCCGTGCACCAGGACAACCGGCAAATGGGACTTTATCTGCTCTGTTTTCATGAACGCATGCAGAAATTCGCCACGATACTCCAGGCGAGGAAGGCTCTGTCCCGTCTTGTCTACCACCTGTTCACGTACAACATGTGCCTTCCCTATCAACTGCACTTCTGAGGCATCGCCGTTAGTAACGCCGCGCCCTGCCGTAGCAGTAGTCAAGCGCCCCTCCTCATTGAACGAATGGATGCTCACTGATTCAATTTCAAGTGAATCCGTATCCGGGTAGTGGCGGGCATTCACGCCAAGCACTTCACTTTTAAGCCGACCCTCGCCATCAAACGTTTTGACCGAGAAATTGCGCATAAAGTAATCCGGCTCATGCCGGGGTGGCGCTTCTTGTTCTGGCGTCATTGGTAAGGGCGTACTTCGCACCAGCCAGTAAGTACCCAGCGCCAGAATGCCCATGAGAATCACCGGAAGGTAGAGCGACAGTCGCTCCCACACGACTTGCAAAATCTTGTTCACCGCGTGCTTTCCTCAAACAACTGGCTGTATTTCCCGCTCGCAACCAACAACAAGTCGCAAAACTCTCTGACGGCGCCATGGCCACCCTGCGCTGCCGTTACGTAATGCGCGCTGGCCTTCACCTCGGCATGGGCATTTTGTGGCGCGCAAGCTATTGCACAACGCTGCATGACGGCGAGATCAGGCCAGTCGTCCCCCATGGCCGCGGCCTGATGCCATTCAAGCCCCAATAATTTCAGGGTTTCTTCAGCAGCAGGACGTTTGTCCTCGGTGCCGTAATGCACATGCTCGACTCCCAGGGCAGCAAGTCTCAAGCGCAAGGGTTTTGAGTCGCGCCCTGTAATGACAGCGGGCGTTATTCCTGCCCGCTGCAATAACTTGAGACCATGGCCATCCAGGGTGTTGAAACGCTTGATCGTTTCACCTGCTTCAGAAAAGAACAACCCACCATCGGTCAGAACGCCATCCACATCAAAGAACACCACACGAATGCCTTGGGCCTTCAGCAACAATTCAACCGTGAAATTAAGTATGGGTTCCATCAGATGACCTTGGCACGCATCAAGTCATTGCTATTGAGGGCCCCGCACAACTGGCCCGCTTCATCAATCACCAACACACTGGTTATCCGGTTCAATTCCATCAGTTCGGCGGCCTCCACGGCCAAGGCATCGCGGGCAACCACACTGGGGCGGGGATGCATGACCTGCTCTGCTGTGGAGGATCGCAAATCAATCCCTTTCTCGACCAAACGCCGCAAGTCGCCATCCGTAAAAATCCCCAAAACTTTCAAATCGTCACCCACGATCGCCGTTGCACCCAGTCCTTTGGCGCTCATCTCGCGCATCAACTCGCTAAAACTGGCGCCAGGACCCACCTTCGGTACATCATCTCCAGAGCGCATCACATCACTGACCAGGGTGAGCAATTTGCGTCCCAGTGCTCCACCGGGGTGCGAGCGGGCGAAATCTTCGGCCTTGAAGCCCCGTGCATCCAACAAAGCTACGGCAAGTGCATCGCCCATGGCTAATTGCGCCGTTGTACTGGCGGTGGGAGCGAGGTTCAACGGACAAGCTTCTTTTTTAACGCTGCAGTCCAAAAATACAGTGGCATAGCGGGCCAGTGTGGACTCGGCTTTTCCGGTCAACGCAATCAGTGGCGCACCCATGCGCTTGATCATGGGCAGTATGGCGGTGAGTTCCTCCGATTCGCCGCTATTGGATATGGCCAAAACCAGATCAACCGGTTTGATCATGCCAAGATCGCCATGGCTGGCCTCTGCCGGATGAACAAACATGGCGGCCGTCCCCGTCGAGGCCAAAGTGGCTGTGATCTTTCGTCCGATGTGACCGCTTTTACCCATTCCCATCACAACCACGCGGCCCTTTACCTTCAACATCATCTCAACGGCTTGGGCAAATCCGGCACCCAAATGCTGCTTTAAGCCCAACACCGCATCCGCTTCGATGTCCAGGGTCTCCTGGGCCAAGCGTATGGCCCTCTGCGCATTAAAAACTGTCGCTTGAATTTGTTGGCTTGTCATGACGTCATTTTATAGATTGGCAGGTGTCTTGATAGTATCGAGGCATGAGCCCCCTTGAACTCACGCTTCTTTACTTGCTGGCCGCGGTGCTTGGGGTGGTCGCTTGCCGCTATTTAAAACTGCCACCCATGCTTGGTTATCTGGCCGTTGGCGTGGTCATTGGACCCAATGCGTTGGCGTTAGCGAAAAACGCCGATGGCGTGCGTCATCTGGGTGAGTTTGGGGTTGTCTTCCTGATGTTTGTCATTGGGCTGGAATTCAACCTCACCAAGCTTCGCGCCATGCGCAACCATGTGTTTGGTCTGGGCTTTTTTCAGGTGTTACTGACCATGATCGGCGCCACCGCTGCTGCCTTGGTACTTGCGCGGTTGACGCCATCTCTTTGGGGAATGGGTTGGCAAACTGCCCTGGCACTCTCAAGTGCGCTGGCCATGAGCAGCACAGCCATTGTGGTGAAGCTGATGACTGAACGAATAGAAATGGAATCGGAACACGGGAAGCGTGTCATGGGGGTGCTTCTATTTCAGGATTTGGCGGTGGTTCCCCTGCTGGTGCTGATTCCCGCCTTGGGAGCCTCCGCTGAGCAACTCTTTGAAACACTGGCGGTAGCATCACTTAAGGCCATGGCTTTGATTGGATTGCTGTTAGTCGGCGGTCCACGGGTCATGCGATTCTGGTTGACGATTGTGGCGCGACGAAAAAGTGAAGAATTGTTTGTTCTGAACCTCTTGCTTATCACCTTGGGACTCGCTTGGCTGACTGAATTGGCAGGCTTGAGCCTGGCGCTCGGTGCATTTATTGCTGGCATGTTGATCTCCGAGACGCAATACAAGCAGCAGGTGGAAACCGACATCCGCCCTTTTCATGATGTGTTGCTTGGTCTTTTCTTCATCAGCATTGGCATGATGCTCGACTGGCGACTGGTGTTGGAGCGCTGGCCTTTGGTGCTCTTGCTGGTGTCGCTGCCCGTGTTGTTCAAGGCCGCGTTGGTGACCGTGCTGGCACGCGGACTTGGGGCCACGCAGGGTGTTTCGCTGCGCACCGGTCTCTACCTCGCGCAAGCCGGTGAATTTGGATTTGTGCTGCTCACACTGGCCCAGGAAAATGCCTTGGTGCCGCCAGCACTGCTCAACCCGATTTTGGCCAGCATGGTGCTGTCAATGCTATTCACGCCCTTCATCATCATGTACAGCAACCAAGTTGTTTTGCGGTTGGTCAGCAGTGAGTGGTTGCAGCAGTCCCTGCAAATGACCCACATTGCCCGTAAGTCAATCAACACCAATAAACACATCATCATCTGCGGCTACGGTCGTTGCGGTCAAAATCTGGCGCGCATATTGGAACGAGAAGGCATTCCCTATCTGGCCTTGGACCTCGACCCTGATCGAGTGCGTCAGGCGACTGTCGCTGGGGATTCTGTCGTTTTTGGTGATGCAGCCCGCTTGCAGTCGCTGATGGCGGCGGGGCTTGCGCGTGCCAGTGCAGTTGTCATCACCTACCTTGAAACACCGGGCGCGTTGAAAGTGTTGTCGCACATTCAGGCGCATGCACCGCAGGTTCCCGTCATTGTGCGAACCCAAGACGACCTTGATCTCGAATCGCTGAGGCTCGCTGGTGCCACCGAGGTGGTGCCGGAAGCCATTGAAGGTTCACTGATGCTCGCCAGCCATGCGCTAGCTTTGGTGGGCGTTCCCATGCGACGCGTGATTCGCATCGTGCAAGATCAACGCGATGCCCGCTACAACCTGCTCCGGGGTTACATTCACGGCGCAGACGATGACTCGGCCGACGAGCACCATCAAGAGCGACTTTCCACACTGACGCTGCCACTGGGTGCCAAATCACTGGGCAAACCCATAAGCCAGCTTGACTTGGATGTGTTGAATGTTCGCATCGTCAGTCTTCGCCGCCACGGCGGCAAGGTCATGGTCACTTCCCATAACCCTCAGATTGCCGTTGGCGATACGCTTGTGCTTTCAGGCCGGGCTGAAATGCTGGTCCTGGCCGAGCAAAAATTACTCAAGGGCTAAGTTTTCGTGCCCACTGTTGCGGATGAGGCGCGATGCACAATACGGATTCAATTCCAGCCCGAGCGCCATGAAAAATACCAGTGTTACCCAGTATCTTAAAGATCACATTCGCACCGTGCCGGACTGGCCAGCGCCGGGCGTTCAGTTTCGCGACATCACGCCCTTGCTGCAAGATGCCAAGGTTTTCAGAGTTCTGATCGACGCCTTTGTACACCGCTATATGGAACGTTCCATGCGACCTGATGTAGTTGCTGGCCTTGATGCCCGAGGCTTTATTTTGGGTGCGGTCATTGCTTACGAACTGAATGTCGGGTTCATTCCTATTCGCAAAAAAGGCAAACTGCCCTTCACAACCGTTGAAGAAACCTACGAACTGGAATACGGCAGTGCCACTGTCGAACTCCACACCGATGCGGTCAAGCCCGGGGACCGCGTTCTTCTGATTGACGACCTGATTGCGACCGGCGGCACCATGATGGCGGGCATGAAATTACTCGAGAAATTGGGTGCCCAAGTGATCGAAGGCGCTGCAATTGTGGATCTGCCCGAATTGGGTGGCTCCAGAAAACTGAGGGATTCTGGGCTTCAGCTTTTCACTTTGCTCGATTTCGCAGGGCATTAAAGCCTGAACGTGACCTCAGTTCAAGTCGCCGTACTGTGTGACGCTGAGTGGCGATGCACGCTCATCCGAAGGCACTATTTGTGTATCTTCAAACTCTTCAACAGGCGCAGGATTTCGGCGACCTGAGGTCACCATGCGACCGTGCACCGACATTGGAGTCACGCTTGCTGCACTTGCCAAGGCCCGCTTGAACGCGTCAACTTCATCTTGTTGCAAAGGTTCATAGGCAGGCGTTGACTTGACCAAACGGGCGGGTGTTACTGAGGAGTGAAAAGTCTGAAGCTCATCCGGTTTTTTCATTACCTCTGGTGCAGTGAAGGTTTGATTGGGAGATAGACCGGTGGTGACTTGCTCATTCACGCGCCAATAGACAGCTGTTATGAAAATATCGTGACGCGCTTTGGCGGCTTGCGCCATCATGGCTTCTATCTCAGACAAACGACTGGTGCCGCCGGCGGAGGTATTGGCTAAATCCATCATGATCATGTACTGGAGTCCCCGAGCATCTAGCGACAGAACCTTGAACTTGTAACTGCTAGCCAAAACGCCCGCTCGAATCATCGCATCGTGCACAACTTTGTAGAGAAGTTCACGGTGTTCAAGTCTCTCATTTTTACGGCTAGGCATATGGCCAACCTGCGATGGCGCCACTTTGATTTGGAGACGGTCACCCGGCTTGTAGGGTACTGTAGCATCGGCATTACGCAGCGCAAGGCTTTCCGGCGCTACGGAAGGTGTAGGCGCAGGCTTCCTGGCAAACCAATTAAACATTGACTATCTCTCCTTCAAGTTACGGCAATACGTTTGCGCTGATCTTGCATGCGGCCGCAAACGATGGCTTCCAAAGCCATGACCAACGCCAAAGTTGCTTCGGGTTGTCGATGCGACATTTCTGAGAATCGCATTGGCGAAATGCTCCACATCTAGCAGGAAGCGGCCGCCAGCGCAAAGGGCTGCATATAACTGGCTATGGCTCTCCACTGCCCCATGGTCACTGTTCGGCTAAAGGCGTCTTCACTATGATTGATCGAAAATGCTTCAATCAATGCCCGGATATCTTGTTTGCTTGAATGTTGGTTATTCCCGTTCATGACGCACACCTAAACTTTAATTCCATTCATTCAAAGAACTCTCAGTAAGCCATTTCGATTGGGAAAACCAAATCACTTGCCAATGCAGAATTTGGAGAATATCACCCCAAGAAGGTCATCAGACGTAAATTCACCGGTTATTTGATTCAATGCAGATTGAGCCTGTCGAAGCTCTTCAGCCAGCAAATCCAGCGACTGTGCCTTGTCTGCCAAATGGGCTGCCGCCTCCATTAAATGGTCATCTACTTGATGCAAAGCCTGCACATGCCGTTCGCGTGAGATGAAGACGCCTTCGGGAACAGACTGCCAACCAGCCACATCTAACAACGTGCTACGCAAGGCATCCAGCCCAGCACCTGTTTTTGCTGAAAGGGTCACTCCATTTTCATGCGTTTGAGTAGTGACGGCATCTGCTTTGTTCCAGATATCTATAACAGGTACCGATAAAGGTAGTTTTAGGGCTAGAGCCCTCGTTATCACTGCGTCATCAGCTATGTAATCAATAGCATTCATGCGCGTCAGATCATGCAAAAATAGCACGGCATCAGCCGACTCAATGGCAGCCCAGGCCCGTTCGATGCCAATTTTCTCGATCTCATCGTCACTCTCACGCAAACCGGCCGTGTCAATCACGTGGACCGGTACACCCGCGATCTGGATGGTTTGTTGAACTTTGTCCCGCGTCGTTCCGGCAATTGGCGTCACGATGGCCAGTTCAGCCCCGGCTAGCGCGTTGAGGAGTGACGATTTACCGGCATTCGGCTGCCCTGCAATCACCACCTTGATACCTTCGCGCAGCAGAGCGCCCTGGCGAGCTCTTTGCAGCACATTTTGCAGCGTTTTCTGTAATTTTGAGAGCTGCCCCTGAGCGTCGGCTTGGCGTAAAAAGTCAATTTCTTCTTCGGGGAAATCCAAAGTGGCCTCTACCAACATTCGAAGGTGAATCAGGGCATCGCACAGGGCATGGATTTCCTGGGAGAAGGCCCCCGACATCGAACGAGTGGCACTGCGGGCAGCCGCCTCGGTACTCGCATCTATCAAATCAGCAATGGCCTCGGCCTGTGCCAGATCGATTTTGTCATTGAGGAAGGCTCTTTCGGAGAATTCTCCCGCCTGAGCCACCCTGAGACCTTTTAGCCTTTGTGCGTGAGTAAGTGGATTGATTTCGGCTGCTGCTTCTATACACCGTGCCAACAAAAGCTGCAGAACTACTGGCCCGCCGTGGGCCTGAAGTTCGAGCACATCTTCGCCGGTGAAAGAATGGGGAGCCGGAAAATAGAGCGCTAAACCCTGGTCAATCGCCACCCCGGTGTGATCCAGAAATGGGGTGTAGGTCGCTTCGCGGGGCTTTAGCGGACGTGAAAAAAGGGCCTGGAGCAGCCCTTCAATGTTTTTTCCGCTGACCCTGACAATGCCCACCGCACCCCGACCGGGGGCGGTGGCAATGGCCACAATGGGGTCGCTATGGCGCGGTAGCGACACGGCCGATCAGAACTTGGGTAAGTTGAACTGTGGCGGCACACCCATGCGGGTATTGATGATCCACTGTTGCGTGATCGACAACACGTTGTTAGTGATCCAATACAGCACCAGACCCGCCGGGAAGAAGAAGAACATCACGCTGAAGGCCAGCGGCATGAACCACATCATTTTGGCTTGCATCGGGTCTGGTGGCGCTGGGTTCAAGGCGGTCTGCAGCACGGTGGTCAAGGTCATGACCAAGGGCAGGATGTAGAACGGATCAGGCGAAGAGAGGTCGTGAATCCACATCACCCAAGGTGCATTGCGCATTTCGACGCTGGATAACAGTACCCAGTACAGGGCAATGAACACCGGAATCTGGATCATGATCGGGAAACAGCCGCCCATCGGGTTGACTTTTTCCTCGCGGTAGATGCGCATCATTTCTTGCTGCATCTGCTGTGGGTTGTCCTTCATGCGCTCGCGCATCTCGGTGATTTTCGGATTGATGGCCTTCATCTTGGCCATGCTGGCATACGCCTTGGCATTGAGCCAGTAGAAAGCGGCCTTGAGCAGCAACACCAGCGCCATGATGGACCAACCCCAGTTACCAATGAAGCTCTGAATCTTGTCGAGCAACCAGTACAGCGGTTTGGCCAAAATGGTGAGCCAACCGTAGTCTTTAACCAACTCCAGTCCGGGGGCCAAAGACTCCAGCACTTTTTCTTCCTGGGGGCCAGCGAAAAACTTGGCTTTTACCGATTTACTGGTGCCCGGAGCAATGTTGTCGATGGCGGTGATCAAGCCCACAGCGTAGAGATTGGTATCCACCTTGCGCATGAACGGTTCACGTTTGATGCCATCACCCAGCAACCAGGCGCTGGCAAAATAGTGCTGCACCATCGCTGCGTAGCCGTTCTCGGCCGTCTTTTCAATATCGATCTTGTTGTTTTCAATATCTTTGAATTCGACTTTTTGGTACTTCTTGGCTTCGGTATAGATGGCCGGACCGGTGAAAGTTGAATAGAAAGAGGACTCGCCCAGCGGCTTGTTGCCATCGCGTACCAGTTGCAGGTACAACTGCGGCGACACCACCACCGTACTCATGTTGATCACCTCATGCTTGACCGACACCGCGTAAGCGCCGCGCGTCAGCGTGAAGGTCTTCACCAGCTTGACGCCACCCACTTCAGGTGATTCAAAGCGAATGACCAACTCATTGCCACCGTCCATGAGGGTGCGTTCGCCCGGAGCCACCGTCATGACCGATTTGTGGGTTGGGAAGACGCCGCCTGCTGCGCCAGCGATCAAACCTGATTGCGCCACATAGGTGCGCTCTTTGGTTTCGTCCAGAAGGACGAACTTCTTGCTCTTGTCGGCCATGTCGACATGCTTGAGGAACTCTGTCTGCACCAACGAACCGCCCTCGGTGTCAAACGTCAACTTGAGCACATCGGTCGTGACCACAACACGCTCGCGAGGCACAGCAACTGCGCTCGTATTTACAGCCAATGCGGCTGTAGCCCCCGCCAATTGTTCGCTACCTGCTACTGAATTAGTAGCTGGAACGCTGGTAGGCACGCCCGAGGCTGGCGTGAGCGGATTGGTGGCTACGGCTGTTTTCACCGGGCCAGGGAAAAAAGTTGCTTTATGGCCGTTATAAATTTGCCACTGGTCCCAAAGTAGAACCATGGAAAAGCCAAAGACCACCCACAAAATGGTGCGACGAATATCGTTCATGAAGACTTCTTTTGAGTGGAAGAGGAAAGCAGCTGTGTAAAGAGCCGGGGTTTTTCTAGCGAAACAGGATCAGCGCCGCCCGCGCACCAAGGGTGGCATCGCGCAAGGCGCGAAAAAGTCAAATAACTACCAACCGCAGCACCATGCGCCTGCAAGGCTTGCAGCGAATACACAGAACAAGTGGGCTCGAACCGACATGCAGAACCAAGCCAAGGGCTCAGCAGCAAACGGTAACCTTTGACCAAGCCAATCAATAGGGTTTTGATCATGCGGCAACTCTCTGCGCGGGTGCCGCCGACAAGCGAGGAACAATTTTTGCAAATAATTGCTGCAGTTCAAGACGTACTGCGTCCTTGAGCAATTCGGAACTCGCGCTGATGAATTGCTTGCGATCAAAACCAGACCGCAAGCGCACAACGTGCGCCGCTACCGTCATGGCAGACTCATATTCGGTACTGACGTTGTAAATCTGACGCTTGATGGCATTGCGCGTAACGGCTCTTTTTGCCCAGCGCTTGGGCACCATCGCACCCATCCAGACATCTTGGACGCCAAAAAGCGCCATTAGAGGCGCATTTTGAAGCGAAGATGCCGGCGGCTTCACCACGCCAGTATCAAGAGCAGCACAGTGCAAAGCAAAGTGAGCGGTACGCGCCACAGTGCTCCCAGCCAGTACGGCCTGAAACTGGCTTCGCGTTTTCAGTCGCTGCAATTTGTTGCGGCGCCAGAACGACAAGTCAGCTGAGTGTGATTCGGGTGACCGAAATCAGACTGCCAAACGCTTGCGACCCTTGGCGCGACGAGCGTTGATCACAGCACGGCCGCCGCGGGTTTTCATGCGAACCAGAAAACCGTGAGTGCGGGCGCGTTTGATCTTGGAGGGTTGGTAAGTGCGTTTCATTTTGAAAATCCTAAAGGGCTCTATGTCGACCCAACACTGCTACCAGTGAACGGGCCGCTTCATTAACCCCTGACACAATCAGGGGAACCTGCGATTATCGCAAATTTTTTCACTCCCGGCAAATTTATGCCGGATATCAAATTTATCTTTTATCGAAAACGATAAAAATCAGATCAAACGAGAGGCGTCCTGCGCTGCGACGAAGCCTTCATCGGTGGGCACCACCCAGACTTCAACAAGACTGTCAGGTTGGTGGATAGCCATAACCTCATTGCCAGTGGCCTGCTGGTTGAGTTCAGAATCAATTTTCACCCCTAACCAACTCAACCGCTGACCCAGTTCGGCACGCAGCACCACGTCATGCTCACCAATACCGCCACTGAATCCCAGCACATCAAGACCGCCCATAGTAGCCACCAGAGCCCCTGATTCACGCACTACCCGGTGTGTGAACAAGTCGATTGCTCGCTTTGCATCGGCGCTGTCGTCGGCGCGCAGTCGGCGCATGTCTGCGGAAATACCCGAAACACCTAGCAAACCACTTTGTTTGTACAGCAAGGTTTGCAGTTGCGCATGGTCCCAGCCCTGCTCCAGTAGATACAGCATCACACCGGGGTCGAGCGTTCCACAACGCGTGCCCATTACCAGCCCATCGAGCGCTGAAAAACCCATGGTGGTGGCACAACTCCGCCCCTCGCGGGCAGCACAAAGACTCGCACCGTTGCCCAGGTGGGCCATCAGAACCCGGCCATTGCCTTGCGCACTTCGCTTTTGCAACACACCCATGACATATTGATAGGACAGACCATGAAATCCGTAGCGACGCACGCCTAATGCGGTGAGCGACGTCGGCAAGGCAAAGGTGTAATCCACCTCGGCCATGGTTGAATGGAACGCTGTGTCAAAGCAAGCCACTTGCGGCAGCGAAGGGAATGCTTTTTGAAATGCCCGAATACCCTGCAAATTATTGGGTTGATGCAGTGGTGCCAATGAAATTTTCAGTGTCAAGCAGGCTAATACCTCTGGGGTTACCAAGACACTGGCCGAAAAGTCTTTGCCACCATGAACAACCCGGTGCGCAATGGCGTCGATCTTGGGAATGGCTGCTTCACTTGTCAACAACTCACCCAAACTGTGCAGCGCCTGTTCAAACGGATCACCACCTGTTAAAGGCAACTGGCGTTGCAGCTGCTTCCCTTGAAATGTCCAACCTAAAACAGGTGCACCCCCTGGCTCAAGTCCTTCGATGTTTCCGGTGAGCACATTGGGAAGCACCTGACCCTCAGCAATGGGGTAGATAGAAAATTTCAGCGAGGATGAACCCGCGTTGACTGCAAGAATGGCCATGTTTTTTCCTTGCCTTACCAGGCTTTAGGGTTGATCACGACGGGCGTTGTGCGCCGTCAATGGGGAGAGCAGCGCTGGCGCCGCCCGGTTCATCGGGCTATCAGCTCGACTTGTGAGTGCAATAAGCACCCGTGCGCTATGGCCAACGGTAATTTCGTCATAAGTAACGTTTTCAACTACATCCGTGCTTCTTGTGAAACTCATAACAATTGGATTGGGGCAACAGGTGCCGGGAAATATTGAGAACTGCGGGTTATCAGCTTATGCAACCCGAGTGACGAGTCGATGTCAGGTCTCTTTAAACAAGCGGTCCAAATTAATGCCGTCAGCGCCCGGCTTAAAACCATCTCGCTCCAAATGGGCTTCTGCTTCTGTCAAGATGTGACGGGTATTGATGACTCCAACCTGGTCGACGTAACGCGCTTCTACGCCATAACGCAACACCAACAGACCCCTCAACTCTTCCCATTTCTGAGCCACTCGCCGGTCAGCGCCTGAACCCGTTCGAGTCGTCGTGCGCGGATCAGCGATAGCCCGGCGCTCATGTGTCATAGCCGACATGGATTTCCGGTTGATCACCTGCCGCACGTCTTCCTCACTAGACAACGACACACCCAACCCGATCGCCAAACGAGCAATACGGGCGTTTAGCGCTTCGATGGATGACTCCATAAGGTGCAGGCGTTCAACCTGCATCCTCTCGTCTCTTTCCGTATCAGTCGGCATAGCGCACCATGATGAACTCGCCGGGTGCATCGCACAGCACCTTGGCCGCATCCATCGCAGGCGGTGCCACACGCTTGCC
>Ga0007792_10000372_pt1 | contig 16240 bp, 19 predicted proteins | sample CryBogmetaGMA6M_FD_60371 | JGI IMG/M metagenome (GOLD analysis project Ga0007792, IMG submission 60371) | Freshwater microbial communities from Crystal Bog, Wisconsin, USA - MA6M | ecosystem: Environmental > Aquatic > Freshwater > Lake | place: Crystal Bog, Wisconsin, USA | collected 2009-07-06
GGAATACGACGCGGTCTACGACGAGCCCGTGGCGTACTGGATCTACGACGCGCACCCGTACGACAGCCTGAGTTGGTTTCCGGGGGCCGGCGCCGGATCGCGACGCATTCCGGCGAATCGCGTGATTCATCTGGCGTTGACCACTCGGGCAAGTCAGCGGTTTGGCGTCTCTTTCGCGAACATCCTGATGCAGCCGGGGCGCGACGAGGACTGGCTAGTCGGCCACGAGCTGACCTCTGCCGCGCTGGCGGCTGGGCTGACGATTCTAATCCGCGAAGCTGAGACCGGCGAGAACGAACTGAAGTTCGACGACCAGGGGAACGCCCTGGGAACGCCGGCCGCGTTTGGAGACGCCGGGACGCAAGGGGTGCCGCACATCAGCGAGGTCGGATTGACGTCCGGCATGATTGCGAAGGTGCGGGCGGACAAGAACGAGGACGTGAAAGTTATTGAGACTAGTCGGCCGAACAAGGACGTGGAACCGTTCGCCCGGTTCTTGTTGAATAGGGCGTCGATGGCCACAAATCTGTCCTACCACCGCTACACGGGCAACCCTACCGGCGCGTCGTTCGCCGCGCTGCGGGCGATGATCAACGACGACCGTTCGGCCACGTTGCCCTTGACGAACGCCATCGGCCGGCGGCTGAGTGCTCGCTGCCGAGAGGTACACGACGGGACGCAGGTCGCGTTGGGGCGATACCACACGGTGACGGCCGCACAGTACGGGCGTGATCTGGCGAGCTACCAGGACTACGACGTGCTGGGGCCACCGTTGCGGCTCCTCAATCCGCAGGAGGACATCGCGGCGGCGGCGGCCCGAATCCGCTGTGGCATGTCAACGCTCCGACGGGAGTGTGGTTTGCTCGGGCTGAATTATCGGCAGGTCTTGCGGCAACTGACGGTTGAAGCGGACCTGTCTACGGCGTTGGGCGTGGTGTTGGACTTTTCCAGCGGGGGCGGGATGGCGGCGACGCGGACCACGACGGCCGCGGAGACGCCGGTGGCCACGCCGTAGTGGCAGATTGCAGACCGCCTGAAGGCGGAACACCAGCGAGGAACAAAATGGGCAAGAAGAAACTGCCGGCGCCGGGGAAGCTGAACGAACTGGTGGCGTGCGGGCGGAACCCGCGGAAGATTTCCGCGGTCGCTCAGGGCGGCTTGGGCTGTTCGATGGAACGCTTCGGCGATTTGTCGGGCATCGTTTTCAACGGGCGATTGAATGAACTCGTGGCCGGGCACCAACGGGTCGACCGGCTGCGGGAGACTTGGGGCGACCTGGTCATCGAACCGGTGGACGATGACCACGGGCGGATTCTGGCGCCCGGCGGGCAAGTTTGGCCAGTCCGGTTTGTCGCCTGGCCGCGGGCCAAGCATGACGCGGCGATGATCGCCGCCAACAGCCCGGCCATCTCCGGCGAGTACACCGACGACTTGCAGACCCTACTGGCCGATGTGCAGACCGAGGCCGCGGACCTGTACGACGAACTCTTGTTCGAAGACCTGTTGGCGAAGTCACGGGAAGACAATGTTGTGCTGCCGGGGGCGGAGTTGGAGGAACGCCGGACCTGCACGCTGTCGTGGCCCGTCGAACAAGACGACGTCATTCGCCAGTTCTTGGCCTTAGATGAGAAAGCGGGACTGCCAGAAGAACTTGGACACGCCCTCTTTGAGCGGATTCGGCTGATGGTAGCCGATGCGGGGCGGACTAAAGTCCACCCTACGGGCAAGAAGTCGCTCCGGAAGTGAGTTGACGCGGCGCTGCTGAAGTACTGACGCGGACCGCCTAAAGGCGGGACTCCAGCAGAGGGACCGCCTGAAGGCGGGACGCCAGCGGGGACGATAACCGGGCATGGAGGTAACCACCATGCCCAAGCGATTACTGTTGCCGTGTAACACGGCTCTGGCTCTGGACCCCGCGGCGTTTGAATCGTTTCTGCTGGACGTTGGCGAATCGCAATCGCGGCCGGGGAATGCTGCTGATCTACCGAGCGGCAGAGGGGCCGATCAGCGATCGGCGGTCCCGAATCTCATGGCCGCGGCGTATCTGAACGTCGAACAGCAGACGTCGTCGTACTGGCCGACCGTGGTCGGACGGTCGTCGATTCTCCCGTGCTGGGGCGTGCAGATGGCCCGCGACTACGAACAGTTTGCCACCTGGCTGGCGGCGGCGATCGCCGCCCCGGATGTCGATGAGATCGTGCTCAAGATCTGCAGCCCGGGCGGGCAAATGTACGGCGCGTTCGAACTCGCCGACATGGTCTTCAAGGCCCGCGGACAGAAACGGCTGATTGCGTGGGCGGTCAACGGCCCCATGACTTCCGCGGCCTATCTGATCGGATCGGCCTGCGACCAGGTCTACGCCACCTCGTCAGCGCAACTCGGCAGCATCGGCGTGATGTTCCTCCACTCCGAATACTCCCGTCAAAACGAGGCCTCGGGCAAGACGGTCACGATCCTGCGTTGCCCGGATCTGAAGGGGCTCGGCAACGACTCCGAACCGCTGACTGACGAGGCGCAGCAGGCTCTGATCACCACCGTCGTGGACCCCGGCTACCGCGGCATGGTGGAACGCATCGCGAGAAACCGCGGCGTGTCGGCCGATAACGTGATGCAGACCTATGGCCGCGGATTGGCGATCCCTGCGGAACAAGCTTTGGCAGCCGGCATGATCGACGGCATCCGCGACTGGAACGATTATCTGGGCGTGTTGACGGGCACCCGGCAGCTGACCGGCCCCGCTCCCGTGTCACTGAGGATGGAGGCTCCCCCGATGATGAACTTCTCTCCCGAAACGAAAGCCGTCCTGTTCGCCGCTGGCGTGCTGACGAGCTTGACCGCCAGCGACGAAGTCTGCTTGGCCGCGAGCACCGCGTGGTGCGCCGCCGGGCGGCAGCCGTTGCCCGAAACCGAAGACAAGTTGGTCGCTCTCGTACGCGAGTCGCTGACCAAACCCGCCGTGTCGGCGTTGGCCCCCGTGGTCGCGACGTTGCAGCCGGCAGTGGGCCTGACCGCCGCGGACGTCCAGGCCGCGGCCCTCGCGGCCGTCGCCGCCGAACATGGCCGGCAAGGCGAACTGCGTTCGCGCGCCGAACTGTTGGGCGTCGACGTCGCCGACACCGGTCTGTTGGCCGCGTTGGCCGATCCGAAGGTGACGCCGTCCACGTTCACCGAAATGGTGCTGACCAAAGCGCGGCAAGAGCAACGCCCGGTGGGACGTGTCGAGTCCGGACCCGCGGCCCTCGACAAGTTCATGGGCGCGGCGGAAACCGTGGTCCTGTCGATGTGCGCGAGGGACCTGGTCGACGTGGTCAGGACCGAGGGCGGCAACACCGCCGCCGCGCAGCAGAAGCTGACCCAGCTGACCGCCGCGAACCCCCACGTGCGAGACCTGGCCGGCATGCCGTTTTTCGAAATCGCGCGGGAGTGTGTCCGCTTGGCGGGTCGCACCCCCACGATGCGCAACGATCCGGAGGAATGGGCGAAAGCGTTCCTCTCCATGGGCGCCACCGGCGAACGCCGGTTTGCGATGGGACACCCCGGCATCGACGGTGGCCTGTGGGGCAGCATGCCGTTCAGTGGCGCCGGCGACTATCCCAACCTGATGGATGGCATCGCGAACAAGATCGTGACGTTTGCTCTGACGCAAGCCGTCACGACCTACGACAAGTGGGCCAGCCGGCTGGACGACATGGTCGACTTCAACCCGCGGCAGATCTTGGTGCTCGCCGGAATCACCGAACCGGACCTGCACGTGGACGGCCACACCGTCAACCAGGTGAAGTTCAGCGAGAGCAAGTCGTGGATTCAACGCGATGAGTACAGCAACGGGCTGAAGCTGTCTCCGCGCATGGTCATCAACGGGCAGTTGTCCCAGTTCACGCGGGCGCTGGCCTTGGTGCAGATCGGCCACGAACGTCGGATCAACCGGCTGTGCGTGGACCTACTGGTCAACAACGTTACGTGCCCGATCGACAGCACTGCGTTGTTCCACGCCAACCACGCCAACCAGATCGCTGGTGGCAGCGGCGGCGGTCCGTCGATCGCGCAGAACAAGACGATGCGCAAGAAGATAAGCGAACAGATCCTGCCAGGCGATACGGTGCAGGCCGGTCTGGCGTGGAAGTACGCCTTGCACGGGTCCGAGTGGATCAACGAGGCGGAGATCGCCTACCTGAGCCCCTACGCGAACTACCCGTCCATCACCGAGGGCTCGGTCAACCAGTTCGCCGGCCGGATCACGCCGCTGTATGAGCCGCTGATCGGGACCAGCAAGGTGTGGTATGGCATCGCGGATGCCGCCCTGCTCTACGGTGCCGTGTACGCGTTCGGAGCCGGCTACGGCCCCGGCGGCAAACGCGTGACGTACTTCGATCCAGCGACGGGGTGCCAGAGCTTCGATTTCTACGGGAGCTTCGGATCGGCCCTGATTCACTACCAGCCGTTCGCGCAGAATGCGGGGCAGTGATGACTGTTGTCAGTGGTCCGTTGTCAGTTGTCAGTGGCTGAACAGGTACTTTTTAAGAGGAGCGTACGATGCACTCTTTGTGGAAAGACGTCGCCGTGGACCGGTACGTGTTCAACGGCGCTAATTCGCTGGGGCTGGTCAACGCTTCGCTGGCGTGGCCCTGGCTGCAGCAGAAGACGGGCACGCCGGGCGCCATCGTCGGCGTCGACGATGGGCTAAAGATCCCCTTGGCGGCGACTGTCGAAGCCGAGGCGAATCGTTTGTACATGGGCAGCCGGCCGTATCGGGTTGCGGACTTGGTGTTTGCCAAGTTCGTCGTCGCCTGTTCGGCCACGTTGCCTGCCGGCGCAGGGATCGCCTTCGGCTTGGCCAAGACGCCGGCCGATGACCCGGACGCCAACGATGAGGGCGTGTGGTTCAAAGTACTGGCGGGCAACAGTGTGGTCGTCGAATCGGACGATGGCACGACGGACGTCGACGACGTCGACACGGCGTTGACGCTGGGGCTGACGTTCAAGGTGTTCCACCTGAACTTCCGCGACGGCGTGTGGCAGGGTGACCCGCGCAGCGGCGGCGCCGTCGGCGGTCCGAGCGCGATCATCGCGTCGATGGACAACGCGGCCGGCAACCTGGTGCCGGTCGGCCGTGGCTCCCGGCTGACTCTGGCGGCGGCCAGCGGGCCGCTGCAGCCCTTCTGCCAGATTACGAAGGGCAGTCAGTACAGCGGACAGAACCTGTACGTGCGGGAAATCGAGATTGGTTACCGGCGCCAATCCTATGCGGTCAGCGACACGGTGGCCACGACGACGACTACGACCACGACCACCACGCATACGTGAGAGGCGTGAGGCGAGAGGATTCAACCACGGCCCGCGGCAATCGCCGCGGGCCGTTGGCGTTCTTGCTGGAGTTCCGCCTTTAGGCGGCTCCGATTCCGGGGGGACCGCCTAAAGGCGGGACTCCAGCGAGGGAGCCGGCCGCGGCGGGTCACTTATCGCGACGACGTGGAGTCACACCGGCGCCGCCGGCCAGTCACAGATACCGGCCGCGGCTGGTCACACCGGCGCCGCCGGCGGGGTCACAGTTGCGCCGCCAGGCGAGTCACTGCGCTGTCGTTGCGGACGCATCGCGCGGGGGCATTGGTCCCCTGCCTCCCATTGGCCCCATTACAGAACACGGACCGCCTAAAGGCGGGACTCCAGCGCGAGGACCTGCCCCAAGTTTCTCTTGTGCCGCACGGCGTGTTTTGCCGATACTACCGGCACCACGGGTTATGCGTTCTTAGCGGTTCGTTCTTAGTGCTTGGAGTTCGCCCGTGCTTCTTGGCACCTCTGCCATCGCCAAACTGCTCAGCGTCACGCCCCGGACGGTCGCCAAGTTCTGCGACGACGGCCGCCTCCCGTTCCACCAGCTGCCCGGCAGTCGCCACCGCCGCGTGCAGCTCCCCGACCTGGTCACGTTCATGCGCGACCACAAGTTTCCTGACAAGATGATCGCGGCCGCTCAGTCTATGGATCCGGCGACGCCCGAATCAGCGGCCGTGGTCCAACCGTGTCACGCCACGGGAGGTGCCCAGTGAGCCTTCTCACCTTGATGCAAGCTGTATTGGACAAGTGCCGGCTGAACACGGCCTTGTTCGCCGAAACGATCAGCTATACGCCGGCCGGAGAAACCGCCGCCGTCGACATCCCCGCCCACGTCCGCTACAAGCGGCGAGTCATCAAGGACGAACGGACCGGCGACACTCGGATGATCGACGAACTGAAAGTCGAGATCTCCCGCGAAGCTCTGCCGGGCGGTCCGCAAGGCGGTGATCGGCTGTTGCGGACCAACGAAACGCGGTCCTACCAGTACGCCTACGAAGGTGGAGAAACGCCCGTGTCCTGGAAAGCAACCTACCACCGAGAAATCGTCACCAGCCAGCGAGGGCGAAAGTTGTAGGCACACTCCGTGTGCCGTAAAACGCGGACGGCACACGGAGTGTGCCTGCTACCTACCGAGGACACCATGATTGACCTGTGGCTTGCCGCCATCGAAGACCTGTTACTGGAGGCCCCGGGTAACGACGACGAAGACGCCGGCCCGCTGTGGCTGCCGACGTTGGATCGACTGGGGGCCGATGATCTGGAGGACGCGAAGGAAAATCGATCCTTCTACGACTACTTCGAAGACCCGTCCGATGTCGCCCCGGCCCGGCCGTTCTTCGTACTGGTCGAACGGGACTGCCTATGGCAGAAGTTCGCTTCGGACGCCTTGCAAGCGGACGGCGTGATCGAAGTCTGTTACACGGAGCGGGTCACGAACGTCGACGACCCCACGGCGCCCGTCACGACGAACCAAGAGTACAAAGCCGCTCGGGCCGAGTTCGTGAGCTGGGTGGGAAACCTGATGGAGTCCTGCGCCGCGCGGCGGCGTGAATGTGCCGTGCAGTTCAGCCGCATCGAAATGGAAGTCGCCGCGGCCCGCACGCCGTCGACTTTACGAGACGTCGACAACAAGGACTCGGACTACTTCTGGACCCGCTGGCTGTTCTTCCTGAGTGAGGGCAATCGCCGATGACCTGTGCTCGTTGTTGGAAAAAAGAGGTGGTCGGCACGGGCGATTGTCCGGCGCCGGCAAAAACCGAAGCCGCTACCACGCCGGCCCAGCCCGGTGAAGTCGTGCGAGTGTCCGCGGCGTCGGTTGTCGTGGTTCCGCCGTGGTACCCCGCCGAAGCGGCAACGGCAGAAGGGCTGGAGTCCCGCCTTTAGGCGGTCTTCGGCGCGGGGCCAAGACCGCCTAAAGGCGGAACTCCAGCGAAGGATTAAGGGCTGAATGCGTGCTCCTACTGATCAAGATCGACACCACACGACCGGTTGACGTCAGCATCCGCGCGTGGCGTGACTTCAGTCGGGCCGGCATGCAGGCCGTGGCGGCGTACTGGGACCAGCACTTGAAGATGAAACACTTCGAAGCGGGGGCCGAATCGGAGTACGGTTACAAACCGCGGTCCGCAAAGTACCTGAAACGGAAACGGGCCGGATGGGTCCGCAAGGGTGCGCAACGGTACCAGATCCCGGACGGTGGCACTTCGCCGATCGTGTTTCGCGGGGACACCCGGGCCGACATGCGGGCCACGCACTACCCCGAGGCCTTCCCCAGTCGCGTGCTGATGCGGATGCCCGTAAGGGGCGACTACATCCGCATGAAACCGGACCCGCGAACCCGCGACGCGCCCAACTTGGGTGAGGAACTGACGCGGGTCACGCCGGAAGAAAACGCCGTGCTCGCCAAGGTGTACCAAGACGCCGTAACGCCCCTGCTGGTGCAGTACCGAGAGCCCAGCAGCCGACAGATTTAAGCAGTTGTCATTTGTCAGTGGTCAGTTGTCAGTTGTCAGTTGCTCAAAACAACGGACCACGGACAACTGACAACGAACATTTTCGGAGCCAAACCCATGTCCGCCACACGCGTCTTCTTTCCCGCCGGCGTCCAGATCCTCAGCACCTACCTCGGTCACGTCGGCAGCCAGCAAGTCGACAACCAGCTGCAGGACCTGACCGTACACCCGACCGGCGGTGCGTTTCCGAACCTTACGGGCAGCAAAGAATGGTCCCCGGAAGCGGCCGTCGAAACGCCGGACATCGTCGCCGCGCTGGCCCTGATGACCGAGTTGAATTTCTGCGCGGACTTGGCCGCTGGCAACGTGGACCTGTACTTCCGCGAGGCCAAGCTGCGCGGCATGCAAGAATCGGTTGCCGACACGGCCAAGCACCAGGTGTACCGCATGCAAGAGAATGCGATGCTCTACTGGGAATCGCTGCAGTGCGGGCAAAAGGACGACTTCGCGAAGATGCAGATCAAGATCGCCGCGACGTGGGACGGCACCAACGACCCGGTGCAGGTCCCCGCGGGCGCCTTGCCGGACGCGGCGGCGGCGCCGGCCCTGTTCACCCTGGGACCGGTGTACATCAACGGGACGCTGTTCGACGGCGAGACCAACCTGTCGTGGGCCAACAACCCCGAGGTGGTGAAGACGTCGGCCAGTGGCGAAGCGTCGCCGTCGCACGTGTGCCTGCGGCGAGTGAAACCGGTGATCACGTTGCAAGGCTGCAACCTGCGTGCGGTCTCCGCGTGGGACCGGGACGGGTTTGCGATCACGAACCTGACGATCTATCTGCGGCGCCGACGGCCCAGCAAAATCAACTGGGCCGACAACGAGGCGAAGCATCTGCGGATCGTGGCCACGGCCGGCAGTGCGAAGTGGAAGTCGACCGGGGGCGACCCGGCCAACGCGACGGTGGAGATCCACTTGCACGAAGCCACGCCGGGGGCCGGGCTGATGACGGTCACGCCCGCCGTGGCGATCACGGCGCCGACGGGAACGACGACCACGACCACGACCACGACGACCACCTAGAAGGGAGCGACCTCAGAGACATCAGGGACTTGGTATTCTGTCACTTACGTCCCTGTCGTCTCTTTTGTCCCTGGGAAAAAACTATGGCCAAACGCCCCAAGCAAGACCCGCCGGTGGAGGTCGTGACGACCACCACGACGACCACCACGACCACCTGCACGACGATGGCGCCCGAGATCGTGGACGCCGGCTACGACGTCGTGACGCCCGAACTACGGGCGCAAGTCGCGAAGTTGGCTCGCAAGCACCTGGGGCACGACGCCGTCACGTCCGCCCAGCTGGTTGCCCGCTTGTCCGATGATCAGGTTCGCCGCATCCGCGAGGTTCAGTTGCTCAAGAACGCCCGCGATTTTATCGATTCGATTCTGGCCGAACCGAACTGATGGTTCGTTGTCAGTGGTCAGTTGTCAGTGGTCAGTTGTGGCAGGCGAATGACAACTGACAACGGACAACGGACAACTGACCAAGGAGTTCCCACTTGTCCACTCGCGAAGACCGGCTGGTCGCCCTTGCCCTACACGCCGCCACGGCCGCGGTGGTCGCCGATTCCGGCGTCCCAGCCGGCGAGTACGAAATCCGGGCCGGGGTGGAAGGGGCGGTCGACGGCGTCCACGGGCACCTCGGAACCCACGGCCGGCTGACGGTGGGGAAGCGAGTTCGCCAACTGGACGACGTGTTGTGCGTCGCCCTCGCCCTGCTACTCGAGCAACTCGGATCCAAAGCCGCCGGCATCGTCGCCACGCTGGCCAAACAGGTCAAAGCCGACGAACGAACGACCGGCGAGAACCGCCGCCGCGCGCAGACGATCCTCCGGCAGCTGCGGAAGCTGACCGGCGTCGCCTGGCGTCCCACACCGACCTACAAACCGAGGACCTAATGGCCAAGAAAATCAGCCGCCCCAAAGCGGCGAATCCCAACAGCCTGCCAACGTTGATCGAAACGTTCTTGCGGACGGAACGCGAGTCGAAGGAAATCTTCGCCGCCCAGCAGAAGCTGTTGGCCGTGATCGCCAAGCGGGCCAAGCCGGGCGGGACGTATCACACGCCGTTGGGCACCGTCCAGCTGATCGACAAGTTCGCCGACAAGACCATGGTGTTCAAGAACACGGCCTTCAACCGGTTCGAACTGCGGGTCGTGGCCGACTAGGTCACCGATGGGACTGATGGGAGGCATGGGACTTATAACATTGGTCCCATGCCTCCCATCAGTCCCATGTCACTTCAAGGAGGCTCTCTGTGAGCGGTTTCCTCTACTTTCTGCCCGGCGTCGCCCCCGAGTCCCTCGTGCGCGAAAACCAGGTCGACCAATCGCTGCTGGCCGAATGCGGTCTGGCCGGCACGCTGGAAGACTGCCGCAAGGTTCCTGACCACCTGGTTGTCGCCGGTGGGACAAGTCCGGACGCCCAACGCGGGGCGTTACTGTACCCAGTCCCGGTCGATGGCGACGTTCCCAAGATCCTGAAGGTCGACACCGGCGTGCAAACGTGGCTGCCGAAGCAAACCAAAGATCTGCATTGGTGGCTGGGTTGGTACAACGATTCGCCGCCGACTACGGCCGATCTGGAACGCCGGATACTGATCGACGGCTACGTCGTCCAGGACGCCTACGACTGCAACTGGCAAGTCCCGGTCCTGCGCGCCGTCGACAATCCCCGCGGCCGGCTGTCCCCGTGTTTCACCTGGGACGAACAGGACCGGCCGGTCATGGGAGTCGACCCGCGGTTCGCCCAGCTGTGGGAAGACAGCGCGAGAGCGTGGGACCTGATCGACAAGTCCAGTTCCGAAACCGGTGGCACGTTCACGCAGGACTTTTCTGCCGCGGACGATCAGTGGCTATTCGACTACGTGGTCCGCTGCTTGGCGATCAACTATCGCGTCAGCAACCGCGAGTTGTCCGCGCTGAACAAGATTTCACCGGGCTGGTTAAGCCGCCAGACGGCCAGCCTGTTCCTGAACAGTACCGTGGACCTGTTCAAGTGGAAGCAGTGGTTAGCCTCGCAAAAAAAAACACTCTCCCCATCGGCAGCGGATGGCTCCCCTGGTGGCAGTGGGTCCGCCGCCTGAACCCGGGCCACCGCCCGTCGCGCGGCGAACTGGCGATTCTGGCCGTGATGTGATCCGCGCTGGAGTCCCGCCTAAAGGCGGGACTCCAACGGCGTGACCGAGGGGAACTATGGGAGGCATGGGATTTATAAGTCCCATGCTTCCCATCAATCCCATCGGTCGCATTCTTTCCGGGCGTTCCTTTGCCCGCCGCCGATAATCCTTCGAGGAGACCACCCCCATGTCCGGCGAAGCAATCTTCAAAGCCACGATGGATGCCGAAGACGTCATCCGCGAACTGCGGCGGATGCAGAACGAAAACGCTCGGCTCAACGAATCGCTGACCAAGCTGAAAGTCGGCTCCCTGGAAGCCAACCAGGCGTTGACCATCAACTACCGCCAGCTGACCAAGGTGGCCCAAGAGTTCGGCCAAATCGGCGCGGCGGAAACGGCCCGCTATCGGGCCGAAGTCTCCCAGCTCAAAGAGTGGTTCGGCATGGCCGCACTGACTCAGGAGCAATACAAGAAGGGCGTGGAAGCGGCCAACGAATCCCACCGCCAACGCGTGGCGATCCTGCGCACCGAGGCGGCGGAACAGTCGCGGTTGAAAGATCTCGCCAAACAGGTCCTGTCGGACCAGATGACCGCGGTCGAAAAGACCAAGCTGAAAGTCGACGACCTCACCAAGGCGTGGCGGGCCGGCTATCTCACGACGGAACAGTACAAGCAGTCGGTCAAGGACGCCGAAGCCAATACCAGCAAACTTCCCGGGCCGCTGGCCGCGGCGAAAAGCGAGATCGTCGGCATGGTTGCGGGGTTTGCCGCCAGCTTCTTCTCCGTGAGAGGGATCGTCGAAGGAATCAAGGCAGCCCGCGAGGAAGCAAAACGGGAACGCGAGGAGGCACGCCGCGCTCAACTGACCGTCGCCGAAACGCAGGCCGAAGCGGTGAAGATGCTGGGGCCGGTGTCCACGCAAGAGGCGTCCGGGTTCCTCACTCGCGTCGGCGAGATCGGCGCGAAGAATGGCATGGGCGACGAACAGGGACTGAAGGCCCTGTACCAAGCCGCCGCTGACACCCTGTCGTCCACCGGTTCGAACGCGCAGCTGACGGGCACGATCCTGGCAGCGTTGATTCCGTTGTCCAAGTCCAAGCCGGACCAATTGGCGCCGTTGGCCGGGGCCGTCGCCGACTTGGCGGGAATTCTCCAAGCCGAATCGCCCGAGGAAATCAAACGCGTGGTCGGCATGGTGCTGACGACCACGGGTCAAGCCCGTATCACGAACCTGGGAGCCTTCAAAGAAGCGGCGGCGGCGATTGCCGGCGCGACGGCCGTTGACCAGGGACAGGATCGCAACCGCGCGGCACGGGAAGCCGGGGCCGCGTTCGCCGCGATCGGCGGTTCCATCAAGGACCCCGAGGGCGGTCTGACCAAGACGGCCACGGCAGAACTGGCGGTGGCGTTGTCGCGGTTACTTCCTGAAAAGGACGTGCAGCGGGCGATCTCTGACGAGGAGAAAGGACAGCTCACCGGCCAGCGCGACAAGCTGAAGGAACGCATTCAGGGGCTGAAGGAAGGCAAGCGGAGTCCGGACCAGGACGCCATCGACGAACTGCAGGCCATCGACAAGCGGCAGGCGGAACTGGAAGCGACGCTGGCGCCGAAGTCGGGCGCGAAGCTGAAAAAGAAGGAACGCGAGGGGCTGCAGTCCGAACTGGCATCGCTGAACAAACGGCGCGAAACGCTGGCCGCGCGAGAGGGGAGCCCGCAAGAAGCGTCCGCGGCGATCGCCGCGCTTGAATCCGAACTGGCGGAAGTCGAACAGGGGCTGCAGACCGGAGTCTCGATTCAGAAGGGAACCGGCTTGCAGACGTTCGACCAACGGCTGCGCGCGGTGCAGAAGGATCGCCAGTTGCAGTTGCGGTTCTGGGAGAAACAAGTCACCGGCAAGAAGCCGACGTTCCGCGGGGCGATCGCGCCTGTGGTCCGTCAGCTGTTGGAAGATTCCGGAAGCGAAATCTCCAAGCGGTATGACGAGGCGAACAAGCTGATCTCTGACGACCCGCAAGCGTACACGCAGATCGTGCAGAACTTACAGACGGCCAGTCCCCAGCTGCAACTGACTGAACTCAATAAGTCCAACCTCTCCGCTCAGGGCATTATGAAGCAGCGGAACACCAGCGGCGCCCGACGCGATGAAGTCGAAACAGCGTTCGATGCCGCGATGAAGCTAACTCGCGACGGCTCCGTTTCCGACTATTCAAACGACCTGCTACAGGGCACGGCGGAGTCGCTGAAAAACACAATCTTCAGACCGGACACCGAACGTCGCATTAAACAGCTCACGGAGGGGTTGCAGTCGCGAAGAGAAAGGATTTTTGCCAACTACCCCAGCGGCGGGAAGATGTCCACCGAGGACACTGACCGTATCGAACTTCTTGACAAGACGCTCGCCAACATGGCCGTGGCGCTACAACAAGAACGCGATGAGCGAGCGGCTGAGGCCACCGGCAAACAACAGCGGCACCATCTAGCACCGAAGAGTTCGATTCCTGCAACCGAGCTGCCCGCGGAAGTCGTCGCCTCGCCCCGCGATCGTGGGACGCGAAATGTGGCGACTCAGCCGACGGCGGGAAACGAGATCCCACGCCCGCCAGCCGTGGATCGCCTGCGGGCGGCCAACGCGGCGTTTGCGGCGGATGGCATGCCCATCACACCGCCGGGCACGGCTGGTACCGGGACGCCGACGCCAGCGACTCCGGATCCCCAGCAGGCGGAATTGATTCGGCTGCAGCAAGAAACCAACGCGAAATTGGACAAGATCGCGGCGTCGAACAGCCAGATGGCCCAGCAGCAACCGTCGCCCGTGGGCGTGACCGCGGCGACGGCGGCCGGGGTCAACAGCCAGACGCTGTCACGGTAGACAGTGACTCGCCTGGCGGCGCAACTGTGACCCCGCCGGCGGCGCCGGTGTGACCAGCCGCGGCCGGTATCTTACCGAACCGATTCTGAATGGGACCAATGGGAGGCAGGGGGCCATGGTCATTGGTCCCATGCCTCCCATTGGTCCCATTCCCTGGTTACGATTTCACCGGGGCCTTGCGTCGCGGCTTTTTCGCCGGCGCCGCGGTTGCCAACAGCAGATCACGCGCCCACGTGCTGGTGGGCTTCTTCGCGGCCTGCGCGGCCTTGTCCAGCGCGGCCCGTTCCTTGTCCGTCACGCGGATCTTCAGCGGCTTGTCGGTTTTTCGCGAATCAGATAACGGTTTGCGAGCCATAGGTTCCTCCTGCGCGGCAGTATAGCAGGCGCTGGCCACCAGCCGAAAGTGACGACAGCGATCCCAACACCAACCCGCAGCGTAAGCGAGGGAGAGCGACGTACTCGCCGCCCGCGACGCCGCCGGCATCGCCGGTCCATCACCAGACGCCGAAAGCTTCGACTGGCGAGAGCTAGGCGTTGGTCTGGGCGTCCGCAATCAGGCCAGTTGCGGTTCCTGCTGGGACTTCGCTTCTATGGGTGCCCTGGAATCCGCGGCGGCGATTGCCGGGCGACAAGTCGACCTGTCCGAACAACAGGGACTCTGTTGTTCCGGCGCCGGAACCTGCAACGGCGGCTGGTGGCTATTCGATTGGGCGGTCAAACAGGGCGTGGGACTCGACAAGGATCTCCCGTACACCGCTCGCTACGGCCGCTGTCCGACCATCCCCACCGCGTTGAAAGCGTTGACGTGGGGCTACGTGGCCGGCAGTGCGAAGGTGCCGACGAACGAACAGCTGCGGAAGTTCCTCTGTGACAAAGGCCCGCTGGCCGTCTGCCTCCGCGCCGACGGACGGCTGAGCAACTACGTCGCCGGCACCGTGTGGCAAGGGCCGGCTGGATCGATCAACCACGCCGTGCTGCTGATCGGCTGGAAGAAACTCGCGGACGGCACCACGGTCTGGATCATCAAGAACTCTTGGGGCAGCAACTGGGGCGACAAGGCGTACCGAAATCGCCGATAACGAACCCGGTACGAAAGTGGCGGCGGTGAAGAAAGTGAACGCCGCCGGAAATGGGAGTTATGGGAGGCATGGGATTTATGCTTCCCCTTGGTCCCATCAGTCCCCTTGGTCCCATTCCCATTGGAAAGGATGTCCCCATGCAACGCTTCCTGATTGTGCTGATCCTGGTCCTGTCCACCGTCCCCGCCTACGCCGGCCGGTTGCGTGATCGCAACGCCTGCCGCGACGGCCAGTGCCCCGCGGCCGTCGCCTCCCCGGCCGCCGCGGCGGAATCGCCCGCGGCCGCGGCCGCCGATAAAGGCGACGCTGCAGGTGTACTGGGCAAGGCGTTCGCCAAGGCCCGGGCGATGAAATCGCAGGGCGTGCCCCAAGCAAAAATCCGCCAGCAGTTGTTCGCCGACATTCAAAAGGCACACGCCGCCAATCCCAAGCTGAACTGGCTGTCGGCGATTGAACAGATTATCGCGTTCCTGAAAACGCTGTTCGGCGACAAGCTGGCGTGAGCTGGGGTTGTCCGATTCCCCGCTGGAGTTCCGCCTTCAGGCGGTCTTCGGTGATCGTTGCAGACCGCCTGAGGGCGGGACTCCAGCCAGGAGAAGTCGGCTATGTGGTTCGCGCCGCACGCTTACGGGCTGGCACCGGATGGCCGCCCGTGGGCACAATTCGGCTGCGGTGACCCGTACCCGAGCGAGTGGGACTTGGTGTGGGCCTGGACGATCCGTCCGGCCCTGGTAGTCGGTGCCATCGTGTGGCTGTGCTGTCACGTGGGCTGGTTGTGATCCGTGGGCTAGGCTTCCAGCCTGTCAGAACCATCGACAGGCGGGAAGCCTATCCCACGCTTAACGGAGAGAGTTTGTTATGGACGCTACACCCCAATCCGTCGCGTCGTTAGCCCCCGTGCTGCAGTGGGGGTTCGCGGGCGTGTGTCTGGTGTTGATTGGAGTCATCGTGTGGATGATCTCCAAGTTCATGGAAGTGTTGCGCGATAACAACAAAGTGATTGCGAGCAACACGGCGGCAATCATTTCCCAGCAGACGACGGCCAACGAAACACACAAGACGGTGTGCCAACTCAAGGACTTGTGGCTGCAACGCACCTGCCCGCTGTCGTCCACCCATGAACGGCCGTGGTTGTCGCCGGCCGCGGCGCCAGTGGGCTAGGCTTCCAGCCTGTCCTTGCGTGGGCTAGGCTTCCAGCCTGTCCTTGCGTGGGATAGGCTTCCAGCCTGTCCTTGCGTGGGCTAGGCTTCCAGCCTGTCCTTGCGTGGGATAGGCTTCCAGCCTGTCATTGCGTGGGCTAGGCTTCTAGCCTGTCATTGCGTGGGCTAGGCT
>Ga0007792_10000374_pt1 | contig 16194 bp, 12 predicted proteins | sample CryBogmetaGMA6M_FD_60371 | JGI IMG/M metagenome (GOLD analysis project Ga0007792, IMG submission 60371) | Freshwater microbial communities from Crystal Bog, Wisconsin, USA - MA6M | ecosystem: Environmental > Aquatic > Freshwater > Lake | place: Crystal Bog, Wisconsin, USA | collected 2009-07-06
AGGTTTTGCGGCTACAACGAGTTCCGGAGCGCGCGTTAGTGCGACAGAAATTACAGCAGCAGCCAGCGCACTCAAAAATCTTACAGGTGGATCAGATATACGGCAGTTTCCAAATGCTCCGGGGCATGATCAGTGGCAACAGGAAGTCGATCATTGGACGAGCATTGCTCAACAAGGAGGCGGTGGTGCTAGTGCAGCACCTTCATCGCCGCAGTATCAAGAAGGGCAGACGGCTATGAATCCAAAAACCAATCAGACAATGGTTTTCCATAATGGTCAGTGGGTCGCGAAATAAGGAACCCTCATGGCTAATGAACTTCCTGAAGGGTTTGTTTTAGACGCACCCTCGCCTAAATCTAATGCGCTTCCAGAAGGGTTCCAATTGGACCCGCCCGCAAAACCCAAACCCGTCGCAGGGTTTTGGAGTTCGTTGGGGCATGAAATGGGAACGGGGCTTGATCTCCCCAAAGCACTCAATTACTCCGCGATTCAGAACAACCCCAGATATACGCAAGAAGAACAGGACAAAGCGCGCCGCGAGTTTCTCACTGCGCGTGAACCAAACGCCCGCCAGTTAGACTGGAAAGATGTACATAGCGCAGGAGACTTCTTAACGTACGGCTTAGAGGGCGCGGGTCATCTTGCTGGTTATGTTGCCGCACCAATGGCTATTGGTGCCGCATCTGGTCCTATGGCTGTCGGTACTGTCCCCACTGCCTTTATGGCGCAACACGAAGTCACCAACCTTGAATCTCAGGCTCGCGCACAAGAAGCGGATATCACTGCTGGTAAGAAGGCGCGTGATGTGTCGATTGGTAAATCGCTTGTCGCTTCTGGCGCAGAAACTGCGATGGATATATTTGGCGGCAAGTTGTTTACGTCGATTCCGGGCGTTAGCAAGATGATGGGTAAGATGCCTATCTTGCGGGATCTTGTTGGTGAAAGTGTTGAACCGCTTGAAGGTGAGACGGCAGAAGAAGCCGCAAAGCGCGCTTCTAAAGAAGCGCAAGATAAGATCATCAATGCGCGTAAGAATGGCGAACTCACATATAAGAAAGGCATAGCCTACGGCGTTGCTAAAGGTGTGGGGTTTGCCGTACCTCAGTCGCTTGCGAGTACGATCCTTGATCGTTGGCAGTCGGGTGAATCGAATGATGTCTTCAACGACAAAGAAGCCGCCAATGCATGGAAGGATGCCCTTCTGCAAGGTGCCGTACTGGGCGTAACGCTTGGCGTCGGCGAAGGCGCGTTCCATACTCACGCAGAGCGTAAACAGGCTGCGGACATTCTTGGACAGCGCAAGGTTGAAGAGAAAGCCGCTGCTGAAGCCGCTGCTGAAGCCGCTGCTGAAGCCGCAGAAGAAGAGAAGAAGGCTCCTAAAGGTGCAGACTCGCTGCTCGCCCAAGCACGGGATGTCCTCATGGCTCATCCTGACGCGACATGGGGCGAGTATTTGAATGCGCTTAAAACTCTCACTGATGAGAATGGCGAGCCAATTCCGCACTCGCGCGCTACATCATTGCTGACGTCGCTAATTAAAAAGGATGCTGGGGATCTGCGCGTTCAACTGGGTAAGGCAGATCCCAAGACCGGTATTCGGGTGATCAAGAATCGTAATGCCGAAGAAGGTACGACAGAAGCCGCCCCTGTCGAGCATACCACTGAAGACCTTGTTGCTGAACCTGCCACTGAAGCAGAGGCGGCTGAAACGAGACCAGCGGATCCAACAAGTCATGAAGGCACGGTTGATCCAAATAAATCATTAGCGGAAGATGACGCTGCGGGTAAAAACGCAGACGACGTTTCTGCTTTGGCTCCGGGCGATGCGACAACACCACCAAAAGAAGACGCGTTTAGGGATTTTGTTGATAAATTAGTTGTCGCCTCTTCCAAAGAAAAGGAGACAGGCGGTGGAAAAGACAATGCTGAAGTTTCAGATACCAGCGGCGGATCTGGAGAGTCAGATACTGGAGATAACGCAGGAGGGACTGGAGGAGGCGTTAAGTTGCCTACACTTCCAGATACCCCCGAAGAACCCAGAATTGGACGCACTGACGATACTGGAGTGGGGAGTACTGAACCAAGTACTGAAGCAACTGATGATGGAAAAGCAAATGAGCAACCTTCAGTAGCGGCTGAACCACCACCTATTATTCCTCCTGTTGAAGGGCCACCTAAAGCAGAACCGCCGAAACCTGCGGAAGTTGAACCGGTTCATGATAAAGCCAAAATTGAATCTGATCTGAAAGCGATGGCGGACGCCGATGGCGTCATTAAAGGATCTGCCGCTGCGGAATATGTCCGTATGCACTCCCCAAATGCGTTCCATCGTTACGTGGCAGGTCTTGTCAGCAAGATGCTTGGACACTTTGAACGCGCGGGGTTTGAAGTCCACGTTCGCTTTGAAGACCCAAATAAGCCAACTAAATATTCACCGTCTATCAAAAATGGATCAGGTGGAGTCGCGCATTTTCAAGCGCGCTCGACAGACAAGAATCCAAATCGAATCGATGTTCATCTTGCCGGTGACAGTATTCGTAGCGCTAAACGCACTGTCAAAGCGCAAAACGATATGCAAGTGGAGATTCCTGTATACCCGCATCACGCGAAAGATCCCACACGCACGGCAGGGCATGACACGATTCTGCACGAGTTGATTCATGCTGTGACGATGCATGCTATTCACTACGGTAAGTATTTCGCGGAGAATAACGAAGCGCTTCCTGCGTCACGTCAATCTAAGTCATATTTAGTAGGTGCCTATAAAGATCTCGACGCGCTTTATAAACATGTTATGGATCGAATCAATAAGATCCCAGATAACAAGTTGACCGCAGCCGAAAGGACCTTGCGCGAAGGCTCTAATATGTTTCAAAGCGCCGAAGAGTTTATGACATGGGCGCTATCTGATGAAACGGCTGCGAACTATTTGGCGACTATCCCCTACAAGTCTGGAGGCAAGTTAGTAAACGCATGGCGTACCGTTGTTGATACGGTTGCCAAAATTCTAGGTATTGATCCTGCTAAGAAGACCGCGCTCAATGAACTGTTGCGAGTCAGTGAAAAGTATATTGGCAAAGACACGACTCCGCAGGTACTTGCGCTGCGGAATAAGTACACCAAAGAACCGACGTACATGACTGACGCGGTTCGCGCACAGCGTAAAGCCGCTCCGGAGGCTCCTCGAACTCCCGAGGAATGGGAGCAGTCTCGTGCTGATGAACTGGAAGCCAAGTCCGTTAAAGGTAAGATCGTCAACGGTCTTAGAGATCTGTGGGAAAACAGGAGTAAGTTCTCGTTCGACAAAGTTGTCACTTTGCTTCAGAACGAATGGCGTCCACTCAAGACGGTTGAGCATAAGCGCGAACTTGCAAACTCTAACATCATCGGTGGCGATAAGGCGACTAACATCTACACCAACTTAATTGGTGCGATGGATCGCGGCGCAAGTCTGATTTCGATGCACTTGAATCCATTGTTCCAGCAAGCGCGTAAAGAGATTCGTGCATTTGCAAAAAATAATGATTTGTCATGGAATGAAGCATTGGCTCGCTTAGATGGTATGCGTATTTCATTACACGAACCAGAGCGCCGTCGTACGGTTTATGTTCGTGACGTGCCGATGAAGACCACGCCCCGTGCGTATAAAGACGGCAACGGCAATACCGTGATGATGTCTCCAGCGGATCGTCGTCAGCGCATTCTCGACAAGATCGCGGATGCCAAAGTCTCCGCTGCGGACAAAGAGAAACTTGAGCAAGCCCTGCATAAGATGGTCTTTGAAAAAGACGCGCAAGGTAACTACGTAAATCTGGACGAGAACGGTCATAGCCCAAGCAAGGGTAAAGGAGCGATGTCCATCAAAGAGGACTCGCCAGAATACAACGTCGTGGGCGGTTATGATTCTGCATTCATTAAAGAACTTTCTGATCGATACAAAGACTCTACGGCTAACGGGGCGAATCCTGAAATCGACCGTATCTTCGCACTTCTAAAAGAAATGGAGAATAAGGGGCGCGAGTTTGATCGCTCGGCTAACTACTGGACGGACTATACGGACGGTATCGTTGCGGCATACGGATGGAAAAACTACGTGCCGCTCAAAGGCTTAGGCGAACAGGAAGCGCGATTTGAATTGAGCGGTAAGCGCAATGGCGTCAGCGGTGAACATGCTGAAGCACCAAACGCTTTTGAATCCCGCGAGTCTGAAGCCGACAATACAATTCTCCAGACAATGGTGGATGCGTCGCGTTCGGCGGCGCGCGCAGGGCGCAAAGACGTTACCAAAATCTTGAAGAACCTAATCAAAACCGAAGATGGTATGGGGATCAAGGGCAAGTTAGTAAAGACGTTGACCGCACAAGATCGATACGAAAACAAAATCGATATGAGTGAGTATAAGAAGAAGGGTAACTTTTTCCACTACATGCCGAATGGCGACATTGAAGTGTACTCGCTGACCCAAGATCCTGAGATCCTTGAAAGCATCCGTCGTCCGTTTGAAGAACTGAGTCCTGTCAATAAGTTCCTGAATGGGATGACAGGGTTTATGGGCAAGCAACACACCCGATACAATCTGGCGTTTGCTCCTATGAACTATATTAAACATACGCTATCCAACGCATACAACATGGCGAGCCATGCTGGATTGGGTACCGCTATAGATTATCTAGGGCATACAATTGGCAACACCGGCAACATGTATAACGCGGTCCGGTTTGCCAAGGCGTTATCCTCCGGTGATACAGTCTCACTCGACAAGATGCGGAACAGCAGTAACCCGTTTTTCCGCAACATGATTGAGTACATGGAGGAAGGTGGGCGCACAACCTACGGTCAAACCTATTCCATTACTTCTAAGATGGATGACATCAAGAAGAGTGTTGGACAAGGCAAGATCATGCACACGGCACAAGAAGTCACGCATTACTTCGATGCCTATCAGGATATGTTTGACCTCACGAGTCGTACCTCCGCCTACGGTGTTTTGAAACAGAAGTTAATGCAAGATGGTCTAAGTGAACCACAGGCGAAAGAACTTGCCGCTGCACAAGCCAAGGAAGTCACCAACTACCGATTGATCGGTAAGTACGGACGCTCGGCAGGTGGACTATTCATGTTCTTCCGCCCTGCGGCGTCTTCGTCTGTTGCTGCTATCGATGCATTGCGCCCTGCATTCCAAAACGTAAAGTCTGTTCTTGCTAAGTATCCTGAGAGCGTTCTTAAGGATCCTGTCAAGAAAAAGGCGATTATCGATAACCATATGCAATTGCAACAGAACTCCAGACGACTCGGCGTTGCTCTTATCGGTGCCGGTGCTGCGTTGTATTCAATGGCGTACTTCGCTTCGGATAAAGATGAGCAGGGACGCAACCGTGTTGCTTCCGATGACAAGGCGCGCTGGACCCGTTACATGCGTTTGCCGATTCTTGGGGATAAGGCAAACGGATTCTTCCAGTTGCCGTGGGGCTTCGGTCTCGGTGGTTTGGGCGCGCTCGGCGCACAACTTGCGGCTCTGTCGTATGGACATCAATCGATGTCGAAGGCTGCGGGCAACATCGTCAACATTGCCGCAGAATCTTTCTTGCCATTGCAACCTTCACACATCAGTCCGACTGATAACTTATTTGCATTTGCTCTCGACACAGTCATGCCTTCAGGTCTGCGTCCGTGGGTCGAGTACGCAATGAACCGTGATGATATGGGCAATGAGATTTATAACGGACGGCAGGGCAAATACAGCGACGTGTATACGGGCGGTGATCACATTCCGCAGGGATACAAAGACCTTGCTCGGATGGTATATCGTCTGACCGACTACAAATTGGAAATCAGTCCGAACACGTTGTACTTCTTCGCCACTCACTACTTCGATGCCATCGGGCGCATTACTAATATGGGATATGACTTGAAGTTGATGGCTGACGGCAATAAGCACTTTGACTACAAGCGCGACATTCCGTTTACCGATAGTTTCGTGGGTACGTACTCCAACGTGGACGCTCGGCAATGGCAAGAGATTCAGAAGGAACTAGATTCAAAGTCTCGTACATTGAATACGCTAAAGAAAACGGACTCAAATGCTTACGTGAAATACATGACTGAACATCCTAATGAGCAATTTATCGTCAATAATTATCATCATATGGTAAACGCCCAACTCAAAAAGTTAGCCGCGCAGCGTTTGAATATTCAGTTGCAACCTGACGAAAACATCCCACCACTACAACGTGAGGAGATGGTCAAACAGATTCGACTGCATGAGAACACGGTCAAGGCAAACCTTGTCGCTCGGTATCATGAAATGGGTGTTGACCCTTAGCGAACACGCCACACCCGCACTCCAAGGTAGCCGTCTTTTGTTGTGGTGAAAGATTTTATCTTCACCCCGGCTACCTTGGAGCGAGTCTCAATGACATAGATCATGTTGGCGGGTTGAAGCGTTGGTATAAAAAAACTCTCACCGATGTCTAACGCCTCAAACGGCAGAAGCCAATTCGGTTCTTGAAACTCACTTAGTTCCATCAGCGTTCTTCAATTCGGTCAAAAGCGCGGGGGCAAACTCTATGCAGTTCACCGTCGGTGTCGCTCCGGTTCCTGACTTCCATCCTGATCCTAAGCGCATCTTCTTCGTGCCCCGACACATCCCAGTCTTCTCCATTGCCGTAAAGAACTCGTCTTCGCTGACTTGCTTGCTCGACAAGAACTTCTTGAACGCAGACGACAACAGGAAGATACCCTTATCGGTTTCAATGCGTCCGAGCAACTCGTTCCTTGGTTCCTGCACAACCCGCTGCTCCTCTGAATTGATGATGAGGAACTTGTCGATGTTGCGTAGATAGTATTCGCTAATCAACGGCGGGTAGTCAAAGGTCTCTAACTTCACAACCTTATCCTTGATACGGATCATCTCAAGAATTGCGGCGTCGAAGATCCGGTCTAGGTCAAAGTCGGTGATGTTGCCATCGTTCGCTATGTGCCCCCCTGTCATATTGGCAACAAGGACGTCGTTATAAAACCGGTAAGCAACGCTTTTAGAAAACGCCTTGGTAAACTTATCCGTGTAGTAATCTATTAACTGATGTACCTTCTTGTCCCCTATTTTGAAGACTTGCTTGATAAACTCAGGCCCTGCCCATCCATAGTTCGCCATCAGGACGCCCATATCTTTGCGCCCGACGTCGGCATCCTCCCATTGAGGAGGGCGTGGCAAATTGAGTTGAATTATGCGCGCCATCTCTCCGGTTGGCTTGTCCTTAAGTTCAGTCAGGATCTCGTTATAATCCCGGTTACCCGTCAGGATGCTAAGTGTGGAAGCGGGTAATTGTAATTCTCGTTCAGCGTCTACAGAGTGCTGCAAACGAATCTTGCCGCTGCCTTGAGAGACCTGATGGATCATATACGACAGCGCTTTAGGGTCGATATTGCCCGTCTCATCAAGTCCAAGCGGCATGTTTTTCAATGACAGATAGCGCTGCATCAGGCCCATCTGCGTCGATCCTGTACCTTCTACGATGCTCTGCCGCTTAGGATGGCCCCACAGTCCTAGCGCTGCATAGAGCGTTGCGGACTTGCCGTGACCCGTCCCGGCGCTGACCAGACCGATAGTGCCGCCGGGGCTAGAGGTATAGCGCATCAGAGGCGACCCGAACCCCGCCAAGGGTCCCGCAAAGGCGTGGATTTCAAATCCCGGCTTGTTAAATACCGCAATACCTGCCTTCCACGCCTCGTAACTGCCCTCACGCCGAAACAGTTTTGAGATGCCGTGAATGGCAGCGGAGGTCGCCGCAGCGCGCTCTGTACCGTCCTGACGAATCTCAATGTTGCCTACGATGAATGCGTCGCACTTCTCAGACCAACCCATTTGCATACGCATGATTTCTGCCGCCTCTTTCTCTTGCAGGTAGATCGTCCACTTTTTGAGGTACGACAGTACCGACTTAGCGTGACCGGGATTCTCAATGATTTCCCCGACCACACCCATCACTCGGGTCAGTTCCGCCAGCGACGCAATGTGTTTCATCGGCAATGGGAATTCTAGCGGTTCGTCTTTCGGCTTTAATTGCCGCATGACGAGCATTTCACCATCCGGACCGCCGACCACGCGCTTGATCGGGAACATGTCATGGCGCAGGACGCACTCTGTAGATTCTACGGAATTGCCATCGTCATCTTCTTCGGACGTGGTGACATAGACTCCTCCGTTCTTGCCTCGGCTGAACGGGAAGAGTGATTTCGGAAAGAGAGGAATCGCTTTGGGATCCTCTTCGATCCGAATTGCGTCCGCTTCAACGGCTTCTTCTTCTGCATAGGGTAACACCTGCACAATACGCCCGATCTCAATCGGTGATGATATTTTTAAAGGACAGTCTTTGCAGTGCTGTGGATAATTGGAACGGAACCAATTGCAGGTCCGTGGACCTTTCCATTCAGCCGATGCCTTGGCTTCGGTCGCCTCCCAATCGTAATTAGGATGCTCTTCAGAGAGTTTGTGGATGGCGGTATCGCGGTCTTCGCACTTGTTGGCGATAGCCAAACCGGCAGTCCACAGGTCGTATCCTAGCGTTGCTGCATTCGTGACCATGTTCAGAATCTGTTTACAGCCCTGACCCTCCAACGATTTCTGAACGATCAGTTCAAAGTTGGACGCCTGATTCTTGAACGCTGCCGTGTCATCGTCTAAGCCTTTTTCTATAGACGCTAAGATTCCCAGAGTTCCTGTTTCGGGAACTCCGGGAAGCGGGATTTCTACTTCGCCTAAGAATTCCTTAAATGACTCAAAACTAAACTGATGCCCGTGGAACATCTCTATGGATGTTTCGATGGGTGGCTGATGTTTATAATTAAAGGTGTTAGGGCAGCGCATGATACGCGCTGCGTCTGCTGTCACCGTTTTATCGATCTTCAGCCCATTGGTGAGGCAGTAGTCTTTGAACTTTTGAGCATACGCCGCCCACTCGTTTGCCGGGATGTCTTTGTCAAACGCCCACCATGCCTGAATACCAGTGCCTGAATTTATGACGTACGGCGGAGGTAGGTCAGTAGTGGTAATGAATTCGCGCAAGCCGGCTCGCGCGAATTCTTGCGTGGCGTATTTGTATTCTTCAGGACCTACGTCTATATCGACAAAAAATGATCTCGACCATTTCGCATTAGCCGCCTTGCGACTGTAGTTAGCGAACGTGTTGGCGGCTACATAGACGTTATAGAAATCAAGTTTGAGGGTATGAATTTCATGGAGGACGCCGTCGAGTGTCTCGGTGAACCGATTGATTGCTCTAGTGTTTGCGATACCGGTTACACAGTAGACACCCTGCGACGGTAGGATTTTCTCGTAGAATTGTTTTTCCATAATACCGTGTCGCAGAGAAAAAAAGGGCGGGGTATCGCGCATCCGATACCCCGCCAACGTATAAGCAATTAAATTTTTATGCCGACCATCTCTTCGATATAAGCCTTTGAGTCTGGCATGTTGCGCGCCGGTAAGCGACCGACCTTAAGATCAGCCTCTACAAGTTCAATGAAGACCTCAACAGTCTTACGCTTCTTCTCGCGTATACCCTGCCCCCGAAACCAACTGTAGACGGTGGTCGCGGATGTCTCCAACGCCACCGCCGCATAAGTCGCCGGGAGATTCGCCTTGACGCACACTCGTGCGAGTGCGACGCCAAGGCTATCAGTCTCCTGCTTGTCGAGTTCCCGTAAGAACTTATCGCTGTAAGAGCGCGGCATGAATTACTTCTTCTTACCCCACTTCTTCAAGACGTCAGACATATCGGACTCAGTAGGAAGTGCGGACTTAGTTGCCTCACGCACAACCGGTTCCTCCGTTGAAGCGATAACTGAAGCAACCGCCTCGACGTACGGCGCAGGTGCAGCGCCATCCACCTTGCCCTCGTCCTGTTGAAACACGGTCATCTTGACTGCGTTGATGGCAGCAGCACTGAGACCCTGATCACGGACCGTCTCCAGATCTTCTGTCGGCACTGCTGCCGCAGCAGAGAAGAGCAACTTCGGAACCGGCGAGTTCGTATCGAACTGCATACGAGTCGAAACGCGCCCTGCGCTAACATTATTATTAGCGAGCATCTGAATGTATGCCTTGAACGGATACTTGCCGTTGTCTTCCTTACCGAACACAGACGTCGCAGGAAGAACCAATTGCATGACATCGCCGCTCACGTCATTCGGTAACACAACTGCCGTGCGCCACGACAAGCGACACGCTGCGCCCTGACCGGTGAAACCGCTGCCCTTCACACTGAACTGGCACTGATCACAAGCGGGTGCTTGCGGATTCTGCACTTCCACGTCAGGCACTTTGCTATCGCTCGACCAACAAGTCGGCGATACCTTAGTACCTTCCTGATAGCCCTGCGTGTACAACGTGCGCGACGGCGTGTGAGCCATCTTCACAAAGATTACGTTCATGTAGCGATCTTCGATAGCAGCGACCTGCTTACCGCCCGACATCTTGCGGAACACGCCGCCCTTGATGCTGATGCGCTTACTGAAGTTGCTGTTACCGGCAACTGCGCGGGTATCGTCATCAAGACCTTTGACAACGACATTTTGATTCTGAATCGACTTGATTACATCGTAACTCATGATTACTCCTGCTGAAATTCTGATGAAGACTTGCGAACGCTAATAGCAAACTCGCGCATCACGTTAACACCGGGAGGAAGCCCATCCCCATTATGCTCCAAGAGAAACTGTTTAAAGTTACCCTGATGGATGCGCTTCTCAAACAAGTCAACAGCCTGTTGCTCAAGCACAAACTGTTTGAAGCCGTCCCAGTCATTGCAGACGTAACGCTCATTCAGTTTGCGGATCACCGTGCCGAACTTGGTGTTAAGGCTGTTGACCTTAACCTTGTTGCACACATCGAGCAATGCGGCTTCGATCTGTACCATATCTGCTTTGAGTACAGCCATCACTGCCTCATGCTCTTTCTCTGCACGATCACGCTCTCGGCGAATCGTGAGATAAACTTCTACTAACTCTTCTACGTTTACTTCGTTCATGACTCCACCACTTGTTTATATAACTCAACCAAACCTAGATGTGAATCAACTTTACCTTGCAGCATCGCATACACGCGCCGCTCAACTTCTGTACTCTGAAGATGCACTACAGTCATCTTGTTCTTCTGTCCTACTCGGTCAATACGTGCGACACACTGTATGTACGTTTCAACTGACATAACTGGCGACCAGAATATAACTGTATCTGCTGCCGTCAACGTAATGCCGTGCGACGCTGCTTGCGGCTGAATAACAAGCACTCTCGGATCATTGTGCATCTGAAAGTTCCTGATGATATCCGCCCGCTGCTTCGCAGTGACATCACCCTTAATCACATCATTCGTAATGCCTTCAGCGCCTAAGAACTTTGTGATGGGGTCGATAGTATGCAGATACGGAACGAATACTACAACCTTATTTATAGTCTCATCAAGTACTTCTTTCAATGCATTTAAGCGAGGACCAATATCAAAGTCGATCACGTTTGACTTGTCTGTGTAGACTGCGCCACCGCTGATCTGCAATAGTTTACTCATACCTGCTGCGGCATTGACCGCACTGATCTGTTCTCCTGCGGCTTCAATCAAGAACTGCTTCTTCAACAGTCGGTAGTAGTGCGAGACCTGCGCCGTCATTGGAACTTCTCTTGTCTGATAGGTAACGTCTGGCAGATCAAGGCACTCTTTCTTTGTATATCGGATCGCAGGTTGCAGTGCAGCAAATACCATCTTCTGCGCTCCGGGCTTTGGCATCCACTTGAACTTTGTCGCGGGATACATTACACGGTCGCGCCACGCGGTCACGTACTTCGGTACACGCCACGGTGCAATCAAACGCGCCAAGCCAAACGCATCGACAGGCGACTGTGACGCAGGAGTGCCGGTCATCATCCACAAGCGTGTAGATGGAAGGACCAACTTCGCTAACGTCTTCCATCTCTTTGTCGTAGAAGTCTTATAGGCATTGGCCTCATCAATAATGATCAGATCAAACTGCGCGTTGTACACATCTTGCGATACGATATTCAGACCATCGTAGTTGATGATCACGAAATCATAATTGCCCTGAATAATTTTACGTCGTTTATCTTTCTCGCCGTAGGCGACAGCGCATGAACGATGCATCGCTGTCTTAAACACATCATCGCGCCACGCGCTGTACATGATAGACAGCGGACAGACCACCAGAACGCGCTTCACAGCACCGATCCGCATCAGGTAGTCCGCTGCCCAGATCGCCGCTGACGTCTTGCCTGTACCCGCTTCATTGAATACGAACGCGCGCCCACGCAGACTCAAGAACGATGCAGTAGTCTTCTGATGTTCAAACGGCGCATAGATTCCGGGCCAACCATAATCGCGAATCATGGGCGACGGGATCTGAGGCAGAGCCGCATTGGGCTGCTCCGCATCAATCATCGCTGCAAGTTTCTCGGCTTCTTTGTAGTCCCAGTTCACCAGAACAGACGACTGATGTTTGTGACTCTTTTCGATGTTCTTAAGTACTGACTCGGCAAGACTGTATGGCAACTCTAGTTGAAGAATTTCTTCAGATATAACTCGCATAAACTCTCACTTCATTGAACTGTCACTGTTACGTTTGAACGAACGATTCTTGTGCGGCGACTCTAAACGAACGCCGTCCTTATTGGAACCGCCTTTGCTCAACGCTTTGACGTGAGCAACGTCTTTACCCTTTCGACTAATACCTTTCTTATCTATTGCCTTGCGCGCGCGTTGCCGCTCCATGCGGTCTTCGTGTTCGCCACGTTCAAGTTGTTTCTGGTACTCCTGCTTGTATGGGCGCTTCTTATTAACATAGGTCCCCATCATCGCTCCTTATAGAATTCACATGCGGTGACCGGACACCATCCGCACAACGGCGTAGGGTTCATGGGCCACCAATTGTTTTCGATGCTGTGTGCCATACGTTTGAGGTCTGATTCAAACGCGCCCCACAGCGGCTGATCGCGGATGTAATCTTCTTTTATGAAACTATTATATGCTACAAAAAGAAGACCCGCGTGTACTCGCTGGACGGTTTCAAAATGTGCAAACGTCATCAGCGCCATCAACTTCAACTGCTTCGTGTCCGGATATTTGTTGGAACCGGTTTTGTAGTCAACGATGAAAGCCTCGGTATCGTTGACGACCATGAAGTCAACGATGCCCCGTACCCAATAGTTGGGCGCGTTAAACTCACAAGGTGACTTGTCTGCACGGAGCGCCATCTTGTATTCCAAAAATCTTTCACCGGGGATCTCCAATAAGGCGTCGATCAGCGGCTTGAATTTCAGATAGAACTTTGGCAACTCTGTGCCATCGCGCGCGTAGTCTTCCAACGCCTTGTGAACGTCGGTCCCATACTGCATCTGTTTTGAGACCTTGACTTCGTAGTTCTTGAGGTTCTTCACCTCGTTGAACTGACGGGGACAATTCCCAAACTGCTTCAAGCCGCTGAACGACCATTTCATTTTTTGACCCTGACAAACACCGGAGTGTTATTGCCTACCCACGCCCCTGTCACGTTGAAGTCCATGAACTCAACGGCTTCATCGTAAGTCATCCCATCGCGCTGCGTTAGGATGCTAACGCACTCGTCCCAATCATAGACGGCTAGTTGCGTATTAAACTGATATCCGAGGCCAATCAGCGCATCTTCAAACCCATACGCATATAGCGCGGTCATATCTTCATATACTCTTTGTACTGATGAGAACAATTGGCGACTGACTTTGAGGCGCGAAAGCCTGAGATAGTCAGTTTCCCTTCTCCCATCCACTGCTTAGTCATGGCGCGCGCCATACCGCTCCAACAATTCGGATGATGCGGATCGTGCAAGCCACACTTCTTGGCGTGCGCGCGCATCTCCTCGCCTAAGAACTTAGTACCGACAGGCAACATGAGAAACCATGTGATTAGGTAATATTCATATAAGCCACGCCATGTACCGTGTTCGTTGCTGAGAACACGTTCAATGCCTTCTTCTTTCGCAGCAATACCTTTACTGAGATCAAACATTAGCACTCTCCATAGGACTTACCGTACTTAGTTTCGCAAGCCACGGGCAGACCCTCTGCCCACTTTGGCGGCGTTGACATACATACAGTAACGTATTTCAACGCCTCCTCCAACTCCTCGTCAGGCACGACAACGACAGCGGCGTCATGCACAGTTAGGGCAACTCTGTAGCGCTCCGATATCCTCGACATCTGTTCGCCTACGATAATTCTAGCCAATCCCTGAACTACGTTCTCGACGACTCCACCGCCCCAGATATTGATGGGGCCTCTACGAGAGTCATAGATCATCCGCTCCTCAAGCAGTCGCAGTTTGGGATAGCGGATGTATAGACCATTTGGTAATTGGATCCCCACGGCGGCGTCCACCCAGACCGGCGAGACACCGTCGGACGTCTTAATACCCAGACGCATCATTCCCATCTTGTGCATGAGAATACGCAGCGCCTCGTCTGCCGACCGCCAAAGATCTGTGATGTATGAGTTCTCTTCACGATACAAATCCACAATCGACTTACACTTGTCGAGCGTTAACTCTGCACCGCCCAGTTTCAGCGTGTGCTGTAACTTGGTGGCTCCTGTGCCATAGCCCAGACCTAGGATGCAGGTCTTGCCAACGAACCGCTCCATCTCGTTGGCTCTCGTGATCGGTCGTCTAAAAATCTTTGTAGCGAACTCGGAATAGACATCGCGCTTGTCCGCAAACTGCTTTACCAAATCCTTCTGTCCCGCAAGCCACGCAAGCACACGCGCTTCAATCTGCGAGGAGTCGCAGTTGATGATCGTATGTCCCGGCGGTGGAAGGATCGCGTTCTTCAGCGCCTTCTTGGCTTTGTTACGGGAAGGAAGATTCTGAAAATTGACACTATCAAGACCACTCCAACGCCCAGTATGAGCGCCGTAGTAACGCAAAGGCACAGGAAGATATCCACGATTGCGAGAACCGATGTCAATAAAACGCTCCACACGAGATTCTTCCAACGTAGACTTAGTGCCCAGACGGACGGCGCAAAGTTGCTGTACCACAGGGCTTTCATGTTCTTGAAGCGCAAGAAACCCCTCATCCGTTTTTGCGAATGCATACGTTTCTTTACCTGTAGTAGGACTGATCTTCACGGGCGGTTCGACGTTAAACGAACGCAACACTTCCGCGAACTGCGGGTTACTCGCCAATCGCAACCGAACAATCTCTGTAGAGTCAGTGTCTAGAATTGTCTTCAATGTACTGAGCAATTCTTCTTTTTGCTCACGGAGGTACTCAAGCCTTTCGACGAGGAGCGCGTCGTTAACTTGGAGTGACGGCTCGGTGTACATACGGAGGGTGAGATCGATGAGTTTAAATTCATCGTCCGGGAACCCTTCTGTAAGACGGTGGAACAATCCGTAAGTGAGATCAACGTCGTTACGACAATAATCACCATACCGCTTAAGAGAAACTTGATCGAAATCAGCAAGCCTTTTGCCAAGAGCATTAATAACTTCATCACCTTTCTCCCCTAATCCATAACGCAATGCCAGTGCTTTGAGACTTCCACCTGCGCTAACACCGTGCATCGCCCGTGCCATCGATAACGTGTCGAACCACATTCCCGGCTTGATGCTGAACTTCCACGCAAGGATCGCGCCATCAAATAGAGTGTTATGGCATAGGATGGCGCAGTCAGAAGCAACCACTTGCAGTTCTTCCATCTCGTCGTTGAACTCTTCCGTCCCTGCTACAAGCCATTTCGTATGGTTGTCGTCCCACTTGATCCCCACGCCAATGACTTCAAAGCGCGGGTCGTTGACGTACTCCTCCGTAGTCATCTTCGACAGGGAATAGTCCTTGTCGTAGAAAGTTTCAAGGTCGATGGTGATGATGCTCACTTCACTTTCCCCTTCCCCTTCTTCCCCTTCTTCCCCTTCTTCCCCCAATGCAGAGGGTTGTCAGGGTCTTTCCACCCTTGTAGAACCAAATCTATAAGAGAAAAATAAAGCAGAGTGTCTGCTTCTATTTTAAGTCGTAACAATTGTTCATGTATACCTAACGCAACAGCAGTTAAATCGTGATCTATACCGAACCACCGATTTTTATCATGCCATTTATTGGCTAACTTAGACGTACTGATACTCATTCCATCCCTGCCTTCTTGATTAGATAGCGTATCG
>Ga0007792_10000376_pt1 | contig 16160 bp, 12 predicted proteins | sample CryBogmetaGMA6M_FD_60371 | JGI IMG/M metagenome (GOLD analysis project Ga0007792, IMG submission 60371) | Freshwater microbial communities from Crystal Bog, Wisconsin, USA - MA6M | ecosystem: Environmental > Aquatic > Freshwater > Lake | place: Crystal Bog, Wisconsin, USA | collected 2009-07-06
TCTCCAGCTCCTCCATTGTCCGGGCCAGCATTTCGGATGAAGTCTTTATTTCTTTTTGGATTTGCGCAAGCTTTTCCGCCGACTCCTTCTCCTTGCGGGAAGACTCCGACTGGAGAAATGCATGGCGGCCCCTGATGTTCTCAAGGTCGCGGCGCATGACTTCCTTCTCCTCGGCTGAGGTATGGAGTTCCTTCTGCAACACCACAAACTTTTCATTCAGGGTCAGCCGGGCAAACTGCGCCTCAACATCGTCCTTCCTCTGCGGAGCCGCCTGTACTCCCTTGCCCTCCCCGACCCAGTCGATGGCAGCCGGCTTCACCTTCTCCTCACCGACGACCTGTTTGACACAACGGCTGGCCATCATCAGGACGTTCAAATCACGCTGAACGGAGGCCATTTCATCCTTCAGCTTCTGCTCCGCCTGCCGCCCTGCCTTCTGCGCCTTGGCTAGCGCCTCTTTGGCCTGGCTCAACTGTTTTGCCAAGGCCTCTTCACGTTGCCGGGAGGTCAGGCTGTCCTTCTCAAGGACCGTGTTCTTCGTGCGCAACTGTGAGGCCAGTTTTTCACCTTCGGCTTTGAGGGCGGCGAGGGTTGACTCCTGCTTCCTGGCCAAATTATCCTTTTCCTGCCGCTCCCCCTCAACCTCCCGGAGCCGCAGTGTCAGCGTCTCCACCTCCGTTTTCAACTGTGCCGCGGTTTCGCCCTCCTGCCGTGAGCGTTCAACCTCGACGGCAAGCAACTGCTGGGATAACTCCCAGCGGGACAGCCACTGGGCAGCTTGGGCCTCCCCCTCGGACTTCAACTGCACGAGGGAGGCCTCCTGCTGCTGCATCCGGGCGTCCCGCTCCTGAAGTTCCACGCGCGCCTCCTGGAGGCTGCGAGAAAGGGTGTCGAGCTCGGACTTCATTTGAGCGAGAGCTTCGGCGTCCTTCAAGGCTTGTTCACGCCCTGACTCCAGCGTCTCGGCCATCCGCCGCTGGGTCTCGGAGACCAGTTTCAAATTTACAGCCAGATCGCCCTCAGTCGCCCCGAGCTTGAGGCTCATGGCAGTCAATTGGGCATCGCGTTCCGCCAGGGCCGTCCGTGCGGCCGCCAGATTGTCGCGCAGCGTTGCAGTATCGCGCTCAAGGGTTGCCGCCAACGAGGCGGAATCATTGACAGCCCCCAGTCGGCGCTGCGTCTCTGACAGGACTTTTGCATGACTGGCCAGATCCAGTTCGGCCTGTTCCAGTTTTGCATGAAGTACTTCCAGGCTTGCATCCCGGTCGGCAAGCTGCGCCATGACGGCCTTGTGAGCCGCAGCCAGTCGCCCGATCGCATCGGTCAAAGTATTCCCGCAACCGGCCAGTACCTTGCGGCATTCATCCACCAGCAACGGGAGCAGGGAATCATCGAGAACCGCCGTACGCGGGGATCCGGTCTCCACCAACTTTACACCGCGGGGAATGGATTTCTCTGCCGCAAGCGTCCAGATGGCCAGAAGATTCAGCGGGCCGTAGGTCGTGTGATCGTCGAAATGGACCGACCAGTTGAGCCGGAGCTCCGGGAGGGATTCCACGGGGAACCAATTACTCCTGTCCGCAGACAACTCACAACCGGGAATCACCCTCGCATCGGCGGCCCATAAACACAACGTCGCCATGTCGACCGGACCATAAATCGTCGCGTCCGGCGTCCGGAAATAGTGCTGACAGGCATCTGACGGTCTGGTTTCCATACCCCGTTATCCCCCGTTACCCGCATCATTGCGCCGGTATTGGGGGGCGCGGCGGGGTTTCCTGCAGGCAACCTGATTTACGGCAACATGTACCGAGTCTTCCCCGAGAATATGCTCCAATTCCGTAATCAGGGCCTCCTCACATGTGACCTTGTACTGGTTATCGGTGTCGAGGAACACCTTTTCCCCGGAGGCGAATTCCAGACAGATATGAACATCCGTCCGACCGGGATGGATGTTCAAAGCATCGCGAACCCGCTGCAACATGACCTGTCCGTTCTCCACCCGTTCCGCCGGGAGCTTGATGTTGACCCTCTCGACAAAGAGGTTGGGACAGTCCCGCAGCGGGTAAACCTCACTGGCAATGATCCTGGGCTCGCCTTCTTCAAAACGCACTTCCCCGCAAAGCATAATCGCCTGATCCTGGGCAAGAACATGCTTGTACTCGCGATACGCATCCGGATAGACGACCACCTCGACGCTGCCGTCAAGGTCTTCCAGCTTGATAATCGCCATGGGTTCCTTTTTCTTGGTCATCCGGGGCGTCAGGGTGGAGATCAATCCCCCCAGCCGGGTCATCCCGCCGCCCTCGACATTCTTCAGCCCCTGGACGTTGGTCAACTGGTAGCGTTGCAGGAGTCCTGCATATTGGCTGAGGGGATGCCCTGTCATGTAGATTCCGAGGAGTTCGCGCTCACCGGCCAGCAATTCACTTTCAGACCATTTGTCGGCGGCGGGCAGGGCCTTGTCGTCGGCCGTCACCTGGGGTTCCGCGGCCATCAGGTCAAACAGGCTTGCCTGCCCGGAAGCCTTGTCGCGGGCGGCGGCATTGGCCCGGTTCAAGGCGAAGTCGATCCCGGCGAACATACGGGCACGGTCGGCGTCGGGACTGTCAAAGGCGCCGCACCGGATCAGGCTTTCCGTGGTCTTCTTGTTGATCACCTGTCCCTGGAGGCGCTGGCAGAAATCCATGAGTCCCTTGAAGGGACCATTCCGTTTCCGCTCCGCGACGATCTCCCGTGAAGCCCCCTCGCCCACGTTCTTGATCCCGGCAAGGCCGTAGCGAACCGCCCCCTTGACGGGGCTGAAACGGACTTCACTGAAGTTGATGTTGGGGGGCAGCACCTCAAGCCCCATCGCCCGGCTTTCGGTGATGAAAACCGGGATCTTGTCGAGATTCCCCATTTCGCTCGACAGCAGGGCGGACATGAACTCCTCGGGGTAATGGGTCTTCAGGAAGGCGGTCTGGAACGCCACGACACTGTAGGCGGCGCTATGGGATTTATTGAAGCCATAGCCGGCAAACTTCTCAATCAGATCGAAGACCTCCCCGGCTTTCCGGGCAGGGATATTATTCGTTGCGGCACAGCCCTCTACAAACTTTGCCCTCATCTTCGCCATTTCATCGGCCTTTTTCTTGCCAATGGCCCGACGCAGGTTGTCACCCATCGCCAGCGAAAATCCAGCAAGGACATTGGCAACGCGCTGCACCTGTTCCTGATAGATCATGTACCCGTAGGTGCCCTTCAGGATGCCTTCCATCAGGGGGTGCGCGTACTCGATCTTTTCCGTGCCGTGTTTGCGCTTGATGAAGCTGTCGATAAACTCCATCGGGCCGGGCCGGTAGAGGGCGTTCATGGCGATCAGTTCTTCAATCACCGTGGGCCCAAGTTTCTTAAGGCTGTCCCGCATGCCGCCGCTTTCAAACTGGAATACCCCGACCGTGTCGCCACGCTGGAAAAGCTCGAAAGTAGCCTTATCGTCCACCGGGATGTTATCAATATCCACCGTCTCGCTGCGGGTCTGCCGGATCAGGTCCACCGCCTCCTGGATCACAGTGAGGGTCTTCAGGCCGAGGAAATCCATTTTCAGCAACCCGATCTTGCCGATGGGATCCATGGCGTACTGGGTGATGATCTGCTCGTCTTTATCACGGGAGAGCGGAACGATCTCGATGAGCGGTTTCTCGCCGATCACCACTCCGGCGGCATGCGTGCCGGCATTGCGGAAAAGGCCTTCGAGGATGAAGCCATAATCCAGGATCCGCTTGCAGTTCGCCTCGGTCTCGTAGGCCTTCTTGAAGTCAGGATTCTGTTCCAGAGCCTTGACCAGGGTGATCTTGGGATCATCCGGAATCATCTTGGCCAGCCGGTCGCATTCCGAGAACGGCAGTTCCATGACGCGGCCAAGGTCACGAATGACGGTCTTGGCCCCCAGTGATCCGAACGTGATGATCTGGGCGCAATTCTCCCTGCCGTACTTGTCCTTGACGTATTCAATCACCTCGCCGCGGCGGGTCTGGCAGAAATCAATATCGAAGTCCGGTGGCGAAACGCGTTCCGGGTTGAGAAAGCGTTCAAAGATGAGGTCGTACCGGATCGGATCGATACCGGTTATCTCAAGCAGGTAAGCCACGAGACTTCCGGCGCCCGATCCGCGACCGGGGCCCACCGGGATTTCCTTGGTCTTCGCATAATGGATGAAGTCCCACACCACGAGAAAGTAATTGATGAAGCCGGTCCGTTCGATAATGGAAATCTCGTAATCACAGCGCTTCACGAGTTCGACTTCACGATCATCGCACGGATGAGCAGGATCCTTCAGCCCATAGCGTTTGAGCAGCCCCTTGTGGCAGAGCTCGATCAGGTAGTCCTTCTGGGACAACCCGGAGGACACCGTGAACTGCGGGAAATGCGGCTGGTTGAATTCGAACTCCAGGTTGCATCGTTCCGCAATCCGGAGGGTATTGGTGATGGACTCGGGAACCTCGCGGAAGATCTGGGCCATTTCATCGCCGCTCTTGAAATAGAATTCCGACGAGGGGTACTTCATCCGCTTGGGATCGCTCAGCACGGTCTGGGTCTGGAGGCACAGCATCATCTCATGGGCCTCGGCATGTTCCCGCTTCAGGTAATGGGCGTCATTGGTCGCCACCAGGCCCAACCCCGTTTTCCTCGCCAGCTCCACCAGCCCCTTGTTCGCCTTGCGTTGTTCCGGCATCAGGTGATCCTGGATTTCCAGGAAGAAGTTACCCTTGCCGAAAATGTCCGAATACAGGCCGGCCAGGCGGAGCGCACCCGCCTCGTCATCCTCCAGCAGCCGGCTGGGGATCTCGCCCTTGAGGCAGGCGGAGAGGCCGATCAGGCCCGCGGAATACCGGGCGAGAATCTCATGGTCAATCCGGGGCTTGTAATAGACCCCCTCCAGATGCGCCGCGCTGATCAGGCGGACCAGATTGCGGTAACCCAGTTCATTGGTGGCCAGGAGCACAAGGTGATGGGCCTGTGTTTTGGAGGGGTTCTCGGCCTTCCGGTCGAACCGGCTCCCCCCCGTAATATACGCCTCGCACCCGATGATCGGCTTGACGCCCTTGGCGCGGGCCGCCTCATAAAAGGGAACCACCCCATACATCACACCGTGGTCCGTAATGGCCACCGAGGGCATCCCCATGGACTGCGCCGCGCCCATCATGTCCTTGATGCGGCAGGCTCCGTCCAGCATGCTGTACTCGGTGTGGACGTGGAGATGGACGAAGGGAGTCATGGGAGGGAAAATTATACGTCCATCGCCATTGCGACTTCAGGACAGGTGAAAGGAGAGTCGTACTTGGCGCAGTTGATGCACCCCATGTAGAGCTTGTGCATCAGGGACGCCTTGGGAACCTCATGGAAACCCATTTTCGCGAAGAACCCCGGGGTGAAGGTCAGGCAGATGATCTGGGACGGATTCAGGATACGGATCCGCTCAATCGCAGCCGAGACCAACAAGCGGCCCACACCATGCTTGCGTAACGATTTCTTGACCGACAGCGACTTCACCTCGACGGAGGGGTGCCGCACATGACCGATCTCCGGCAGAATGGACCACGATACCGTGCCCACGACCATCCCCCTCCACTCGCACACGATAAAGCGGTCGATATTCTCGGCAATATCGGAAATGGGACGGGGCAGGAGTTCCTTGGGATAGGCCTTGATCAGACTGTAAATCCCCTCCGCATCGGTAAATCCGGCGTTCCGGACAATAAATTTGGGTTTTGTTTTCACACCCACCAGAATACCCCACCCCGCTTCCCCACGCCAAGGAAAAGATACAGAAGAAACAGGGTAGCCCCCCTCAGGGCCATACGCGTCAACCTAAGGGTCTCGCCTTGACGGTCATCGTCTCTGGATCGGCTCAAACCGGGGCGATTCGCCACCCGCCTGGAGTACCAGGCACGGAGGCACCGAGAAGACCCTTCGACAAGCTCAGGGCAAGCAAGAAAAAACAATGTTGTTGAAGCCGGCCCGATCCACCACTCGCATCCGGAGTGTCTGGTTGCTGTTCGACCTGGCCCACACCCGAAATGAGTATTTTGTGCCTTTGCGGAACGCCAGCCAGTCGTGTTGCTGCCAGACGCCAGAGAATGGTTCACTGGTGCTTTCAAGCCGGACCGAGTGCTTGCCGACATACACAACCTTGTCGTCCACCAACACGCCGCCGCCGTTCAGTGTCCACCAATGCTTCGGTAATCCGTCGTCCACAGCGGCGAACTTCCGGTTGGCGACCGCTTCTGCGCTGATTCCGCGCCAGATCGCACGGCGGGTATGTTCCAGGTTGTGTCCGAACAACTGCGGCGAAATCACGGCAGCCTGGGCTTCAGCATTTCGAGATGCCGAAGTGTGCCTTTCGGCTCACTCCTGCCACCGGCATTGGACCGGAGTCAGGCCGAAGCGGCGGCGGAAGCGGGTGGCGAAGTGGCGCTGATCCTTGTAGCCGCTGGCGGCGGCCACGAGTTTGACGGGCAATCCGGTGGTGGCCAGCAGGTCCCGGGCATGATTCAGGCGCACCTGCTCCAGCCAGATTCGCGGCGATTGCCCGGTGGCGGTGCGAAACAGCCAGGCCAGGCGTGAGGGCGACAACCCGCAGGCCGCGGCGGCCTCCGGCATGGCCGGCGGCTCCGACAGCCGGCGGGTGAAGAGATCCATGGCGGCCCGCACCCGCGCGTCAAGATGCGTGTTGGTTTCCCCGAGCTCGATCTTCAGCCAGAGCAGGGCGCGCTCGATGGCGTTCATGGCCAGTGCCTGTCCGCCGCCCGCGGGAATGCCGGCGAAGCGGTGCGCCTGCAGCAGAGCGCGTCGGATCTTGCCGGCGTGCTTCCGGCCAGCCAGCGGCAAACGGCTGAAGTGCGGGAATTCCTCCGGCAGATCAAGCAGAGGCAGCCAATCCGGTGTGGGCTTGAACACAAACCAGATCACGCACCAGGGCTCCTTGTCATCGCGCGAGACTTCCCAGGAATGCACTCCGCCAGGTTTCATCAACATGAAATCGTGGGGATGCTCCCACGTCTCGCCCTGAGAAAGGACTTCCCTCACGGCACCGGAAAGAGTGTAGCCGATGTTCCACTCATTTTCCCCGGCGCGCCATGGCGCGGATCTCATCCCGGGCGGGTGGACCTCCCGGCCATAGGACAAAATAGGGCCCGGATTGGGGTCGATCTTGCGCAGGCTGGTTCTCAAGGTTCGCATTTATTGAACAAGAATGCTCCAATCAGAAACATCAATAATCTACCATACGGCATAAAGTTCGCATATTATCAGGAGAACAAAAAGCTAATATGCGCCGAAAACAAACAAGACAAGGGATGGCGAGAGGAATGAGCCGTTGACTTTGACCAGCCTCAATCACCGCCGATGCTTGCACAGGGCGGCTACATCCCCTTCCTGGACCACTCCATTCCGCCCGATATTTCGTATGCGGATTTCATGCACTACTTGGATCAAAAGTTGGAGTTGATGGGAAGGTAGGCGGCGAAGCGCTGCACATGCACAAGAAGGGGACAAATGAAATCGCTTCAGCAGAACAACATGGGCGAATGGACTTTTACATCCGGCAAGAAGCATGCGGACCCGTTCAATGAGGTCGAACTGACCGTTTGTTTCCAGCAGGACGGCAGCAGCGCGGTGCAGCGCGTCCCCGCGTTCTGGTCCGGGGGGCGTGAGTGGCGTGTGCGGTTCGCTTCGCCCCGGACCGGCACATTCCGGTTTCGGACGGAGTGTTCCAGCACGGCCGACGCCGGGCTGCACGCACAGGAAGGCGCGTTCAAGGTTGTTTCGTACAAGGGCAGGAATCCGCTCTACCGGCACGGCCCGGTGCAGGTGGCTGCGGAGCGCCGGCATTTCGCTCACGCGGATGGCACGCCGTTCTTCTGGCTGGGTGACACCTGGTGGATGGGGCTTTGCAAGCGGTTTTCGTGGCCGCAGGACTTCCGCGCCTTGACAGCGGATCGCGTAAAGAAGGGCTTCACGGTTGTCCAAATTGTGGCCGGCCTGTATCCGGATATGCCGGCGTTCGACGAGCGCGGCGCCAACGAGGCCGGTTTCCCCTGGACCAAGGAATTCGGCTGCATCAATCCAGCCTATTTCGATGCAGCGGACCGCCGCATTCAGCATCTGGTGAACGCCGGGCTGATGCCGTGCATCGTTGCCTGCTGGGGCTATTTCCTGCCGTGGCTGGGCGTGGAGAAGATGAAGAAGCACTGGCGCTACCTGATCGCCCGCTACGGCTCCTACCCGGTCACGTGGTGCCTGGCCGGCGAAGGGACCATGCCGTATTACCTAACGAAGACCTGGGATGCCGATGCCTTGACCCAGAAGAAAGGCTGGACCGAACTGGCCGGGTATGTCCGGGCCAACGATCCTTTTGCCCGCCCAATCACCATCCATCCCAGTTCCAGCAGCCGTAAGTGCGTCGAGGATGCGAGCGTTCTCGACTTCGACATGCTGCAGACCGGCCACGGCGACCGCAGCTCGCTGCCGAACACCGTGAAGCAGATGGTCACCTCGTATCGGGCGGAGCCGGTCATGCCGGTGGTCGAAAGCGAAGTCTGCTACGAAGGGATCGGCGCCTATTGCGGGCCGGAGGTGCAGCGCTGGCTCTTCTGGGCGTGCCTGCTGAATGGCGCCGCCGGTTTTACGTATGGAGCCAACGGCATCTGGCAGTTCAATACCCGCAAGAAGGCCTACGGACCGTCGCCGCACGGCATGTCCTGGGGCAATACTCCGTGGGAAGTGGCACGCTGGTTGCCCGGCTCGGGACAGGTGGGGTTGGCGAAACGACTCCTTATGCGTGTGCCCTGGTGGCAGATGGAACCGCATCCGGAATGGGTGGAGCCCGGCTGGAATGATACGCTGAATGATCAGCCGTTCACCTGCGGCCGGCATGATATTCCCCTGGCGGCCGGCATCCCGCGCACGTTGCGCATCATCTACTGCCCAATGGGCACCGGCCTGCAAGCTGTGAAGGGACTGGAGCCGGGCGTGGACTACCGGTTGCGCCTGTTCGATCCCGTGACCGGGGCCGAAGTGGCGGGCGGCGCGGTGACGCCGGATGCAGCCGGCAACTGGACCCCCGTGGTGCCCGGCACGCCGGCCTGGTTTCCCCGGCCGATCTATCAAGATTGGGTTCTCGTGTTTACGGCCCGCCGGACGGGGCTTTCCAGTGGTAGAAGGCATGGGCTTAACCGAATGGCGCTATGAACGCTCGCGAACGTTTTCTCGCCTGCATGGACTACAAGCCTGTGGACCGTACGCCCTTCTGGAGCTGGGGCGGCTGGCCAGAGACCATGGAACGCTGGACGAAGGAGGGTTACGATCCGGCCAAGGGTATTCCGGAGGAGGCGCTCACAGACCCGCGCATCGCCATGGGCCACTGGTTCTTTCCCAACCCGGCCTTTGAACGCAAAGTCGTCTCCGAGGATGCCGAGCACGTGGTTTATGTCAACCACGAGGGGATCCTCATGAAGGAGATGAAAAAGAACCCGTACAGTTCGATGCCGCAGTTCCTGAAGTTTCCGGTGGAGACGCGTGAGGATTTCCGCCGGTTCTGGAAGGAACGCATGCAGCCGGATCTGACGCAGCGCATCGGGCCGAACTGGAAACAGAAGTTGCTGCAGATGCGCGCGCAGCCTGTGCCCTTCATCATCATCTCCGACCGGTGGGGCGGCTTTTTCGGTCCGCTGCGCAACCTGCTGGGCGTCGAGAACCTGTGCATGATGTTCCATGACGATCCAGCGTTCGTCGAGGAGATGATGGAGGCCAACGCCGACTTCATCATTGCCATCATGTCGCAGGTCCTGGACGTGATTGACGTTGATGCGTTCGGCTTCTGGGAGGACATGGCCTACAACCACGCGCCGCTGATCTCGCCGGACATGGCACGCCGGCACATGCTGCCGCGCTATTGCCGGGTCACGGAATTCCTGCGCGGCCGCGGCGTGCCCTATGTCGGCCTGGATAGTGACGGGCAGATTCACCCGCTGATCCCGGTATGGATGGACGCCGGGCTGAACTTCCTCTATCCGTTCGAGGTGCAAAGCGGCATGGACGTGCTGGACGTGCGCCGGCGCTACGGCCGCACCCTCCGAATCTGGGGCGGCGTGGACAAGCGCGCGCTGGCCCGCGGCCCGGCGGCGATTGACGCCGAGCTAGCGCGCCTGAAGCCCCTGATCACCGAAGGCGGCTTCATCCCGCACACCGATCACTCCTGTCCGCCGGACATCTCGTTCCCGAACTACTGCTATCACCTGAAGCGCCTCGCCGAGGCGTGTGGGCGGAAGGAGCGGACATGCCCGACATTTGAGGCGGCCAACGATTCGTTCGAGCAATTCTGGGCCGACGCCCAGAAGGAGAGAGGGTGATTGTGAATAAGGAGCGACCATGAAGAAGGTCGTTCTGCTTTCGGTATTGGGTTCGCCGCTTGGAAGTGCCCTGCCGGCGGCTGAGACAAATCGCGTCGAGATTGATGCAAAGCAGATCGGCGCGGTCACACGTGGCGTGGTTGTACCGAGCCGTGCGGGCATGAATGTCTCGCTGGGTTTCCTACAAGGGGAGATTGCGCCGGCCCTGGTCCGATACCAGGGATGACAGCATTCGGGCTCTCTGCGTTCTGCCCACGCCCGAGGATGCGAATCTGCCGGCAACGGCTTCGGAAGAAGCCTTCACGCTGAAAGAGCTCACACTTGTCGGTTTCGGTGTGAAGTGCATGTAACGCGTTCCCGCGAATATGGCAAGCTGCGGTCAGCGATTCGCACCACCCGGGCGCTATGCGCGCAGGGCTGGCCGCCGGCGCGGTGCCCGGAAGCAACGGACGCTCGGACCCTACTCCTGCACCCCCCCCTCAGGGGACGTCGACAGAGAAGGGAGACGGCGGGAACCCCTCGTCATTGCGGAGGTTGGTCTGCTGCGTCTCAAGCCAGCAGAATCGAACACCGGTGACGACCTGACCCGCAACACTCACCCAAACCTTGTCCCCCCGGATTTCAGCACTCGCCGGGACCCATTGATCGCCGGCAACATGCCCCTCAAATCCGACGACGGGCTGTCCATCCGCCGTCTTCAGGGCGTCAGCGGTTTCCGAGAAAGCCACCAGTACCCCCGCCCCCTCACGCCGGGCTGAGGCCAGGGAGGGTCCTGCAACGGATTTCCCGACCTTGACGCCATAGGTCCCGGCAAGCGCCAGGCGAGCCAGACGCTCGCCGGTCTGCCGCTTGTTATGGGGGTGGATGTTCCTCACATTATCGGGGTTGTCCAGGGTATGAATCATACCGGTATGGGGAACCGTCGCGGCCACCCGCGCCTGCGCGGCACGTAGTTCGCCGAGGGCGGAGGGCTCTTTCCCGTATCGATAGGGCGCAATCTCAACGAAATAAAACGGCATGTCCGGCCGCTGAAAAGCCTTCCGCCAGGCACTAATCATGTCTTTCATCATCTTCTCATAGGCCGCCTTGTCCCCCAGGTTTGACTCCCCCTGATACCAAATGGCACCCCGGATGGTCATGGGGGTCAGGGGCGCGATCATGGCGTTATAGAGCGTGCCATCTCCCTTGCCCGGCACATCCTGCGGGGTCCAGGGCTCAATACGCGTGCCACCCCAGGCGGACTGGATAAGGCCCACCGGAATGCCCAGCTTGGCCTGCAATTCCCGGCCGAAATAAAATCCGGTGGCGGTGAAGGATCCGGCATGGGTCCCGACCTTGGTGACGTTCTCCGGGGAACAGGTCACCCACCCCTTGGCTCCCTCAAATTTGACCTGCGGCGTCGTGGCCGATTTCTTCTCCACGGAGAACAGGCGAAGCTGCGGAAAATCAGCGGTCGTGATGTCCTCCTTGCCGGAGGGGACGCCCAGCAAGCCCCACTCCATGTTGGACTGACCGGAGCAGAGCCAGACTTCACCAACCAGCACATCCTGAATCCCCGCCTCATTGTGGCCCCGGACAATCAGCGCCCCTGATTTAGCACAAGCCTTCATCGGAGCCAGCAACACCGACCAGTTCCCCTGCGCATCCGTGACGGCCTTCCGGGTCTGGCCTGCAAAAATCACCTGAATTGGCTCCCCGGGGTTGGCTTTACCCCAGACCCTCACCGGAAGTTCACGCTGAAGCACCATATGGTCCGTAAAAACCGGATCCAACGTCACAGGAACGGCCTTCTCCGGCAGGCGATAGGTTGAACACGCCGACAACCACAATGCGCACACCACCATCAAAACATTCCGCACCATACTGAACATAATCGCCGTCCCTTCTTTTAGATGACACCCTGTTTCACCCTGAAAAATGAGTTGATAATTAACCTCCCTCTGCTGCTTTGTCAATTGAATGACAACGCCCTTGACTTTATCCCCCCGATAGAAGATTCAAGGGATTTCAACGCGAAGGGATAGACATCTTGAAATCACAACCTGAATGCCTGGCCTGCATGTTCCGGCAGGCTTTGAATACCGCCCGGGTGGCCACAAAGGACACCAAAGCCCATACCGAGATTCTGCGCCGGCTGGCGCGGATACTTCCCACCCTGGACATGAACCGGGCACCCGCCGCCATTTCGAAGCCGGTTTACGACATCGTTTTCGATGTAACCGGTATCCGGGACCCCTATGCCCGGTCTAAAAAAGAAACCAATCAGGCGGCCCTGGAATTGCTTCCCGCACTGGAGGCATCCATCCACCACTCCAAGGATCCACTGAAAAACGCCATCCATCTCGCTGTCGCGGGCAACATCATTGACCTCGGTATCGGCCACGCCTTCGACCTCAAGAAGGATGTCGCCCGGATCATGAAGCAGCCATTTGCCATCGATCACACCACCCCGTTCCGCAAGGAACTCAAGCCGGGGCGGAAATTGCTCTATCTTGCCGACAATTGCGGCGAAATTGTGTTTGACCGGGTACTGATCGAGCAACTCCTCACAGCCGGGCTCAAGGTTACGGTCGCCGTCAAGTCCGGCCCCATCATCAACGACGCCATGCGGGAAGATGCCGAGTTTGCAGGAATCACCGCACTGTGCCCTGTAATTGAGACCGGCTCCGACGATATCGGCGTGGGCTGGGCAAACGCTTCACCCGCCTTCCGCCGGCAGGTGCGCGGGGCTGACGTCATCCTTGCCAAGGGACACGGAAACTTTGAGACCTGCATCGGGAAACGCGGGAATTACTATTTCCTCCTCAAGGCAAAATGCGATATTGTTGCCGCCGAACTGGGTGTCAGGAACGGCGACACCGTCTTCAAGCACGTATGGACCGAATAACCTATTTTATCCGGAGACTGCTCCTGGTGATTCCGACATTCCTCGGCATCACCCTGGTTTGCTATGGCATACTCCAGGTGGTGCCCGGAGGCCCGGTGGAACAGGCCATCATGCAAATGAAGGGCGTGGGTAGCGGCGAGGGAAAACTGAGTGGCGGCGCCTCGGGCACAATCTCAGCCGAACAACGCAAGGCGCTGGAACAACACTTCGGCTTCGACAAGCCGTTCATGACCCGGTACTGGAAGTGGCTCGTCCATGACCGGCTCGGCATGCGCCAGGACTCCTTCAAATACCCCAACAAAACTGCCTGGCAACTCATCCGGGAGCGGTTCCCCGTCTCCCTCATCTTCGGCCTCACCGGGATCGTGCTGAGCTACCTCATTTGCATCCCCCTGGGCATTACAAAGGCGCTGCGGAACGGCGGGACGTTCGATATGGCCTCCAGCGTCCTCATCCTGACCGGCTACGCCATCCCCGCCCTGGCCCTGGGTATGATGCTCAAGATGCTGTTCTGCGGGACGGTCGAGACCCTGTGGGACCTCTTTCCCCTCTCCGGATTCCATTCCGAGAACTTCAATGCGTTGTCGACATGGGGACAGATGGGGGACATCGTCTCGCACATGGCCCTCCCGGTACTGTGTTACATCATCGGCGACTTCGCCGTGCTGACACTCCTGATGAAAAACTCCCTGCTGGAGCAGATCGGGAAGGACTACCTGAGGACGGTGCTGGCCAAGGGCGGCTCCGCCCGGCGCGCAATCTGGGGGCACGCCCTGCGCAATGCCCTGATCCCCATCGCCACCGGGATCGGGGGGATCCTCAGCGTCATGTTTGCCGGATCCGTCATCATCGAGCAGATCTTCGAGATTCCCGGCATGGGCCGCCTCAGCCTGGAAGCCATCGTTGGCCGCGACTACCCCGTTTTCATGGGCATCCTGGCCCTCACCTCCATCCTGGGCCTCCTGGGCAACCTCATTTCCGATTTCTGCTACGTCCTCATTGACCCCCGGATAAACTTCCAAAAATAGGAAACACCCATGATTATTGAACCCCATATCCACATGTACTCGCGAACGACGGATGACTACGTGGCCATGTACAAGGCGGGGATCAGGGCCTGCGTGGAACCCTCCTTCTGGATGGGATGCAACCGCCGCTATGCGGGGACATTCTTCGATTATTTCAACCTCATCCTTGAATTCGAGACCGTCCGCTCCCGCCGGTTCGGCATTGACCACTACGCCGCAGTGTCCCTCAACCCCAAGGAGGCCGAAAACACACCCCTCGCCACCGAGGTCATCGACGGTCTGGCCCCCTACCTTGACCATCCCCGTTGCGTGGCCCTCGGGGAAATCGGGTTTAATGCCATCACAGCCAACGAGGAGAAAGCCTTTTGCCGGCAGCTCCACATTGCCCACGAACGCCGGATGCCTGTGATTGTCCACCTCCCCCACGTCGACAAGCTGCGAGGCACGCACCGCACCCTTGACATCGTGCGCTCGGAGGGCATCTCCCCTGACCTCGTCGTGATCGACCACAACACCGAGGAGACGATCGGCCTGTCGCGCGACAGCGGCTGTTATTGCGGCATGACCGTCTACCCCATCTCCAAGCTCAACCCCGAGCGGGTCTCCGCCATCATCCGCCAGTACGGCAGCGAGCGCATGATTGTCAACGGCTCCGCCGACTGGGGCGTATCCGACCCGCTCAGCCTGATCAAGGTCGTAACCCAGCTCCGGCAGGACGGCTTTCCCGAGGCGGATATTGAGCGCCTGACTTTCGGCAACGCCATGTCCTTCTACAGCCACTCGCCGAACTGGAAACCGGATTTCACGATCCAGCCCCTTGATCCGCGGGAGTTCCAGCGGTAAAAGGTCCGCTAGATACCGACCCGCCACGCGCAGGAAAACGATTTTCCGGGTTCCAGCGTGATGATTCCCGGCTTGCGCAGGAGTTCGCCATCGTGGCTGGAGGGATCGGCATGGCCATACCAGGGCTCAATGCAGACAAAAGGCGCGCCGGGCTTCGCCCAGATACCCAGATGCGGATAGCCTGGAAATTCGACCGTCACCCGCCGCGAATGCCGCCGCGAACACAGACTGACCCGGCTGGAATTCAATTTCAGGAAAATCAAGGCGTCCCGGTCAAATAGATCACTCCGCAACGGCAGCACGCGCGTGTTGGCCAGGATCCGCTCGGTTTGCGTGGTCAGCAACCCATTGGAGTCAAGCCGATGGGCCACCAGCCTCTCCGGTTTTTCAAACTGCAGCGCATAATCCTCGACCCGGTCCCCCACCCCCCAGTTCAGGGCGAATGCAGGATGCTCGCCGATGGAAAACGGCATCAGGGCAGTCCCCGTGTTCGCCACCTCACAGGAAACCTCCAGGACGGCTCCTGACAGGCGATAATGGCGCAACAGGGTGAAGTCAAAGGGGTATTGTCTCCGGGTCTCCTGAGAGGCTTGCAGACGATATGAAAGGGCCTCCCCGGAGGCCTCCACCAGCTCAAAGTCCATATCGCGGGCAAATCCATGCGGTGTCATCTCATAGGCCCTGCCCTCGAGAAGATACCGGCCGCGGACCAGTTTGCCCACAATCGGAAACAGAAGCGGGGCATGGCGTCCCCAAATGGCAGGATCCGCCTGCCACATGTATTCCGTTCCATCACCGGCCTTCAACCCGCATAGCTCCGCCCCATGCCGCTTAACCGTCACTGACAATAATGAATTACCGATGGTGTTCTGCATTCGTTTCCTTATCCTTTGCCTCAATCTTCCGTAAATACGCGCCCCCCGTCAACTTGTCTCTCGTGTCCTTTACCGATTGACACACTCCCCCGCAACAGGCAACCTCAACCTTTCTAATGATCTTTCACAAAGG
>Ga0007792_10000377_pt1 | contig 16157 bp, 14 predicted proteins | sample CryBogmetaGMA6M_FD_60371 | JGI IMG/M metagenome (GOLD analysis project Ga0007792, IMG submission 60371) | Freshwater microbial communities from Crystal Bog, Wisconsin, USA - MA6M | ecosystem: Environmental > Aquatic > Freshwater > Lake | place: Crystal Bog, Wisconsin, USA | collected 2009-07-06
GGTTGATGTCATATCCGGGAACAGTCCTCGGGCTCACCCAGTCCATGGAGAATCCCGTACCGGATGATCTCGGCCGTTGATCGCAAGCCTGTCTTCTCCAGAATATGACGGCGATGCGTGGTGATTGTCTGATGGCTGAGGCGGAGTCTGCGGGCAATCTCGGAGAGTTTCAGGCCTGCCGCGAGAAATTGCATCACCTCGAATTCCCGTGGCGAAAGCCGCTCATCCAGGGGCTCTTTTTCATTCCGCTGGTAAAAAAGAACCAGTCTCTCCGCCAGGGGTTCGGCAATATAGGGATGGCCGGCGCAAACCCGCCGGATCGCCAGCTGGAATTCATCCGCCAAAGCATCTTTTGATACCACACCCGATGCGCCCGCACGGATTCCCCGCAGTAACCACCCGACCTCCGCGGAACCCGCCATCAGCAGGACAGGCAGGCGCGGACAATCTTCCTTGATCTGCTTTAAAAGAGCAAAGCCGTCCAACCCGGACAAGCCCGTATCCAGCAACATCACATCGCACTGCTCAGGATCAAGCTGTCGTCGCACATCCTCGCCTGCCCCCGCATGCCCGACCGCGATCATGTCTGGTGTCTCCGCGAGGCACGCCTGTACCCCGTATCGGAAAATCGCATGACTTTCCGCGATAAACACCCTTAACTTTCCCGACTCCGACTGGTTTTTTACTGTCATCAGACCTCGATTGACTGGCTTTCACAGCCCTGTTTCACACACCTGGTCCAGTGCACTAAATAAACGGCGCCGGGCATAGGGTCTTATATACCTTTATTATTAGGGACATATGACCCTTGAATCCTGCCCGCATTTAGTGTGCAATGAACCGGAGTACCTAGCGGGAGAAGATTGCGTGCGCGTCGTCGCCGGGGAAGGAAGCTTGTTTGATGGAAGGAAGTTGATGACCCCCCTGGTTATGGAACGCATACATGTCCTGCTGGAGTGGTGTGCCTGTATCTTTGCCCTCGGCGCCCTCGTGCTCCTCTGGTACGGGAATGCTACCCGTACATCGTCCCCCGCCCCTTCACCTATCCAGGCTGACCAGGAACAGGACTCGCGGGAAGAAGCCATCCTCGAACACGCCAAGACCCAGGCGGCCCTGTTGCGGGAAGTCAATCACCGGGTAAAAAACGACTTCGCCTCCCTGATCAGCCTGCTTCAGATGAAACGCGACTATGCCCGCTCGCCGGAGGAAGCGGGGCACCTTAAGGACATGGAAGCCCGACTTGCGGGTTTAGCAGCAATCCACAACATGCTGTCGCTGAATGGGTGGCGCCCCATCGGGCTGGGTGAGTTATGCCGCGTGTTGATCCACAAGACAACGGGGCTCGCAGGGATTCCATGCGAAATCGACATCACTTGCACCCAGGGCGACGTGATGGTGCCCTCTTCACAGGGCCATCACCTGACTCTGATCATTAATGAGCTGACCTCCAACTCCATCCGCCACGGGTGCCGCCGCAACACCCCCATGGCCATTCGGGTCAGCATCGTCACCCTGACAGATGGAATCAGCCTTACCTTCGCGGATAATGGTCCGGGTTACCCGAAGGCCATACTTCACAATCCTTCAAGTTCCCCGGGCTCTGGGCTTCAGATCATCCATGACCTCGCCACCTCAAGTCTTAAGGGAAGATTCGCCGTGTCACATGACAATGGCGCAGTGGCCTGCGTCGTGTTTCCCAGTCAAACGATTCCAGTCGAAGGTGTCGCGTCGTGAACCTTTACCCGAGCACCTCCAATCGACTACTGATTGCGGAAGATGACCCGCTTATCCGGAGATCTTTCATCTCTGCCGCCAAGGCCCGTGGATTTATTGTCGCCGGCGAGGCCTCCACCGGGCCGGATGCGGTGGATCTGGCCATCTCCCTCCGCCCGGACGCCATCCTTATGGATATTGAAATGCCGGGATTCAGCGGACTCGAAGCGACACGTCGCATCCAGTCAACCCGGCCGACACCAACCGTGATTGTCACCGGTCACGATTACCCTGAATTGCCGCCTCTCGTGGCGGAGTCAGGGGCTGGCGCTTATCTGCTCAAGCCTCCCGATCCCGTTGAACTGCAATGCGCCGTGGCCATTGCCATGGCCCGGCATGCCGACCTGCTTGAGCTGAAACGCCTGGTACAGCAGAAAGAACTGCTCGTGCGCGAAGTCTACCACCGGATTGCAAACCAGTTGGGAGCCACCGCCTCGATCCTGTACCTTCAAGCCCAGCGGGAGCCGAACCCCGTGGCCCGAACCGCCCTTTTTGAAGGCGAGCAACGCGTAAGAGCCATGGCGAAGGTTCACACACTGCTTCAGGAAGTGAAAAATCCATCCGAAACATTTTTGCCACCCCACTTGTCGGCCATCGCCCGCAGTTTAATCAACGAGTTGCGACCCGACCTCTCCTATCAGGAATCCCTGCCGGCGCAGCCCCTGACAGTGTCCCCTTCCATCGCGATGACTTGCGGGCTGTTGGTACACGAGTTGATCATGAACAGTATCCGCCACGCGTTTCCATCCGGCCACCAGGGCACCATCTCCCTTTGCCTCTCGTGCACTGCGACAGGGCTCATCCGCCTTGCCGTTGAAGACAACGGTGTCGGTATGCCCAAGGGGCACCCCCCGGGAAACCGCTCCTCGCTGGGGCTGATGATCGTCTCGGCCCTCTGCGCCGACCTGGGCGGCACCCTGACCCGTCCGCCGCAGGAATCAGGAACAAAGACGCTGATCGACTTTCCCCATCACCCCCAACAGGAGTCCCCATGAAGTCATCCCGCGAACGCACTCCCACTCCAAACCCGATCCGCATCGGGTTCATCGACGACCACACCCTGTTCAGACATTCCCTGACACATGTTCTGAACGCGGAACCCGACATGCAGGTGGTCGGCGATGCCGCCGGACGAAGAGATGGCCTGGCCATGATCGGACAGCACAAGCCCGACATCCTCATCCAGGATATCAACTTGGGATCCGATGACGGCCTGGAGGTGATGCATGAAATCAAGACCACCGTCCCGCACCTGAAGTGCCTGGTTTTAACAGGCATGGTGGAGGACAGCCACATCCTGCGTGCCATCCGGAAGCAGGCCGACGGTTATCTGCTCAAGGACTGCTCCATTCCCGTGATCGTCGAAGCGATACGGAAACTGGCACGGGGCCAGAAAATGTGGGATCCCTCGCTGATCGCCCGTCTGGCCGAGATGGATCCCAAACCCTGCGGAAACGCGGGGGGCGGGAGCGTTAACAAACTAACCCCCATCGAACAGAAGATTGCCCACCTGATCGCCGAGGGCCACACCAACCGGGAAATCGGAAAACAGCTCCATCTGGCCGAAAAAACCATCCGGAACCGGGTCAGCCTCATTCTCGAGAAGCTCCAGGTCCCCCGCCGCACGAAAATTGCCGCCCTCTACACCCGGAACGCGGAACGCAACCGCTGACCTGCAAGGAAAGAAAGAGCTTGAGCCGGAGGGGGCTTGCGCCTAGCATGGAAGGAATTTGAGTCACCCAATCATTGAGTAACGGTGGGCCATGACAACAGTCAGAACAATTAAACTGAAACGGGCATCTGCAGACTCCGATTCCGCTCCCGCCGGGGCAGTTCAAGCGGCAGACCCTCGCGCCGACGTCGCCCCTCAGGCAAATGCCGGGCCGGCGATACCCGCTGCCGCCGCCAAGGGTGCTTCAGGAAAATCCTACATGCCGTATATGATTGCCGCCGTGCTGGTTGTGATCATCTTCCTGGCAATCATGGGGCTCCAGTATTCTGAATTTTCATTCTACCAGGCTGAGCCTTCGGTCTGGGTCAGGAAGTAGTCATCGGTTACTGGATGGCGGAGATCGGGAACACGAAACCTGATAACTGACAACCTCTAACCACTTACGGCAGAAACTTTCCCCGCTTCAGTTTCTCGGGAAGGTACGTCTCCAGGACGTAGTTCAGGCCGTGCTTCGCAAACGCCTGCTGCTCCACGCGAACCCCCATCTTGAGCATCTGATTCAACGCGTCCTGCCATTCCTTGTGGTGCTTGATAAAAGGGTCGTTCTTCATCGCATCGCGGGCACGCTTGATGTCCACCTCCTCGAGGGGGTGTGTCGCGTCCTGAAGACCAAAGTCGATGATGTCCTGCGGGGTCACCCCGAGGTAATGAGCCTGCGGCACACAGAAGAACCGGTTGATATGGGCGGCTTGTCCCGAGCCGACCTTCAGGGTCCGGTAGATATTGCAGTACCCGTAGGGATCCCCGTCGGTAAACACCAGGACGGGCAGTTTCTGGTCATCCGCGAGCCGCCGGATAAACCGCCGGCAGGCGCGTGTCGGGACCCCGCTCATGGAAATGAGGACGCATTTGGCCGTCTCGTAATACCGGTGGTGAACAAGGCGTTGAAATAGCGAGGAGGTTTCGATAACCAGGATGAACTTGGCGTCAGACTCGAACTTCAGGTGCTCAACCCGGGCGGGAATACTCCAGGCCCCGGTTCCCAGTTTGCCGCAATTGATCTTCACGATCTCGTGGGTCGAGGGATTCTGGTCAAAAACCGTCAGCGGCCCGGCGACATCGCCACCGCGCTCTTCGGGAATGTAGCCGATCTGCTCGCGGTTGACCCCCAGCATGGCCTCCATGTCGTCCAGCAGCGTGTCGCTCTCCGGCTGCTCCTCGAACCGGCATTCGCCCCAGCTCTTGCTGTTGTAGTAGATCTCGCGCTTACCCGCGATGTCGTTCTTGTCGAGCAGGTCCTTCTTCGTTGTCGCCAGGAGCCGCATCGACTGGGCGAAGGTCTTGACGGTATTGTAGCTTAACGTCCGCGTTGCCGTCTTCCCCCGGATTTCAAAATAGCCGGTCTTGGGGTCGTACTTCACATTGGCAAGGGATCGGATCGGGAAGCGGAGCGAGGGCTTCTTCGCCTTCTTGATGATGTCGTTGAAGACCTCGCGGCCCACCGTCAGGATGCGTTGGGACACATCGTTCCGGCTTGTCAGCAGGGCCGCCTCGCCGGATTTCACCGTTGTTTTTTTGGTTTTCTTGGCCATCGTCACCCTCATGTCTCCAAATGCGACCGTTCCAGCATCTTCCGCAGTGTCTGCACCACCCGGTCTTCATCCTTGCCGGGCAGATCGAGGATATCCTTCAGCCCCAGTGCCAGGTGCGGGATGTACTTTTCGATGTACGAGCGTTTCCGTTCGACTTCATGCTCCCGGTGCCGTCTGCTGAGATGCACCGATAGGCGCCGCCCGCATTCCTGCACGCAGAAGGTGATTTCCCGGATGATCTCCGGGTAGTGTGCAATCGCCTCCTTGCTCTCGCTGGTAAAGGGCACCCACACGCTGGCGATGTGCACCATGATCACCGCCGGCCCGACGGGGAGCGAGCCGCGCGGCTGGGCCAGGCCGTAATTTTTCCAGTTCACCCCGGTAATCGCCTTGGTGATCGCACAGGCGCCGGCCATATACAGCAGGGGCACCCGGTTGGCGAAACGCAGGACACGCACCGGGTCATCGGCATTCAGGCCCTCGTTCTCCCCTGCCTTCGCAAAGGCCATCCCCACCTCCACCTGGAAGGGATTGCCCCGGTACACGGTGGGATCCCGCGTCACCGCCGTGCAGAACTCGGCCTGGATTTCCTTCGAGAGCCCGCCCGCGATCAGCTCCTCCCCGATCGGCGACAGGCAATCGGTGGGCGGGCGCATCAGCTTGGTTTCATTGACCGCCTTGAACAACGTCTCAATCTCGCGGTTGGCAATCCGGCGCGGATTGGCCTTGGGATCCAGCCCCGCCCGTGTGCAGACATCCAGCGCCGTCTGGCTGCTGACTCGGGAAAAATCCTCGCTCAGTGCCCCGCGCAGGGTCCGGGACTCGGTGTCGCGCAGCATCTGCATCAGCATCCCCAGCTCAACGCCATGGGGATGGGGCTTGATCTCAACCGGCGGGACCGGCAACTGGTTCGCCAGCCGCATCCAGGAGATCCATTGCCCTTCCACCAGCGGTGCGGCCGGCTGCCCGTCGCCATCCACCTCCTTGTTCAGGAGATTGATCCGGTAATGCAGCTGCAGGTGCGGATTGGCCACCAGGCACTGCCTGAGAAACTCGTCGACCGACAGCCGGCCCCGCACATACTGGGCCTCCATCTCAATCGCCACCGAGGTTCCATGGGTACTGGCCTCGGGAATGCCGCACGCCCCGTCGGCGGCGGGACGGGGAAAGGAAGGGCGCCAGTCCAGCTCCGCGTCCTTCAGGATCGTCGGGGTATTCTTCCGGGTATCGATCTGGACCTCGATGTGGTGGGCCATTTTCGCCTTGGGAAGCTTGGACAGAATCCGGGTCGCCGCGCCGGTGGTTAATTGTCCGTACATGCCCGCCGCACTGATGCCGATTCCCTGCTGGCCGCGGGACATGCGAAGCCGGTGAAACTTGGAACCGTACAGGAGCTTGGCGAAAATCCGGGGCACCTGCTGGCGCATCACGCCGGGCCCGTTGTCGGTCACGTCCATCCGGAACCGTTTCTCCCCCGTCTGGGTGATTTCAACACTGATTTCCGGCAGGATCCCGGCCTCTTCGCAGGCATCCAGCGAGTTATCCACCGCTTCCTTGACGGCGGTCAACAGGGCCTTCCGCGGGCTGTCAAATCCCAGCAAGTGGCGGTTCTTGAGGAAAAACTCCGACACGGCAATTTCGCGCTGCTGGCGCGACATGCTCTCTGCGGTGGCGGATTGGGGTGTCGTTCGTGCCATAATGATCCTCCAAAACCGGTCAGGCCTTTGCCAGCTCGCGGCTGCGCCGGGCGGCGGCCTCTATGGTGCGACCCAGGATATCCGCCATGGCAGGGGTCTCCAGAACGGCGCGCCCCGCCGCCGTGGTGCCCTTGGCGGAGGTCACTGCCGTCGCAAGGTCGGCGGGCTCCCAATGCTTGGCCATCAACAGGCGTGCCGTGCCCAGCATGGTCTGGGTTGCCAGCAGGAGGGCCTGCCCGCGGGGCATTCCCTCCTTGACAGCGCCATCCACAAACCGGTCGAGCAGGTAGGCGAAGAAGGCCGGCCCGGAACCGCTGAGCGCGGTCACGGCATCAAACAAATGTTCCTGAATCTCTGCGGCCTGTCCACAACATCCAAGCAGGTGCGTCACCCGTTCCGCATCCTGAGCCGTGGCACGCCGGCCACGCGTAAAGACATTCATGCCCTCGCCGGCCAGGCAGGCGATGTTGGGCATGACGCGAATCACGCGGCCGCTCGGCAGCAGGGACTCCATGTGTTCGGTCGTCTTCCCCGCCGCGATCGAAATGATTAAATGGTCCGGAGTGATGGCCGGCGCCAGAGCGCGGAGGACATCGTCAAGCTGCTGGGGTTTCACGGCCAGCACGCATACCGGCGCATTGTGTACGACCTCGGCATTATCCATGGTGATGCGGACTCCATGCCGGCGACTGATCTCCGCGAGCCGCTCGCCGCTCACGTCCCCTGCCAGGATGTCATCCGGACCAACCGCCCGCTTTGCGATGAAACCGGTCATCATGGCCTCAGCCATCTTCCCGGCACCGATGAATCCTATTTTTGTCATGGTGTTCCCTTATTGCCTCGCCGTATTAATGATCCGGGCGATCTCATCGATCGCCATGAAATATGGTTTCATGATCGTCTCCCGTCCGGGAAAGTGACAGAAATTCCCCACCACCAGGACGGTTGTGTACAAGACTGCCAGAAGCATGATCGCGGTTCCCAACCCGCCCCTTATGCCGCGCGAGGTATGCGGCGTCGACAGAGGAGCGTCCCGCCCGACCCAATCCGCGGGAAGCTGGTCATCGACCGTGCCGGATTCGTAGGCGGACAGAACCTCCAGGACCCCGGCCAGGCTGGGTTCCGAGGCGATGTGCCCGTGAGTCTCGTGCACCGTCTCCACCACCTCGGGAGCGGCGTTGGAGGGACAGGCGGTAAAGCAGGGAGGCCTCATCTCCATCATGCTGATATCGTTGTGGCCATCCCCCACCACCAGAATCTCGGACGAGCTCACGCCAATATGGCGGGCCAGCTCCGAGACAGCCAACCCCTTGGTGAAGGGAATGACCCGGATGTCCACCTCGCCCGGCGTTTGAAAGATCTGCAGGTACTTGTAGGGACGCGCCCCCTCCCGCAGTATTTCCGCCCCGAATCTGGCGGCACCCTCGTCATCAAAACGAAAGCACAGTCGCTGGCGGCTGGAATACGTCACCTTGGCAAACGGATTACTGGACACCACGGCTCTTCTCAGCCGAGGCATCACCCGGCGCAACGCCGTTTCCTCGCGCCACTGCAATTGCAGAACCCGGAGGTTCCAGAGCCAGTGAGGCATATAACCCCATGACTTGCATTCGTAGATATAGGCATGGCGGGCGATGACATAATCCGGGGCGATCCCGAACATGTTCATGGGCTGGAAAATCCGCCGATAGCCGTGCAGGCTGCGTCCCGTGCAAACAACCCATACGACCCCGGACGTGGCACGCATTGACGCAATACGGTCCCGGAAGTCCCGGTACTGTTCAAACTCGGGGCGCCGACCCATCAGGGTGCCGTCGGCATCAGTCACGAACATCCGGATACGTTTAAGAATGTTATCGGGCGGGTTCATGACTTAATTAATCGGGCCGGCCTGCTGAAACAGCCGGCCGGCCCAAAACTCACACCCCGAAAACCGGCGGGGTTATTTCTTGGCCGCGGCCGATTCCTTGATCAGGCCCAACCCGATCACCTCGCGCTGGATCTGGTTGGTTCCTTCATAAATCTGGGTGATCTTGGCATCGCGCATCATCTTCTCAACCGGGTACTCCCTCATGTAGCCATAGCCCCCCAGCACCTGGACGGCATCCGTGGTGACCTTCATCGCGGTATCGGAGGCGTACAATTTACACATGGCTGAAATCTTGCTGATGTCCTTGGCCCCGCTGTCGATGTAACGGGCCGCCGCATAAACCAGCGCACGGGCCGCCTCAACCTGGGTGGCCATGTCGGCCAGCATGAACTGCACGCCCTGGAACGAGCAGATGGGTTTACCGAACTGGCGGCGCTGGCGGCTGTACTCCACCGCCTCGTCCAGCGCGCCCGCCGCGATGCCGAGGGCCTGGGCGGCCACGCCGGGCCGGGAACTGTCGAGCGTCTTCATCGCCACGATAAAGCCCATGCCTTCCTTGGCCAGCAGGTTCGCCTTGGGGATGCGGCAATCCTGGAACACCAGCTCACGGGTCGCCGAGGCGCGGATACCCATCTTGTTCTCCTTCTTGCCGAAGGTGAAGCCCGGGGTTCCCTTTTCGACGATGAACGCCGAGGCGCCGCGCGGGCCCTTGGCTTTGTTGGTGATGGCAACCACCGTGTAGATGTCCGCCTCGCCACCATTGGTGATCCACTGCTTCGTGCCGTTCAGCACATAATGGTCGCCATCCAGAACCGCCGTGGTCTTGATGCCGCCGGCATCCGATCCCGCGTTGGCTTCAGTCAACCCGAACGCCGCCAGGGATTTACCCGAGGCGATACGGGGAAGGAATTTCTTTTTCTGCTCGTCCGAGCCGAACAGGATGATCGGGAACGTGCCCAGCGCCGTGGCCGCCAAGGCCAGTGCAATTCCGCTGCAAACCTTGGAAAGCTCCTCGACGCAAACGGCAAGATCCATGATCCCGCCGCCCATGCCGCCATACTCTTCGCCAATATAGACACCACACAGATCGGCTTCGGCAAAAACCTTCACCATTTCATGGGGAAATTCGTTCGCCTCGTCATAATGCTCGCGAATGGGTTTAATTTTTTCCTGTGCAATCTGGCGGGCAAGGTCCCTGATCATTCCCTGTGTTTCTGTCAAACCGTAATCCATGTTATTGTCTCCCAAAGCGTTAGAACAAAAAACGGCTCTCCCTGGCCGAAACTGGGCAGACTATAGAGGAACTGCGGGACTCTGGGCAAGAAAATCCTGTCCGATGGCATGAGACCATCCAGAGGTTGGGGTTGACATCCTTCGCGAGAAAGAGGAAATTCGAAACTCTCAAAACGGGGTTTCAGGGGTCATGGATATGGCGTGTGTTTTTCCACATCTGGCGCGCACCGGCGCAGCCTTCGGATTCGGTCTGCTTCTGTCGGGGTGTGGCATGTTTGGCGGGCTCGATTCATCCGTCCATGAAGTCATTCGCGACGAAGCCCTTCGCACCCTGCCTCAAGCCAGCAATACGATCAAGGATGCCACGGCCGAGATCGGCGACACCCGCAAGGTGCCTGCCGCCCTCGACCTGGACCTTAATGCGGCGCTCCGCCTGGCCACCCAGTATAGCCGCTCCCTCCAAACCAAGCGGGATCAGCTCTATTTAAGCGGGCTGGACGTACTGGCCGCCGTACGCCAGTTTGAACCCCAGTGCTCCGGCACCCTCGACTATGTGATAGCGGAACAAGAGGGCGGAACCAGGCAAAATTCTGCGGGGCTCGGCCTTACATCCTCGCTCCTGCTTCCCTCAGGCGGAAAAGTCACAGCCAGGGGCTCAACAAGCGCCGTCTCCTCAAATAGTCTCGATTCGGCGACGTATGGCACCTCGGCAGGTATTGAGGTCCGGCAACCACTGCTGGCGGGCGCCGGTTACGAGGTCAGTCATGAGAATCTCACCCAGGCGCACCGGGGCCTCGTATATGCCCTGCGGTCGTTTGCCCTTGAACGGCAGGATTTTTCCATAGCCATCATCCAGAACTACTATGACCTGGTCATCCAGAAAGCCGTTCTGGAAAACACCCGGCTGAATGTCTCCCAGGCAACCTACCTGCGACGGCGCTCGGAAGCCCTCTTTAAAATCCGCCGGGCACCCTCGATTGACGTTCTGCGCGCCCAGCAGCAGGAACTCACCGCCCGCAATGGCCTGTCCCAGAGCGAATCGGACTATCAAATCGGCCTGAGCCGGTTCCTCGTGGAGGCCGGCCTCCCCGTCAACACGCCCTTGAAGGCCAGCACTGAAATCCCCGTCAAGAAAACCCTGACGCTCAACGAGGAATCCTGCATCACACTGGCTCTGGAACGACGGCTTGATCTGAAAACCATGCAGGACAAACTGGACGATTCAGCGCGAAACCTGAGATTGGCCCGTAACGCGCTCCTCCCGCAACTCGACGCCTTCGGCAAGGCGGGAACGCAGGCAAGCGCGGCTGACGCTCCAGCCAGCGGGGACTTCAACAACGACTATTCCGCAGGAGTCTCCATGGCACTACCCCTGGACAAACGGACAGAGCGGGATGCCATCCGCAGGTCCATCCTGGATGTGGCTGCCGCGGAACGGAATGTGACGGAAAAGAAGGACACCATCCGGGTTGAGATCAGTGACAGCTTCAGCAAACTGCAGGCCCTCTCGAAAACCGTGGAGATCGAAAATCGAAACATTGAGATCGCCGAAAAACGGGCGGATTACGCAACGTATCAATTCAAGAACGGGACCCTCTCCAACCGCGACGTGGTGGAAGCCCAGAACGACTTGCTCAATGCCCGGAACTCCTATGTCAAGGCCCTCGTCCAGTATGAGCGGCAGCGGATCCAACTGCTCCGGGACGTCGGACTCCTGGACGTGGGTGCCGATGGAACGCTGATCGAACTGCCGCCACCGGCAAAAGGAAAATGACGAGGGACATTGATGGAATTGAGACGGAAGGAGAACTCATGAAAACAAAACTGAAACCCGGCAGGCTTGCCCTGATCGCCGCAGCAGCCATAGTGGCGGGTTGCCAGCCCAAGACGGATGAGATGAAGCCCTCGTTAGCCGGCGCCCTCACGGCAACCGCCAAACTCGGCCCCCTGGTGATCACTGTCCATGGCTCCGGAGATATCCGCTCCATGGACTCCGTCAAGATCGCCCCCGCCATTAAACGCCCCTCCGCCGTTTCGTATCTGATCGCCGACGGCTCGAATGTCAGCTCCAATGACGTCCTTGCCCAGTTCAACACCGACGACATCGACCAGCGCATCAAGGACTTTGAAGTGGCCCTGGGAGATGCGGAAAGCAAGCTCGTGGCGGCGCAAACCGGGCTGGATATCCAGCTCATGGACAACAAGAGCGCCATCACGCTCGCGGAACAGGATTTCTCGGCCGCCACGATGGGACTCCAGAAATTCATCGAGGGGGATGAGCCCATGGACCGGCGCAATGCGGAAGTCAAGTCCCAGACAGCCGAGAGCGAATACACGCGGAAAAAACGCGGGTACGAGGCGCTTCGGGGACTGTTAAAAGACGGCTTTGTCACGGAAGATGAGGTGGATGAGGAACGGGTCAAGCTTGAGACGGCCAAACTCGCCATGGAAAGCGCCCAGATCGAAAAGAAGCTTCTGGAAAACTATACCAGCCCCCTCAAAAAAGCGGCAGCGGAGGCGGCCCTGGATAAGGCCAAAACCCAAATTGAGAAAGCCCGGAAGCAGAATGCCGCCCTGCTCCTGGCCAAAACCCAGGCTGTGGACTCCGCCCAAAGGGCCGTTGAATTGGCCCGCAATGACCTGAAGGCCAAAAAAGAAGAACGAGCCGCCCTGGAGATCCGGGCCCCTCTGGCGGGAATCGTCATGTACGGCAATCCCGATGAGGCCTGGCGTCGCAATGAAATCCAGGTGGGCGCCACCTTCCAGCCCGGCCAGATCCTGATGACGATCCCAAACCGCTCGGTCATGGAAGCCGTGATCAATATCCCCGAGGCCGATATCCAGAACGTCAAAACCGGACAGCCGGCGGAGATCACCATCGAAGCGTTGGCGAACCGGACATTCCGGGGCGAAGTGTTCAAAGTCGCGGAAGTGGCCAATTCCGGGGGATGGTGGTCAGGCGATGTCAAGGATTTCAGGGTTGAGATCACGCTGAAATACACGAAGGAGTTGCGCCCCGGCTTTTCCTGTGACGCGGAGATTGTTGTCGATACCATTCCCCAGGCATTATACCTCCCCGTACAGGCCGTGTTCAGGGATGGGGACAAGTTTTTTGTTTATCCGGCAAATTTTCTGCCGGGGAAACGCAAGGAAGTCAAAATCGGCCGGGCTTCCGTCCAGTATGTCGAAATATTGGAGGGGATCAACCCGGGTGATAAGGTCTTGTTGAATCCGCCGGAGAAACCCGCCACCCCGTCCCCATCATGATCGAACTGATCAATGTTAGTAAAATCTATCCCGCCGGTGCGGGGGTCCGGGCCCTTCAGGCGGTCAACCTCAAGGTGGACCGGGGGGAATACGTCGGGATTCTGGGGCCCTCGGGATCGGGAAAATCCACCCTCCTCAATCTGTTGGGATTGCTGGACTCCCCGACGTCCGGAATCATGAATTATGATGGCCGTGACACCACGACTTTCTCAGATCGCGAACTCTCGCAATTCAGGGGGCAGTTCATCGGCTTTGTCTTCCAGTCGTTCCACCTGATCAGCCACCTGTCGGTGATTGAGAATGTCGAACTCCCGCTATTCTATCAGGGCGTTCGCGCCCGGGAGCGCCGGGAACGCTCGGCCACCCAGCTGGAAGCCGTGAATCTCGGACACCGTCTCACGCACCGCCCCCGTCAACTCTCGGGGGGCGAATGCCAGCGCGTGGCCATCGCCCGCGCCCTGGTAACCAATCCCCCCATGATCCTCGCGGACGAGCCGACCGGAAACCTGGACTCAAAAAGCGGCCAGGAAATACTCGCCATCTTTGATGCCTTGAGAGGAGAAGGCAAGACGCTCATCGTGATCACGCATGATCCCGGGGTGGCCGGGCGGATTCCCCGTATCGTGAAGATCGCCGACGGGCTGTTGACCGAGGGGGACCGCTCATGACAAAGCGCCCGACCTGGATCCTTGAGCTTGCCGTGGACGGGGCGCGGAATCTCTTCCGCCACAAACTCCGTTCCCTGCTGACGCTGCTGGGTGTCATGTTCGGGGTTGGTGCCGTGGTCACAATGATGGCCATCGGGGAAGGCGCCCAGCGCACGGTACTCAAGGAAATCGAGGGGCTGGGGTTGAACAACATCATTCTGGATTCCGTGCCTTCCACCGGAGCCTCCCGCACGCCCCCGACCTCCACCAGCCCACGCAGGGGACCGACGTTTTATAATTACGGGCTGACGTTCCGTGATGTCAAACGCATCCAGGCACTCCTTCCGGACTCGTCCGTCATGGTCGCGCATCTTGTGAAGCAGAAGGTGTATCAGGGAAGCCAACGGATCGATACCCGCGTGCTGGGGGTGTCACCGGATTATTTCAGCCTCTTCCAGTCCTCCCTTGTAAGGGGGAGGTTGATCTCCGAGGTTAACAACGTGAACGGTCACGCTGTGGCGGTGGTCACAGAACAGGTTGCCAACTCCCTCTCCGGGTTGGGTGGTGCCGTCGGCAAGCAAATCCGGATCGGTCATAACTATGTCAGGATCATCGGGGTAGTCCGGTTGCCGTCGCGACTGGGCGCGACGGGGGTTTTCTTGCCCTACGTCACCGCCAGGCGCCTCTTCGGCACCACCAGCGCCAAACGCGAGAACGGCAGCGCGGAATTCACCCGGACCGAGGTGGGGCAGGTCGTTGTCAACCTGCCCGATGAAAAGATCATCAGCGACGCCGCCCAGGTGCTGCAGCGCATGATTTCCATGACTCATTCCTCCTCTGATGTACTGGTCACCGTTCCATTGGATCTGCTCCAGAGCAAACAGCGGACCCAACGGGTCCTCAATATGGTCCTGCTGGCCATTGCCGCCATCTCCCTTCTGGTGGGGGGCATTGGAATCATGAATATCATGCTGGCGGTCGTCACGGAACGAATCCCCGAAATCGGGGTGCGGCGCGCCATCGGCGCCTCGCAACGCGATATCATGTGGCAATTTCTGGCGGAGACGGTGGTATTGTCCACCACCGGGGGACTTATCGGCTGCCTGATCGGCTTTGCCGCCGTACCCGCGGCATCCCAGTTTACCGGGTGGCCCGGAGTGGTCACCCCCGGCGCCGTGATCACCGCCCTGGCGGTGTCATGGCTGGTCGGCGTGATTTTCGGACTGGCTCCCGCCGCTCAGGCGGCCAAACTCCGCCCGGTTGAATGCCTGCGGCACGGATAGGATCTTCTTCAAGTCCCCCCGGGCCCCTTCGAAAGGGTCTCTCTGAATAGCCGGACCACGCGGTAATTATCCCATAACTCCAGAATCTCATCCCCATGCTTTTCCGTTTCCGGGATTTCCCACTTCAACAGGGCCGGAACCGCCGACACCTCGACAGGAGAAAGCCATCCTTCCCTGCAAGAGGCCCCGTTGGGAGACCAAGTCAACCGTGGTGACACCGTAAGGGAACGGCCTTCCTTGGCAACCCCGATGATAATCCTGTTATTTTGAACACCGCGGGGTTCGACCTTAAATCGGTGCCACCCTCCCATCACCACCACTCTCGGCAATTCCAACAGTTTAGCCCCCGGCCCTATTCGGGCAATGCCGTCCTCACAGGTGACCGCCGTGGTGAATTTGGCCCGCGCTACACAAGCCAGGGTCTCTGCCTGGTATTGGCCCGAGGGAAAACAGAACCCCTCCGGCCTGAACCCGCCTTTTTCCCTCAAATCCCGATAACACCCCGAAATCTCCCCGGAAGGGTCTGCCATGGCCCGCAAATTCGGGTGGTTCCGGCTATGCCCTCCAAACTGGATATTCCCCCGTCTCTGCATAGCGCGTACTTCCGGCCATGACAGGAGCGGAGTCCCCTCCCAGCTTTTCCGGGTCCCGGGAGAATCGCTTACCATTCCCGTGATCAGGTAACAGACGGCCTTGAATCCGTGTTTTTCGAGAATCGGTTCCGCATTTTCAAGAGCATTGAGATACCCGTCGTCCAGGGTGATGATCACGGGCTTCCGAGGCAGGGGCCGCCCCCAGCGTTGATGGGCCGCCAGTCTCGACGGCAGGATGCTCACATACCCCTGCTCCTGAAGCGCGGCCATCTGGGCATCAAAGTCACGCACGGTGACCCACCAGGGGGAATCATAGGTATCCCCGATCCTGTGATACATCAGGATCGGAACGTCGACCGGTTTGGATTTCTGGATCCTCAACCAAACACCGGCCGCAACCACAAGGGTTACAAACAGCAGGGTCGCCGAGACAATCCGTGGAACCCTAAGCCTCATTCTTAGAACCGGTAGTTCAGTCCGGCACCGAAAGCGGTGTAACTCATCGTCATGATGAACGGGCCGGCGTAGTT
>Ga0007792_10000379_pt1 | contig 16118 bp, 12 predicted proteins | sample CryBogmetaGMA6M_FD_60371 | JGI IMG/M metagenome (GOLD analysis project Ga0007792, IMG submission 60371) | Freshwater microbial communities from Crystal Bog, Wisconsin, USA - MA6M | ecosystem: Environmental > Aquatic > Freshwater > Lake | place: Crystal Bog, Wisconsin, USA | collected 2009-07-06
CTGGTACCTGCCGATGACCGTTGGATCTGCCATGGATGACTGATTCTACCCGGGGGACCCGCCGGGAGAGTCCAGGTAGAATGGAGGATTGACCCAACGGAGATGCCCATGGCCGCCCTGCTCGAAGCCATCGAGATCAAGCGCAAGATGTTCTTCGAACTGGAGGACGTGCCCTACCAGAGCCTGGACGTGGAGATCTCCACCCCCACGGCCCGCGGCGGCCAGACCTTGGTGCGCATCAAGATGCGGAACCTCCTCACCCGGGCGGTCTTCGACAAGACCTTCAAGGCCGGCGACAAGTTCAAGGAGCCGGACCTCGTGATGGCTCCCTCCAGCTACCTCTACAGCGATGGCGAGGGCTCCCACTTCATGGACCAGGAGACCTACGAGACCCACACCCTGGGCCCGGACCTCCTGGGCAATGCCCTGGACTACCTCACCGAGGGCCTGATCGCACAGATTCAGAAGTTCAACGGCAACCCCATCGGGCTGCAGATGCCCACTCAGGTGGAGTTGGTCGTCACCTACACGGAGCCCGGCGCCCGCGGCGACACGGCCAGCGGCAATGTCACCAAGCCCGCCAAGCTGGAGACCGGCATCGAGATCAAGGTGCCCCTCTTCATCAAGGAAGGGGAGCGGGTCAAGGTCAGCACCGAGACCGGCGACTTCGCGGGCCGGGCATGACGCACCCGGCTGCCGAATGAGCCGCAAGTACCGCCTCGGGCAGAGCCGGGAGGCCCAGGACATGGACCACCGGGACACCTACTCCCGGGAGCGGGCAGCGGACAGCAAGCGGCGGCAGCGAACAGCAGAGCGCCTGGAGACGGGCATCGAGTCCCACGACGCCGAGGCCCTGCTCCGCCTGCCGGATGCGACACCCTGGCTGCACCTGCCAGAGGCCACCCTCATCCAGCGCCACAGCCAGTGGGTGGACCTGGAGCTGGCAGATGGCAGCACCCTGTGCGCCACCCTGGGGGGCAAGCTGAAGGGGGTCCACCTGGTGTGCGGGGACCGGGTGCGCTACGTGCCCATGCCCCAGGAAGCCACGGACGCCAAGCGGCCCCAGGCCCAGGTGGTGGCCGTGACGCCCCGGCGCACGCTGCTCAAGCGCGGCGGCAGCGATGACCGGGAGCCCTGGCAGCTCATCTGCGCCAATGCCGACGAGCTCTGGATCTGCGCCGCCGTGGTGGACCCCCCGCTGCGCCCGGGCCTGCTGGAGCGGGCCCAGGTGCTGGCCCTGGATGCGGGCCTCACCTTCCGGGTGCTCATCACCAAGCGGGACCGGGCCTCTCTGAAGGACACCTTGCCGGAGCTGGACCCCCTCCGGGAGCAGGGCGTGGCCATCCACGAGACCTCCGCCATGAAGGGCGAGGGGATCGAGCCCCTCCGCCTGCTCCTCCAGAACCGGGTGGTGGTCCTGGTGGGCCACAGCGGCGTGGGGAAGAGCACCCTGGTGAACGCCCTCCTCCCCAACCTGGGCCTCAAGACCGGTGGCCTGACGCGGTTCGGGACCGGCCGCCAGACCACCACCGCCGCCCGGTGGCTGCCCCTGGACCCCGCAACCGGGGCCACCAGCGGCATCCTGGTGGACACCCCGGGCATCCGCACCCTCAGCGTCCGGGGCTTTGATCGGGCCCTGCTGGGCCAGGTCTTTCCTGAGTTCCCCGCCGAGGTCCTGGAGGACCCCAGCGCCCTGGACGCCGAAGACGAGGCCACCCTCGACCAGCTCCAGCTGGACTACCCTGAGCGCCTGCAGAGCCTGCAGCGGCTCTGGCAGGAGATGGACACCCGCAATCCCAACCAGAACGTCTGGCGCTAGGACCGACCATGCAGGACCGCATGCAGTCCGACAGCAAGCTCCTCGGTCTCCTCTACGCGGCCGTGTTCGGGACCCTGTTCCCCCTCTTCCTGGTGCTCGCCCGGACCATCACCCGCCGGGAGCGCTGCCACGACGTCGCCGATGGCATCGCCGACGCCTTCATGCTGCTCCGGCCGCGCTACCTGGAGGCGATCCTCGGCAACACAGCCCGGGTACTGGGCCGGCCCCTGGAGCACCCGGCGGTGGCCCACGCAGCCCAGGAGATGGTCCGGCAGCACGCCCGCTCCTGGGTGGACTTCTTCTTCTACGGCCAGCGCCCCCCGGCAGAGGCCCTGGCCCAGCTCGCGGGCCTGGACGGCAGCGAGCACCTGGACGGAGCCATCGCCGAGGGTCGGGGGGTCATCCTGCTGACGGCCCACGCCGGCAACTACGAGCTGGGCGGCATCCTCCTGCGGGAGCGGGGTCTCCGCATCCACACGGTCTACAAGCCGGACCGCTTCGAGGCTGTGGAGCGGCTTCGGGAGCACCTCCGCACCCAGAGCGGGGTGGTGGGCATCCCGGTGGGTGGCGCCGGGTTCTCCACCCTGCCCCTGGTGTCCCTGCTGCGCCAGGGCGCCCTGGTGGGCATGCAGGGGGACCGGGACTTCAGCCTGAATGGCACAGCTGTCCCCTTCTTTGGGCGGGAGGTGAGCTTTCCCCGGGGGCCCTGGGAGCTGGCCGCCATGACTGGCGCCCCCATCATCACCACCTTCTTCTTTGTGGACGAGGACCGGCGCTTCCACGCCCGCTTTGGCCCACCCATCCGGGTGGTCGGGGCCCGGGGCGAGCGGGGTCCCGCCATTGAGGCTGGCCTGCGGGCCTACGTGGCCGACCTGGAGGCCCTCATCCGCCGCCACCCCAGCCAGTGGTACTGCTTCTACCCCTTCTGGGACGATCCGGCCCGAGCACCCAGCTGACCCCGGAGGGGACCGGCCTGTCATCTCCCATCGGCATCCAGGGCCGCTCATGGGATGATGGGGGTCGCCCCGGGCCCAGTCCAAGGTCCCGGATCCTCCAAGGAGCCTCATCCATGCGCATCGCCTTCCCTGTTCTCCTCGCGGCGCTGGCCGCCCTCGGCTGCCAGTCCAACAAGGGCAAGGGTTCCGATCCCGTGGTCGCCGCCCCCACCCAGCCCGGCGTGGTCGCCCAGGCCCCGGCCACCGCTGAAGCCCTCACCGGCACGGTGCTCGAGCGGATCGATGCCTCGCCCTACTGCTACCTGCGCCTCAAGACCGCCAAGGGCGAGGTCTGGGCCGCCGTGCCTGAGGCCAAGCTGGAGAAGGGCGCCGAAGTGACCATTGGCAACCCCATGCTCATGGCCAACTTCGAGTCCAAGACCCTGAAGCGCACCTTCGCTGAGATCTACTTCGGCAACCTGGGTCCGGCCGGCGGTGCTCCCGCTGCCCCCGCCATGGGCGCAGCTCCGGCGGGCGCCCCCGCCTCCAACCCCCATGCCGGCGTGGCCAACACCACCCCCGGGATCGAGGTCGGCAAGGTGGACAAGGCCAGCGGCGCCGATGCCCGCACCGTGGCCGAGCTCTGGGCCCAGAAGGGCAGCATCAAGGGCAAGACCGTCACCGTCCGGGGCAAGGTCGTGAAGTACAGCGCCGGCGTCATGGGCAAGAACTGGCTGCACATCCAGGACGGCAGCGGCGACGCCAGCAAGGGCACCAACGACGTCACCATCACCACCCAGGACACCGCCGCCAAGGGCGATGTGGTCACCGCCAAGGGCGTCGTGGGCACGGACAAGGACCTGGGCTCTGGCTACGTCTACCCCATCCTCGTGGAAGATGCCAAGGTCATCAAGAAGTAGGCACGAACCGCTGTTCCATGAAAAACGGGCGCCGCTGGCGCCCGTTTTTCAAAGGGGAAGAGCCTTGGTCTAGGCCAGCGCGGGAACGGCTGCGAGGTCCTTGACCCAGGCGGGGACGGTGCGGACACCCTTCGGGGCCTGCAGAGCCTTCGAGTAGCGGCGCAGGTCGCCGTCGTGGTTGACGATGAAGTCGCTCTCTTCGGCGGCGCTGGTGATGGGCAGCCAGGCAGTGGCGGCGCGACCCAGCGCCGAGGGTGCCACTTCCAGGGCCAGGCTGAAGCTGGCGGCCTGCAGGATCTGCCCCAGCAGGGCGGTCTCCTCAGCGCTGGAGAAGTCGGCGTCATGGAGCACCACCACGGCCATTACTGCACCGGCCTGCACCTTGGCGAGCAGCTCGCCGAGGGCCCCGAAGCGGTAGCCGCGCTCGGCGAAGCCCCGCCGGTTCACGATGCCATCGGAGGTGGTCTGGAAGCGGGGCAGGACCACAGGGAAGGTGCGGTCCCCACTGCCGTAGCGCAGGTCTTCGGCGGCGGCCAGGTCACCCAGACGCTGGGCGGCATCGCAGCCGAAGGTGCCCTGCCCGACGACGGCCACAGGACCAGCGGCCCGGAGGGCCTCGGCGATGGCGTCCGAGCTGGCGGGCGCACCCCGCAGGCTGGGGGCGGGGGCCAGGTCCTCGCGGTTATAGACCTCGTAGGCGGCCCGCTCCTGGTCGCTGATGAAGAGGGTGGTCTCCTTGCCCTCGAGGGGGCGGGGGCGGAGGCGGTGCACCCGGTTGCCCTCGTGGTCAAGCCACACGGGGTTGCCCAGTGCCGAGTAGCGGCTGATGGAGGGAACACTCTTGAGGTACCAGACGCGCTTGCGGAAGCGGAAGTCCCGGCTGGTGAGCGCACCCACGGGGCAGAGGTCGACGACGTTCCCCGCGAAGGGGTTCTGGTCCATGGTCTTGCCGGCGTAGGTGGTGACCTCCAGGCGGGAGCCGCGGTTGGCCACCGTCAGCTCACCACCGCCGCTGATCTCCCGGGTGAAGCGGACGCAGCGGGTGCAGTGGATGCAGCGGTTCTTGTCGATGACGATCTTGGCGCCCAGATCCTCGTAGCGGTAGCGACGCTTGGTCTCCTCCATGCGGCTGTCCCCGCTGCCGTAGTTGTAGGAGTAGTCCTGCAGCTTGCACTCGCCAGCCTGGTCGCAGATGGGGCAGTCCAGGGGGTGGTTGATGAGGAGAAACTCCATCACGCCGGCTCGGGCATCGGCCACGGCAGGTGTGTTGGTGAAGACCTCCATGACCACGGCCTCAGGGTTGTCCTTGGGCGCCGGGGGCACGGTGGTGGTGCAGCTGGTGGCCAGCTTGGGCTGTCCCTTGATGTCCACCAGGCACATGCGGCAGGTGGCCACCGGCGTGAGAGCCGGGTGGTAGCAGTAGTGGGGAATATCGATGCCCACCTGACGGCAGGCATCCAGCACCAAGGTGCCGGGATTCACGCTCACTGCAACGTCGTTGATCTTGATCGTCGGCATGGGCCCACTCCACGCCTTCCAGAATGAGGCTTGACGACCTCGAGGTAAAGCAGGAGCCGCTGGAGGGACCCGGGACTCAGCCTCTCCCGACGGCCCCCACCATGCACTGGCGGCAGAATTCCAGGAAATCCGCCAGATCCGGGATGTCCAGGTTCACCTTGGCCGGGATGACGTTGGAGACCACCACCCGGCGCCGAAGCTCCCCGGTGGACTCCATGGAGAACACGAACCAGGCATGCCGGTCCGCCTCCGATGACAGGGTGAGGCTCACCACCCGGGTCTCGAAGAACAGGTCTGGGGCGCCGCCGTCCTCCGGGGTGTGCCAGCTGGGGATGTGCCCCCGCCGGACAAACTCGTCCCGCAACTGCTCCAGGGTGTGCTGGACCGTGAACTGCACGTCGACCTGGATCTCCATGAACGCCTCCAACCCCCTTTTCGGCAGAACTCCCCCGCACCCAAGCCCTGGCATCCATCCCTTCCGGTGAGCCCCAAGTCATGGGAAAATCGAGGGTTCATGGGGGACTGACATGCCAACGGCACTGATCTCGGTCTACGACAAGACAGGGCTCATCCCCCTGGCAGAGGGCCTCCTGGGCCTGGGCTGGCGCCTCCTGGCCACCGGCGGGTCCCTGCGGACCCTGCAGGAGGCTGGCCTCGAGGCGCACGAAGTTGCCGCCTACACCGGGGCCCCGGAGTGCTTTGACGGCCGGGTGAAGACCCTGCACCCCCGCATCCACGGAGGCCTGCTGTTCCGCCGGGAGCTGGCCAGCCACGTGGCCGACGCCAAGGCCCAGGGCATCGACCCCATCGACCTGGTGGTGATCAACCTCTACCCCTTCGAGGCCACCATCGCCCGGGAGGGTGTCACCGCCGCCGAGGCCATCGAGCAGATCGACATTGGCGGCCCCAGCATGATCCGCAGCGCCTCCAAGAACCACGCCTCAGTCACGGTGCTCACGGACCCCGACCAGTACACCGCCTTCCTGGACAAGCTCCAGTCCGGTGCCTGGGGCCTGGAGGATCGCCGGCGCTGTGCCCTCGAGGCCTTCCGCCGCACCGCCGCCTATGACGCCGCCATCTCTGGCTGGATGGAGCGCACCAGCAGCTCCCATAAGCCGGAGGAGCTGCCCCACCACCTCTGCGTGAACCTGCTCCAGAAGCAGGGCCTGCGCTATGGGGAGAACCCCCACCAGCCCGCCGCCTTCTACGTGGAGCCCGGCCGGCCGGTGGAGGGCGTGGCCGCCTGCATCCAGCACCAGGGCAAGGAGCTGAGCTTCAACAACCTCCTGGATGCTGATGCCTGCGCCCGACTGGTCTGGCAGTTCCAGGCCCCCGCCTGCGTCATCGTGAAACACAACAACCCCTGCGGCGTGGGGCAGGGACCCCATGCCCTGGAGGCCTTCCTGCGAGCCCAGGCCGGCGACCCGGTCAGCGCCTTTGGTGGCATTGTGGCCTTCAACCGCCCGGTGGGCGCCGAGGTGGCCCAGCGGATGGCTCCCACGTTCTGGGAAGTGATCCTGGCCCCCGCCTTCACCGGTGAGGCCCTGGAGGTCTTTGCGGGGAAGAAGCAGTTGCGCCTCCTCCAGACCCCGGAGCAGTGGCCCCAGAGCGCCCGCGGCCTGGACACCCGCTCCATCGGGGGCGGCTACCTGGTGCAGCAGACGGACGACGCCTTCGCCCCCTTTGACACCTGGGAGATGAAGGCCTCCGGTCCCGGCGCCAAGCCCCGGACCGAGGATCTCGTCCTGGCCCAGCGGGTGGCCAAGGCGGTCAAGTCCAACGCCATCGTCCTCGTGAAGGACGGTGCCACGGTGGGCATCGGCGCCGGCCAGATGAGCCGGGTGGACTCGGTGGAGATCGCCTGCCGCAAGGCCGGGGACCGCGCCCGGGGCGCTGCGCTGGGCAGCGATGCCTTCTTCCCCTTTGCTGACGGAATAGAGCTGGCCGCCAGCCACGGCGTTACGGCCATCGTGGAGCCCGGCGGCAGCCTGCGGGACAATGAGGTCATCGCCGCCGCCCAGAAGCTGGGGATCTGGCTCTTCTTCACCGGAATGCGCCACTTCCGTCATTAGGTCCTTCGTTCTTCACGTGCCGGGCCCAAGGCCCCAGGGAATGTCATGAAAACCTCCGAGCTCCGCCAGCGATTCCTCCAGTACTTCGAGCGCCATGGCCACCGCAGGGTGGCTTCCAGTGCGGTGATCGGCCCTGCGGACGATCCCACCGTCATGTGGACCAACTCGGGGATGATCCAGTTCAAGGACGTCTTCCTCGGCAAGGAGAAGCGCGACTACAGCCGGGCCACCTCCAGCCAGAAGTGCCTCCGGGCGGGCGGCAAGCACAACGACCTCGACATGGTGGGCTTCACCGCCCGCCACCACACGTTCTTCGAGATGCTCGGCAACTTCAGCTTCGGGGACTACTTCAAGGCCGATGCCATCCGCTTCGCCTGGGAGTTCGTGACCGGCCCCATGGAGCAGGGCAACCTGGCCCTGGATCCCAGCAAGCTCTGGATCACCGTCTTCGAGGGCGCTGACGGTGTCCCCGCTGACACCGAAGCCGAGGAGCTGTGGAAAGCTGCGGGTGTGCCGCCGGAGCGCATCATGCGCTTTGGCAAGAAGGACAACTTCTGGCAGATGGGTGACACCGGGCCCTGTGGACCCTGCTCCGAGATGCACTATGACCGGGGCGCCCACCTGCCCGGAGATGCGACGCCCAACGGCGAGGGCGACCGGGTCATGGAGATCTGGAACCTCGTCTTCATGCAGTACGAGCGGGATGCCACCGGCACCCTGACCCCCCTGCCCAAGCCCAGCATCGACACCGGCATGGGGCTTGAGCGGACCGCCAGCATCCTGCAGGATGTGGACACTAACTACGAGATCGACCTCTTCGTCCCCATCTTCGAGGCCATCTGGAAGCTGGCCAAGGTGGCCCCGGAGGACCGCAGGGACCATGCGAATCGGACGGCCTCCCAGGTCGTTGCGGACCATATCCGGGCCGCTACCTTCATGTGCTACGACGGTGTGGTGCCTGGCAACGAGGGCCGCGGCTATGTCCTGCGCAAGATCATCCGCCGGGCCCTGCGCTTCGGCCGGAAGCTGGGCATCGAGGGCCTCTTCTTCGCCGAGCTCGCCCCGGCGGTGTTCCAGGCCATGGGCGACCAGTACCCCGAGATCCTCGCGGAGCTGGGCCGCATCCAGAAGTCGCTGCTGCGGGAAGAGCGGCAGTTCAGCCAGACCCTGTCGGCAGGGCTGAAGCTGCTCGAGGCCAGCGACATCGCCTCCGGGACCCTCTCCGGGTCGGATATCTTCCGCCTCTACGACACCTATGGTTTCCCGGTGGACCTGGTGGAGGACTGGTGCCGCGAGCGGGCCATCCACGCTGACCTTGAGGGCTTCCAGCAGGAGCTGAACGCCCAGCGCACCCGGGCCCGGGCCGCCATGAAGGCCCATGACCTGCGCCTGGCCGGCGACCTCGCCGTGCTGGCAGACCTGCCGCCCACCCGCTTCATCGGCTACGACCACATGGAGGGGCAGGCCCACGTGGTGGCCCTCTTCGACGAGAACCACCGCCGGGTGACCCAGCTCACAGGGGCCGGCTACGCCCTCCTGGACCGCACTCCCTTCTACGCCCTCTCGGGCGGGCAGGTGGGCGATACCGGCCAGCTCCGCTTCGAGGGAGGTCATGCCGAGGTGCTGGACTGCGTGGCCCCGGCCCAGAAGCGCCACCTGCACCAGCTTCAGGTGTTCGGCACGCTGATGGAGAACACCGCCGTCAATGCCGTCGTCCACACGGTCCGGCGGCGGCGGGTGCGCGCCCATCACACGGCCACCCACCTGCTCCATGCCGCCCTCCGGGAGGTCCTGGGCAGCCACGTCAAGCAGGCCGGCAGCGTGGTGGATGCCTCCCGCCTCCGCTTCGACTTCACCCACTTCGCCCCGCTGGAGCCCGCCCAGATCGCTGAGATCGAGCGGCTGGCCTCGCGCCAGTCCCTCCGCTCCGTGGACACCTCGGTCCGGGAGATGGACATCGACGAGGCCCTGGCCTCAGGCGCCATGGCCCTGTTCGGCGAGAAGTACGGGGATGTGGTGCGCGTGGTCCAGGTTCCGGGCTTCTCCACGGAGCTCTGCGGGGGCACCCACGTGGCCAACACCGGCGAGATCGGCGTGGTGAAGGTCATCTCCGAGGGGGCGGTCAGTGCCGGTGTCCGACGCATCGAGGCGGTGGCTGGCGAGCAGGCCCTGGAGCTCCTCCAGGCTGACGAGGCCATGATCCACGCCCTGGCCCGCCAGGCCAACACAGGTCGGGAGGCTCTGCCAGAGCTCATTGCCGCCAAGGACCTGCGCATTGCCCAGCTGGAGCGGGAGCTGAAGGACTCGAAGCTCAAGGCGGCCAGTGCGGGCGGGACGGCAGAGCAGGCCGAGGAGGTGCGCGGCACCCCCCTGGTCACCGCCGCCGTGGAGGGCCTGGAGGGCAATGCCCTGCGGGAGCTGATGGATCAGGTGCGCACCCGGCACCACAGCGCCGTCATCGTGCTCGCCTCAACAGTGGCCCCGGACAAGGTCGCCGCCCTGGTGTCCGTCTCCGCCGACCTGCCCCAGGACGCCGGTGCGCTCTTCAAGGCCATGCTGCCTGCGCTGAATGGCCGAGGCGGTGGCAAGAAGGACCTGGCCCAGGGCGGCGGCAGCAACCCGGCAGGTCTTCCGGCCGCCTTCGAGGCCCTGCGGGCCGCCCTGTAGCCCCGCGAGGGGTGCCTCCCCGCTACTTGGCGGGGGAGGCATCCTTCTCGTGGCAGCCGAGGCAGGTGATCAGCTTGGGGTCGGGGCTGCGCCAGTAGACGCTGTCCTGGCCGCCCACCTCCTTCCGGAGGTTCTCGGGCACCCGGGCCCAGTAGAAGAGGAAGGCCGTGCTGCCGTCCGCCTTGGTCTCCTTCATGTAGAGGGGACCTGGCTCGGTGCCAGGCTTGCCCTTCTCGTCCGAGAAGGTGGCCATGACGGCATAGCCGCCAGGCTTCAGCGGCTTGCCCGCCTGGTAGTCATCAATGCTCGAAGCCGTCACCCAGATACGGCGCCAGCGGTCCCCGTGGGCCTTGCTGCGCATGGGTGCGACACCAGCCGGCTCGAGGCTGGCATAGTCCAGGGCCCGGATGGGCAGGTCAGCCTCGGCATCGTTCCGCTTGGCGCGGTCTGCCTCGGCGGCAGCCTTGTTGGTCTCCTCGTTGCCAAAGACCATGATGCCGCCGAGCTTCCCGCTGAAGCCCCAGGAGCCCAGCCAGAGGAGGGCCACCACCAGGGCAGGCAGGCCTGCTCCCCGCTCCCAGAAGCGGCGCCCAGCCTGCCGGCGGTCAGCAAAGCCCGGGCTATCCTCCCGGCGCCAGGCCCGCCACAGCAGCCAGGTGCAGAGGCCACCGATGACGAAGCCCACCAGGGAAGCGGTGATGTGGAGCTGCAGCATCTTCTGGAGGACCTGCTTCTCCGAGGCGACCACCGGGAAGTAGCCGGTGATGGGAATGAGGTTGACCTGCCGCCCCCATAGGAGCCCGCTCACCAGGGACGCCGTGCTGCTGGCCCAGCCCACCGCCGCAATGAAGAAGGCCGTTCCGGTCAGGGGTCGGGACTGCTTCGTCAGGAAGGAGAGGAGGATGGCCAGGGGGAGGGCGGCCACCAGCCCCAGGGGGACATGGACAAAGGCGGGGTGCTCCCGGGCAATGAACTCGATGAGGGGAGAGGCGAGCATGGGGCTCCTGGATTAGAAGACGCGGGCAACGTTGAAGGCAATGGCCCACTGGGAGGAGAGCCTGGGCCCGCCGCCGTAGTCCCCGCTCATCACCTGATTGGCGGTGGTGCCGCTGGCGTTGGTGCCCGCCAGGGTGAAGCGGTGCTTGAAGGTCTTGTAGGAGAAGCCGGCGGCAAAGCCGTTCTGGTAGGTGGAACCGTCGGTGATGCCACCGGGAGCGGCCTTCGCAAACTTCGAGGGGCGGGGGTAGTACTCGGCCATGACGGAGAACTTGTCCGTGAAGCCGTAGCGCAGGCCAAGACCCACGTTGAAGACGCCGCCCTTGTTGACCTTGGTGTTGGGGGCGGCCCCCGGGAGTGCCGGCAGGATGGTGTCGCTGGTGGTGGTCTTGCTCACGAAGGTGGGGACCACGGAAATGATCAGGTCGTCCGTTGCGAAGAACTCCGTGGGGAGCTGGGCTGTGAACCCCGAGACCCCAACCCTGCCGAAGGGGGTGACGCCTTCCTTCACCACCTCATCGAAGCGCTCGGCCCGGACGGCCATGCGCACGTAGTCCCCGTTGTAGGCCTGCTGCTGGAACCCAACGTTGAAGGTCTTGTTGTCCGCCGTGCGGTAGACGAAGACGTTCAGACCCTTGATGGGCTTGATGCCGAAGGTCATGCCCACGCCGGCATAGGTAAACCCGTCCAGCCCATAGGCGTCCTTGCCGTGATCCTTGACGGGCTGGATGAAGCGGTGCGTGAACACCACCCCCAGGTCCCAGTACTGCATCCGCTCGGCGGAGGGCAGGTTGATCACCAGGGGGTACTCGGATGATTCGGCTCGGAGATGCCCCCCGGCCAGGAGGGCGCAAGCGAGCAGGGGGGCGGTCTTCCGTGACATCGGGGCTCCGTTCGGTTACTTGGCGGCGAACTTGCGCATGATGGGGATCATCTTCTCGACATCCGCCTGGGACATCTTGTCCTTGAAGGCCGGCATCTTGTCCTTGCCGTCCAGGGTCACCTTGATCCAGTCGCTGTCCTTCTTCTTGTTGGCCTTGCGGCTGTCCGTGAAGTCGAAGCCGTTGTCCGGCAGGGGTTTGCCGCTGTTGTCCCGGCCGGAGCCATTGGCGCCGTGGCAGCGGGCGCAGGCGTCCGTCCAGTACTTGTTGAGGTCGCCGCCCTGGAACTTGGGCAGATCCTTGGCAGGATCAGCGGCAGAAAGGCTGGCGGCAGCCAGGAGGAGGACGGGGAGGAAGAGGCGACGCATGGAGTCTCCATTAAGGGTTGAGAAGGAAATCAGTTCCAGGTGTTCCCGGAGGTGGTGTGGGACTGGCCGTGGCAGGACAGGGCACAACCGCCCCGGCCCTGAGTGGTCCCGGTGACGGTATAGGGCGTGGCAGAGGTGAAGGTGGCGGGGGTCGTGCCGCCGCCGAACTTCACGGTGTCGCTGGGGTACTGGTCGGCGGGGGTGCCGCTGACGCCGCTCACTACGGTGGTGTCCAGGTACTTGAAGTGGTTGGTGACACCGGTCTTGTTATTGGTGGTGGCATTCATGTCGTGGCAGTGGTCACAGGTCTGGTTGTGGGCGCTGGGGTTGTTGTGCCGACCGATGGCGTCGTTGAACTGGAGCGAGGTGGAAGTGATCTTGTGGCAGGTGATGCAGTAGGTGTTGGCGTTGACCGTGAGGGTACCCGTCTGCCACCCCGGAGTCACCTGGCCGCCGTGGCAGCTGATGTTGGAGCAGGTGAAGGCCGTGGCGCTGACGGTGGTACCGGCAGTGCCGCTCTTGGCATTGAAGGTGGTCACGATGGCCACGGAGGCAGGGCCGGCGGTGATGGGAGTGGTCACCCGCTTGCTGGCGTTGCTGTAGTGAGTGTTGGTCGCATCCCCGGGGACCGAGCCCAGGTGGCAAGCCGCACAGAGTGGGTAGGCCGAGCCCGTCATGGTGGCTGGCTGGGCGGGCGTGGTGCGGGTGAAGGTGGCCAGGGAGAGGTGCTTGGGGTGTGAGCCTTGGAGGTTGGGCCAGGCAGAGCCGGTGGGTCCCTTGGTGGTGAAGAAGGCACCCACGTGGCAGGAGAGGCAGGTTCCGGCCGTCAGGCCCGTGGCCACAGGGGACCCCAGGGTGTGGCAGACCGTGCAGGTGGGTCCTGCCTTGGTGGTGGTGCCGCTCTGGTCGTGGCAGTTAAGGCAGTCCGCATTGAACTGGGCCAGGGTGACGGTCTGGTGGTGGTTCCCCGCACTGGTGGTGACATCCGCACTGTAGAAGGGCACAGGGTGAGCCACGCCAGAGCCCTTGGCAGCATTCCAGTGGTAGACCCCAGGCTCGTGCACCTGGGTCGACCCGGTGGCACTGTGGCAGGTGAGGGCGCAGCCGCCATCTCCCTCCGTGTTGGTGGCTGTGATGGTGTAGGTGGCACCGGTGGCGATGGGGAAGGCCGTGCCAGGGATCTTGAACTTCACCGTGCCGCTAGGGAGCTTGTTGGTGCTGCCGACGGAGATGGTGTCCAGCTCGGCAAAGTGCTTCACGGCCCCGGCATTGATGTTGGCCGAAGTCATGTCGTGGCAGATGGTGCAGTCCGCCGTGCCTGCCGTGGCGTGGGTGCCATAGGCGTGGCGCCCCACGGCGTCGTTGTACTGGGAGGTGGCAGTCCCACCGTTGATGGCGTGGCAGAGGGAGCACTGGGTGGCGGAGTTGATGGCGCCGGTGCGCCAGCTGGGTGTGGCCTGGCCGCCGTGGCAGCTGGTGGCGGAGCAGGTGAGGGCCGTGGGGTTGAAGGCGGCCCCACCACCGCTCTGGGCATTGAAGACGGCGGCCATGCTGACGGGTGCTGGGCCCACCGGAGGCGCGACCAGGGTGTTGGCGTTGGTGTAGTGCGTGGTCGTGCCCGTGCCGCTGCCGGCGTGGCAGGAGTCGCAGGTAAGGGTGGTGGGCAGGGCCATGTGCTTGGCATGGGCCCCGGCAATGTTGGGGAAGGTGGCGCCGTTCGGCCCAGCGGGAAGGCCGCTGGCCCCCAGGTGGCAAGACAAGCAGGTGCCAGCGCCCGTAGCCACGGTGACGGGGTTGCCCGCGGTGTGGCAGGCGCTGCAGAGGGGTGCCTCAGCGTGAGGGGAGGTACCCGTGTAGGCGTGGCAGGTACCACAGTCCGCCGTGAAGGTGGCCTGGGTTGAGCTCATGTGACCGTTGTTCTGGTTGTCCTTGTCCGGTGCCAGGAAGGGCACGGGATGGGGTGCCCCGGAGGCCGTCCAGGTGTTCACAGCGGCCACGTGGATGTGGGTGTGGCAGGTCAGTGCGCAACCCCCATTGCCCTGGGTGGCGCTGGTGACGGTGTAGGTGCCGGCCCCCGTCACGATGGTCGGGTTGAAGGCGATGGTGCCGCTGGGCAGCTGATCCGCAGGGGTGCCCGTGGCGACGCCATCCACCGCCTCGGTGTTGAGGTACTTGAAGTGGGCCAGGGCCCCCGGGGAGCCATTGGCCATGTTGTGGCAGGTGGTGCAGGCGATGGCATTGGCGGCGTTCGTAGCGTTGTGGGTGCCCATGCTGTGCCGACCGAAGGCGTCATTGAACTGGGTGGTGACGCCCGCACTGGCGGCGACACCATGGCAGGTCAGGCACTGGGTGGCCGAGTTGATGAGGCCGTTCTGCCAGCTGGGCGTGGTCTGGCCCCCATGGCAGCGGACGTTGGAGCAGGTGAGGGTGGCCGCCACAAAGGCGGGAGCCCCACCCGTCTTGGGCGTGAAGACAGGATCGATGACCACCGGGGCTGGCCCGGTCGGGACAGCGACCCGCGCATTGGCGTGGGTGTAGTGGGAGATGGTCCCGGCACCACTGCCGGCGTGGCAGGAGTCGCAGGTGAGCTGGGTGGCCAGCTCCATGTGCTTGGTGTGCGCACCGGCGATGCTGGGGAAAGCAGCCCCGGTGGGTCCCTTGGGCAGACCTGCTGGACCCGAATGGCAGGAGAGGCAGGTGCCGGTGCCAGTGGCGGTGGTGGCGGGATTGGCGAGAGCGTGGCACTTGCTGCACAAGGGTGCGGCGCTGTTCGGTGAGGTCCCGGTGTGGGCGTGGCAGGTGGCGCAGTCCGCAGCAAAGGCTGCTGCGGTGACGGTCATGTGGCCGTTGAGCTTGGAGTCCGTCACACCCGCAAGGAAGGGAATGGGATGCGAGGCCGTGTTGGCGTCATGGCAGAGGGTGGCGTTGTAGCAGCCAGGCTGGGTCGCCGCAGGAGCCGGCGTGGAGGGGTGCCCGGCGGGGTTGTTGGGAGAACCGGCCAGGTGGCACTGGGCGCAGACAGCGGCGTTCGAAGGATCCGTCGTGGCATGGGTGAAGGCAGAGGTGCCACTGAGGCGCCAGGGCTTGGGAGGATGCGGGGCGCTGACACCGTGGCAGGTGCTGCAGGCATTGGCCGAAGCGCCGCCGGTGAAGGTGGCGCCATGGCAGAGCTGACAGGAGACCAGGCTGCCACCCGTCACGACACTGGCGGCCAGCTTGGCGCGGACGCCATGGACGGCGGGGTCCGCCCACCCGGTCACCGACTTGTGGTGGCAGTCGGCCGTCATGCAGGTAGGCACGCCATTGCCCACCTTGAGCACGCTGAACTCGTGGCACTTCGTGCAGTCCGAGACCTGCGCCACCGCAGGGCCGGGGTGGTTGGTGATCCAGCCGGGCACATGGTAGTTACCGTAGTACTGGGCGGTCGTGGTGGCACCAGCGCCCGAGCCACAGCCCAGGAGCCCCAGGGTGAGGACCAACAGACAGGCCAGGGCGCCGAAGAAGCCAGAGGTCCAGTTGCGATTCCCTGCATTGTTCATAGCGATACCCAGGGTTGCGTGACGGTTCATGGCAAGAAAAAATTCTAGGCAAGGACCTCGGCAGCGAAAGGCCTTGGCAGGACCCCGGTTGGGTCAGGGATGAATGGGACTGTTCCGGTCCAATATCCCCCAGGATGAAAAATCTGTCTATATCTCGATTGGATCCACCTTGTTAGATCCTTCGATCTAGATCTATCCAAGGAACTTCATCCGCAATGGTTGTAGGCGTAGGTAATCCGCGCACCCATCGGCCACCTTTGCGTTGCCGGGCGGGAGTTCCTGTCCTACGCTTCAGAGTCCATGCCGCCCCTGCTTGCAGAAATCCGTTCCCGGGTCCCAGGCGCAGGGCGCACGTGCGCCTTGGCAGCCCTGGCCTTCCTCCTGTCTGGCCCCAGCTGGGGCC
>Ga0007792_10000381_pt1 | contig 16071 bp, 10 predicted proteins | sample CryBogmetaGMA6M_FD_60371 | JGI IMG/M metagenome (GOLD analysis project Ga0007792, IMG submission 60371) | Freshwater microbial communities from Crystal Bog, Wisconsin, USA - MA6M | ecosystem: Environmental > Aquatic > Freshwater > Lake | place: Crystal Bog, Wisconsin, USA | collected 2009-07-06
TAACAACACCACGGGCTCTTTCAATACGGCCTCGGGGGCTAGCGCCCTTAACGTAAACACCACGGGCTATGAAAACACGGGCATCGGGTACCGAGCCCTTAACGCAAACACCACGGGCTTTTTCAATACGGCCTCAGGGGCTAACGCCCTCTACTTAAACACGACGGGCGACAACAACACGGCCTCGGGGTACACAGCCCTCAGGGACAACACGGGCTCTAACAACACGGGCTTCGGGTCCGGCGCCCTGCAGATCAACACGGCAGGAGCTGCCAATACTGGCGTGGGCCAGTATGCCGGAGGCCTCATCACGACCGGGTCGAACAATACGGTGGTCGGATTTCAATCTGCCTTCCACCTCGCGACCGGTAGCAATAATACGGCCATTGGTTCGGGCGCTGACGTCGCAGCCGGCATCTCCAACTCCACGGTAATCGGATACGGCGCCTCGGTCGGCGCCAGCAACACGGTGCGTATCGGCAATGCCTCAGTCACTAGCATCGGAGGTCAAGTCGCCTGGACGGCCTCTTCCGATCGGCGCCTCAAGCAGAACATCCTGAGTTCCGGCCTGGGGCTCGACTTCATCCTGAAGCTTCGTCCGGTGACCTACAGTTTCATCACGCAGCCCACGGTCACCCAGGAAGGCCTCATCGCCCAGGAAGTGGAAGCGGCCGCCCAGTCCCTCGGCGTGACCTTCCACGGCGTGAAGGTTCCCGCCACTCCCGACGCCCACTACAGCCTCACCTACTCCGACTTCGTCATGCCCCTCATCAACTCGGCGAAAGAACTCAAGGCCGAGAACGAAGCATTGAAAGCCACGAGCGAAACCCAGCAGGCCAGGGTCGAGACCCAGCAGACCAGAATTGAAGGACAGCAGGCGGAGATCGACGCGCTCAAGGCGCAGATGGCCGCCATTCTCGCGCGGTTCGAGGCACTACTGGCGGGCGGCGGCAAGTAGCACCGATCTGTGGCGGGCGGCCCGGGCCGCCCGCCATGCCCGATCCAGGGCGAGTTATGACGAGGGTATTTGTGGTAATTTAATTGCTTTTTTAATTGATGTTGTTGTGAAACTGCACGATCGGACACCTTATGCTTCCGACTTTGCACGACCGGACAACTTATGGTTCCGGCAGCCTGTCGGATCGGCCAATTCCACCCCTCAAATGAGGCCATTTCGCGGCAGGAGCGGACAGAATATGCTTCCTGTCCCGGACATCTTTTCCTTCACGACACAGGAAGAGCGTGGGAGTCGAAATCCGGAATGGCGCGCAGGTAGGCGCCCGAAGGGCAGGACTAGATGTCCTGCCCGCAGGATCAGCGCCGTGCGCAGCCAGTCCGGCGGCCGGAGCGTCAGGCCGCAGGCCTGATGCGAAGGGACTCCCACCACCGGGGGTGCCACCGGGCCCTAATAGCGGGACACCAGGATCAGCGCCGGATCAGCGGCGTGCCAGCATCTGACTCGTCCCTCCGGTCCTCACCCCTTCGGGGCCGCCATCGCCTTCGGCGATGCGGTCTTATCCTCCCTACGGTCGGATGATCGCGCGGCCGGAGCGTCAGGCCGCAGGCCTGATGCGGAGGGACTCCCACCACCGGGGGTGCCACCGGGCCCTAATAGCGGGACACCAGGATCAGCGCCGTGCCCAGCAGCGACACGCCAGACGTCTACCCATCCTCGCCGCTTCCCTCCCCTCCGGGTTTACCATGGGACCTTCCCGGAGGTCTCCCGATGGCTGTCCCTGTCTCGTTCGTCCTGAACGGCAAGCCCGTCACTGTCACCAGCCCCCGGGACCGGATGCTGGTGTGGGTGCTGCGCGATGAACTGGGCCTCACGGGCACCAAGGTGGGCTGCGAGGCCGGGCTCTGCGGAGCCTGCACGGTGCTGGTGGACTTCGAGACCGTGCTCTCCTGTTCCACGACGCTGGGCGATGTGGCCGGCAAGTCCGTGCTCACCATCGAGGGCCTGACCGTGGAAGGCAAGCTGGATCCCCTGCAGAAGGCCTTCCAGGACCACCACGCCTTCCAGTGCGGCTACTGCACCTCGGGGATGATCATGGCCGCCTGGGCCTTCCTGAAGAAGAAGCCCAAGGCCACCCGCGAGCAGATCGTCGAGGCCATGGAGGGGAACATCTGCCGCTGTGGGGCCCATGTGCGGATCCTGGAAGCGGTCGAGACGGCAGGTAAGGGCATGGGAGGTGTGCGATGAAAAGGCGGACCCTCCTCCAGGCCACTGCGGGTGCCCTCACCTTCTTCTTCACGAGCCGCACCAGCGCTGCGCCCGTCGAGCCGACCCGCCCCGGTGCCTACGCCGAGGACTTCAACGCCTACCTGAAGATCTCCGCGGACGGCCGCGTGGGCTGCTTCGTGGGGAAGACCGAGCTGGGCCAGGGCGCCCTGACGGTGCTGGCCATGCTCGTCGCCGAGGAGCTGGAGCTGGATCCGGCCCAGGTGGATGTGCTCCTGGGCGACACGGACCTCTGCCCCTGGGACCTGCCCACCGGCGGCTCCCTCACCATGTGGCAGACCGCCCCCGTCCTCCGGGGCGCCGCCGCCGAGGTGCGGGCGGTGCTCCTGGGCATGGCAGCCAAAGCCCTGGGTGCCGCGGCGGCCGACCTGGCCCTGAAGGATGGGGCCATCTGGGTGAAGGCGGCCCCCACGCGCCGCACCACCTTCGGTGCGCTGGTGCAGGGCCGGAAGATGGTCCGGCACCTGGGCAAGGTCAAGCCCAAGCCCCTCTCCGACTGCACCGTGCTCGGCCGCCACTTCCCCCGCAAGGACGCCCTCGCCAAGACCACCGGCGCAGCCAAGTACGCCGGCGACCTCCGCCTGCCCGGCACCCTCCACGCCTGCCTCCTGCGGCCCCCGGCTCATGGCCTGAAGCTGGCCAGCGCCGACACGGCGGCCGCCGAGCGGGTGCCCGGTGTCCGCATCGTGCGCGACGGCAACCTCCTGGCCGTGCTGCACCCCCAGCCCGACACCGCCCGGAAGGCCCTCGCCCTCGTGAAGGGCACCTTCGAGGGCACTGAGCTCGACGTGGACGATGTCCGCATCTACCAGTACCTCGTGGACAAGGCCGCCCCCGGGCAGCGCGTGGTGAGCTCCCGCGGCGATGTGGCCGCCGGTGAGAAGCGGGCCGCCACGGTGGTGGAGGCCGAATACCGCAATGCCTACGAGAGCCACGCCACCCTCGAGCCCCATACCTCCGTCGCCAAGTGGGAGGACGGCCGCATGACCGTGTGGGCCTCCAACCAGTCGCCGTTTGTCTTCCGCGACTCCGTGGCCGAGGCCCTCAAGCTGGACAAGGACAAGGTCCGCATCGTGACCCCCTTCGTGGGGGGTGGCTTCGGCGGCAAGCTCGTGGCCCCTGTGGCCGTCGAGGCTGCCCGCATCGCCCGCCAGGTCCCCGGCGTACCCATCCAGGTGGCCTGGAACCGGGAGGAGGACCTCTTCCTGGACGGCTACCGTCCGGCCGCCGTGGTCAAGCTCCGCGCCGGCCTGGATGCCAGCCGTGGCGCCATCACCTTCTGGGACAGCACCGTGGCCGGCGTCTCCCAGGGCGAGGCCGAGTTCACCTACGAGATGCAGACGAATCGCTATCAGGCGCCCGCCGTCCCCGACCTCCACCCCCTCAAGGCCGGCGCCTGGCGTGCCCCCAACGCCCACACCAACGCTTTCGCCCGGGAGTGCCAGCTGGACGCGCTGGCCGCCAAGGCTGGGATGGATCCCGTGACCCTGCGCCGCCGCCTCGCCAACGACCCCCGCCTCCTCCACCTCCTGGATCTGGCGCTGGAGGCCTTTGGCTGGGAGCCCGCCCCCGGGCCGACGGGCCGGGGCATCGGCGTGGCCTGCGGGGCCTGGCGCCAGGCCCTGGTGGTGGCTGTGGCCCAGGTGGCCGTGGACAAGACCACCGGGAAGGTCCAGGTGCTGCGCTTCCTCGAGGCCGTGGACGTGGGCCTCGTGGTGAACCCAGAAGGGGCCCGGCAGCAGGTGGAGGGCGCCATCACCATGTGCATCGGCCAGGCCCTCAGCGAGGAGATCCGCTTCAAGGGCGGTCGCATCCTGGACAAGAACTTCGACACCTACCTGCTGCCCCGCTTCTCTGCGATCCCCCGCATGCAGGTGGTCTTCGCGAACAGCGGGACCACGATCACCCAAGGCATCGGCGAGCCCCCCGTGGTGCCAGTAGCCGCGGCCCTGGCCAACGCAGTCTTCGACGCCACCGGTGCCCGGGTGACCCACGTGCCCTTCACCCCCGAGCGTGTCCTGGCGGCCCTGAAGCGGGTGCCTGCGAAGTAGCCTGATTCGACAGCCCCAGCCTTAGCCCACGCCTCGATGGGGTCACCCAATTACTCTTGGCTCAGCGGGCCTGGACCCTCAGGAATTCATCCCGAGCGGCGAGGGCGGTGTCCGTGAAATCGGTGAACACGCCGTCGACGCCCAGGGCGTAAAAGGCGAGGTACTCGTTTTTCGGATCGGCCTGGTAGTCCCGTGCCAGGCGGCGTGACTCGTTGCGGAAGGTGTAGGGATGGACGTAGAGGCCGGCTCGGTGGGCATCGGCGATGAGGCTGGTGGGCCATTGCAGGGTCGCATCGGCTTCATTGACCAGGCCGTCCCCGCTGACATCCACCACACGACCACCGGCATCGAGCGCGCCCTTGAGGGTGACGACGTAGCGCTTCCAGGGGCCGATGCCGTCCGCATAGGTCTTGATCTCGGCCAAGCCAGCTGGCGTGACCATCGCACTGAAGAGACGGCTATCGCCGGCGCGGGTCCAGTCGTAGGGGCGGTCATAGGGAGCGACAAAGGTGAGGGCACCCGTCCGCAGGTCCACATCATCGGCATCGATGAGCTGGATCAGCTTGGTAGCGAGTCCCTTGGCACGCAGGTACTTCAGACTCCCAGGCTCAAAAGACTGGACGTAGATCGGCGCGCTCCGGCTGTTCCAACCCGCTGCCTGGATCAACGTAATGAGGGTGTCCTCCAGGGGCAGGCCAAGGTCGCGATGGTAGGTGGGGTTCTTGGTCTCGGGGTACACCGAGATCCTTCGACCGGTCGTGGTGGTGCGGGCCTTGACCAGGTCGATGACTTCCTGGAAGGTGACAATCCGGAAGCGTCCGTTGTACTGCTGGGGGCGCTCCACGTCGGTGGCGATCGCACCCAGCGTCTTGATCTCGGCCAGGGTGAAGTCGCTGGCAAACCAGCCGGTCTGGGTCTCGCCATCCACCTGGGTGCTCTTCCTGCGGCTGGCAAACTCCGGGTGGCTGGCCACATCGGTGCTAATGGCCAGGTTGGGATCATGGCGGCAGATCAGGACGCCATCCTTGGTCGAGATGAGGTCCATCTCCACCACATCGGCGCCCAGCTCGATGGCCTTGACGTAGGCTTCGAGGGTCTCCTCGGGCAGGTAGCCGGAAGCACCCCGGTGAGCCACCACGATGGGGGCTCGGCCATCCAGGGTCGGCAACCGGCTGAGCTCGTGACCGCCTCCACAGGTGACCCCCAGCAGGACGCTCAGGCCCAGGCTCGCCACCGTGAGCTGAAGCGAGAAGCGACGACGGCCACGTGGCATGGTGGTAGCTCTCCTCAAGCTGGGTCAAGGGTACCGGGGTATGCCTTCTGCGGAAACATCCGCCAAGCTCCTTCCATTCCCTGTTTTTCCCTACGAATTTTCGTATCAGACTGGCTAAGCCTTGGTTTTGGGTACTCTGAAGGGGTGCTTTTGGCTTTTCCGGTGCTGGCCCGCACCTGTTTCTTGCTTTGCCGTTGCTGGAGTCCCTGTGCGCAAGACCAAGATCGTCATGACCATGGGCCCGGCCCTCATGCAGGAGGACCGGCTGCGGGAGGCCCTGAAAGAGGCCGATGCGGTGCGCCTCAACGCCAGCCATGGGGACCCGGAGGCCCGCCTGCATACCCTGACCATGGTGCGCTCCATCGCCGCGGAGCTGGGTCGGGCGATCCCCGTCTTCCTCGACCTGCAGGGCCCCAAGTGGCGCATCGGCGCCCTGGAGAACCCGGTGACCCTGGTGGAGCACAGCGTGGGCGCCTTCTACGCCCAAGGCGCCACCCTCATGCCGGGCCTCGCCTGGACCGCGCCCCTGCCCCATCCGGAGCTCTTCGAGGGTGCGGTGAAGGACCAGATCTGGCTGCTGGATGACGGTGCCATCACCGTGAAGGTCCTCTCCCGGAGCTCGGATGTGGTGATGGCCGAGGTGATCGTCGGCGGGCCGCTGAAGTCCCGCAAGGGCGTCCACCCCATCGGCATGGACGTCCTCATGAGCCCTCTGACGGACAAGGACCACGTCGATATCCGCTGGGGCGTGGAGCACCAGGTGGACCTCTTCGCCCAGAGCTTCGTCCGCCGGGCTTCGGACGTGCAGCAGCTGCAGGCCATCATTTGCCACCTGGGCGGGAACCAGCACGTCATCGCCAAGATCGAGCACCCCACGGCCCTCTCGCACCTGGAGGAGATCCTGGATATCTCCTGGGGCATCATGGTGGCCCGCGGGGACCTGGGCCTGGAGCTGGGCGTGGAGCGGGTGCCGAGCCTGCAGAAGCAGATCATCCGGGCCGCGCGGAAGGCCCTCAAGCCCGTCATCACCGCCACCCAGATGCTGGAGAGCATGATCGAGCATCCCCAGCCCACCCGCGCCGAAGCCAGCGATGTGGCCAATGCCATCTGGGACGGCACGGACGCCGTCATGCTGAGTGCCGAGAGCGCCGTCGGCGCCTACCCCGTGGAGGCCCTGCAGTGGCTGGCTCGCATCGCCACGGAGGCCGACGCCAATGTGAAGCAGCGGGTGACCACCCTGCCCGAGGATATGTCAGAAAAGGCCCTGGCCCGCACGGACATCTCCGTGGCCTTCGCCGCCTGCCGCACTGCCGACGAGATCAATGCCATCTGGATCGTGGCTTTCACTGAGGGCGGTGGCATGGCCCGCATGGTCAGCCGCCTGGCCGGGCGGACGCCCATCCTGGCCGCCACGGTGGACCTGCAGATCGCCAAGCTCATGGGCCTGCTGCGCGGCGTCACGGCCCTGGTCATCCCCAAGGTGGCCGACACAGACGAGATGGTGGAGGTGGTGCGCAACCTGCTCATCACCGAGCACGGCGCCAAGAGCACCGACCGCATCGTCATGACCATGGGCCTCCCCCTGTGGAAGACCGGGACAACAAACACCATGAAGGTCATGACCTTCTAACCAGCGCCACCGCATTCCTGCTGCAAAGCAAAAGCTTCTTAGCCGGGGATGGACGGGGATAAACGAGGATAAGGATTCCTGGTTATCGGCCTTGCTCCGCCAAATCGGACCTTCAAAGATCTCCACTAAGGACACGAAGCACTGCCGAAAGAGCACGAAGGCAAGCCGTTACGCCGACAGGGCCTCCGGGCCTGCGGCCCCCGGTCGCATGCGACCGGCCAAGGGGGCGGCGGCTGGAACGGCTCTTGGGGGGCGCGGCCGTGGCTCCCCGGGATGACTTCCGGCAACGCCGGAAGCCGCCGCAGGCGGGCCCATGCGGGGTGGGTCGGCGCACAATCTGTGGAATCTGTGGAATCAGTGGCAAAAGAGCTTTTGCTCTTACCCCATTCATCCCTCTTATCCCCGTCAAAAGGCTTTTTCAGGCCGTGACGGCCACCAGCTCGGCCAAGGGATCCGGGCCTTCCATGACTTGGCCGGCGGTGGCGTAGAGGGCGGCGACCTTCCCGGCGGCGGGGGCGCAGATCTCCATCTGCATCTTCATGGACTCCAGGATGAAGAGCACCTGGCCTTCCTCCACCACATCACCTAGGGCCACGCGACACTCCAGGACCTTGCCGGCCATGGGGGCGCAGAGGACACCGGCGGCGGTGCTGCCCTTGGCCACGGGTGGCAGGGACAGCGGATCCTCCACCAGCAGGCTCTCGCCCTGGATGTGCAGCGCCAGGTGGTGGCCCTTGCGCAGTGCGTGGAAGGTGCTCTCCGGGCCCGCCCAGCGCAGGCTGAAGCGCCCGGCCCGGTCGGCGTGCTCGATCCGCAGGAAGGGCTTCTCGTCCCGGCTGCCCACCTTCAGCTCCGGGTGGGACTGGGCCGCAAAGCGGGCCGCCACCGGCGAGATGGGTGCGCCGAGGCCCTGCAGGACTTCACTCAGCAGGGACGGGAAGGCCACGCCCTCCACCAGGTGGAGCAGCGGATCGGGCAGGAGTGGGGCATTGAGCGCCGTCAGGTTGGCGGCGATCCAGTCCGTGGAGACGCGGCCGTGGAGGAAGTCCGGGTGCCGGCTGAGAGCCAGCAGGAAGGGCAGGTTGGTGGCGCAGCCCAGGATCACGAACTCCGAGAGCGCCTGCTGCAGGCGGGACACGGCCTCCTGGCGGTCGGGACCCCAGACGATGAGCTTGGCGATCATGGAGTCGAAGCGGTCGTTGACGCGGCCACCCTCGATGACGCCGGAGTCCACGCGCACGCCCTGGCCGGTGGGTTCCCGGTAGAGGAGGAGGGTGCCGGGGGTGGGCAGGAAGCCGCGGCGCGGATCCTCTGCCAGGATGCGGGCCTCCAGGGCCACGCCCTGAGGCTCGGGCACCCGGAAGGTGGTGGGATCGCCCAGGGCCTTGGGCCAGCGCCCCTCGGCCAGGTCCAGCTGAGCCTGCACCAGGTCCACGCCGTAGACGGCCTCGGTGACGGGGTGCTCCACCTGCAGGCGGGTGTTCACCTCCAGGAAGTGGAACTGCGCGTCGGCGTCCAGGAGGAACTCGACGGTGCCGGCCCCTCGGTACCGGGTCTCGCGCACCAGGGCCATGGCGGCCTGGCCCAGGGCCTCGCGGAGGGCGGGGTCCACCACCGCACTGGGGGCTTCCTCCACCACCTTCTGGTGCCGCCGCTGGAGGCTGCACTCGCGCTCGCCGAGGAAGACGCCGCCGCCCTCGCCGTCGCCGAAGACCTGCACCTCGATGTGCCGGGGCGCCGCCAGGTAGCGCTCCACGAAGACGGTGGCGTCCCCGAAGCCCGCCAGGGCCTCACTGGCGGCCTGTCGGATGGCTTCGGGCAGGGCGGCCAGTTCCTGGACCACCCGCATGCCGCGCCCGCCACCGCCGCCACTGGCCTTCACCAGGAAGGGCGCCTTCAGGCCACGGGCTTCGAGCTCTGGTCCCCAGGCTGAGGGGTCCACAGCAGCCAGCTCGTGGGAGAGCAGGGCCGGCAGGGTGGGCACGCCACAGCCCTGGGCCAGCCGCTTGGCGGACTCCTTGCCGCCCAGGGCGCGCATGGTCTCAGGGCGAGGCCCCACGAAGGCGATGCCGGCGGCTTCCACAGCCTCGGCGAACTCGGCGTTCTCGGAGAGGAACCCGTAGCCCGGATGGACCAGGGTGGCGCCCCACTCCCGGGCAGCGGCGACGATCTCAGCGCCCGCCAGGAAGCTCGATACTTCCAGCACCGCGTCGGCTTCCTTGCGGATGCAGGCATCCCGGTCCTCGGGCGTGCTGATGATGGCCACGGCCAGACCCCGCTCCCGTCCGGCCCGCAGGACCCGGCGGGCGATCTCGCCCCGGTTGGCAATGAGCAGTCGACCCGTCATCACAGTTTTCCTTCAGAGGTGGGGAGACCAGCCAGCCAAGGCACCGGCTGCTTGGCCAGGAAGGCTCCTAGGCCCGCCTGACCCTCTGCTGAAGCGCGGGCCTGGACGATGGCCTGCACGGTGAACTCGGTCCACTCGGCGTCGGGCAGGGGCTGGGCGCGGAGGAGGAGGGCCTTGGTGCCCCGGGCGGCGTGGGGTCCCGCCTGCAGTAGGTCCAGCAGGACCTCGCTGAGGCAGGCATCCAGGTCCTCTGGCGTCGGCACCACGCGCTGGACCAGACCGATGGTCCGGGCCTCCTCGGCGGCGATGCGCCGGCCGCTGAGCATGAGGGGTGCGGCGTGGGCCAGGCCCACCTTGCGCAGCACGAAGGGGCTGATGACACCGGGGACGATGCCGAGGCGCACCTCCGTGGTGGCGAACTTCGCACCCGCATCCGCCAGGACGATGTCAGAGCAGGCGGCGAGGCCGAAGCCTCCGCCCAGGGCCGCACCCTGGGCCACGCAGACCACCGGTGCGGGAAAGGCCGCCAGGGAACGGAAGAGGGTGGCCAGGGCCAGGGCATCCGCCGTGTTGGACGCAGGTCCAGCCTGGGCCATGACCCGCATGTAGCCCAAGTCAGCGCCGGCGCAGAAGACGGAGCCCTCGCCCTCCAGCACCAGCACCCGCAGGGCCTCGGGGCTGAGGGCCCGGAAGGCCGCCAGGCACTGGATGAGTTCCTCGATCATGAGGGCGTCGAAGGCGTTGCGCAGGGCGGGCCGAGCCAGAACCAGGCGCCCTATCCCGTGGCGCAGGGTCTCCCCTCGCAGGCGCTCGCCTTCGAAGATCACCCCCTGCAGGGGAAAGGCCGCCAGGGTCGTCATTGCGCCGCCCCCTCCGGGATCAGCTCGCCGGGGCAGGGTGCGCACTCGGTGGAGATGGTGGCAAACAGGGCCACGGGGACCTCTACCACACACCGCAGCAGGGCCTGGGAGAGGGTCTTCCCCTGGGCATCGATGAAGAGGCTCATGGTGCCGCCGCCGCCCAGCGTCTCCTCCAGGAGGAAGTTCAGCGCCCAGAGGTTGGCCACCTCGTGGCGCTCCACGTGGCCGAGGCAGGTCCCGGTGAACCACGCCTTCACCTGGGCCGCCGAGATGTGGTCCCGGAGCCAGGCGTAGCACTCGGGTGAGCGGCCGATGAGGCCGATGTTGGCGGTGTCACCCTTGTCGCCGCTGCGGGCGTGGGCAATGCGCATGAGGGGTACCCGCACCAGCGCGGCACCGGCCGGGATGGGCAGGGCCGGGGCGCCTGAGGTGGCGGGACCCACATCCGGAGTGCCCTTGGTGACGGGCCAGGCCATGGGACCGGCCTGCGCCACCAGGGCCACCTGGCCGGCGCCGTTCTCCTCCAGCACCCGGACCAGCGGCAGGGCGCAGTCCTGGGGGATGAGGGCGGGCCAGTAGCTCACCACATCCGAGATCATGGGGGCGCCGCCGGTGACAGCCACACCGGAAGGCCCGGACAGGATCTGGGCGGGCAGGAGCTTGCGGAACACTTCGAGGGAGCGGCGGTCGGCGTGGTGGGCCGAGACCCGCAGCAGGATCTCCTTGGTGAGCACCGCCGGCGTCAAGGTCCGGTGGGTGGCGTCATCGCCGATGTACTCGGTGCAGGTGTGGGTGAGGGCGGGCAGTCCAGCCCGCTCCAGCTCGCTGGTGCAGCGGGCCCAGAAGATCTCGGCAAAGACCTCGGCCTTGGCCCGGGCATCGGGGCCCGAGATGATGAGGGTGCCGCTGGTCTTGTAGCCATCGGCGTAGGCGATGCTGGCCTTGAGCAGGTCCGTGGGGGGACGGCCCTGGACGCCACTCACGTGGACCCGGTCGGGACCATCGGCGCGGAGCTGGATGGTGGAGAAGTCGGCCATCACATCCGGCGTGAGGTAGCTGCGGGGGTGGCCCATCTCGTAGAGCAGTTGCTCCCGCACGGTCTGGCAGCTGACGAGGCCACCGCTGCCTGGGTGCTTGGTGACGGTGAAGGAGCCATCGGCGCAGCACTCGACGATGGGGTAGCCCATCTCCAGGTAGCCCGGCACCTTCTTCCAGTCCGTGAAGTTGCCGCCCGTGGCCTGGGCGCCGCACTCGATGATGTGCCCCGCCACGATGCCCGCCGCCAGGCGATCCCAGTCGTTCGCCGCCCAGCCGAAGGCGTGGATCATGGCCGCCAGGGTGATGCCAGTGTCGGTCACGCGGCCGCACAGGACGATGTCCGGGTTGTTGTTCAGGGCCTCCACCACGGGCATGGCGCCAAAGTACGCATTGGCCGCCATCACCTTGTCGGCATAGGGGGCGAAGTCCTCGCCGGTCTCCATGTTCTTGAATGCCACGCCCTGGCTGCGCAGGCCGCTCATGGTCGGGGCGATGTCATCGCCATCCACGATGGCCACCCGGAGCTTGAGGCCCTGCTTGCGTGCCACGGCCGCCAGGGCCTCGGCGCAGGCCTGGGGGTTCACGCCGCCGGCGTTGGTGATGATGCGGATCTTGCGCTTCAGGATATCGCCCAGCAGGGGCTCGACCTGGGAGACGAAGTCCCGGGCATAGCCGGCGCTGGGGTCCTTGAGCTTCTGCTTCTGCAGGATGCTCATGGTGATCTCCGCCAGGAAGTCGATGGAGACCACATCCACGGGCAGGGGCCCCTGGACCTGGCGGCGCAGGGCGTAGGGGTCATCGCCCCAGTACCCACCTGCGTTGGCGATGCGGAGGATGCGCGAATCAGCAGACATGGGGCACTCCGAAAAGGGTCGGGCGGAAGAAATCAGAAGCGGTAGACGCCGGTGCGGGTGTCGGGGATGGGGGCGTTCAGGGTGGCGGCGAGGCTGGCGGCCAGGGTGGCCCGGGTGGCTCGCAGGTCGATGACGCCGTCGTCCCAGAGGCGGGCGGAAGCGTAGAAGGGGTGGCCTTCCCGCTCGTACTTCTCACGGATGGGGGCGGCGATGGCTTCGGCCTCTGCGTGGGAGAGCTCCTGCCCGCTGCGGGCCAGCTGATCCCGCTTCACCGTCACCAGGACGGAGGCGGCCTGCTCGCCCCCCATGACGGAGATGCGCGAGGTGGGCCAGGTCCAAAGGAAGCGGGGGTCGTAGGCCCGGCCGCACATGCCGTAGTTTCCGGCGCCGAAGCTGCCACCCATCATGAGGGTGATCTTGGGCACCTGGGCCGTGGCCACAGCGTGCACCATCTTGGCGCCGTCCTTGGCGATGCCACCGCGCTCGTACTGGGCGCCCACCATGTAGCCCGTGACGTTCTGCAGGAACAGCAGAGGGATCTTCTGGGTGGTGCAGAGCTCGATGAAGTGGGCGGCCTTGAGGGCGCTCTCGCTGAAGAGCACGCCATTGTTGGCCAGGATGCCGCAGGGCAGGCCCTCGATGTGGGCGAAGCCAGCCACCAGGGTGGTGCCGTAGCGGGGCTTGAACTCGAAGAGGCGGCTGCCATCCACGAGGCGGGCGATGGTCTCTCGCACATCGGACTGGCGGCGCAGGTTGCGGGGCCAGACGCCCAGGATCTCGTCCGGGTCGTAGGCGGGGGCCTCGGGGCTGCGCAGATCGACATGAGCGCTCTCGTGGTGGCCCAGGTACCCCACCATCTCCCGGAGCAGGCGGACGGCGTGAGCGTCATCCTCGGCGAAGTGATCGGCCACGCCGCTGATCTCGGTGTGGACCTTGGCCCCGCCCAGGTCCTCGGCGCTGACATCCTCACCGGTGGCAGCCTTCACCAGGGGCGGGCCGCCCAGGAAGATGGTGCCCGTGCCCTTCACGATGATGGCCTGGTCGCTCATGGCGGGCACGTAGGCGCCGCCGGCGGTGCAGTTCCCCATGACGGCGCTGAGCTGCGGGATGCCCGCCGCCGACAGCATCGCTTGGTTGTAGAAGATGCGGCCGAAGTGCTCCTTGTCCGGGAAGACTTCCGCCTGCAGGGGCAGGAAGGCCCCGCCGCTGTCCACCAGGTAGAGGCAGGGCAGCTGGTTCTCCAGGGCGATCTCCTGGGCGCGGAGGTGCTTCTTCACGGTGAGGGGGTAGTAGGTGCCGCCCTTCACCGTCGCGTCGTTGGCGACGATCATGCAGGGGCGGCCCTGCACCATGCCGATGCCCGTCACCACGCCCGCCGCAGGAACCGGATCCTCGTAGACACCCATGGCGGCCAGCATGCCGGTCTCGAGGAAGGGGGTTCCCGCATCGCAGAGGGCGGCGATGCGGTCCCGCACGAAGACCTTGCCCTGGCTGGCGTGGCGGGCCTGGGCCTTCTCGCCGCCACCCTGCCGGAGGGTGGCCTTGACGGCTTCCAGCTCCTGGCAGATGGCCAGGTTCTGGTCGCGGTTCGCGACGAATTCCTCGGAGGAGGGTCGGATATGGCTGTGGATCAGCGTCATGCGGGGTGCCTCAGTATTCCGAAAGCAGGTAGCGGGCGATGACCGTCCGCTGGATCTCGCTGGTGCCTTCACCGATGGTGCAGAGCTTCACATCACGATAGAACTTCTCCACAGGGTAGTCCTTGATGTAGCCGTAGCCACCCAGGATCTGCACAGCCTCGTCCGCCACCCGGCAGGCGACCTCGGAGCTGTAGAGCTTGCCCATGCTGGCGGCCTTGGCGTAGGGCAGGCCCGCATCCTTGAGGCCGGCGGCCCGGTAGATGAGCAGGCGGGCGGCTTCGATCTGGGTGCCCATGTCCGCCAGCTTGAACTGGATGCCCTGATGGCCAGAGAGGGGCTTGCCGAAGGTGTGACGGATCTTGCTGTAGCGCACGGCCTCCTCGAAGGCGCCCTGCGCCATGCCCAGGCCCAGGGCCCCGATGCTGATGCGGCCGCCGTCCAGGGTCTTCATGGCCTGCTTGAAGCCCACGCCGTCCTCACCCAGGAGGTTGGCCTCGGGCACCCGCACGTCTTCCATGATCAGCTCGGAGGTATCGCTGGCCCGCAGGCCCAGCTTGTTCTCCTGCTTGCCAGCGCGGAAGCCATTCATGCCCTTCTCCAGCACGAAGGCACTGATGCCATCGGCGCTGCTGTGACCGGGCTGGGGGGGCCGGGTGCGGGCCATGACCACGAAGATGTCGCCCACGGTGGCGTGGGTGATGAAGGTCTTGTTGCCGTTCAGGATGTAGTGGGAGCCCTCCTTCTTGGCCACGGTGCGGAGCGAGCCCGCATCGCTGCCCGAACCCGGCTCGGTGAGGCCCCAGGCGCCGATGGCCTTGCCGCTGGCCAGGGGCTTGAGGTAGGTCTGCTTCTGGCGCTCGTCGCCCATGCTGTAGATGTGGTTGGAGCAGAGGCTGTTGTGGGCGGCCACGGTGATGCCCACAGAGCCGTCCACCCGGGACAGCTCCTCCACCACCACGGCGTACTCCAGGTAGCCCATGCCGGCGCCGCCGTACTGCTCGGGGAAGATGACACCCATCATCCCCATCTCGCCCAGCTTCTTCACGACGTCCATGGGGAAGGTCTTGGTCTCGTCCCATTCCATGACGTGGGGCTTGATCTCCTTCTCCGCGAACTTGCGGACTTCCTGGCGCAGGGCTTCAACGTGGTCGGGCAGCGTGACGTCCATGGGGTACTCCTGGCAAGAAGGGGGACAGGGGACTGACAGGCAGGGGAAGGACCGGTGTCTCAGAGAATGATTTCCCTTTACGTAAACGTCAAGCAAATTTGTGTAAGAATTCTGTACCGCCTTCTGGCGACCACGACCTCGGGAGATAGCATGGCCGGCAACGAGCGCACCTGGACCATCGCTGAGATCGCCCTGGAGTTCGATGTAACTCACCGGACGATCCGCTTTTACGAGGACCAGGGGCTGATCACGCCGGAGCGCCGGGGCACCCAGCGGATCTTCCACCCCCGGGACCGGGTGCGGCTGGGCCTGGTGCTGCGGGGCAAGCGGCTGGGCTTCGACCTGGGCCAGATCCGCCGCATCGTGGACATGTACGACCAGCCACCGGGCGAGGCCGGGCAGCTGAGCTACCTGCTGGAGCGCATCACCGCCCGCCGCGCCGAACTGGAGCAGCGCCGCCACGACATCGAGGTCACCCTGGCCGAGCTGGACGAAGTGGAGCGCCGCTGCCGGGCTGATGCCAAGCCGCGCGCTCGGCCGCGAAGCGGCCGATAGCTATCGGCTATCGGCTGTCGGCTATTGGCTATCAGCCAAAGCCAACATCGGTGGGCGTCGGCCCTTTCCAGTGGGTCGGCGCCCAATCTTTAGATGACAGCTGATAGCTGACAGCCGACAGCCAACAGCCAACTCAAGGATGCGCCAGCACCCAGCTGATGGAGAAGATGGCCAGTCCTGCGACGATCTTGCCGGTGAGGGTGAGGTTGGTCGAGACTTCCGGAAACCTCTGGCTGAGCAGGTTGCCCAGACCCAGGGTGGCCAGGGACACCCCCGCCAGGACCAGCGAGTGGGGCGGCAGGAACAGCTGGGGGCCACGCACCCACAGCCAGATCCCAGTACAGACCAGGACCACTCCACCGGCCGTGAGGGACCAGTCGAAGAGGCGGGGGTCGGAGAGCTTGGTGTCGAGG
>Ga0007792_10000386_pt1 | contig 15952 bp, 16 predicted proteins | sample CryBogmetaGMA6M_FD_60371 | JGI IMG/M metagenome (GOLD analysis project Ga0007792, IMG submission 60371) | Freshwater microbial communities from Crystal Bog, Wisconsin, USA - MA6M | ecosystem: Environmental > Aquatic > Freshwater > Lake | place: Crystal Bog, Wisconsin, USA | collected 2009-07-06
ATATTTGTAATTGCGGTGCAAAAAAAATGATGGCGTGGGGGCGAACCTTGTGTTCGCCCCCACGGAGAAATTATTTCAAAATTTTCAATTGATCCTCAACAAGCTTGGCGGTCAGCGGATCGTAACCATCCTTCACGACAATATCCTGGCCCTCTTTGGAAAGGGTGTAGCGAAGAAATTCTTCCACAACTTTCGGCAGCGGCTGTCCCGGTTTTTTGGCGACGTAAATATACAGCATACGGCTCATGGGGTACGATTTATTCAGCACGTTGGCATAGGTAGCTTCGGCGACCTTGCCACCTTCTTTGTCGGACAGCGGTACTGCGCGGACACCAGATGTGGCATAGCCAATACCGGAGTAACCGATGGCGCCGATATCTTTGGCAACACCTTCAACAACGGAAGCGGAGCCGGGCTGTTCTTTGACGCTGTTTTTGAAATCGCCTTTGCTCAGGGCGTGCTCTTTGAAGTATCCGTAGGTGCCGGATGCGGAGTTACGGCCATACATGCTGATCGGCATGGCGGCCAGTTTGCCGGTTACGCCAAGCTGCCCCCATGTGGTGACATCAGCGCCGCCCCGTTTGTGGGTTTTTGAGAAGATGGCATCAACCTTGTCGATAGACAGACTTTTGATGGGGTTGTCTTTGTTGACAAACACGGCCAGGGAATCAAGTGCTACGCCGATTTTGGTCGGTTTGTAGCCGTATTTTTTTTCAAATTCTTCGATTTCAGAGCTCTTCATTTCGCGGGACATGGGACCAAGCTGTGCGGTGCCGGCGATCAGAGCCGGTGGTGCGGTGCTGGAACCCTTGCCTTCGATCTGGATGTTGACGTTGGGGTATTTCTTTTTGAAACCCTCTGCCCAGTAGGTCATCAGGTTATTGAGGCTGTCCGATCCGATGCTGCCCAGGTTACCGGCGACGCCGGCGGCGGGGGTGTATTTTTTGATTTTGGCGTCCACGACCGTTTTTTCGGCGTGAGCGGCTACAACGGTGACCATCAGCAGTGCGGCGGTCAGGATTGACTTCTTGAACATTTGAGTGTTCCTCCTTGAATGTGTTGTTGCGATATATTTGTCATCATAACAGAGTATTGTTACAACAATGTTACAGCTTGGAAAATACTCGGTTAAATCTTTACCTGGTTATGAACACTTTTTTATGGTGAAGGAAAACTGTGAACCTTTTTTTGGTTCGCTTGTTACTGAAACAGTACCGCCATGAAGCTGCACGATATGCTTAACGATGGCCAGACCGAGGCCAGTACCGCCCTGCTCGCGTGTTCTCGCCTCATCTACGCGGTAAAAACGTTCAAATATTCTCGGCAGATCTTTGAAGGGGATGCCAATACCGGTATCAGCCACCGACACCCTTACATATTCGCCGTCATCCTCGGTAAACAGGCGGACGCTTCCACCATCGGGAGTATATTTGATGGCGTTCTCCAACAGGTTTATCACTACCTGTTCAAGGCGCCCCTGATCCGCCATCACTCGGGGCAGCAGGCCACTGACAGTTTCATTGATTAACGCGATATTTTTTTGTGTGGCACGTTCCTGAAGCAGACTGCAGGCCTTTGCTACCGTGCTTGAAACATCCAGTGGATTGAGTTCAATAATCGCTTCTTTCGTTTCGAGACTTGATAGTGTGAGAATATCGTTTATCAGATTGGTCAGACGTTCTGAATGGCTGGAAATAATTTCGACAAAGCGGACTGACCGAATCGGGTCAGATTTCAGGGTGCCATCCAGCAAGGTTTCAGCGTAGCCTTTTATTATCGTCACCGGTGTCCGCAGTTCATGGGAAACATTGGCAACAAAATCGCGGCGCATGTTTTCAGCTTTCTTCAGATTGCTGATATCGTGAAATACCGCAACAACACCTTGCCTGACCCCGTCGACATTCAGCGGGACCCAATGGGTAAAGAGGGTGATGTCGTTAGGCTGAATGGAAATCTCCCGCACCAGCTCGCTTACTCCCGGCTTGTCGAGATCTTTGAAGGCCTCCTGCAAATCGGGGTGGCGTGAGATTTCCACGAGCTTTTTGCCCTCAACCTCGCCGATAATCGAAAAGAGTCGGCGAAAGGCAGGGTTGATCATGGTTATGACGCCATCCGGAGCTGTTACCATAATTCCTTCACCCATGCTGCGGAGAATGGTATCCAAACGTTGCTTTTCGGCCGAGAGGTGCTGCATCTGATCGCCAAGCCGCTCCGACATATCATTTAGCACTGTGGCCAACATGCCTATCTCATCGTTTGAAATCACAGGGATTTTGGTTTTACTCCCCCCATAGCCGATGTGGGCGGCGGCTTCAGCCATGTCACGCAATGGCTTGGATGTCAGGTTGGAGAGGAAGTAGCTGAAGATGAGAGCTATCAGTACCGTTATGGTGGCGGCTCCGCTTGCCAGGCCGTGCAGTGTATTCCTGGCGGATGCTAGGTATTCAAGGGGCATGGCAAAGCGGATAACACCGCCAGTTGTCGCGTTGCCGTACGACACAGCCGAGTACACCATCGTAGTTTGCAGTGTGTCAGAATAGCGTAAGGCCGTGCCGCTGCCATTCTTGAGCGCCTCTTGTACTTCCGGGCGTTGCAGGTGATTCTCCAGTTGCGCCAGATGCGCCTGCCCCACATCTGAATCACCCATTACTGTACCATTTAAGGCAATCAACGTGACTCTGGCTTTAGAGGCAGCCCCCAGCGATTCAGCAAGCTGCTGCACTGTTTTGACCTTCTGGTCGTTCATAACCAGCAGGCGGGCCAAATCTCCCTGTCTGGTCAGGTTGGCACGACTCTCTTCAATCATTATCTTTTGCAAGCTTTGGTTGAAGTAGATATAGAAGCATCCGGTGATCAATACGATCAGGAAAATATAAGACCATACCAGTTTAGTTCGAAATCCCATTCTGTTACTCCTCGATCTTGTAGCCGAAACCACGGATGGTCTTGATAATATCTCCCGATGCGCCGAGTTTACCGCGCAGACGGGTTACATGTGTATCTACGGTTCTGGTGTCACCAGTATTGCAGTAACTCCAGACCTTTTGCAGCAGTTGTTCACGACTCTGCACACATCCGCTCGTTTCAGCCAGATACAGCAACAGCTTGAACTCCGTACTGGTCAACTCAATATCAATACCTGCGCTCTCCACTGTGTGGCGCTGTCTGTCTATAATGATGTCGCCTATCGTGAACACATCGCGGACCGGCACCGTACCGTTATGTTCAAAGCGTCTCATGACCGCCTTTACCCGTAAAGCCACTTCCCGCATGGAGAACGGCTTGACAATATAGTCATCGGCCCCAACCTCAAAGCCGACTACCCGGTCTATTTCATCGCCTTTTGCTGTAATCATGATAATTGGAATAGAAGCTGTACAGGGATCCTTCCGGAGCTCCTTGCAAATATCAGTTCCCAACATGCCCGGCAGCATAAGATCCAACAGGATAAGGTCCGGCAAATCGTCTTTGGCCTGCTTGAGACCAAGACTGCCATCATGGACACAGCTAGCAGCATATCCTTCCATCTCAAGATTAAACATTAGCAATTCGGCCAGGTCTTTTTCATCTTCGATAATCAATATATTTTTCATGTCTCACCCCAATTATTTACTCTAGAACGCAGATTACCATACAATTGTTACAGTAATGTTGCAGTTGGATAAAGATTTTGTAGATTTTGCGTCCTTCGGCGGTGAAGGCAAAAAATTTTACATAACTTTTATCTTACCTCCACGTGATTGTAATAATGGTTGTGTATAGTGGTAAGAAAAAAAGGAGTTTGCGATATGAAAATGAGGCTTACTGAAGACTATTACTTCTGGTGCTGTGACTGGTGTGACAGTGAAAATCGGGTGTTCTGGACAAAGCTGGAGGAAGGGACCACATGTGGGGCATGCCACAAACCAATGAATCTGTTGGAGATAAAAGACGTCGTTACGGAAGGTAAAATTTCGGCGGGGTTGTGTTAACTATGCGCCGGTGGGTTAACAATCTGGCTAAATGGTGTCGTCTGCCGGCATTGGGTGGCTTTGCTGAACTCGATATACAGATCGATAAGATGCGTATGTTGAGAGATTCGTACCAGCACGGGGTTAAAAAGACACAGTACGGAACGTCTGCAGAGGAAATAGCAAGCACCACAGTGCCTGCCTGACTGTGTGGTCAATCAATGTCCACGATACAGTTGCATCAGGTAAATTACAATTTCGAAGGCGATCAGGACAATGATGATCCATTCTAGGCGGGCGGAACGGCGGGCGTGGGAAAGGCTGGTAAAAACATCGGTCATATCAAGCAGCGTTTCCGACTTGTGCTTGATTTCCTGATACCGTTGGTTTAACTCGAAGAGGCTCGCCATGGTAAGATAAAGACGGTCCGCCTCAGGGTTATCCCAAGTGCTGTCAGGTTTATCCAGCACCATGATATGGGCAATTGAGGTAAACTTAAAACTGAGGATTGAGGAAGCCAGCCGTGCCATATCACGGTCAGGAAGTTCCAGCTTGCCTTTGCCCAAATTGACTATTAACCCTTCAACCTCGTCAAAGACCACGTCGATCCGTTCCTCAATCCGCTCCAGCGCCACCGATTTTGCAATCACAAAACAGATGATATCTAAAAAAGACAGATTGTATCGAGGCATAACAGCACAATCGTTGGCTATGGCCGGATCACGTTCAGGGTCTATCTCCAGCCGGTATTCTTCGCGGTAGGGCAACTGAATCTGCCCTTTGAGGGATTCGGCATACTGGGGAATGCTGTCCAGGAAGCGGATAATGATATCAGCGGAGCAGTTGAGAAAAACCACCCCGCCAAAATAATAGAGATAAACTCGCTCTGTATCGTTGCTGGTAGCTAATGCAAAAGTCAACGGGTTGAGCTTCATCGGCTCTTCCCATCGGTATTTACGGGTGATGCCGAGTTTTACGGCCAGGCGGTTTAAGTCAAGTTCACCGCCGAAGGCAAATGCTTTGAAAGTGAATAGTTCCATCGGCCCCTGCATGTAGCTGTTTATCCTACCCTTTGTGTTTCAGCTCACTCAACTCTTTTATGCCGATATTGTGCAGTCCGGCATCATCAGAGGCGCACATCTTCTGCACGAGTTCTTCCCACTCATGAGTCGAACCCGACTTTTCCGTTGGTAGTGCTCGCACTTTCCGGCCAATTTCTGCATACTTTGATTTGTTAAAAACTATCATAAACAGTATCCTCCGTTTTGAAACCGCTTTCATCCTGCAAAATATATTCAACGTCCTAAAGCTCTATCCTCGTTTTGATCTGCCGACGTACGTTTATTTCACTATATCAGTTAGAATGTTACAGGAGTGTTTCAAGCGTGTAAAACTTGCGTCACGCCGCCAGGTTCGGCCTTGTCAGTCTATAACTCAGGCCACTCACCACCATCGATGATGACTGTCGGCAGCCCCATCGGTCCCAGCACCTTCAGAAACGGTTCCGGGTCAAACTGCTCCATGTTCCAGACGCCTGATTCATGCCACGTGCCGGTCAGCATCATAATGGCACCGACCACAGCCGGTACGCCGGTGGTATAGCTGATGGCCTGGGACTGGACCTCTTTGTAGCAGGCTTCATGGTCGCAGATATTGTAGATGTACACCTGCTTCTTCTGGCCATCCTTGGTGCCTCTGGCAATGACGCCGATACAGGTTTTACCTTTGGTCAGCGGGCCAAGGCTGCCAGGGTCCGGGAGGAGCGTCTTGAGGAACTGGATGGGGACTATCTTCTGGCCGTTGAATTCCACCTCGTCGATGCGGGTCATGCCGACGTTTTGTAGCACCTCCAGGTGCTTCAGGTAGTTGTCCGAGAAGGTCATCCAGAACTGGGCTTTCTTGATGGTGGGGATATGCTTGACGATGGACTCCATCTCTTCGTGGTAGAGACGGTAGCAGTTCATGGGCCCGATCCTCTCGGGGAAGTTGAAAATCCGCTTGGTGGAGAGCGCCGGGGATTCGACAAACTGGCCGTTTTCCCAGTGGCGGCAGGTAGCGGTCACTTCGCGGATATTGATCTCCGGATTGAAGTTGGTGGCAAACGGTTGACCGTGGGAGCCGGCGTTGGCGTCGATAATATCGATCTCTTCAACGACATCGAGATATTTTTTGGCAGCCAGGGCGGTATAGACATTGGTTACGCCCGGGTCGAACCCGGAACCGAGCAGGGCCATGATGCCGGCCTGTTTGAACCTGTCCTGATAGGCCCACTGCCAGGAGTATTGGAACTTCGCAGTATCCAGTGGTTCGTAATTGGCGGTGTCGAGATAGTCAACGCCGGTTTCCAGGCAGGCATCCATGATGTGCAGATCCTGATAGGGAAGCGCCACATTGATGACCAGCTTTGGTTGCACCTGTTTGATCAGGGCTACAAGCTCAGGGACGTTGTCGGCATCCACCTGAGCGGTAGTAATGCTGTTGCCCAGCTGAGCGGCAATGGTGTCGCACTTGGACTTGGTCCGGGATGCCAGGGTTATCTCGCTGAAGATGTCGCGGCGCTGAGCGCATTTGTGAGTAACAACCTGGCCGACGCCGCCGGCACCGATGATAAGAATTTTGCTCATTATTACCTCTTGGCTCGAAGGGCTTGACCTGATGGTTTGTTACGCATTTCCGGATGATCAAATTTCCAATACCCACATATAAAGCACCGGCAGCCATCAACTACTCCGGTTTCATGGAAAATTTGATGATTCATTATCCCAATCTTGGCTCTACATTTTGGACATGTCATGTTGAGATCCCTTTTTCATGGAGTCAATATCATACTGCGGCGCAATACTCACTTGGGTCATAATCATTGTCTGTTTCAGATATATCGTCGCGGCTTTCCAGGTCTTGACCTAGCTGGGTTAGCGCCTTAAATGCGATGACAATTGATTCTTTGGCGGGCCTTTCAGTGCACTCGTCGTAGGCATTCTTCAAGGCTATTATAGCGGTATGGGTTAGAATATTTGTATTGAGATGTGAGATATCCATGACTGACTCCTTTTTAAGGTTTTTGGTACCACCGCAATTAATCTGATCAGAAATACTAGCAAAGAAATGATTACAATAGGGTGCCAGGTTAGCTAAACCTTTGTGACATCACTGGCTTGATGATACTGGAAAAAATGCGCGGGAACCTGGTACTTGGTTCCCGCGCCATTGCATGAAGATGTGTTGCTAATAATCCGACTGGCAATTGTCAATATGTAACTATTTTATGCGAGGCGTGAGACCTACCGTTGCAACTGAACCGGTGTCAGACCCAAACGTTCCAGTCTTCCAGCGATATTCCCGAACAGTCATCTTCTTGGCCGTAGAGTCAATCGAGATGACCTGGTAGGAAAGCCGATCAGTGTCCACACACGTGCCACCTACAACGATACCAGCAGCCGCTGAGGTACAGGAAGATGTTTTCGCATTTACGCCCGTAGCTTCGCCTTTCATCGGGGAATCAACACGGAACCATGGGAGATAGACCGGATTTGAAACCGGATCAGGACCTTTGTAACAGCCGGTTGTATTTAGCGGATCACCGGTCAACTTATTGCCATTGGCGTCACAGGTACCCAGGTCATTGTAATTGGTATTACCGTGGAAATAGGCAACAATGTTTTTATGGCGCTGGAGGAAACGCACAAAAGTCCTCTGTGCGGCGATGGTGTCCGATGTAGCTGTCGTAGCTGTCGGCGACACATTTACCAGGAGGTTTTCAAAGCCGGCGGTCCACATTGTTGCTGCCACAGGCGAAGTAGGATCGGTTAGATGTTTTGCCTCGGTATCCGGCTGATCGTGGGTCATAATGACGGCAGGAGTAGTTGAGCTGATCGTTGCAAGATCTTTCTCCATCCACGCCTGCGCATCAAGGTCGGGCCACATGCTGATGAACATGAAATGCACGCCGGCAATATCTCTGGAATAGTACACCTTGTTAGCAGGGTCCTGATATGTTGAAAAATTATACGATGCCTGAGCAGCTGCCTTGGTTGATGTGTCAAAAGTACCCGATTTGACAAACAGGTTGTAGAGAGTGGCCATGACAGTACCGTCAAACGTATTGGGCCCACTGCCGTTGTTCAGGGGCTTGGTTGCACTTGCGCTACCGTTGTTATAACCGATCGCATTTGAAACATCATGATTGCCGGCGAACAACAGCGTCGGGAACTTGAGGGTACCAATAAAACCGGAATTAAACTGATTCCATGAATCCCAGGCCGGCTGAATCTGAGCATATCCTGAAGTCGGGTCTGCCTGCATACGATTTGAGATGTCTCCACCTTGGACAACATAGTTGATGCTTCCAATAACTGCACCGGCATTCACGCCACCATCGCTTGGTAACTTTACTGTGGGCATGGTGTTCATAACCGAAACCATGGCTGAGTTGACCTGCTGGGCATTGCTGTAACCACTGAAAGCGTATGCGGCAGCGCGTTTGATGCCGTAATGTGCATCCGAAGTGTACAAAAGCGTTGCGGTTGTGGCTGGTTGAGCGACGCTATCACTGCCACAGCCACTTATCATGCTGGACAAAGCCATCACAGCTGCCACCGAGGCATAAGCAAATTTCTTTTTCACTACATTCATTTTCCATCCCCCCTGAAAAAATAATAAATCTTAGACAGATTTACTAACACAAGCATGGTTACAACAGTGTTCCGATACAGTAAATGTTTGCATACGGTCTTCAAACACGCCCACTCATTTGTCAGACTTGTAACCATATCGTTACCCGTTCGTTATCCAAGAAAACAAAAAATATGGTATGACTGCACCATCATGAAACCATTCCTGTTCATCAACCCACTATCAGGCAGCTATGCCCGCAAAAGAATCAACATGGTTATCACCCGGCTTAAAAATGCCGGAATGTCTCCGACTGTTTTTTCTGTATCAACTCCAACAGAAATATTCTCCTGCTGTCGGCAGATCAATGAAACTGCCGAGAATCCGCTGGTAATCGTTGCCGGGGGTGATGGGACCATCAATTTGGTGGTAAATGGTCTTCAGCCGGGCAGTGTTACATTGGCGGTGCTTCCCATGGGGACGTCCAATGTTCTTGCCGCCGAACTCGGAATCAAATCGATCAAATATGGTATCAAGCGAATCCTGAAGGGGAAAACGAGGGCACTCTCGGTGGGACTGCTGCATCTGGAGCAGGGTAGTTACCGTTTTCTGCTCATGGCCGGAGTTGGACTTGATGGTTCAGTGGTCAGGGACGTCTGGCCTCTGGGAAAGCGCCTTTTGAAGCAGGGAGCGTATGCACTTTCTGCACTTTTCAGCACCTTCAAATGGGACCGGAGCATGATCGAAGTCATTACTTCTGACAGACAGGTTACCTGTCACAGTGCCATAGTATGCAGCGCTTCGCGCTATGGGGGAGATTATATTATCTCTCCCGAAGGGGATGTTTTCTCACCCGAGCTTACCGCAGTCTGTATCAGTAAAAACAGACGGAGAAACTATGTGAGGCTGGCAATAGAACTGCTTCGCGGAAAGGCCGATACCAGTAACGAACTCATCCGGATTCCGGCTGACGGCCTTGAAATCCGTGGCGTCAAGCCGATTCAGATAGATGGTGACTTTGTAGGATACAGCCCGGCCCGCATCAACTCGGTACCCAATTTTGCCCGTATCATTGTTTGATAAAAGCCAACGGCTGTTTTTTCTGACGTCCCTGATTTCGGCGTATTTTACGTGTGTCACTCAGGCCTCCGCACTGGACATATCCATCGACGTATCAGAGCGGCTTTGTTCGAATCCCGTAGCCTACCTGGCAATTGTGGATGCCGCTGAACTTATTCGCCACTCTTCCCCTCAAACAAGCGTCAAACACAACGCCCGAAGCAGCCACGTGAGGATCGTTCTTCCCGATGTTACTGCCAACAGAGAAAGGTGTGCTCCCGGCCCTTCGGTACGGCCCTATTTTTGTACCGCCGTTCCAGACGCTTCATATCGATGGCAGTCACAAAGAGTAAAAGGAACCATCACCCTTGTTTTAAAAGCGGGAACACCTGAAGGCGTTGCGGCAGGGCTATACGGACTATTGCAGGAAAAGCTCGGCTTCAGATTCTATCATCCCAAAGAAAATATTCCGCCTTCTCTCGATGGCTGGCCTCTCCCGGATCAGTTTACATTTGAAGGTTCGCCACGCTTTGAAAAGAGGGGCTTTCATCTCCACACACTGCACCCGACGGAACTGACAGAACAACTCCACGACCCTTCATACCCAAATGCCTTTGAAGAGGTGAAAACCTATGTCGACTGGCTGGCTCGAAACGGACAGAATACATTTCAGTTCTTTCTGCTGAGAGGAGTCGACCGGGAAAAATGGCCAGCGCACGCCCGCCGAATTGTGTCCTATGCCCAAAGTCGAGGACTTCGCTGCGGTATCCAGATTTCTCTGTCCATGATCCAGCAGCAGGCGTTTCAGGCGATCACCCTGTTACGCCCCTATCCGTCATATCAGCAGCAGGTCGATGACACCCTGGCCTGGCTGTTCCAAGCGCCATGGGACTATGTAAGTCTGGACGTGACGCTGGGTGAGCATCTGCCGTTTCTGGATAAACTGCTGCCTGACGTTCAGATGCATATCGAACAGCAGGTGGAAAAACGTTACGGGGCTCGGCTTATGTACGCCACCCATGTGATCTGCCCCAAAGACGGTGAAAAGGTGCGTCGCCCCAAACTCCCCAACAGCGGGATCATGATCCACACCGTCATGTGCTATTCAGCTTCGGAGGCCAATGCGCCGGTGTACGGCAATAAAAACCAGAGATTCATGCTCGACGCTGCGATAGCTGAAAATAAACGCCGCGAAACCTGGTACTGGCCTGAGTCATCCTATTGGGTTGGTTTTGACTCTTCGGTGCCACTCCTGCTTTTGCCGTACCTCGATGCCAGATGGAACGATATTGAAACCATGGCGAAGCTTGGTGTGAGCGGACATCTTACGTTCTCGTCCGGATGGGAATGGGGATATTGGCTGGTTGATTGGAGTATTGCCCGCTGGTCGTGGCAACTGAAGGATAACGGTAAAAATCGTTTGACGACACCCTTGTCGAGGCTGGCGGAACTGTGCAAAGACCGGGAAATTCAAAGACTCATGGCTCAAGCGTTGCGTCTACAGAACAGGTATCTGAAAGATAAAGAGCTGTTGCGCTATATGTCGGCCCTGGCGCCATTTTCTGAGTTACCGCATCCTTTCGATAAGCCATTTCAACCAGAGCCGAAGTTTCATTACGATTGGCTACTGAATGAGGCTTCGCCTGTTGAAGCAACATTGGTACTCGGCTTGCCAGTGAAAGATCTTGAAAAGTACGCGCTTCTTATGAATGACGTTGTAGAGCGGTTGGAGGGTAGAATCGAGCAACTACACAGGGGAGAAGAGATTGGAGAACTACAGTTCAGGTTGTTATCAGAACTTGAGCGAGGATTACGGGTCACCTCTTTGCGAGCTACTCACCGGGCTTTGACGTTGAAGGCGTTATTGGCCAAACGTGAAGAGCACACCGCTAACCTGAATCATAACAACTTTTCCGAGCCGTTGCTAGCATCGGCTCTTCTGGTACGAAAGAAAGCCCAGGCCATTGTTCAGCGTCAGGAAGATATTTACAGATACCCTGTAGATCAGGTCGCACGACAACGTACAAGCATGACCGCCTATCCGTTTGGCTACCTCTACCCAGCATCAAACCTGTATTTCTGGGAGCGTGAAGAGGAACAGGTTCGTCATGAGCGCTTCGACGCACTGTTCATGAATCTGTGGAACGTACAACGTACGTTGGGACTGGAGAGTTTGTTTTTAAGATGAAAAAACCGGTTAGGTCTTTGCTGGTGTCCTGCCGCAACGGAAAAACGTGTGTAAAGGCCTAACCGGGCAGCGCCTATTTTTTAACTTTCTTCACGACTTTCTTTACAGTAGCGTCTTCTTTTGGGGCCTTTGCTTCAGATGCTGGTGCAGCGGCTTTTACTCTTACTTTTGCTTTGTCCGCACTTTTCGGGATTTTGATGCCCAGATGCTTTTCGATTCCTGAAATCGCTTCACCGCCGTTTTTCCGGTATTTTTGATATCCTAGGACAATCTCACCGTGGACTTTCATAAAAGCTTCCAGTTTGGGAATCAGCGTAATCAGTGTTTTAAAATCCTCCGTTAATGCTAAAGCCGACTTGTCTTTTTTCCCCATTTCCGCCTCCCGTTTATTCAAATGAAATCATTATATGTATGGCCTGAAAAGTTTCAAGAATATTATACGGTTGTAACACGACTGTAACAATTTTATGTCTCGGAAAAAACTGCCGGGCCTATTGGCTATTTCAATTTCGTCCGCTGAACAAGCTCTGTCCATAGCTGGTCGAACAATGCGGCGGCCAGGCTTTTTGGTGCAAACATACCAACGGGAGACCTGCGCACTCCCATATATTCAATGACAGAAAGGTAGGGAATGGTGGTTTGCATCACACCCGGCACCCGGTTCTCTTCGTCAATAATAGTATCAACATGGAGTTTCTTGCGTTTATCAACCATAGAGAAGAACGGCATCACCTTGAGTGTCAGCTTTTTATGCTCGCTCACGTACTCCATGATCTGCTCATAGGTTCTCAGGGACAACGTGGTTGGAATGAGCGGCACCAGCATGACGTCAGCCGAATTGAAGATATTTTCCGAGACCAGTGAAAAGCTGGGAGGACAGTCCAGAAGTATGACATCGTAATCATCTTCAAAGCGGCTCAAGAACTCGTTCATGCGCTTTTTAGGTTTCTTTTCACTGTCAAGAAACAGATCCATATGCCGGTAGGAAAAATCTGACGGCAGCAAGTCAAGGTTTTCAATATCGGTTTCCTTAACCAGTCCGCTAATAGCCTTGGTCTTGAACAGCTTCTTTGTGCCGCCTTTGACCTCGGCCTTGATATTAAAATAATAACTTGAGGCTCCTTGTGAATCCAAATCCCACAGGAGCGTTTTCAAGCCGCTTTTAGCGCAAGAGTAGGCAAGGTTGACACAAGTGGCCGTTTTGCCAACGCCTCCTTTGATATTGTAGACGGCAATTACTTTCATGAATCCCTCCGTTATGGCTTGGTGTAATGTGTCGCTTTATTTCCGTGTGCTGCGTCTCTCAAAAAGGCGCAGTATTATCAACGTGACCCAGGCGACAATCAGTAGTCCAACGGCAAAAAAACTGTAAGACACCGGCCACGGGATATTCTTGGTCATCATGGAGAACTCGGACATGCCGCCGATACCGGCAATCACATTGAGCGGCATGAAGATTACGCTCAGTATGGTTAATCTGTAAAGAACTCTGTTTTGATTGATGTTGATAAAACCAACTGTTGCGTCCATTAAAAAGTTGATCTTATCGAATAGAAAAGCGGTGTGCCCGTCCAGCGACTCAATGTCACGCAGGATCTGTTGAGCATCTTCAAGTTGGCTCACTGAAAGTAACTTTCTACGGATCAGAAAGGTGAGCGCACGACGGGTATCGAGAACATTCCTGCGGATGCGACCGTTCAAATCTTCCCCTTCTGCAATATCAGCCAGGGTTTTAGCAGCTTCTTTATCGGTAATAGTCTCGCTGAGCACTTTCTTGCCAACTTCACCCAGTGCTGAATATATTTCTTCAAGCGAGTCGGCAGAATACTCTACGTCGGCGGCATACAGATCCAGGAGCATGCCCATACCGTCAGAGACGTATCCGGTCTGGATACGTGCCCGTAACCGCTGGAGTCTGAAAACAGGTAACTCTTCCGAGCGCACAGAGAAAAGTATATCCCGGAACAGAATAAACGCTACTGGAACGTTGCGGGAATCGCCTTCACGATCAAGCAAAAAATCAGAATGAAGATGAATTTCACCGTTCTCTTCAACATAGAATCGAGCACTGGATTCGATATCAGTGAGATCTTCCGGGTCGGGCAGTTCCAGTCCAAAATAGTTTCCGATCTTGCGCCGGTCTGCTCTGGTGGTTCCCACCAGGTCAACCCAGATTGGCTGGATCTCTTCTAGGTCTTCCACCTGTTCAATAGTGGTCTGGCACAGGCGACCCTGTCGCAATTCAAAGGCGTTCACCACACAGGCAGAGCCCAGATAACTGCTACGACTGGCCAGAGTATCCCGGGTACCGTCAGATACTTCATCCAGGATATCGTCCATTCGCTCGTCGTCAATCTGCCCCCAGACCAGAAACAGATCCTCAGGAGACAGTTCATCGAGTATCTCGGCGATCCCGTCCGGATCCAGCCGCTCAAACAGCAACCGCAGCTCGACCAGATGCTGCCTCTGCACCATGGTTTCCACCAAATCCTGGCGCGGCATGGCCTGTTTGCGGACCATTTCTTCTACAAGTTTGTGCTTGGACAACAGATCCTGAACAATTTTAAGAGACATTCTAAAACATCCTTTGCAGAGAGTGTCTTGCTACGAGTGGTTGCACAAACAGAGACCGTGGCTTTACATCCACAACAGTCAGGCACACCGGAGCATTATTTGTGTCTTTAAGAATTTTAAAGACGTATTTATTCTTCAGGCAGCAGACTACCCGTTGTCAGATCTCGTTCTTTCTCGCACATCGGGCAGATATAAAACGTTGCCGGAAGATTCATGTCACAGCACGTCCAGTTCGCAGAACCAGCGCCTTTCTCGGCACTATCCCACGGGTACGGGTCCCGGTTATAATCGTGTCCTATTTTTTTAGACATGTTCTGCTCCTTGATCGTTACCAGAATACAAGCCTGCCGCACGGGGCACAGCGTTGCCAGAAAGGGAACGAGAATCTTTCACCTTTTCAACCACGTGACGGATCGCCTCCACTACCTGCAGCGCATATTTCCGCCGGGTGACAAGTGTCACGTGGTCAGCGCCCTTGACGGCGAAATGAATGCTGTCGGATGACAGATTGGCGAGCTCACTTTGCAATTCAGGATGGCCGGGTAAAACGCCCTTGGCCGCAGACACTACTGCCAGAGGTGTACCCGCCAGACCTCTGGTACTGCGAACCTCAGCACAGATGGTTTCCCACGCAAGCGACTCATCACGCGTTGTCTTGAGGTGTTGGTGCGTGGCAAGGAAAGACATCGCCTCCGCTACCTGCCGTGCAGGCAGTCCTTCCGACCAGACGTTAAAGATCCCGGCAAGACGGATGTATCCAAGTCGTGTCAGCATGGGTACGGCTTCGAGAAAACGGAATCCGCTGCGCATATGGGTGGAAATAGCAGCACTGCGCAGATGCTGATCCGGGTGAACGGCATCCAGCAACACCATCCCGGCCACCTCATTCGGGTAAAGATCGGCGAAGACCCGAATTAAGAGGCCTCCCATGGAGTGACCGACAAGCACGTAAGGAGGGGGGACAGAGGACTGCAGCAGGATACTGCGCAGCCGCCTTGCTGCCAGAACGGCAGACTTTTGAGCGCTGTCCGGCCCGCTCCAGCCGAGTCCACCCCGATCATAGGAAACGACACGACAGAATTTGGCCACTTCTGGTTGAATCCATCCCCACGCGGAAGACATCCCTCCGAGGCCGGCCTCAAGAACTACTGAAGGGCCGAAGCAGCCTGTCGTATGCACATGCAGCCGGCAACCATCGGCCTCAAGGAACCGTCCGGGAGGTTGGAGACTGTACCGATCACGTGCAGTTGCCACTGCCTGATACATCGCACCGAACCCGGTAAGGCAGGGGATAATAGCGGCAAGGCTCCGATATTTCCAACGTTCTCCCGGAGAAAATTGATGTTTTTTCCGGTATTCGTAGGGGGCCCCCGAGACGTCCACCACCGTTAAAAGGCCGGGTACTATCTCCCCGAAATTGTCGACAGCCATGCGTTACTCCGTGACCCGTGCTATCTCAGCGACCGCCCCGCAGGTGGCGCGACATACCTTTGCTGCAAATTCAAGATTTAGCGTGGTCAGGGTGTCAGTCGGCAGATGGAAGTTAGGATTGCGAAAGTTTGTCGTGTCG
>Ga0007792_10000387_pt1 | contig 15950 bp, 16 predicted proteins | sample CryBogmetaGMA6M_FD_60371 | JGI IMG/M metagenome (GOLD analysis project Ga0007792, IMG submission 60371) | Freshwater microbial communities from Crystal Bog, Wisconsin, USA - MA6M | ecosystem: Environmental > Aquatic > Freshwater > Lake | place: Crystal Bog, Wisconsin, USA | collected 2009-07-06
AGGCTCTCGGACTGCCAGCCCTAAATCGGTGACAACTCAATCCAGACGAACCGCCGTGTACGGACCCGTACGCACGGTGGTGTAGCAGGGAAAGCCCGCGAGGGCCTACCTATGCAAATCGGGAACAGGGGTTTGATCTGCCTTGGGGCTCGGCAGGTTGGACGGCGGGGAATCCCTCCGCATCACCCCTGAGGCTGCGCCTTCGGGGTGACGCTCCGGCCGCACCATCCGACCGAAGCGGAGCGAAGGGAGGATAGGACGGAATCCGCGAAGCGGATTGCCGCCCCGCAGGGGCGAGGACCGGAGGTCCGAGTCACGATGAAGCAATTCAGTGACTTCGATCCCCCTGGGGGGGGCATAGCAGGTTGGTCAGCGGGGAATCCCTCCGCATCACCCCTGCGGCTGCGCCTCCGGGGTGACGCTCCGGCCGCACGAATGGCTCAGCTTTCTGTCCCGGGTCCGACAGCCCCCCGGGCTGTCTGACCGGGCCAAAACGAAAGCTGGCCATTCAGTGACTTCGATCCCCCTTGGGGCTACCAAACGCAGAAACCCGCGCAATGCGCGGGTTTCCGTTTGGTAGTCCCAAGGGGAATCGAACCCCTGTTCCCGCCGTGAGAGGGCGGTGTACTAACCGCTATACGATGGGACCATCGAACAGGTTGTGAATGGTTGGGGAGGAAGGATTTGAACCCTCACCTGACGGTACCAGAAACCGTTGTCCTACCATTAGACCACTCCCCAATGAGTGGAAGATCCACTGTATCAGGTGCGGGACAAAAGACAAGGGGCGCTTCTGCCGATGAGGGGTCTGCCTGCGTGGCAGAGGTGTATCCATGGCGGAATCAATCAAGCTGGCGTACTTCATGGCGGTCAAGGAAGGCACGAGCTACCTCGGCGGCCTCCTGGTCACGGACACGTCCGGGATCCCGCTGGACTTCCGCTACACCGAGCCCATCACCCCCACGCACCTGCAGGGCATCCTCTACGGCAAGTCCCTGGAGCCGCACCTCAAGGAGGAGGTGATCCAGAAGACCTTGCTGAAGGAGCTGAAGGCCCCGCCCGACCTCTTCATCCTCAGTGCCACGGAGCTGGCCGGGGGCTGGTCCGGCGACACCAAGTGCCCGGTGCTGGCGGTCCAGAAGACTCAGGACACGCCCCTGGCCAAGGCTGGCGCGGTGTTCCGGGTGGGCGCCCGGGAGGTGCTTCTCCAGGTGGCTGACGGAGCGGCGCCCCTGCGGGTGCTGTTTGCGACCTCTGTGGATGCGCCCACCCAGGAGCAGGCCATCCTGAAACTGCTGGAGGCGGGCTATCACATGGACCTCGCCGAGCCCCTGGAGCGGGTGGCGGCGGCCCTCCAGAGCCTGGTCATGAAGGGCTCCTGATGTTCGGCAAGGTCCGGGAGGCCATGGCGGATGCCGCCGAGACCCTGCGCCGGGCCTACTCAGGGCTGGCGGTGGTGGACGTCGCCCCGGAGCGCTTCCGGGCCCGCGGCCACGGCTCGCCCCTGCTGGCCATCCACCCCCTGGCAGGCCTGGAGTCCCTGGAGGCCTCGGCCCTGACTTCTGGTCTCCTGGGCGAGCAGCCGCTGTCCGTTCGGCGCATGGATGTACCCCGGGCCGTCCTCCATGCCGAGTCCGGGTGGGCCCGGTGGGACGCCGGGGCCGAGGTGGTCCGCATGGCCCCCCTGGCAGCCCGTCTTTCCCAGCCACTGGCCCTCCCAACCCTGCCAGAGCGGGTACCCATCCACGGCGGGGTGGAGGCCCTGGGCCGACCTGTGGCTCGTCGACTTCCCCACGCCCTGCCCGGGACCTCTCTCCGGCGTCTCTCCGAGCCCCTGACCCGCCCTGCCACCCGCACCCTGGAGCCTGGGCTCCGGGCTCCCGCCGCCCGCACCGAAGATCCTGGGCTCCGGTCGCCCAGCGCCCGCCGGAGCCTCGAGGCGGCGCTCGCCTTCCCTGTGCCCATCCAGGCCGAGGACATCCAGCGCCTGCCCAAGGGCCTGTGGATGCGGTACAGCCTGCAGTTGGTGCGCGGCACCGGGGAGAACGTCCGCAACCTGGAGGTCCTGGGCCTGTTCCGCATCCCCCGGAAGGGGGTGGCGGAGCTGCACCACGATGCCCGCCTGGGGCGCATCCTGGTGCGCTTTGAGGCTGCTGCGGTGGGCGCACCTCGGATCCCCTTCATCCTGGCCCGGCGCAAGGATGACGGCGCCATGGTGAGCTGCTTCGTGGAGGGTGCATGATGCGCGGCCCGCTCAGTACCTTGCCCCTGGAAGGCACCGAGACCCTGCCGGGCCTGCCGGAGATCCCCACGGCGGTGCGGCACCGGGAGCCCTGGGAAGGCCTGCCGGCGACCCTGGAGTGGGCCCTGGTGGCCTACGCGGGCTCCACCCTGGGCCGGGTGTTCCCGCTGCCCGCCGGTGAGGCCCTGCTGGGCCGGTCGCCGGACTGTGCCCTGGCCCTGCCGGATGGGGAGGTGAGCCGCCGCCACGCCTGCCTCCACGTGACACCGGGAGGGGTCCGCCTGGAGGACCTGGGCTCCACCAACGGCACCCGCCTGAACGGTGTGCCTCTCCAGGGCTCCGCCACCCTCCTTGCGGGAGACCGGGTCACGGTGGGGGGCCATGTCCTGAAGCTCGTGGCCATGGATCCCCTGGAGCGGGCCTTCCACGAGACCCTGCTGGACCTCAGCACCCGGGATCCTCTCACCGGGCTGGCCAACCGCAGCTGCGTGCTGGCAGAGCTGCAGAACCGCTTTGGCCTCAGCCTCCGCTATGGGCGGCCCCTGTCCGTGGTCATCTGCGACCTGGACCACTTCAAGCGCGTCAACGACGCCCATGGCCATGCGGCGGGGGACCAGGTGCTCCGGGCCTTTGGGGCCTGGGCCACGGCCTCCCTCCGGGAAGCGGATCTGGCGGGGCGCATCGGTGGGGAGGAGTTCCTGGTGGTGCTGCCGGAGACCGACCTGGCCGGGGCCCAGCCCTTCGCCGAGCGCCTGCGGCAGGTGGTGGCCTCCCGGCCCGTGCCGATGCCCTCTGGGGGCCTGGGCGTCACCTGCAGCCTGGGCATCGCCCAGCGCCAGCCCGGCGACCTGGATGCTGGCCAGCTGCTGGCGCGGGCCGATGCGGCGCTCTACCGGGCCAAGGCCGAGGGGCGCGACCGGGTGTGCTCCGACTGAAGCGGTGGTCCTCAGGGGTCCATTGAAGTCATTCCAATTCAGAGGGAAGGGGCCTAGACTCACCACGATGCCCAGCGATCCGACGCCACCCGACCTCCCCAAGTGGGACCCGGCCGCCTGGCCTGAGGAGGCCACCCTGCCCGAGGGCATGGATCCTCGGGAGTGGGTGCTGGTGCGCTATGTGGGACAGCCCGCTGGCGAGACGGTCCTGATCCCCCTGCGGGGCCTGGATGTGGGGCGCGCCTCGGAGAACGACCTGTGCCTCCCCGACCCGGAGGTGAGCCGCCGCCATGCCAGCCTCCAGATCGCCCCCGACGGCCTCTCGGTGGAGCTGCGGGACCTGGGGTCCACCAATGGGCTCTTCGTGAATGGGCGGCGGGTGCACGCCGACCCTGGCCCAGTGAGCCTGCGGGCGGAGGATGCCCTGCGGGTTGGTGGTCATGTCTTCAAGCTCAAGCACATGGATCCCCTGGAGCGGCGCTTCCACAAGGACCTGCTCGCCCGCACCACGCTGGATGCCATGACGGGCCTCAACAACCGGGCCACCATCCTGCATCAGCTGGATGCCCAGGTGGAGCTGGCCCGCCGCCACCACCGCCCCCTCTCGCTGTTCCTGGCGGACCTGGACTCCTTCAAGGAGGTCAACGACACCTACGGCCACCGGGCTGGGGACTTGGCTCTGGAGGGCTTTGCGACCCTGCTGCGGGGCCGCCTCCGGGGCTCGGACTCCGTGGGGCGCCTGGGCGGGGACGAGTTCGTGGCCATCCTCCCCGAGACGCCGGTGGCGCTGGCCCAGTCGGTGGCAGAGGACTTCCGCCTGTCTCTGGAGGCCAAGGATATCGTCCTGGATGATGGCCGGGTGGTCCACATCACCTGCAGCCTGGGCGTGGCTGAGCTCAAGCGCACCGACCTCGGCGGGGGGGCCTTTCTGGCCCGGGCCGATGCCGCCCTCTACGGAGCCAAGGCCGCGGGTCGCAACCGGTCCGTGCCGGCCCCATGAGCCTGGCTGTCCCGGTTCGCATCGGCAGCGTGCGTTTGCTGGAGCCCATTGGGGAGGGCGGCATGGCCCTGGTCTACCGGGGTGAGGATCGGTTCCGGGCCGAAGGCGTCTGCGCCGTCAAGCTCCTGCGGCCCGAGGTGCATCAGGATGCCGACCTGGTTCGCCGCTTCCTGCGGGAGGGGGCGGTGCTCACCAAGCTGGCCCATCCTGGGCTGGTGGAGGTCTTCGATTTCGGCCACAGCGGCGCCTGGCCCTACCTGGTGATGGAGCTGCTGCCCGGCGGGAGCCTCAAGGACTGCCGGGGTGAGGCCCCCGCAGCGCTGGTTCGCCGCCTGATCCCGGCCTGCGCTGCCCTGGCGGAGGCCCATGCGGCCGGGGTGGTGCACCGGGACCTCAAGCCTTCGAACCTCCTCTTTACCCGGGACGGCCGGCTCAAGGTGACCGACTTCGGCGTCTGCTTCTGGGAGGGCGAGGAGGGCCGCACCCGGGCCACCCGCAGCCAGATGGTGGTGGGGACGGTGGGCTACATGGCGCCGGAGCAGCATGGGGACCCCCGCCGGGTGGACGGCCGCTGCGATGTCTACGCCCTGGGCGCCATCCTCTACGAGTTCGCCACCGGCCAGGCCTATGCCCAGGTGCACCTGGCCCCGGCGGCGGCCCGGCCAGGCTTCCCTCCGCGCCTCGCGGGGCTCATCATGCGGGCCCTGCAGCCGGACCCCACCCGCCGCCTGCCAGACATGACCACCTTCGCCAGCGAGCTGGCGGACTGGCTGGAGAGCGCCGAGGCCGCGGGGTGGGGCAGTGAGCCCCTGCCGGGCTTTACGCCAGCGGAGTGGGAGGCCGCCACCGTGGCCGGACCCCGCCGGGAAGAGGCGTCGGGCCAGCGCCTGGGACCCTACCTGGACGCGCTCTCCACCGGGCCGGTCGGGGTCCGCCGCTCCGCCGCCGATGGCCTGGTGGCCGCCGCCCGGGAAGGGGATGGCCCCTGGCTGGCGGCGGCCCTGGGGAGCGCCTCCGAGGGGGCCCGCTTTGCCCTCACCGGGGCCCTGGGCAAGGTGGGCGGCGAGTCCGCCCTGGAGGCCCTGCTGGCCCTCCTGCAGGATCCCTTTGCCCAGCGGGATGCTGCCGAGGCGGCCGCAGCAGTGGCCCTGCGCACCGGGCAGGCGCCCCGGGTCCTGGCCGCCCTGCGGGAGCCGGGCCTGGGATCGGTCTGGCGCTGGGGACCCCGGGCCGCCCTGGGCGACGCCGCCTGGGTTGGGGCTCTGGTGGTCGCCTGGTCCGGCCTGGCCCAGCCCTTCCGCCTCCAGGCCCTGCAGGCCGCCGTCCGCCTGCCCGAGGACCTGCGGCGCCAGGTGAAGGCGGCAACCGCGGATGCTTCGGGGCAGGTCAAGGACGCCTGGCAGCAGCTCTGAACCCGGCTCAGGCCAGGTAGCGCCACCAGAGCCAGTAGAGGACTGGAACGGCCGCCCCGGCTCCGGTCAGCCACAGGCCACGGCCGAAGAAGCCCTTGGGCCCCTTGATGATGAACAGGCCCGTGCCCGCCAGGACGATGAGGGCCACCGCATACAGGTCAGCGATGAGCGTCCACAGGCGCTTGGGGGCGTTGAGGTGCAGCTGGTTCATGGCGTAGAGGACGGGGCGGGGGCGCACGGCTTCCACCAGCACCTTCCCCGTGGGCAGGTCCACCGCGTAGGTGGTCCGGTCGTAGTACAGCTGCAGGGTGTCGTCATCCGGCTGGAAGGCGCTCTTGAACTTGCCCTCGGGCTTCAGCTGGGCCTGGGCCGATCGCACCAGCACCTCCGTGGAGTCCGTCCGGCTCAGGGGCTGGATCTGCCGGACCTCCTTCACCTTGGAGTAGTTGGGGTTCCAGCTGGCGATATGGTTCACCGCCAGGCCGGAGATGGCATAGGCCAGGGTGAGGGCCACGGTGACGTAGCCCACATCCCTATGGGTGGCGGCGTTCCAGCGGCGCCAGGGCTTGGCCCGGCGGGCCGGTTCGGGAGTCACGACGGACCTACTGGATCTCGGCGCCGAGGCCTTCGATGCGAATGATGGTCTTGGGGCCGTTGATCTTGCCGTAGTCGGCGGGCTTGCTCAGGGCCTTGGCCTCCTTGTCGCACATGGCCTTCTGCTGCTCGACGGAGAGGACGCGCTTGGACACCGTGCCCTCGGCCACCACGGTGCCGCCCTTGGCGGCCATGGGGAAGGCGATGACGCCGTCCTCGACCTTGAACATGATCTCCTTCTTGTCGGCGCCAATCTTGATCCAGCAGCCGCGCTCTTCGCAGACTTCCGTCACGAGGCCCGTCACGCGGACCTTCTTGCCGGCGTAGGCATCAGGGTTGGCAAGGATCTCGGCGACCTTCACCTCGTCCTTGAGGGCGAGGGGCTGGCCGTACTTGCGGGCGCCCGCGGCGCTGAGGCAGGCGGGCAACAGGATCATGAGAGCAAGGGTGGCGGGGATGCGCATGGAACCTCCGGGTGAACACCGATGATAACCGAGCTGTCATCAATGATGCCTGAAATCTCCCAGGCCCGCCCTTTTCCTGTGAAGGAGAATCAGGCTCAACGGGACTTCAGGGCTTCCGGTTGCGCGCCGAGAGGCGATCCAGCATGTCCCAGACCTGGTGGCACTCGTCGCAGGTGGAGCGGGGCTCGCCGCAGGGGAAGCCCTCCACTCCCATGCCCTGGCAGCGGGGGTTGCTGAAGAAGAAGACCAGCTCCTTCACCGAGCCCAGCATGCGGGCCTGCAGGGCCGCGTCCGGCAGGGACCGCAGGTCCTGGATGAGCTCCCACTCGGCGGGGCTGAGGTCGGGGCGGTCGATGGACTGGGACATGGGCCCTCCGGGTTGGCCAGTATAGGGGACGGACCGGCCCGCCTCCTCAGCGATACTTTGCGCCCATGGCCTTGATGACCGAGGCCAGATGGGTCCGCAGGGTCTTCGGCTCCAGCACCTCGGCATCGCCGCCGAACTGGAGGATGAAGCGGGTGGGGCCCGAGGGCTCGGTGGCCAGGAACGTGACCAGGACGGTACCCCCCTTCTCCTTGCGCACCTCCACGGAGGGCAGGGCCGGGGGGGCGTCCAGGAGGGCCTGGGGCCAGTTGGTGCCGCTGATGCGGAGCTGGATGCGGAAGGGGGTGCCTGGGCTGAACCAGCCGCCGATCTGGCAGTCCCGGGCCAGCTCCATGGGGCCCTTGTCCGGGATCAGCCCCCGCCGACCCAGGGCCTTGGCCTCGACGATGCGGGCCAGCCGGAAGTGCCGGGGCTCCTGCTTGGCCGGGTCCCAGGCCAGCAGGAAGGCACCCCCCGAGAAGACATCGTGGGTGAGGGTGAAAGGAATGACAGTGCGGGTGCTGGTGCGGCCGGTGGAGGCGGCCTGGTAGGTCAGCTCCAGCTCTCGTGGGCCATCCGGGTGGCCCAGGGCCAGCAGGACCTGGGTGAGCATCCTGGTGTCCAGGGCCTGCTGGTCATCGGCGCCGCCGCGCACGCAGACATGCTCCTGGAGGGCCTTGAACAGATCCCGGTCCCGGGTGCTCAGGTGGCTGTCCGCCAGCTTCCGCAGTCCTTCCAGCTGGTCGTACCAGAGCTCCGTGGCCGTGCCCTCCAGGGCCATGAGGGCCACCTCCAGCGCCATGCGGGCGTGGGGGGTGATGCGGGTGTCCCACTCGGGGCCCTTCTCCAGGGTGAAGTGGATCACCGGGGGGCGGCCCTGGCGGTCCTTGCCGAAGCGGGCGCCCTGCTCCTCCAGCAGCTGAATAGCCCGGTCCACGGTGCGGGGAGCAACCCCGCCCAGGCGGCGAGTGAGGGCAGCCTTGGTGATGCCCTTCTCCCCGGCATCGCGGATGGACTCGAGCACCGCCTGCATGCGCTCGGGCTTCACGAGGTTCGCCCCGTCAGGCTTGGGGGACTCGAGGGGCTTGCGGCTAGGGGTTCCGGCCATGGGGCCTCCTGGGACTGACCTTCAGAATTAGTCAGCCAATGTCCAATGGCAAGGGGTTTGGCAGATCCCCCTCCCAGAGGCCAGCGAAGGGCTGGCCGTCCCAGGGGGCGCTCGGGCGGAGCACGGCATGGGCTCCGGCGTACAGGGCGCACCACAGGGCGGCCCGCACCGTCGGCTCGGCCAGGCGGTCCAGGGGCAGCTTTACCTCGGTGGTGTGGTCCCAGCCGAGGCGGACGTTGAGGCGGCGGAGGCGGGCCATGAGCTCGCCCTGCGCCAGTCCCGCAGCAAAGGGCGTGCTGGCATCCACCACCTGCTCCCGGGCGTGGTAGGGCCCCCGGCCCGCCTCATCGTTGAAACCGGGGCCGCCCAGGAGGTCCATGGGCAGGGGCTGCCCTGTGGGGTCCCAGGGCACGCCCGAGGCTGCGGCGGCCAACTCGGCGAGCCAGTCCCAGGGGGTTCCCGTGGCTGAATGGATGGCCGTGGGTGGCGTCGCCTGCCCCAGCAGGCCCAGGGCCACGCCCTCCACCCGGTTGCGGAGCTGGGTGTAACTCAAGGTATTCCAATCCGGCGCCGTGAGGGCAGGGCGCTCCTGCAGCCGCGCCGCGCGCTGGATCAGCAGGTCTCTCAGGGTTTCGGCCACGGAGACGAGTGTGACCCCCCGCCCGGGGGCCCAGCCAGGCGAAATCTTCCGTCAACCGCTTTCTCGTGAGCCGGGTCAATGGGTTTACTGGATATAACCGTTCTTCCTGGGTCCCCATGCCCGCATCCCTGGAGCCACCATGCGCCTCTCCTTCCGCTCCGTTGCGCTGTTCGCCGTACCGGTCCTGATTCTTGCCCTGGCGCTGGCCTGCGGGGGGAGCGCCAAGACCTCCCTGGTCGGCTCCGAGGCGCCCACGGGCACCGCCGCCATCATCCTGACCGACGCCCCCTCCGACCTCTGGTCCTCGGTGGAAGTGGTGGTCACCCAGGTGACCCTGCGCAACAAGGCCGACCACACCAAGGAGGTGGTGGCCTTCTCGGGCACCTCGGCCAAGGTCAACCTGGTGGACCTGGACAGCGTGGGCGAGCTGCTGGCCACCGCCGCGCTCCCGGTGGGCACCTACGACGGCCTGCGGGTCACCATCGATCCCGCCAGCCTCACCCTGGTCAAGGCCGATGGCACCGCCGTCCCCGCCAGCCAGGTCCATGTCCAGGGCAGCAGCGTCATGGTGGAGCTCAGCGCCGACCTGGTGGTCGCCGCCGGCAGCAACAACGCCGTGCAGCTGGACTTCGACCTGGGCCACCCCCTCTTCATCGTCCAGCTCCCCAACGGGGACTGGGCCGTAAACCTCCAGGTCAAGCACCGCCCCAACGCTACCAGCCTCGCCGCCATGGTCCTGCGCCACCGCCGGGGCACCGTGGCCTCGGTTGGGACCGCCAGCTTCGTGCTGCACACCGCCGCCGGCAACGATCTGACCATTCACACCGATACCGGCACCTGGTACTGGAACGCCGACACCAAGGCCGCCGGCACCTTCGCTGGACTGGCGGCGGGAAAGAACGTCCTGGCCGCCCTGCGCATGCAGGCGGATGGCTCCCTCTGGGCCGTGCGGGTGTGGTACGGCGTCGCCGCCCTGCCGGAGTTCACCCCCGAGGGTCATGTGCTGGGTGTGGACCTGCGGACCGGCACCATCAGTGTCACCACCACCGCCGGCATGCCCCGCCCTGTGGTCATCGATGCGGACACCACCTTCACCTATGGCGGCACGACCCTCGGCACGGGCACCGCCTTCCTGGCCAATGTCTGGGCCGGGTTCAAGGTGCAGCTGGACGTAAAGGATCCCCTGGCCGTGCCCATGCATGCCCGCAGCCTGGACATTCAGCGCGCCGTGGACGGCGGGATCATCAAGGCCGCCACCGCCACTGGGTTCACCTACCAGCATCCCTGGGCCGGGGACCGGCCCCATGCCTTTGCCAGCCCCTTCACCTGGTGGTACCTGGGCTATCCCGGCATCACCAGCACCAGCACCAGCGCCTTCGTGGCGGCGGTGACCGGCAACGGCGATGTGCTCTCGGCCGGTGCCAGCGACCTGCAGTGGAACACCACCACCCGTGCCTGGGATGCTGGAACGGCCATCTTCCTCCCAGTGGATCTGCCCACCGGCACCATCAGCACCTCCTACAACGCTGGCCAGCTGGCCTACACCTTCACCGGTGCCTCTGGCCGTCCCCAGACCATCACCGTGACCCTGAACACCACCGTGGGCATGCAGCCCTCCGTGCTGGAGCTGAACCGCCAGACCGGCATGATGTCGGCGGTGCCGCTGGCACTGTCCGCCTGGCCCACCAAGCTCGTCGCCCCGGCCAAGGCCAAGGTGGCCGTGGTGCCCAAGCCCAACGGTGACTTCGCAGCCTACGCCGTGGTGCTCTTCACGGGGTTCTGAGCCCCGGGTCCGTAACAACTCGAACAGGCGGCGCCATGGGTGCCGCCTGTTTGCGTTTCAGGCCTGTCCGGTGCACCCGGTCAGTCCTCTTGGAAGGTGCCCCAGCCCGCCCAGTCCAGCTTCTTGGCGGCAGTGTCGAGGGTGCCGTCGCGGCGCAGTGAGACCACGGTGCCCTTCTTCAGGGCCTGTCCCTGGTAGGTGATGTCTTGGCCCAGCATGGCCTGGCGCAGGCGGCCATCCTCGTAGAACCACGCCATGGCCTGGGCACCGAGCTTGACCGCAGTCCAGGCACCCCGTAGCACCGGTAGGGTCGAGGCACAGGGCAGGCCGTCGATGGTTTCCTCCTCGGCCAGCCAGACCGCGCGCAGCTTCCCGTTGGCGTGCAGCATGTGGCCCAGGTAGCCCGTGTAGAACCGCCCCATGCCTCGGAGGCGATGCCCCTGGATGGTGGCCTCCTCAAAGAGCCAGAAGTGGCGCATCCGACTTGCCGGATCGAAGAACAGGATGGCCTTGGTGGGCAGTTCCTGGCCGCTGACCAGGGTCGGGGCGCTGAGGACGGCTTCGGCGAGCTCCCCCGTCTTCTGGAAGGTGACCTGGGAACCGGCTGGGAGCGTGACTTGCCCATGGCGGTGCTCTCGGGCCAGCGTGCACTGCTCAACCTGCCCGCTGTCGAAGCGTTTGGGGGTGCCTCCGCAGGGGACCTCTGCTCGGGGTGTCGGACCCTCCGGCAGGTCCCGTGCAGCCTGCAGGGAGCTCAACCCGAGGGTCAGGGCTAGGACGAGGATCGACTTCCGATTCAGAGTCGAAAAATTACGAGTCATTTTCATGCCTCGCTTTCTGTTTGGGGTTTATCCAAGGGTACTGCGGCAGGCAAGGGCGGGGTGGCTCTGCACCTGGTAACAGGGGTAAGGTTGGTATACATCGATTCGTTTTCATGTTGTAACATACAAATTGGGAACCCCTTGCGTCTGACCCGCACCCCTGGGACATATCCTCCTTCCGCCCTGCGCACAAACCCTGCGCCCCACTCTGCTACACCGAGGTCCCATGGCTGAACTTTCCACCTTCCCTGCACGGCTCTTCAGGACCTGCTTTCTGCTGCTGCTACCGGCCCTGCTGGCGGCGGGCGAGCCCCGTCCCGCACCCGCCTTGGTCGTCCCCGACCTGCAGGGCAAGTCCTACTCCCTGGCGGCCCTCAAGGGGAAGGTGGTCCTGGTGGACTTCTGGGCCTCCTGGTGTGGGCCGTGCCGGAAGAGTCTGCCTTTCCTGGATCAGCTTCAGGCCCGCTACGGAGCCAAGGGCTTCCAGGTGGTGGGAGTCGCCCTGGATCAGGAAATCAGCAGCGTTCAGGAGTTCCTCGAGCGCACGCCGGTGCACTTCCCCATTTTGTCCGACACGGTCGGCAAGTCGGCAGAAGCCTACGGTGTGGTGGCCATGCCCACCAGCTTCCTCATTGATGCCGAGGGCCGCATCGTCGCGCGCTTCGAGGGCGGCGAAAACCTGAAAGCGGAAGAGGCCGCTGTGGTGGCCCTCATCGAAAAGGGTCTCCCCACCGGGGCCGGGGACCACCGCGTGGCGGCCGGGCTCCAGGCCACTGGGAGCCTGAAGGCCTGGCAGCGGGGCCATCTGGCCGACCCCATCATGAGCCTGGATGGCGACCGCCTCACCAGCCTCTTCCGCGAGCACATCCACGCCAGCAAGGAGGGCGCAGCAGGCAACGGTGGCGCTTCGGGAGGTGGCTGTGGCTGCAACTGACGGCACCCTGATCCTTCGCCATCGGGGGCGGAAGCCCTTCAAGAGCCTGCCGTGGATTATGGCGGGCGTGGGCATCCTGGGGGGGCGCATGCTCCGGGCCCAGTCCTCGGTGGAGCTGCGCACCCTCCTCTACAACGAGTCTGATGGGCGCACCCGGGTGGTGTCCCCCTCGCTGCTCCTGCACCAGGAATTCAGCGAGGCTCTGGGGAAGCTCGACCTGATCCTGTCCCATGACGCTGTGTCCGGGGCCTCGCCCACCGGCGGCTACCCTACCCTCAGCGTCTCCACCACCACCTCCGCCTCCGGGATCCGCTCCACCACCGCCAGCGGCAAGATCCCCACCGTGCTCTTCTCGGATGAGCGCAAGGCCGAGTCGATCTCGTACAGCCGGAGGATTGGGGCCCACCTGCCCACCTTGGACCTCTCCCACTCAGTGGAGAAGGACTACACTGCCCGGGAAGTGGGCCTCTCCGACGCCTGGACCCTCATGGAGGGCCGGGGTACGCTCCACTACGGACTCTCCTGGGCCGACGACACGGTGTCCCCGGTCAACCAGACTCTGAACTACTCCAAGAAGGCCCGGGGCTATGCCCTGGGCTGGACCTGGGTGCTGGGCGGGGATGACCTGGTGGATGTCTCCCTCTCCCGCATGCGGCAGGAAGGCTTCCTGAGCGAGCCCTACCTCATCGTTCCCGTGGGCGCCGCCGCCCTGGGTGATACCCGTCCCGGCGTGCGGACCCGGGATGCCCTGGTGCTCAAGCAGGGCCACTATTTCGACTGGGATGGCGCCCTCAAGACCAGCTACCGCTACTACCGGGATGACTGGGGCCTCCGGGCTCACACCCTGGAGTTCACCTACGAGCAGCACCTGGTGGACAGCTGGGTGCTCTCCCCGCGGCTGCGCCTGTACACCCAAAACGACGCCTCCTTCTATGGCCCCATGTTTGCAGCCGCCAGGCCCTACATGTCGGCGGACTACCGGCTCTCGGCCTTGCAGAGCGCCCTCGTAGGCTGCACCGTGTCCGCCGAGCTCTTTGATGGCGTGTCCTTCAACCTGGGAGCCACCTACCAGATTCAGCAGGGAAAGCATGCCATCACGCCCCTGGCCTCCGGCGCAGGCTCGTCTGCGGTCTATTCGGGCCCGTCTGTTTCGGCTGCCGACATCAACACCGCCACCTTCACCCTCGGCCTCAAGTGGCAGTACTGACCCCGGTGGAGGGGCGCACCCTCTACACCACCCGGTTCCCCCTCATGGGGGGCGAGGCCCTCGTCCGGTTTGTGGATGACCGGGGCCGGGAGGTGGCTGATGCCGTGGCCCGAGCGGCGGAAGCCGAGGCCCTGCGCATCGAGGCGAAGTTCTCCCGCTACCGACCCCAGAGCCTGCTGTCCGAGCTCAACCGCCAGGCTGGACGCGGCCCGGTGGTGATCGACGACGAGACCGAGACCCTGCTGCGGGCGGCCCTGGACCTGTGGGCCCTGACGGGCGGCCGCTTCGACCCCACAGTGGGCGTGCTGAGGCGCGTCTGGAACTTCAAGACCCAGCGAGTTCCCAGCGCTGCTGAGCTTGCCGAAGCCCTGGTTTTCGTGGGTGCCGGTGCCGTGTCCCTGCGCTGCGGCACGGTAGAACTCAAGCAGGTAGGCATGGAGCTGGACCTGGGTGGGGTCGGCAAGGAATACGCCGCTGACCGCGTGGCTCAGGTGCTGCAGGAGCGGGGCGTGTCCTGCGCCCTCATCAACTTCCTCGGGGATGTCCGGACCCTGGGCCGACGGGGCGATGGCCGACCCTGGTCCGTGGGCGTGCAGGACCCTCGGGACCGCAGCCGCTGCCTCGGCGCCATCCGCATCGGCGAGGGCGCGGGCATCGCCACCTCTGGCGACTACGAGCGCTCCTTCGAGCTGGACGGCGTGCGCTACCACCACATCCTCGATGCCACCACGGGGCGTCCCGCCCAGGGGCTCGCCTCCGTGACGGTGGTGGCACCCACGGCCTTCGAAGCGGGGCGCCTGGCCACGGCAGCCTTCCTTCTGGGGCCATCTGCGGGACTGGCGCTGCTGGAGCGTAGCTCGGCGGTGGAGGGGCTTCTGATCACCGAGTCAGGGGACCGGCGGACCACAGCTGGTTTCTCTCGAATCAGCGTGATGGTTCCATGAGGATCCGCACGGCGACCCTTCGGGGCCTCCTCTGCCTGGCGTTCCTGCCAGTCCGCCTCCTGGCCTTCGACCCGGCGAAGGATGTAAGCCTGCGGGTGGAGGCCGGACGCCTGCTGCTGAGCTGTCCCGCCGGCGCCCACCTCAAGCAGCGGGGCTTCAAGGTCGTGCTGCGCTCCACCGGTCGGCTGGCCGTGGGCCCCCTGCCGCCCGCCACCGACCGGGACGAGGCCGGCGACCCCATCTGGCGGGGCCCAGTGGCAGTGCCTCTCCGTGGAGAGGACCTCGCCGACCCGGTGGAGCTGAGCGTCACCTTCCAGCCCTGCACCGAGGGCGAGGGCGGCGTGTGCTACCTTCCCCAGCACCGGACCGTGCAAGCGAAGGCCGCAGACCTCGTGCACTGACCCTCAGACCGTGGCGGCCATGGCCCCCACGGTGAAGTCCGGGTGCCGGTCCATGAGGGGGCGGGGCGGGGGTGTGGCCTGGACCTGGCTGAAGCCGGCGTGGCGCAGGGCGACCGCCCAGGCCTCGGGCGTGAGGAAGCCGTGGCGGGGCCGCCACTGGGGATCCAGCTCCACCTCCGTGAAGCTGCTGATGAAGGTGAAGAAGAACTCCAGGTAGAGGGGGCGATCCAGGTCGGGCTTCATGCACTCCCCGACCACCAGGCGGCCACCGGGCCGCAGGCGGCTGCGGAGGTCCACCAGGGTGCGCTCCAGGTTCTGGGCCACGTGCAGCACGTTGATGCCGACGATGGCATCCAGGCTGGCGGCCTCGATGCCCTGGGCCCCCAGGTCCCGGTTCAGGTCCAGGCTCTGGAAGCTGAGGGGCAGACCCGGCGCGGTGCCCCGCAGGTCGCGCTGGGCCCGCCGGAGGAAGGCCAGGGCAATGTCGGTGTAGCGGTAGTCCGCAATGCAGTCCAGCCAGCCCTCCGCAGCGCCCCTCTGGGCCACCAGCTGAGCAAAGGAACCGGCCCCCGCCCCCAGCTCCAGGACTTTCGCCCCGGTGGGCAGGCCCTCCCGCAGGGCCAGCAGGGTGAGCAGGTTGTTGGGCAGGTAGGCCAGGTTTTCATTGCGGAAATAGGCCAGCCACAGCGGGAACAAGGCCAGGTCGAAGAGCAGTGACTCCCCGGTGCGGCCCTCCAGGAAAAAGGGCCGGATGTGGGAGCGCACGCCGTCCAGGAGGTCGAAGTTACTCCGGTGGCCGGGCGCCGCGACCTCCACCTCATCCCGGAGTCCCTGCAGGTCCAGATCCGGTGTGCCCACCAGTAGGAAGGACGGGCCCTGGCACTGCAGCAGGCCAGCCCCGACCAGGAAGGGCAGCATCCAGGCCAGGGGCTTGCGGGCCTGGGCCGGCAGCTCCTGGCAGAGGTCCTCGAGGGTGAGGCCCTGGCGGAGGCGAGCCTCCCAGCCCAGGTCCAGGAGCAGGAGCAGGCACACCCGGGCGGTGTAGATCCCCGAGAGCCGGTGCAGGACCAGGAAGGGGGGCGTGAAGAGGCAGGCGATCTC
>Ga0007792_10000388_pt1 | contig 15948 bp, 13 predicted proteins | sample CryBogmetaGMA6M_FD_60371 | JGI IMG/M metagenome (GOLD analysis project Ga0007792, IMG submission 60371) | Freshwater microbial communities from Crystal Bog, Wisconsin, USA - MA6M | ecosystem: Environmental > Aquatic > Freshwater > Lake | place: Crystal Bog, Wisconsin, USA | collected 2009-07-06
GCGGTGTTCTTCGCCCAGACGCATGTCCAGAAACCGGACAGCCCCTGGTTCAAACTGGTCGGAAACCGGGACGCGCTGATCAAGGTTCACGTGGTGTCGCCCACGCCGGCCAGCGCTCCTCCCGTGACGGCCTGGCTGTCACTACGGGGCGTGGAAACGAATCTCAGCCTGCGCGGGCCGGCGACCCTGCCCCCCACCACCCCGCTCGAACCCGGCGTGGTGGAGCACCGGTTCGACAACTGCTTTACCGCCATGATCCCGAAAGAATGGGTGCAGCGCGGACTTCAAGTCCGGGTATCGGCAGGTGAGGCGCAGGTGGCGTTCACCAACCTGGCCGTTGGCGCCCCGACCGTGGTCACTATGACCATGTTTGACATCCATTACTTTGCCCATGAAGACATCGATTATGCCAAGGGCTGGGAGCGTGAACTCGAGGCAAGGTGGCCGGTTTCCAAATTGACCGTCCAGAGGACGCCCCCGGTCACATTCACGGAACTGGTGATCCCGCCCCGCGCAGGGAAACCCGCGGTCCGGTGCGGCTCCCCGCAGGACTACCTCAGGAAAACCGGGATACCCTTTGATGGCGAGCAGATGGCCGCCGGCGGCTGGAAAGGGGCTTTACAGAGAGCCGGCGCACAAGGCCGCCTGAGCCTGTTTTATGTCAATATCGGCAATGTCTATGCCGGTGGCCAGGCGGGAGGCTTCGGCGGGGTCGGGAAACTCGGTCGCACGGGGGTCCTGCACCATGAACTCGGCCACGCACTGGGACGGCCCCATTTGATGCACGAGGGCGCATACCCCTATAAGGACACCCTGTACGGGATTGTCGGGCGCGGGGTTCACGTGGGGCCCACCTGGGGATTTGACCCGCGCATCGGCCTGCCGGGCGCAGCTCCGGGAATGCCGCGCTTCATTCCCCCCCTTGTGCAGAAAGGCGCCGCCGGCGGTGTGCCCGGAGAGTGGAAGCATGACCCGATGCAGGGAGGGATGAGCGATGAGGATCCCGGGTCCCTGTTGAGAATGTTCTCGGATTACTCCATGCACCAAATGCAGGACTACCTGGAGAACCACGTGGCGATATGGGATGACGCCCTTCACAACTTCGTGACCTGGGATGATGCGGCAGGCAAATACAGCAAGGTCCTTTCACCCAACGACCTCCCCATCGAGCGGAACGTTGACGTGATCAGCATCCTGGCCGGCCTCTGCGCCGCCACCCCGGAGGCCAATATCGTCTACCCCCCCATCGGCCCCTACACCAGCGGACTGGTCCCGCTATTTGACCCCGCCATACCCGCGGACCGGGCCCGCGCCGCTGAAGGCTTCGCCCCCGCGGGGGGATGCGATCTGACCCTGCGGGTGGTACAGGGTGGACAAATCAAAACCGTGATGCTCCCGATTTCATGGAACCCCGGGGATGACCCCTTGTCCGGCGGGAGCTACCGGACCCATGCCATCAACCTTCCCGCGCGCGACGGCAAGGTGACGCGGATCGACCTGCTTCTGACACCTGATGCGGAAAAGAATGGCCTGACTGCCGCCCCCAAGGTGCTGGACTCATGGCCCTATCAAGGAAGACCGTTATGACAACTGTGCTGAACCATGGCGAATGCACGATCTCACTGGCCGGACCCTGGGCTTTCCGGCTCGACCCCGGAAACACGGGACTCCAGGAGAAATGGTTCTCCCGGGAACTCGGGGAATCCGTTGATCTGCCGGGCACGACCGATCAGAACGGCAAGGGCGAGCGGGTCGATGAGCACTGCGAGGACCGCCTGTCGCGAATCTGGCGCTGGATCGGCCCCGCCTGGTATCAGCGCAAGGTCACCATCCCCGAGGCGTGGAAGGGCAAACACATCACCCTGCGACTGGAACGCACAAAGAACACCCAGGTCTGGGTGGACACTACCTGGATCGGAACCGAAGACAGCCTGAGCGCACCGCATGTGTATGACCTCTCCAAAACACTCACGCCCGGGGCGCACACGATCAGCATCCTGGTGGACAATTCGAAACTCCCGCCCGTCGGACCGTGTCATGCCGTGGATGAGCGCACCCAGACCAACTGGAACGGCATCATCGGCCGCATCGAACTCGAGGCCCGTGATCCCGTCTGGATCGCCGAGCTTCACGCCTTCCCTGAAATTCACTCCAAACAGATCCTGCTGAAGATGACGATCGCCAACAGCACGCCCTGGCAGGGTCATTGCGAGGTCCGGGTTACCGCCGAGTCCCCGGATGCACCGGACGTGCGGTTCACGCCCCTGGCCTCCGTGGAGCGGTCAGCGGGGCCGCTTACGCACTGCCTGCTGAGGCTGGCCATCCCCGAAGCCATGCCCCTGTGGGACGAGTTCCAGCCTTCCCGCGTTCGAATTACCGTAACCCTGCAAAGCCGGCCAGACACCCGGTTGCTGAAGGACGCGCGTTCGGTGCTCACCGGCTTGCGTTCCTTCGGGACGGAGCGCGGCCAGTTCATCATCAATGGCCGGGTGGCATTCCTGCGTGGCCGGCATGATGCCTGCATATTCCCCCTCACCGGTTATCCGCCGATGAACAAGGAGGGGTGGCTGCGGGTCTTCCGCATCGGCAAGTCCTATGGCCTCAACCATCACCGTTTCCATTCCTGGTGCCCGCCCGAGGCCGCCTTTGAGGCCGCGGATGAGCTCGGCATCTATCTGCAGGCCGAACTGCCCAACAAGGCGGGGATCATGGCCCCGAAGAGCAAGCCGTACGTACTGCCGGCCAATGCCTTTGAAACCCAGGATGAAATCCGGCCGGAGGATCCCGAGGCGAAGGAAGACACCGCCGGCTACCTGCGCCGGGAAGGCGAGAAGATCCTCCAGGCCTTCGGGAACCATCCCTCCTTCGTGATGATCACCCTGGGCAACGAAATCGGCGGCGACCGGCCGGTCATGAAGGCTCTGTGCGACCATTTCAGAGCCCTGGACGGCCGTCACCTCTATGCCCAGGGCACAAACCACTTCCACTGGGAACCGGGCCTCCAGGATGGCGACGAATTCTGGGCAACGCACTCGACCGGCCATGGCCGCCCCACTCGTGGCTCGTCCTTCCAGGGCTCGCACCCCGGACATGTCGAAAACGAGCCGCCCTCCACAACGGTTGACTTCAGTCGCTCCATTGCCGGGATTCAGGCGCCAGTCATCGGGCATGAGACCGGCCAGTACCAGATCTCCCCGGATTTCCGCGAGATCCCCAGGTACACCGGGGTGCTCCGGGCACGGAACCTGGAGATCTTCCGGGACCGCCTGAAGGCGGCGGGCATGCTTGACCAGGCGGATGATTTCGTGCGCGCCTCGGGCGCCCTGGCGACGCTCTGCTATCGCGAGGATATCGAGGCCGCCCTGCGCACGCCCGGCTTTGGCGGCTTTCAACTGCTCGACCTGCAGGACTTTCCCGGCCAGGGCACGGCGCTGGTTGGCATCCTCAACGCCTTCCTGGACTCGAAGGGCGTGGTCGAACCGGAACAATGGCGGGAGTTCTGCTGTGAGACCGTACCCCTGCTGTGGATGAGGAAGTATACCTGGACCAGTGCCGAGACCTTCACCGGCCGCGTGCGCGTGGCCCACTATGGTCCGGCGGACCTGCCCTCGGCAGAACTCGTCTGGACAGTCGGGGATTCCTCCGGTGCGGTCCTGGCTTCCGGCCGGCTGCCGCCCCGCCCCCTGCTGCAGGGCCGGGTGAACGAGGTGGATCTGTTCGCGTTCCCGCTTTCAACCGTGAAAACGCCGCAGAAACTCACAATCACACTGAGCCTCGCCGGCACACCTTACCGTAACTCCACCCCGATCTGGGTCTACCCCGCCGGGGCCGCCCCGACTCCCCCGGAGCGCATCACCGTGGTCCGGGAGCTGAACGACGGCGCTCGGCGCATCCTCGCCGGGGGAGGCAAGGTGTTGCTGCTGCCTGAAGTCGCCCAACTGCGGAACAGCATCAAGGGATCGTTCCAGTGCGACTTCTGGTGCTGGCCCATGTTCCGGCGTGCCGCCTTGCGCGCGGGCGTCGAAGTGGCGCCCGGCACGCTGGGAATCCTGTGTGATCCGGCTCACCCGGCGCTCCGGCAGTTCCCCTCGGAGTTCCATAGCAACTGGCAATGGTGGCACCTGGTCAGGAATTCACGCCCCATCATTCTGGACGAAACGGCGGCCGACTACCGGCCGATTGTGCAGGTGATCGATAACTTCGCCCGGAACCACAAGCTGGGACTTCTGTTTGAAGGGCGCGTCGGCGCAGGCACGCTGCTGGTCTGCTCGATTGACCTGCTGAACCACCAGGACAAGCCCGAAGCCCGCCAGCTTCTGGCCAGCTTACTGGCTTACATGGACACCCCGGCCTTTGCGCCGACAAAAGTCCTGGAGGCCTCACTGGTTGAAAAGCTTCTGGCGAAGGGATAAGGGCGAAGAGAGGCGATCACCGCGGAGCGTTCAGCCCGTCCCTGTTCACCGCTCGTGAAGACGATACTCACGGGGGGACATCTTGAAGCGATCCTTGAACAACTGGTAAAAATGCGACAGGCTTGTGAAGCCGCAGTCATAGCATATTTCAAGGATCGGCCGGTTCGTCATGGAGAGCTGGATGGCGGCGTAGTCCATGCGCGCATCGTTGACGATGCCCGCAGGTGTCTTCCCCAGCACGCGCCTGGACACCCTGGCCACATGGGCCAGACAGCGTCCCGACAGGCTGGCCAGGCCTCCGGGCCCCTTGACGAAATACTCGGGCGATTTGATCCGTTCACAGGCGCTGGTGAACCAGTCGGGCGCGTCCCGGTGGGCGGAGCCATACGGCATCACCCGCAACGAGTAGATGATATCCATGAGGAAATGCTCGAGGAAGAACCCCTCCCGGGGGCGGCTGGCGAGCACCTGGACCTGCACCGCCAGGCGTTTGACCGTGAACATCGAAACGTAGTGATGGGTGGGGACCGGCTTTTCGCCACTCCAGAAATTCTTCGCGTCGGAATAATAGCGCGTCCTCAGGTACTCCACGGTTGAGGCGGGGAACAGGACACTGAATAACGTCAGACCATCCCTGGACGTGGCCTCGCAAGCGTGTCGATCGGAGGGTCTGAGCATGGCCAGAACGCCCGGAAACAAGGCCACCTTCTGGCCGTTGACGTGATGAACGCCGTCCCCCTGCTCAACCCAGAGCAACTCCGCGCAGCCATCACGATGCGATGACCAGCGCTCGCCCTGGCTCACATGATGCCGCTCGACATGGTATACCGGCTTGTCATCCCCAATTGACTTCATGGGCATTCGACTCATTAAAAAATGGTCGGGGCGGCGGGATTTGAACCCACGACTTTCAGCGCCCAAGGCTGACGCGCTACCAGGCTGCGCTACACCCCGTAAATCAGAGAACAGTTGCCAGTGTTCAGAAGTCAGACGCACAACCAGCCGAGTAACTTCTTCCTTTGACAGGGAGGGAAAGTTACAAGGGGGGAACCAAACAGTCAAGCATGTCACTTAACCGGGCGGGTGATGTCGAAGTCACAGACGAGCGGAAGGTGATCGGAATACGTCACGGCGGGTATCTCAAGACGGCGGACGGCGATGCCGGGGCTGTGCAGAATGAAATCGAGTTCCATTTTCGGGGACCAACTGGGATAGGTGGGATCCCCCCCCACATTCGCGCTTTTGAGGCCTGTTGCCGCCAGGAACAGCTCGATCTCGGGATCCCCCCAGAAAACGTTGAAATCGCCCGCCACCAGAAATGGCTTTTTGACATCTTTCACAAGGGAATACAGGTCACACAACTGATGCTGGCGGTGGCGGAACTTGATGGACAGATGAACCAGGAACATCGTCACCTGCTCCAACTCCAACTGGATCACGAGCCGCTTCACCCCGTGGTCAAAATACAAAAACCGCTGCTCCTGGATCGCATCGCGGGTCAGGAAGGCATTCATCTGGCGGTTGGCAATGGGCAGGAACCTCAGCCACGAGCGGTCCCCGTACTTTGATTCATAGGTATGATAATGCCCGAGGGTGCTGGCAATCGTCTCGGCCTGGTTCTTCCGGCGGGACCGGAATGACCCGCCATCCACCTCGACAAGACCGACTACATCCGGATCCTGCTCCCGGATGAACCCGGAGATCTGGTCCAACATCCCCCCTGTCCGCTTCAGATACCCCGACCCGGGAAATGGCAAATGGAACCGCGTGCCCACCCCGGCCCCATACCTCACGTTGTACAGCAGAAACCTCATGGCCCCTTTATACGCCTTCCCCGCCCCACACTCAAGTGAACTGCACGAGATTCCCTTTTGTACTCGAATTCAGGGGGCGTTTCCGTTACAAGAGGCCATCACGTTGCCAAAAAGGAAAGCCCATGAAACCTGAGATCATTGTCGCCGTTGATGTGCCCTCCTCCGCTGAGGTCACCCCCCTCCTGAACAAGCTTCCGGACCAATTGACCTGGTATAAAGTGGGGCTGGAACTGTTCTCGGCCGAGGGACCCGCCGTGCTGGCCCCTTTCTCCCTCCGCAAAAAACACATTTTCCTGGACCTCAAGCTGCACGACATCCCCCGCACGGTGTTCAACGCGGTCACCTCGGCAGCCAAATTAGGCGTCAACCTGATGACCGTTCACGCCATCGGTGGCCGCGCCATGCTCAAGGCGGCGGCAGAGGCCGCTGCGGCATTCGGACCCAACCGGCCCCGCCTGGTGGCGGTTACCACCCTGACAAGCCTGAATCAGGAAGACTTTGTAGACCTCGGGATCCAGCGCACGGTTGCGGATCAGGCCCTGGCGTTGACCGATCTGGCTCTGTCCTGCGGAATCGACGGGGTCGTCACCTCCGTCCATGAAGCCCCCCTTCTCCGGCGAAAATTCGGCAATGCGCCGATCCTGGTCACCCCGGGGATCCGGCCCTCAGGCGCCGATGTGGGCGACCAGAAACGGGTGGCCACCCCCGCGATCGCCGTTCAAGCCGGATCAACCTACCTTGTCATCGGCCGCCCCATCGTCGAAGCCTCTGACCCCCTCAAAACGACCCAGGCCATTCAGGCGGAAATTGATCGTGCGTGGGAGCAACAAAGGGGTTGAGGGTTAGGTCAGGGTTCAGGGATAACTTTCGCTCCTACTCTCCAAACTCCACGGCGCCTGATTCGCGAAGGCTGAGGAAGTCGCGGGGTTGCCCCGGGGTGCGGCGGCCCAGGATTACATGGTCCAGCACCTTGATCCCGATCACCTGGCCGGCCTGCACCAGCTGGCGGGTCATGCGCACATCCTCGGCGGAGGGAGTCGAATCGCCCGAGGGGTGATTATGGACCAGCACAACCGCCGCACATCCCCCCTGGATGGCCGGCTTAAAAACCTCACGGGGGTGAACCAGGCTTGAATCCAGAATCCCCTTCGACACTTCATGGGGGTGACCCTTCAACCGGTTCCGGGTGTCCAGGATCAGGACCCAGAAGCGCTCATGGTCCAACCCGCGCGCCAACTCACGCATGACGCCGGCCACATCCTCCGGAGTTCTCACAAAGCCACCCCGTTCATCGCGCGTCTCATCGGCCATGCGCCGGGCCAGGTCCAGGGCAGCCTTGACCAGCTGGGCTTTTACCCGCCCAAGTCCCTTCAGGGATTTGTCGGAGGCCATCTCCTCGACCGACTTGCGCGACAACGCCGTCAGACTCCCGTACTTCACCAGCATCCGCTCCGCCAGATCCACGACGTTCACGCCCCTGGAGCCCGTCCGCAGCAGTATTGCCAGCAAGACCGCATCGGATACGTTTTCCATCCCCTGGCGTTCGGCCGCTTCCCGCGGACGCAGGCGGACGGGCATATCGCAGACCCGGTAACACAATGGAGATGCCCCGGAACCAGGGTTGGTATAAATGCTGGATGACATCATAATATTAGCTTTTTACTAATACTAATAGTCATTCAGGAGGGAATAGTCAACCCCCCTTACAACATCACGGGCTGCGGGCCGTTCCGGCCCCAATCGGCGAGCACCCTGGCTGAAATATCATCCACGGCCATCGTGGGAGTCACCTCGACCCAGGATACGGCGACCTGATGACGGAACCAGGTCATCTGGCGCTTGGCCAACTGCCGGGTGCGTTGAGCGGTCAATCGCATGGCCTCATCCCGTGTTAATTGTCCCCGCACGCAGGCAATCGCCTCGGCATAGCCGATAGCCTGGGCCGCCGTGCATGCGGGATTCCAGCCCCTGTCCAGCAGGAACCGGACTTCATCGAGCAGTCCCCCGTCATACATCGCATGGACACGGGACTCCATGCGGACAACCAGAGCCGCCCTCGCCATAGCCAGGCCGGTGACAAGGCAGGAGGGTTTGACGGCTGTCCAGGACCGGGGTGGTTCGCGCACGCCGGACTCGACCAATTCAAGCGCCCGGATCAGGCGCCGCCCATTGGTACGATCGGACTCCGGCAGCGCGGCCAGCCATGAAGGCGCCAGGGTTTCCAGGGCGCCGCGCAATCCCTCAACCCCCTCTCGCTGAAGTACCCTCTGCCAGCGCTCCCGGGATTCCGGCGCCGCAGAGGGAAGCTCATCCAATCCCGCCAGCAGCGCCTTGATGTAAAGACCGGTCCCCCCCACAACAAGCACCTCTTTCCGTGCGGCAGCCGCTGATTCGAAACACCGGCGCGCCTCTTCCATGAAACAGGCGACGTTATAGGATTCTGAAGGAGACACCACATCGACCCCCCAGTATCGGACGCGCAAGCGCTCCTCGCGGGAGGGTTTGGCGGTACCAATATCCATGCCCTTGTAAACGAGCATGGAATCGGCGGAGAGGATTTCCGCACCGCGGAGTTCCGCCAATTTCTGGGCAACCGCTGTTTTCCCGGATGCGGTGGGACCTACCAGGAAAAATGCGCGACTCTGCGGCGCCTTCGGCATGATGACTCACCCCGGCAATGTCGTTTTGGCAGGAAAAAAGGCGGAGACCATGTAGAGGCCGACGCCCACGCAAATTGCGGAATCGGCCACATTAAAGGCCGGAAAATGATGAATTTTCCAGTGAAAATCCAAAAAATCAACAACATACTGAAGGCGAACCCGATCCAGCAGATTGCCCACGATCCCGCCAATCATCAGCGCCAGCGCCAACCGGTGGACCAGACTATCCGTCAGGAAACTGCGCCGGAAGAAGATCAGGACCAGCAGGACAACCACTGAAAGTCCGACCAAAAGCCCATTCAGGCCGCCGAGCATTCCCCACGCCGCTCCGGTATTGCGCACATGGCAAAGATTAAACAGCCCGGGGATCACCGGAAGACTCTCGCCCAGGTAAAACTCAGCCGTCACCCAACGCTTGGTGACCTGGTCCAGGATAATGATCGCGACGCTGAGCAGTAATACCAACATAACGGGCGAGTATTACTCGGACTCTTCCGACTCCACCACCTCGGTCGTCGGCTCGACACCCTGGGCAAGGGACTCGCCAAACGGGCGGAAACGGCTTCGGCCCTTCTCCTGCTCGGACTGGCACTTGATGCACATCCTGGCAAATGGCAGAGCATGAAGCCGGGGCTTTTCGATCTGGCAGCTGCATGAATCGCACACGCCATAGATACCATCTTCAATGCGCCGCAGGGCGCTGTTGATTTCAAAGACCGAATCATGCTCGCTGCTCACCAGATTCAAGGCAAATTCCCGGTCGAAGTCATCCGTCCGATCCTCGGAGGAAGCGTCATCAATGTACTTCAGCGAATCATCGGCCAAAGCCGTGATCTGGCCAGTCAGCCGGTCGCGCATTTTGATCAGGACATCCTTCAGGATCAGCAGGCTTTTCTTGTCCACCTGCGATTTAACCTGGGGCTTGGCGACAGGCTTCGGCACGACCTTCGCCACGGGCTTAACCACCTTGGCGACAGGCTTGGCGACAGGCTTGGCGACAGGCTTGGCGACAGGCTTGGCTGTTGCCTTGGAAGCGCTGACAGTCTTCTTCGCCACAGGTTTGACACCCTTTGCCGGAGCCTTGACAGTAGCCGCAACCGGTTTTTTCGCCACGTTCTTCTTTTGTACTGATTTTGTTGCCATAAATTTACCTTACCCTTCTCAAGCCACCTTTTCCCGCCGTTCCCGTCGTCTTCCACCGGGAAAAAGCACGCCTAGATAACAAACGAATCCGAAACTGTCAATCCTGCCCCTCACCCGCCCTTAAGCCATATTATAACCGCTTCGGGAAGGGCTGCCACCTCAATAATTTTGCAGGAAACATCACCTTGATCACCAGGCACCATGAGCTCATCACCTACCCGATGGCCTGCCAAAACCTTACCCATCCTGCTGCTGCATGAAATGATTTTCATTTCCGTGTCCTGATCCCACTCGCCAAGGATGTGATGCTGCTCGGTGCGCCCGTCGGCCATCTGGATCGTCACGGAGGTCCCCATCCCGGCGACATCGGCCGCGCAGGTGGCAAAATCGGTCCCGCGAACGGTGTTCAGGTCCTGCTCCAATTCGGCGCTCCTCCGCATGAGGATGCCCTGCTGCTCCTTGGCCGTCTTGTACTCGAAGTTTTCACGCAGATCGCCGTAACTGCGGGCGACGCCGATATCGCGGCTGTTCTTCGGGATGTCCTCATTGACGATCTTCTCCAGCAGCTTCTGGCGCTGCCGGTAGGATCTCCACGAGGTGAGGCCTGTCTTCTGGGCGGAGGCCTGAGCGGCCTGGTCACGCTTGGAGACGAGAATCTCCGCCAATTCAGGGTATACCCGCACCATCCGGCCAATCATGGCTTGCGTATCCACGGGCACTTTGCCCATGGCGGCGTACAAGTAGCGGATAAAACTGGTCCGCTGGACATCGTTCATGCTGTGGGAGGCGGCCTCAAGCCATTCGCGCTGCTGGACAAGCTCACAGAGCTGGTTCGCGGCCCTCAGGCGCTCGCCGTTGTAGGTCTTCTCCAAAGCGGGCAGGATCTGGAATGCCAGGTCCCCGGTGGTCCCAAGCCCCCAGGCCTCAAGGCGGTCGGGACGGCGGGCAAGCCAGAAGAGAACCTCGACACCGGCCTTGCGCATACCGATGAGTTCCTTGAAAACCACGGAACAGGCTGAATCCTGTCCCTGGTCAAGCATGAAACCCACACAGGAGTTCAGCACATTCATCGTCATGGAGGGAATGGACTCGGTGATTGTCTCATAGAGGCGGGCACTGTCATAGCCGGCCAGAAGCTGCAACAGCACCTCAAGCCGTCTCGACGTGATCGACTGGGCGGCGGCCATGAACGTGGCGGGTTCAATCAGCATCCCTGATTCCCGCTCCCAGTTCACCTGTTCCACGGCCACATTCCACTGGCGCGCCAGAACCACGACCTGCACGCGGATGCTCATGTCCTTGTCGCCAAACCCCTTCATGAGGAAGGCGAGCCGTTCACCGATAATCCTGATGCTGGACACTTCCAGCTCATCGGGCTTCGCATTGTCGCCCAGTTCATCCAGGCGGGCGAAAACGCCTTCCGCGGTACGCTCGGATGCCAGCTGGGCGAACCAGGAAGCATCGTATGCCTTTGCCTTGTCCAGCAGGGTAATGGGCTCATTCCGCTTGGCGGGAATGACGACAAGAGGGTCATTCTTCAGGGCCTTGCGGGCCACCTCCCAGAATGTCTTCCAGCCGTCCGGCTTGATGATGCCGTCGGACAGGATCTCCTGGAGCCTGGCCACCGGAAGGGGGCCGTAGCTGCGGAGCGCGATTCGGACCAGTTCCGCCGCCTCGGTCTCCGCCAGGGAAGCCAGAGCCACGGCATCCCGGTATTTCCGGGCAAGCAGATGCGCGTCATCCACCAGCTGAAGGGTTTCGGCGGCATAGGCGAAGGACATTTCGTGGCCCATTTTCCGGGAAAAATCAATGGTGACCCGCTCATAGAACGCGTCCACCTTCTTGACCGCCCCGACACCCCATGTCTTGTCCACACACAGGAGTCCGGGCTTCAAGTTTTGGAGCGTTTCGAGGCGGCGGAAACATTCGGCAAGGGCTATGCCACGGTCCAGCCCGAGATTCGCGACAAATTTTTTCCGGACGGGATCATTCCGGAACATCGAGGTCAGCTTCCGGATGCACAGGTCGCGGAAACCGGCGTTGCCATTGTTCCAATCCGCCCGCACCCGGAGCACCTTGACGGCATCGTCGAGGCACCCCTGCTCGATTAGCGCGTCTTCCATGAGTTCCGCCCAGCTGTTGGTCTGGTCGGTCATTCCAGCCCGCCTCAGCTCAGACAGGGCGTTCAGCATATCATTGACCGGCATGCCGGAACCGCTCACCTTGGAGAGGAACCACTCCTCAAACTGATCCTCACCCATCGGAATATGCGCTAATGCTTCCATGATTCGGTTTTCCTTCGCTAAAGGGCGGGGTTTGTATCACATTGGCGAGTCCCCTACAAGACCCAATGCTCTGTGCACCCTTATTGACTCTACCCTCCAAAACCAATACTGTATTTGCTGTTTTTTCAAGGAAAGGATCTGCTGTCGCATGACAACCCAGTTAATTGAAGCCCGCAAGGGCACCATCACCCCGGTGATGGAGACCGTGGCCCGCCTCGAGGGGGTTTCAGCCACGCTTGTCCGGGATGAAATCGCCTCCGGGCGTGCTGTTCTCCCCGCCAATCCCGCTCACCCCATGTCGCACCCGGCGATCGCAGGCCGCGCCTTCCGCACCAAGGTCAACGCCAACCTCGGACGCTCAACCGAACGGTCCGCAGCCGGAGAGGAACTCCGGAAGCTCAATATTGCCCTCAAGGCAGGCGCTGATTTCGTGATGGACCTGAGCGTAGGCGACGACCTGGCCTCCATCCGCGCCGGGATGCTGAAAGCCAGCCCCGTTCCCCTCGGGACCGTTCCCCTGTATGAGGTCATCTCACGCCTCAAGGGGAACACCCTGGATCTCACCCCGCAACTGATGCTCGAAGTCATTGAGGAACAGGCTCGCCAGGGAGTGGATTTCATGACCCTCCACGCCGGGCTGCTCCGCCGCCATATCCCCATGGCCATGAAACGCAAGACAGGCATCGTGAGCCGCGGGGGCGCCCTGATGGCCGAATGGATGAGCGTCAAGAAGCAGGAAAACCCCCTTTTCACCCACTGGGATGAAGTCATCGAAATCTGCCGGAAATACGACGTCACCGTCTCCCTGGGCGACGGCCTCCGGCCCGGTTGCCTGGCGGATGCCAGCGACGAAGCCCAGTTCGCCGAACTGGACACCCTCGCCGAACTGGTCCACTGGTGCCGCCGCGACGGCGTCCAGGTGATGGTCGAGGGGCCCGGCCATGTTCCCTTCAACCAGATTCAGGAAAACATGGAACGTCAGCAGAGACTCTGTGATGGCGCGCCCTTCTATGTCCTCGGCCCCGTGGTCATCGACATCGCACCGGGCTACGACCATATCACCTCCGCCATCGGCGCCACCGCCGCTGCCACCTACGGCGCCTGCCTGCTCTGCTACGTGACCCCTGCGGAACACCTCGGCCTGCCGACGGAGGATGAGGTCCACCAGGGCGTCATTGCCTACCGCATCGCGGCCCATGCCGGGGATGTGGCACGCGGCCTGCCCCATGCGCGGGATATCGACGACGCCATGGCCGGGGCCCGGATGGCCATGGACTGGAAAAAACAGTTCTCCCTCTCCCTCGACCCGGAACACGCCCGCAAACGCTATGAGTCGACCCGCGTCTGCAAGGAGAGCGAAGCCGACCACTGCTCCATGTGCGGCCCTGAATTCTGCGCCATGCGAACCAGCAAGAGGATCCATGACAACACGCCCCATTGACCAGGTGCTCGAGATCATGCGCAAGCTGCGCGACCCACAGGGCGGCTGCCCCTGGGACCGCGAGCAGAATCTTGAAACGCTCAAGCCGTTCCTGATCGAGGAATGCTACGAGCTGATTGACGCCATCGATTCCGGGGACGTGGAGAAGCATAAGGACGAACTGGGCGACATGCTCCTCCAGATCGTCTTCCAGGTTCAGCTCCGGCAGGAAATGGGGCAGTTCGGCTTCGACGACATCTGCACCGTACTGTCCGAGAAACTCATCCGCCGGCATCCCCATGTTTTTGCCGACGACACGGTGACCGGCACCAAGGATGTCCTCAAGAAATGGGAGGAAATCAAGAACACGGAAAAGAAGACCGGCAAGCGCTCCGTTGTGGACGGGGTGCCCAAGCACCTCCCCGCCCTGATGAAGGCCCACCAGGTGCAGAGCCGGGCCGCGCGCGTCGGGTTCGACTGGTCGGCGATCCACGATGTCATGGCCAAACTCGAGGAGGAACTCGAGGAAACCAAGGAAGCCATGCGGTCGGGAAACCGGGAGCAGATTGCCGAGGAAATCGGGGATCTCCTGTTCTCGGTCGTCAACCTCAGCCGGTTCCAGAAACTGCACGCCGAGGAGCTGCTGGCCGCCACCGTCCGTAAATTTTCCCGCCGCTTCCAGGCCGTTGAGGCCCAGGTTCACGCCCGGGGCAAGCAGATGACAGACTGTTCGCTGGCGGAGCTGGATGAATGCTGGAATGAGGCCAAGAGGGGCGAAAAGCAGGATGAAATCAACCATCACTAAAACCGATCAGGTCGTAGAGCGCAAGGTGCGCGACAACCTGATTCTTGTTCCCATGAAAACCGGTCCCGCCCGGCTGGACGCCCTCTACACCCTGAATGAAACCGCCGGGTTCATCTGGGACAGCATCACACCGGGCATCACCCGGGACGAACTGGTTGCCCGGCTTGTCGCAAAATACGACGTCAGCGAGGCGACTGCCCGGCAGGATGTCCAACGGGTTCTCGAGCGGCTTACGGCCATCGGGGCCATTCAGGAGTGACATTATGCCCGGATCGGACTGCTATGATGGCCAGATCTCATCCGGTTCCTTCGCCGAGACGCTCCTGGCGGCACCACAATCCCCGCCCCTGTTTCCAGCCTCCGCCTCCCTCGACCTGACTTCCTCCTGCAACCTGGAATGCCGTCATTGCTTCCTGCGCTACGAAACGATCGACCGGCAGGACCGGACAACGGCAGAGGTTTCCCGGATTCTGGACACCTTGCGGAATTTTGGAGTCCTCTTCCTGGTCCTGACAGGCGGCGACCCGTTCGCGCGCGCAGACTTCAAGCCCATCTACCTGGCGGCCAAGCGGAACGGATTCTTCCTGACCCTGTTCTCGAACGGGACGCTCCTGGACGAGGGACTCATGGACTTCCTCGCGGAGCAACCTCCTCGCCGTATCGAGCTGACAGCCTACGGTCATACGGAGGGCACCTACGAGGCCGTCACAGGAATACCCGGTTCATACCGGCGATTCCGGAGTGCCGTGGACGGCCTGCTCAAGCGCGGGATATTGCTCCGCCTGAAGTCCATGGTCCTGCGTACAAACGCCCATGAAATCGAGGCCATTCGGGAATGGGCCCTCGGGCTGGGGTGCGACTTCCGGTACGACGCCATCGTCCATCCGTGCCTCGACGGAGATTCATCCCCGCTCGCCGAGCGCCTTGACCCTGCCACGATCGCCCGATTCCGCCAGCGCGACAGGGAACGCCTGGCGGGGGGGGCTAGCGACACAACCCCGACACCCCGCCGCAAGCACCTTTTCGAATGCGGAGCGGGACTCCTAACCGTTCATGTGGATGCCCGCCATCAGGCTCATCCCTGCATGTCATGGCGGCAGGACCCCTTCGACATGACCGGCCGGCCGACGCTGGCGGCGTGGCAGGCCCATATCACCGCGCTACGCAACCGACCGGCCCCGGGCGGCCCCTGCGACACCTGCGGCGACCGGGCCAGGTGCCAATCCTGCGCCGCCTATTCCCTCCTCGAAACCGGCAACCCGGCAGGCGCACCCCCATTCTTCTGCAGGCTGGTGGAAGAGGAAAGAATTGCGGTAGGTTGTAAATTCAAATGCCGCAAGTAGTGGTCGTTGTTTGTGATCAAGCGACAGCCCTCAATTCTTTGTCGAAGAGCTCGAGAGGGGTCATGT
>Ga0007792_10000391_pt1 | contig 15906 bp, 27 predicted proteins | sample CryBogmetaGMA6M_FD_60371 | JGI IMG/M metagenome (GOLD analysis project Ga0007792, IMG submission 60371) | Freshwater microbial communities from Crystal Bog, Wisconsin, USA - MA6M | ecosystem: Environmental > Aquatic > Freshwater > Lake | place: Crystal Bog, Wisconsin, USA | collected 2009-07-06
GTCGCTATCAATAGTGAACAGGCGATTGCCTACAGCGTATGTAGGCGAGTTGGCTAACAATGGGTCTGTCTCTTCTCTAATAATCTTGAACGCTTCTTGCGTTGCCTTTTCGCCCCGTTTCTCCCCGCCCATCGTCATAGCCTGCGCTAACACTTTGCGTTGGTCAAATGTCTTAGCCTTATCCAACACGGTCGGGTCACTGACATCAATGCCTTCAGGAAATATTAATTTGCCAGACTTTGGGTGAACAGCACCGTTGACCTGCGCATTCATTTTGTCAATTAAGTCAGCAGAAGGGTTAGCCGCTCTATGCGCCTCATACATACGCTCAACAGTCACTGGGTTACTCATGTGCTGAGTTGGTGAACCAACAAAGGTTGACCAAACAGTGTCTGGAGTATTGGCATTTATTAGGCGAGTGGCGTGGCTTGGTTTTCCTACGCCCCAAGTCGTACCCGCTTTCTGATGCGGTTTGCTAGTCAACTGCAAGCCAGAGAAACCTGTTCCGCCTTTGTTGGGGCCGAACACTCTGGAGCGGTCAGCCTGCGTTAGGTTGAGAGTCATGCCTTCAGCGCCAGCATTACCTAACGCCTCAGACATCCGCATGATGTCCTTGGGGTTCATTGGATCAGCAAAGTCAACGCTTGGAACGCCCATGCCTCGGGCGCGAAGTGCGGCTTCCTCCGCCTTACTCAGTTTGGTTCCAGCCTTTCCTAGTTTGGCTAAAGCGCTGAGTCCGCCGACTTGCATATGGATAGCGCCACCGTTAGCCATGCCTTCTGCGGGAGGCGTGTCTTTTGGATATAACCTATCCATGAGGAAGTCGTCTTCGTATTTTAAATAATCTGTTTCAGGCAAATACCTTGGAACATCAACGCCTTTGTTTTTTAAATACTCAACAAGTCTTGGCGTTTTGTAAATGTCACGCAAACCAGTGTTGGCAAGGTCTCCAACGTCTGAGTATTGACCGCTTCTTACAAAGTCTTGAACGTAAGGCAGATACTCTTCATTGGGCGCGGCGTTTTGCTTGCCTTTGATTTGGCTAATCCTAGGAGCCTGTTTGCCCATGTATTTATCAAGAACAGTGCTGTATGCTTTTTGCCAATCCTGCCTTGCTCCACCATAAGTTTTTTCCAACTCAAGCGCTTCTTGTGTAATTTTTTCTTGAATTTCTTCAGGTTGTTTTGCAAACCAATCTGTTCTTTCTTTTATACCTCTTATGCTTGGGCCAACTTCTACCGTGGCGTGCGACATTCCCTTGGGGTCACGCAAAGAATAAATCTTAGCGGCTCCTGACTTGATGGCCTCATAGCCACCATGACCGTAGTCACCATAGCCTGAGTTACCAGATAGGTCTGTCCAATCTGGATGACCTTGTGGGGGTTCGTATCCACGCACGGAATGACCCATGATGTCAGACTCCAAAGCGAACTGCCCCGGCTGGTCTAACTGCACCCACTTGTATCCTTCGGGATACTCTTTGTGAACCTTAGCGCTTGTTTGCTCTGCAACTCTAGCGTTGAGCATCTTTGCCTTCAACTCCTCGTCGTATTGGTGGGTGCGACGTACAGCGTCTTCCATGCTCACCTTGTTAAGTTGCTCAGGGCGAATGCGACCTGCGGCTACGTCTTCACGCAACACATCCATGATGTGGTCAAAACCCATCTTGCTAAAGTCAGCATCACCGCTTATTGAATAGATGTTTGTCTCTGGGTCTACTTTGTTTACCCAAGGCATATCCGCAAATCCTCGTGGACGTTGCATATCTGGAAGCGCTTGTACACGTTGATAGTGTTTAGCCTGCGTTGGCAAAATGGCTTGGTCTGCCAAAAACTCATAATGCTTTGCCAAAGGGTTTTGGGCTACGCCCTTAACAGGCGAACCAAACGCTTCTCGTCTTCCTTTGACATCATAGTTGGGCAATGTGTGCAACTCTAAGTCACCAAACTCATCTACATTCTTAGGGAACGCGGTGATGCCCTCCTCAGCCAACTTGCGCACTGGGTCAGCCTCAGTACCCATTTGCTTAGTAATGTAGTTCTTCAAGTTGGATTTAATCCATTTATTGGCGGCTTCGTTACCAATTGCACTGCGTAGATTTTCGGTTAGAGTTTCAACTTCACGAGCATTACCTCTTGCCATTGCGTCATCTAACATAACTTTGATGCTTTGACTTTCTATGTTGAATCTTCCCTTTTGAAGATTTTCCAACTCACGGTCAAGTTGTGTTTTGTAAACGATGCGGTCAGCAGGTGGCAACCAATTGCCGCCAGTTGGCTTGACTACATGGGGAGCGCCAGCAACAGTAGCCTTGGCAAACTCCTGAGCGCCGTGCTTGATGGCTTTGGGGATAGAGGCAAGCATATTCAAGCCTGAGCCGGGGCCTGTGTAAAGCCCACCACCCAACTGCCCCAACCCAGTAGCCGCACGACTCACTGGCGTGTCTGACTTGAAGGGCAAGCGCTTCTCTATCTCTTCGCTGGTTGGTAAGACGGTCTTCTCATCTAGATACGGCAACATACGAAGGAGGGACTCTAGGTCGCCGGGCGCTCCTAGCGCTCCAGCCACAAACCCTCTTGCCACATCGACAGGCACATTCTTAGACGCCTCGCGGTCTTGGTGCGCACGCCTTGGCTTCATCTGTGGCATCACCCCAAACGCCGCTCCACCATCCGCAAATCTTGAGAGTCCGCCGCGGATTGCTCCACCGTCAGCATATATATCTGGCAAATCAACTCGCGGACGTTTTATATCTTCCTGCCTAAGATCATCAAAATAAACTTGCGGTCTAACTTTATTGTTGGTCATCTCAAGTTCTTTTTTAAGAGCCTCTAAGTAATCTTCTTGTGTACGACGAGGAAAAGGTTCACGCAACTCAGCCCTTGGCAACAATTGCACAAGATTGCTTTGCTCTCCCATATTTGCTATGGCGCGGTTTCTATGCCGACCTTCATGCCCAGTAATAAACGGAACCAGTGGCAATCCCTGCTCTTCCTTATTGATAAGCAAATATGGAACATCAGCAAATCCGCCTTTTACATTTGATAGGCTATCAATGTACTCGGACAGTGTCATCTCTTTCATCGAGTCATCACGAAACTGACTTCCGTAACCACGGTGCGCTTGCGGGCTTTCCATGTAATCTGGAATTGGCGACGCATACTTCTCAAAGTCTTGCGGTTTCATTGTCATCATTGCCGAGGCGTTGTCTCCAGTAAACGCATCTTTGAGAGCATCTTCCGTATACATACGCTCAAGGTTTGGTATCTCGTCAGCCGCACGTTCAACACGCCTTGCGCCGTAGTTGCCCTTTATGTTACGAACAGCCTCTCGGACGTTGTTCAATTTGCCGGGGACAATGATCCCGGGGGCTGGCAATCCAATACGCGCAGTTGGCATCATGTCTATGCGCATTTGCTTTTCCGCTTGCGATGCCAACGCTTTTTGCCAAGACGACTCGTTTGACAGATTAGCCAAACCCTTAGCAAACTTACTTATGCCACCTGCTTGCATATGGATTGCACCGCCCTTGGCTTCGCTCACCATGCCCTTGATAGCGGACTCGGGGATCAAGAACTCAGACCAGTTATCAGGGGCGTGCTCTAGTCTGACTTTGTAACCCTGCTCATGGGGCGTGCGTAAAGCCTTACCTGTTACTTCATCTTTAATGACTTTACTGAGCGGGTCGTTCTGGTCTTCCCTCATCAATTTGTTACCAGCCAGATCGCGGTACAGAATTTTCATCGGAGGCCAGTTCTTGCGAGCGCTGTCTTCCGTAAACACATAATGCCCAGCGTCATACTTGTAAGGCAGAGACTCAATCAGGTTTTGCCTGTTAGCCACGCGCTCTTGGATTGCGTCACCCAAAGATTGATAGAAGTCTTGATTGGTGGTCAAAGGCTTGTTGGCAACCACTGGAGCCTTTTGCCCTGCCGACTGCGCCGCTTTGCCAATTGCGTTGGCTGTTGCGTCTTCCGTTCTTAACGCGCTTGTCAATCCTCTAGCAATTTTGGAGTAGTTAGGCATAGTTACACCGCATATGGGTTGACCCGCGCAGGCTGGGCATCGAAGTAATCGTCGTCGTCATCATACCGTGGCTCAGGGTCAATGTCGAGCCATCCCATATCCTTTAACCAACGCATCGCCTGAGTTGCTGAGTCCACATAGTCATCATGCTGTGAGTCAGGGAATGCGCATATCTGGGACAGGAACCCTTCAGCCCAATCCTTCACATAGCCCTTATGCACCTCGGACTCTGGGAGCCAGACACGCTTGGCAACAAAGATAGCCGCGGTGATTTGGAGGCGTTGCATCTTGTCAGCGCGACCCGGGTTATATCCCCTGACCATCAAATGCGCCTTCTGCAACTCTTGAATCAGGGATAGACCCGCCGCCTTCTCCTCCACCAGTATCAGGTCAGGGCGCTTGGCATCTCTGCCTTCACCGTAAGACACTCGCCACTCGTCCTGCGCCCGCTCCTTGAGTTTAGGGAACGTCAGGTGCTCTGCCCAACAGTCAATCAGGAGCACGGACATCGGGCCGTCCTGTGGCTTGAACACTCCCCACGTTGTCATCGCCGTCGGGTCGTTGTAAGACTTGTCGGTGTAGGCGCAGTCATAGGACTGAATGATGTACTCAAACTTAGGGAAGGGCTTACCAGCAGGCCACATCTTGAACATATCCCTGCTCACCACCTTGCCGTCTTCGAGGTCTACCACCTCGCCGAGCACCTCCTGCTGATACAACTTCGTACCCTTGTACTGCTCAAGTTGCTTGCTGAAGGTAGCCGCTAAGTTGGCTTTGTTCTCGTAGGTGCTGGCGCGATCAATGATTACGTCGTCACCCTCACGGCTTATCAGGTCAAGGATTAAATCCTTTGGGCGCGGTGTCGTGGTCACAATCACACGAGGTTGGTCGCCCAGACGCAAACCCATCATCATCATGTCCCAAGCCTCACCAGCGCCGAGGTATTGGAATGCCGCCAACTCGTCCGCCCAGCACCAATGGAACTGCGGGCCGCGTAGTCGCTCATAGGAATCAGCGCTAATGCCACGAATGCTCGATCCATTGGACAACGTAATCTCGTGGTCTTGTTTGTTGTACTTAGCCACCAACTCTGGAGGGATGTTAGCAAGCAGTCCTGACTTGCCCTCGAAGCAGGTGAACTTGATGTCGTTAGATGTTGGAGCCAGCACCAGCCCGCGAGAGCCGGGGTGCGTCCAACACCACCACCAAAGCGCATGGCTACCAGCATGGGACTTGCCCGCGCCCCTGCCTGCAATCAAAGCCCACACCGTCCAATCCAACTCCAACGGCGGAGGTATCTGGTACTTGTGGGCGCTCGCCACCCACTCAAGGTGAGCGATTAACGCAATGCGGTCGTGCTCTGGCTTGGCATTGAACTCCGCCTGTACTTCTGGGTCTTCGAGCAGTTCTGTTAACACAAGTATTACCTAGAACCCAAACAAGGGATAAAACCCCGTGTTTTTCGACACCAAGCAGAAGTATTTGTAATACTTTTTAGCCAGCACGTTTAGTCATCTCGATGTTTTTAACTATCTCTGTAAACCTGTCTATGCTTTTGTTTTCAGTTGCGATAGGCGCTCCACCCACTACGCCCTCAACAGCAAAGCGGTCGCCGTACTTGCGTGGCTTGAGTTTCGCCGCCGTCCACTTGCGTGCCTCTATGCGACTCCTCTGCCAGTTGATGTAGGTTGCGTCCAGCGTAGTGCGACCGTCTTTGTCGGTGTACTCAGGAGGGTGCTCATCAGCGATCTGGAGGATTTCGTCAGCGTTAGTGTCAGCCTGATCCTCTCGTGCGCGTGCGTACATATCGCAGAAGATTGGGAAGCGAGCCAACCAACGATAGATTGTTGCGACGTGCGGTAGGTGGTCGTCCTTGCACATTTGCACTAATGGCTCACCGTGAGTGAGTCTCCAGCATATCTCGTCTGCTATAGCGTCTGTGAACTCTACTGGTCTACCAATGGGGACTTGTTTTGCGGGGTCTGGAGCCTTTGCGGGCGCGGTAGCACCCTTTGCCTGTGTCTTAGGCTTTAATGGCTTGGCGGGGCTTTTTGCCCCCTTCTTGGCGGTTTCTGGCATGACCCGTATTCCCTTCGGTTTGATTGATTGTTGCCAGTGTATCAAACCTTTATGGTTTTCGCCAATAGGTTGTTGGTCTCGATTCGGTCTTCGGCTCAGGCGCAGTGGAAAGCCAGAAAAATCTGCGCATCGACATCCTCGAACGCTGGCTTAACAACCAACACGGCTGGGGACTGCTGACTTTCTGTGCTGTGTGCATAGCGTCAAAACACAATCTCCATGCGTGTAAGTGTTGGGATTCCACCAACGCCCTCATCGCTTTTGCGTCTGCGAGTCCAAGACGTTTAGAAACCATTGTGAAACCATTAAGGTTTCGTTGATTCTTTGCAAAGGTTTTTGACGTAGGCGCTCGACTCCTGCTGTGCGCATTCCTGCTCGGTCAACACAAAGTCTGGAACCCACGCCAAAAGAAACACAACCAACAAAACCATTATAGCAATTCCAACCTTTTCAAACAAGGTTTCTTCTGGTATTTGCTGGCTCGGGAGATGACTCATCATCTCGTCTATTTCCTGCTTGTTCATGCCTCTTCCTCCTCTGGTACTGGGACGTTATCAACGACGCACTGCAATGCGTGAATCATCTGACGTGCCTGCTCAAAAGTCAAGGTGACGTGAGCACCACCACCCTTTACATGAATAGACAACCAGACCTCGTCGTCGTGCTTATCAGTAAATACCACCTCACCTCTTTCGGTGGTTTCAATTCTGGTTTGGAAATTCATTTCAATATCCTTTCACTGAACGCGGAAGGTTTTCAAACCAATCATCGTGATGGTCTTGCCATGCGTTTTCAGCATCACTACGGTTAGGAAAATTTATTTCCTCAACTTGAGTTTGGGTATGGTAGAAACCAAAACCATGAGCATTCTCAAATATCTCACCCAAAACTTTGCCGTAAATGGATTTGATTTCATTAACTATCGTTGCATTTGATTTCATTTCACTATTCCTTCGCTGTTAGTGGGGGGCGAACCCCCCGTTGGTTTACGCCAGTTGCGCCCTTACTTCTTTGATGTCTTCACCCGAAGCCAGTCTGCCGTTGGCGGCAATGCTGTATTCGATCTGCTCAATTGTTGGCTTGTAGCAGTCACCGTAATCAGTCCACTGACCACACTGACGGTCACCTTCAAACCAAATAAGGTAGATGTTGAAACCACTTATTTCCGCTATCGTGTACACCTGAGCGTCTTTGTGTTCACCACGGACAATCAGTTGACCAACACGGAGTTGTTTAAGAGTAAGACGTTTTGCCATATTCACTTTCCTTCACTGTTACTGACTATGCGGTATTGCTGTGTCAGTGATACTAGTATAACACCAACTTAAACGATGTCAACAACTTTATCAATTTATTTTCTAGGTACTTTCCCTAGTATTGGGAGAGGGGCTTTCGCCCCCCCCTGCTTTAGACCTTCTCCATCTTTCTCCAAGCGGTGGAGCCAATCCAACTCTTCCAAACTTTCTCTTCTCTCTGGGCTTTGAAGTAAACCCGTGCGCCGTCTAATTGGGTGGCTACATAGATTGCATCGTGTGCGGTTCTTTTCTCGCCAATTTCGATTTGTACTGGGGCTGTCTTGGTAACTGTGACCAAAGGCTTGCCATGGTACTCGTCAGCAATTTCACCAAGTGTTTTGATAAATGATTCGCCGGCACGCGCCTTCATTTTTAATTCCCACTCTAATTGTTGACGGGCTTGGCGCTGGTCATAGGAGTTTGCTTCGACGTAAGGAATAGTGACTCTTTTGCTGTGGCGACCAGTAATCACAAACTGCGGCAACAACTTGCCCATGATTACCTGCTCTGCCTTTTTCAACAACTCTGGAATCTCTGCCTTGATGTCAGCAATGATTTTGTCAGTCTCTGTGCGGCTTACTTGGATAGGGGCGTGGCGCTCACCAGAACACACACCATTGAACCAACCGTGCTCTACGGTGTAACCATGTTTTGCCATCTTGCCGTTTTTGATAGCCTGCTGGCGACCGCAACACTGGCAGTTACCTCTGATTTGATTTGTTTCCATATTCACTGTTCCTTCACTGTTTACAACTGCACTATTGCTGTTGTTGGTTTAAGTATATCTTAAACGAACAGCCTGTCAACAATTATTTTCTAGGTACTTTCCCTGAGTACCAAAAGTTTTTCAATCAACTTGTCTTCGCGCCATTCATTAGCCCACTTACGATGTTTTTCAGCCTCTTGTTCTTGCTTACGTTGCTCTATGGGGCATCGGTCAATGAAGGGATAAAGTCGGTCACTACGAGATGGGTGTTTTAATTTACGGAGCGCTTTAGCCTCAATCTGGCGTACCCGCTCCTTGCTCACTCGAAAGAAGACCCCAACATCATCAAGAGTGCGGTCGTCCCAAAATCGAAACCAAAGGCAAGCCTTTTCTTTATCGGTTAGTTGTTCCAAAGTTTTAGGAATCAAGCGCTCCAAATCAATTTTGTTGTCAATGTCTTCGGACTCTGGAGCCATCCACGGTGGGAGGCGCTTGAACACCTCCTGCTCTGGCTCCTCATGGCGACTACGCCAGAGTTTGCCTACCTCTGGATGAAAGTCTGCTAAACGACCTTCAGGGCTTATTTGACGGGTCATTTCTCAATTACCCACCCAGCAAATTCGCCCATGCGAAAGAATTGTTTGGCATCCGCCCCCAAAATGGCGGGGTCAATAGGAACCTGCACGCCAGCCAGACTCATCTCTTTGGTCAACACATCCTCTGGCTTGGCTCCCTGCTGTAGTTTGAAGTGCATTGTGAGGCGCTTCAGGACAGTCGCAAAATATCCGCCGTGGTCTAGCACCTTGTCGACCACAATGATGCATCCACCTTTGTGTAAATTGCCAATCAACATCCTCATTAAATTTTCGCGCTCGTTAACAGGGATAAACATCAAAGTCAAAAACAAAATGGTGACATGGCTTGTATCAAGTTCCTCCATAGTGCCATCTGTGATGTCAAGAATGTCCGCCCTATGGCAGGTCACCAAAGGGTGCTGAATATTTTTATTGAACACCTCACACATTTCCTCGCTCACTTCAATTGCTTGATAGTGATTCCCATCACGTTCATTGAAAATTGGCAATAGCGCTTTTGTCATGTTGCCCGTTGATGATCCGATCTCAGTAATAACGCAACCCTTTGTCATGTAGTTGCTTGCAATGTAAACAACTGCATCAGTAACCATGTCGTACCAAGGCAACTGCTCACGCACATGGGAATCAAACGTGTTGGCAATCTCTGGCGTGTCAAATGTCCAAGACTTCATAAAGGTAACCTTTTTGCAATTTCGTAAATAACTGGGATAGTGACGGTGCGACCACATCGCTCATAACGCTCTGCGTCACTGACTAGCGAACCGTCTTCAAAAAATTTGGTGAAGTTATCAGGTAGGCCTTGCAACCTTTCACATTCCAATGGCGTTAATTTTCTTAACGATGTACCTACAGCAAGCCCATGTCTATCCTGAGCAGTCAACGTAAATGCTGGCTCGTTATGGTCTTTGACTCGCCTACCGTTTTGTCTCTTCTCTTCACGGTGAGGTGTCAGCACTGGACGTACAGACATCACAGCACCGCGCCCTTGATTGTTTTGTATCCCCTTCCAGTAGTGACCATCAAGCGTAGGGAATACATCCCGAGTTTCCATAACCCTGCCAGTAACAAAGGGGACGTTGTTCCCACCTGTACCCATATTGGCGGTCAACGTCGGCGTGCTACCGCCCTTCATCTCTCGGAAATAACTTCTCCGCCACTGTCGAACAAGTTCTGTTGAGGCGTTTCCATGTCCATCGTTTCCGCCTCCTTCTTCATCTCCTGCTTGGTCAGCATTTTCTGAAGCGCAGAGTCCGAGAGGAAATACTTTTGGTCTGGGGTGTCCTCTAAGATTTCCGATAATGAATACCCGCTCCCGATTTTGCGGGACTCCAAAATTTTTGCTGTTAACACACTCCCATTGGACGTCGTACCCCAGTTCATCCAGACTAGCGACGATGACTCCGAAGGTTCGTCCCTCGTCGTGGTTGAGGAGTCCCTTAACATTTTCAAGGAATAAATACGGTGTTCGCTTAGATTTAATGATTCGACATATTTCAAAAAAGAGAGTACCTCTAGTGTCTTCTGTACTGAATCCAGTCCGTCTCCCAGCAACTGAAAAAGTCGCGCAGGGAAATCCTCCGCAAAGTAAATTGGCTTCGGGTATTTCGTCAGGGTGAACGTCTCTAATGTCTCGTCCATCTGGCTTATGCTTAAAATTTCCTTCATAAATCCTCCTTGCCTTTGGCATAAATTCGTTAGCCCATACACACTCGTGTCCCGCCTGCTCTAAACCCAAACGAAATCCACCAATGCCTGCGAACAATTCAATAAATTTCATTGAGGTTTCCCTTCCATCTTGAGGCGCTTGACCAACTCGACTAACACCAGCGCGTCATGGCTGTTGGCCTCTTTGATGTATCGCTCGATCTCCGCGACGATGTAATCGCACCCGTGGTCAAAGCCTTTGATGTATTCGCTCATAGTTGATTCGTTCATGTTGAACTCCTTTTAATAATCTTCACCAGCATGGGCTGGTTGTGCGCCTAAAAACTGTGAGTTAAATGGCGCATTGTGTTGCCAAGTAGTTTGTTTTTGCATTTGTTCAAACTCCGCCAAAGTAACAATGCGCACAGTCCCTTTGTCTAAGGCGTGACCCCAACGCTTGGCATACACAAACTTAACCGCCTGCTTCATAGTGCAGGCAACAGTTTTGTCAATCCATGTGTTGTCATAGTCGCTGTGCATTACAACCACAAAATCTTTTTTCCATGCTGGGTTTTTCATGTTGGACTCCTGATCAACGTGAGGTGACTTTGACGGTGAAACGAGCGCTAGTCTTGGTGTAGTTTGCATACTCAACCGCGCCGAACTTTGCAATGAATTTGTCCTTGTCAAAGGTAGTGACGTTGGAGTCGCTGTAGGTGGCTTTGAAGATAGCGCCTTCTACTACCTTAGCGCCACCGTTGCTGGCGGATTCTTTGATTGCGTCCTTGATAGCCTCGGCTTGTTTTGTTAAGTCGGCAATCTGTGCCAACAAAGAACCGAGAGTGTCTACGCTGTTGAGGTTTAGGTCGTTGTTCATTTCACTGTTTCCTTCACTGTATCGACTGTGCGTTATTGCTGTGTCGATGTGTGTAGTTTAAGCCAGTCTTAAACGATGTCAACAACTATTTGCAAATATTTTCTAGGTGGTTTCCCTAATATTGCCCTCAAGTAATCCTAAAGTGTCACTTAGCAAGTCTTCTTCGGTGTAGCCCCAGTGTTTAGGGAATCCTTTCGTGCCAAGCCCGTGAACGCCCGTAGAGCCTCTGTGGTGCTCTGGGCATAGCGGTATGACACTCATGTGGCTAGAACGCCCCCAACCCCCCGCCAATCGCCTTGGATGGTGCAACTCGGCGGGCGTACCTGCATACCCCATCCGTCGGCAAACTGCACAACCCAGTTCGGCAACTGCATCCATGTGCTTGCGCTCTGCTTTTGTAGTCATTGTTTCCCTTTGGTAAAACCGACTCTGTTTTTAAGTTCATGGCAAGTCTGGCATCGCCATTGGAATGCACCGTTGCTGTTCTTGCCCTTCACGCCTGCTGGTTGCCTGCGACAAACCTGACAGGTTGGTAAACGGTGAGGGACTGATATGCCAATGTGCCTAGTCATGTGTTCTTCTCCTTGAGTTTGGTCATTAAGTCGCCAACAAATATCCACATTCTTCCCGTCATAGGAATTTCTATGTCGTTAGGACGTTTTGCCAATGCCCTTATTTCTTTACCCGTCAGGTCAACCCAAGGCTTCTTGTAGTCTTGGATGTCATCGTCATCATCAACTTTATTACGCATAGACCTGATGTACTCTTGTTTGATGCGTGATTCCATTTCCACACGATTAAATTCTTCGTCTTCTTCAACCATTCTTCACTCCTTTTTTTTCAAATAAGTACAGGGCTATCTCTTGCCAAAGATGTCTAGACTTTTTATGTTCGGCGCACATGGGGCAGTTATCTGCGGCATCAAGTATTTGTTTTTTAATGATGAACCTCTTTACGTCTTCGCGTAATTGCTTGTTCTCAGGCAGTTCATATATCCGTCCAACAATGTCATCATCAATCGTCATTGCGTAGCCTTTCCTTCTGCTCTGTTGTTTGCCTGCTCAGTGCGCCATATTTCAACTCGTGCCTGCGCACCAATCAAATCCCAACGCAACTTCTCTTCCTTTTCAATTGCCTCTCGCAATCCTTCAAGCAACTTCACATACTCAGGGTCTGCATATGCGTCACGCTCCTGCGCTCCTATTGCTGACTCCAATGATCTTTTCATCAACAACGCTTTAAGAGATTTACGAAACTCTTCGATGTAACAACGCTCGGATTTTGCTTTAGCAAAGTTTTTACCATTAAGCAAAATGTAATCAACGGCTTTGTGTGGGTCTCTGTCTTCATTCATGTCTTACTCCTGTGGTGGACGATTACTCATCCAATAAAACCAAACAGCAAATATTCCAACAATCCAAGTCAGTACGCCAGTCAACGCTAACGTCACAAAAATGGCTGTCCAAAAAGTATCAAGCGTCATTGCTTTTTCTCCTGTAAGTTAGCCCACTTAAATTGGTCGGACATCATCTCGTCGAAGTCAAAGTGGGTTCCAAAACAACCTCGAAAAGAAACCTCTTCTGCCTCAAATCCCCACACTCTGTTGTCGTAAATATGTACTGCACTTGGCACATTAATTAATCCTTGCACAAAATCTTGACCCTTAAAAGTTGCACGCCAAATACCTGAGCGAGTTGCCTTTGATTCAATTAAATTCCAATGCTCAAGCAGTGGGTAAGTTTTACTTTTTAGCATCCAACGTGGCGCGGTGTTTTGCACTTCAACCCATCCATCTGTTGCATCTCCGTGGACATACATCCACCGTAGGCATAACGCAAGATGCTGACTGAGTTTGGTTTTATAGACCTTACCAAACTTGCCACAACATAAACAAAAACCACCATCAGCCTCAATAGATTTGTTCCAGTTATTGCGAATCTTTGCGAGAAAAGAACCTTCACCCTCAAACATATCAAATTGGTCAATCATCACTATCTCCTTCACTTGTAAATTCTGGCTTTACGGACATCATTGCTTTAGCCATCTCATAAGAGCGGTAAGCAATTCCTTCAATTGGTGGATTCTTTGAGGCTGTTTGCAACAATGCTTGCATGGCAAACAAAGCCACGACATCAATCCATTCAGGTTCATTTTTCATGTGGTTTTTTCCAAGTTGGCTTTGACCAAGGTTTATCGTTCAGCAAAAAGTTTGTGTCTACCTCTGCATCTACAAATTCATCGTCTTCACTTTTTAAAAGACAACAACTACCACGATTCAATACTTTTATTTCACAACCGTATGGGTCACCATGTTGGTCAATTTGCCAAAACAATTCTCTTTTGTCTGGCGCAAATGCAATCCCGTACCAACCCGTAGGCTTGTCTTCGTCATTAAGAAAACGAAACGCATATGCAATCATAAAATCTCCTTAATTTTGATTTTCAACATTCCACCAATATCTTCTGACCAATAGATGCGTAAGTCAACAATCTGCGAATCGTCTTCATACACACCTGCGTGCGCCAGCGCATCGAGCGTTGCTTTCAACAGGTTGTCTAAATCCCTGCGTCGTTTGTCTGGTCGCCATGCCTCAATCTCCACGCATAGTCGGCCTGTAAAGTGTTTGATTGCTTTCTGCAAAATCATCTGGTCACCAACAGTTTCCCGGTACTCTCGCCCTTTGGCAGAAATAATCATTCGACCATCGAAGTTGCGCCAGTAAGTGTTGACCGACGGAGGCCAAGGTAGTGTTAACTCAATCATGTTTGGTTCTCAGTTTGTTCATTCGTTTTCTTAAGTCCGTTATGAATATCAAACCACGCTTGGCTTCCATAGAATCTGCCTGTGTTAGCCACCAAGTCTTTGCCTTTACTTTGCCAACTTGTTGAACTTGTATGTTGTAACGATTTATCCATTCCTGCGCCAAACTCCAACGCATTTCTTCCAAGGTCTCCTGTGAGGAATAGTGCTTGATCAATCGCGCTAGGTAGGACTGCAAGTCCTCGTTTTCTTGCATCAAGTAGTTCATGGGCTTGTTGTTTATCCATTAAAAATCCTCATCTCTTTCGTAATAACTTTTGGGGATTGGCTTGTCGGTCAACTTGTCAATAAGTTTTTCCATTGGCTTAGCAGGGGGGTAAGAGGGCTTGTCTTCGCTCCATGCGTGATAACTGCACAACCGTCTTTCCATCATCACTGACCACCGCTTGGTGCAACCGGGGTGCGTGCAGTACAGCATCGCATCCACATCCACAAAATCATTCTTTCTTTCTGGTTTGGCAAATGTCATTTTGTATATTTCCCATCAATAATTTTTGCAAAATTTGTTGCGTTAACTATCCACACCAAATCAGGTTGCCACGTCCTGCCATTAGTCTCAAAACCTTTTGCAAGACTTGTGTCGTTAGCAATGTATCCAAAAAAAGAATCCCACCACGTCAACCCATCTTCCAATGTGTCATACCCCTTGGGCGAATACTCCGATGGCTTACTTGCCTGAATCCATCTGGACTTCATGCTGGACTGCCTAGAGCCTTCCCATACCCTTGGCTGAGTGAGATGAGGCAAATGCTTTTGATAAAGTTTTAATAACGCTTTGTGGGGACATGGAGGGAACGGAGTTCCCGACAAAGATGCGTTAGCATCTGTATTTATATTCTGTTCTGTATCTGTTCTGTTTCTGTTCTGTTTGGGGGGGCTTAATGGTTCTTCTTTAGGAACCTCAATGGTTTTAGGTCTACCGCCCAATTTTGCAGACTTTCTATTTAATTCCACACGCACGTTGTAAGCAAATATTTCCTTATCTGCTCGTGGGTTGATATAACCGTCTTTAGTCTTTACAAAAAATTCTGCTAACACTGGAGCCACCACATCCTCATCAAGTCGTATGCGTCTAGAAACTAACGCAATGTCTAATGGCAATGGTTTTTCGCTCATGTAGTACCAATCCAACAATCGACGGTATGCCAAGTCTTCGGCATCGTCTAAGTGCATGGTGTGTGAGATGTAGTCGCCTATGTGGAATTTGTACCATATCATTTCGCTGTCTTTCCAAATATGTCGGGTCGGAGTTCCGCCCTCTTCACTTTTCTGCCTGTGCTCAACTCGATGTCCCGAGCCAGTTCGGGGCTAGGCAGTTGTCGCCCCGTAACAATCAATGAAAACCAAGTCTTGCTAATACCCAACTTACGAGCCATAGCAATCATTGAGCCTCTTGGTTTGTCTTTAAAAAATTCTTGTAACGTCATCTTATTTCCTTTTTGGTTAACTGCATCTTACACCAAAAAAAATAATTGTGCAACTACAGATTAAACATGATACACTTAGGCGTGTTTAACTCAAAAGTGAACTATGAACAGTGAAGACGAAATCCACCAACTAATGTTGGAAAGAATGCAAATGCTTGAGGAGGCTCTAGAAAGGGCTGAGGCAGGCGTTGCTAGTGGGGACGACTGGAGCATCATTCGCAGTGAATGCGGTGTGCCAAAACGTCCAATTGTGACTTTAGAAACTTTATCAATCAGGAGCGAATCATGGGATTAACAGTGAAAGCATCAGGTGGGGTATCCACTTTTAAACAAGTACCGCCGGGGATGCACCTCGCGCGTTGCTACCGCGTCATCGACATGGGTACTCAAACCACCACTTGGAAGGGCGCTACCAAGCAACAACCCAAGGTTATG
>Ga0007792_10000392_pt1 | contig 15900 bp, 14 predicted proteins | sample CryBogmetaGMA6M_FD_60371 | JGI IMG/M metagenome (GOLD analysis project Ga0007792, IMG submission 60371) | Freshwater microbial communities from Crystal Bog, Wisconsin, USA - MA6M | ecosystem: Environmental > Aquatic > Freshwater > Lake | place: Crystal Bog, Wisconsin, USA | collected 2009-07-06
CGACAGCACCAGGGCGATGCCCACCACCGGCCCCGAGACCTCCTTCATGGCCTGGAGGGTGGCCTCCCGGGGCATCATGCCCTGCTCGATGTGGTGCTCCACGGCCTCCACCACCACGATGGCGTCATCCACCACCAGGCCGATGGCCAGCACCAGCCCAAAGAGGGACAGCGTGTTGATGGAGAAGCCCAGCAGGGGGAAGACCGCAAAGGTGCCGATGAGGGACACGGGCACGGCAATCATGGGAATGAGCGTGGCGCGCCAGTTCTGCAGGAAGATGTAGACCACGAAGACCACCAGCAGCATGGCCTCGGCCAGGGTCCAGAGGATCTCCTTGATGCCCTCCATGACCGGCAGGGTGGTGTCCACAGCTACGGTGGTTTGCAGGTCGGCGGGGTAACGCTTCGCCAGGTTCTCGATCTCCTTCTTCACCGCATCGCCCACCGCCAGGGAGTTGGAGCCTGGGGCCTGGAAGATGGCGATGATGCAGGCGGGCTGGCGGTTGAAGCGGCTGATCTGCTTGTAGCTCATGGCGCCCAGCTCGATCCGGGCCACATCCCCCAGACGGACCACGGAGCCATCCGGATTGGCGCGGACCACAATCTTGGCGAACTCCTCCGGGCTCTGGAGGCGGCCCTGGGCGCGCACGGTGTAGGTCATCTCCTGGCCCTTGGGCATGGGCTCAGCCCCGATCTGCCCCGAGGGGTTCACGGTGCTCTGCTGCTGGACAGCCTTGTTGATGTCGGGCACGGTGATGCCCAGCTTGGCCAGCATGTCCGGCTTCACCCAGATGCGCATGGCGTAGTCGCCCGCGCCGAAGATGATGACCTGGCCCACCCCCGGGATGCGGTAGAGGGGGTCAATGATGTTGATGGTGGCGTAGTTGGCCAGGAACAGGGAGTCGTAGGTGGACTTGGGCGAGTACACGGCAATGAGCATGAGGGCCATGCCCGTGGACTTGCGGATGACCATGCCGTTCTGGTTCACATCCGCCGGGAGGAAGGGCTGGGCCTGGGCCACGCGGTTCTGGGCGTTCACCTGGTCGAGGCTCACGTCCGTCGACACATCGAAGGTGACCGTCTCGCTCATGGTGCCGTCGTTGGCGTTGGTGGACTGCATGTAGAGCATGCTGTCCACGCCGTTGAGCTGCTGCTCCAGGGGTGCGGCCACGGACTGCTCGATGGTCACCGCATCGGCACCTGTGTAGGAGGTGGTGATCTGGATCTGGGGTGGAACGATCTCCGGGAACTGCGCCACCGGCAAGCCGCGCATGGACACCAGGCCCGCAATGAGCGTGATGATCGCAATGACCATGGCCACAATGGGGCGGTTGATGAAGAACTTCACCATGGGACTAGCGGCCCGGTGCTGCGGGTGCGGCGGCGGGAGTGGGGTTCACGGTCTGGCCGGCGGCGACCTTCTGAGTCCCCTCCACCACGATCCGCTCGCCGGCCTTGAGGCCCTTGGCGACCACCTGCAGGGGGCCCAGGCGGGGTCCGGTCTGAATGGGGCGAATCTCCACCTTGTTGTCGGCACCTATAACCGCCACCTGCGGGTTCCCCTGAATCTCCCAGATGGCCCGCTGGGGCACCAGGATGGCGCCCTTCAGCACGCTGGTATCGGCCGAGACCCGGGCGAACTGGCCCGGCCGCAGCAGGCCTTCAGGGTTGGGGAAGAGGCCCGCCAGCATGATGGTCCCAGTCTTCACATCCACGGCCCGATCGGCGATGAAGGGATCGCCCTGGCGTGGGTAGGTGGTGCCATCGGAGAGCACCAGGGTCAGGCTCCCCTTGCCACCGCCCTTGGCAGCCCAGCCCCGGGCCCACTCCATGTACTCCTGCTCGCTGGCGCTGAAGAAGACCTTGATGGGGTCCACCGTGGACACCGTGGTCATCACCCGCGAGGCGTTCACCAGCTCACCGACCTGCACCTTGGCCATGCCCGCAACACCTTGAATGGGCGCCACCACCTTGGTCCACTGGAGGCTGAGCTGGGCCCGCTCGCTGGCAGCCCGGGTGGCGTCCACGTTGGCCTGAGCCTGCCGCAGGGCAGAGCGGGCATTGTCGAGGTCCTGCCGGGAGACGGCACCCACTGTCGAAAGCTGGGTCATGCGATCCATGTCCTGCGTGGCCTTATCCAGCGCGGCCTGGTCCCGGGCCTGGGCGGCACGGGCCTGCTCTGCGGCAGCGGCGAAGGGCTGGGGGTCAATCTCGAAGAGGACATCGCCCTTGCGCAGGGTGGAGCCCTCCCGGTAGACCTGCCGCAGGAGGTAGCCCTCCACCTGGGGTCGGATCTCGGCGTTCACCATGCCATCCAGCGTGCCCACCCACTCGTGAGTGATCGGCACATCCTGTTGCTGTGCAGCCGTGAAGCCCACCTGCAGGGGCGGACCCGGAGGACGAACCCCCTTCCCACAGGACACCGCCAGGGTGCCGAGCAGGAGGAGCAGGCGCACTGGGACAGGGCCAGCCGGCAGCCGAAGCGAGAAGATTCCTGGAGAGGTCATAATCTGTCCATGGTACAGCCCACCCCCCAGGAGCACTCATGAAAACCCTCATCCTCGGTCACTCGGATCTCACGGTCTCGGCCCTCGGCCTCGGCTGCATGGGCATGAGCGAGTTCTACAAGAGCGGCTCGGAGGAGGAATCCGTCGCCACCCTCCGCCACGCCCTGGACAGCGGCCTCTGCTTCCTGGACACCGCCGACATGTACGGCCCCTTCAAGAACGAGGAGCTGGTGGGCCGGGCCATTCGGGGTCGGCGGGAGGAGGTGGTGCTGGCCACCAAGTTCGGCAACGTGCGGGGCGAGGACGGCAGCTTCCGGGGGGTGAATGGCCGCCCCGACTATGTCCGGGCTTGCTGTGACGCCTCCCTCCAGCGCCTGGGCGTGGACACCATCGACCTCTACTACCAGCACCGCGTCGACCGGACCGTACCCATCGAAGAGACTGTGGGCGCCATGGCCGACCTCATCACCGCCGGGAAGGTCCGCTACCTCGGTCTCTCCGAAGCGTCGGCCGCCACCATCCGCCGGGCTCACGCCGTCCATCCCATCACGGCCCTGCAGACCGAGTACTCGCTGTGGACCCGGGACCCCGAGGACGAGATCCTCCCCACGGTCCGGGAGCTGGGCATCACCTTCGTGGCCTACAGCCCCCTGGGCCGCGGCTTCCTCACGGCCCGCTTCCGCACGCTGGAGGACATCCCCGAAGGCGACTACCGGCGCTTCGCCCCCCGCTTCCAGGGCGAGAACTTCCAGCGCAACCTGGACCTGGTGCGGAAGATCGAGTCCCTCGCCCAGACCCTTGGCGTCACGACCTCCCAGCTGGCCCTGGCCTGGGTGCTGGCGCAGGGTCCCGACATCGTGCCCATCCCCGGGACCACCCGCCGCCAGCACCTGGACGAGAACCTGGGAGCACTGAGCCTGGTGCTCACGCCAGAGGTGCTCCGGCAGATCGAAGCGGTGGCACCTGTGGGCATCGCCGCCGGCCTCCGCTACGCCGAGGCCACCATGGTCCACCTCAACGGCTGAGGGGGCCGGCACGCCCATCCTGGCCACGGCCCCCCGCACTGTGGTTCGATGAAGGATGCGCATGCGTTGGCTCTGGACCCTTCCCCTGGCGGTGGCTGCCACCATCGTCTGGCTGAGCGCCCAGTCCAGCTATCCGGGTGGCGTCTCGCTGCCGCCGCCCCTGGACAAGGTCGCCCACCTCACGGTGTTTGCGGCCCTGGCCTGGGCCCTGGATCTGGCCTTCCAGCAGAACCGCCCGGACCTGCCCATGTACAAGCGCCACCTGCTGGTGTTCATGGCGGTCTCCTTCTGGGGCGCCACCGACGAGTGGCATCAGTTTTTCGTCCCGGGCCGTGCCTGTGAGCTGGGGGACTGGATCGCCGACACCCTGGGGGGCGCCTTGGCCCTGCTGGTCCGGGCCCTACCCGCCCTGTTCGGCCGGCACCTGCAGGTGCTGTCCTGGTGGCGGGGCACCACAAACCGGCCGGACCCCAGCCGGGCTCTGATCCTCGTGGCGGATCCCCACTGGTCCACGGACCTCACGGGCCTAGAGGCGGCGACAGCAGCCCACCCCGAGGCGGACTGGCTCTTTCTGGGTGATGCTTTCGATGTGTGGGTGGGTCTGCCCGGCATGCAGTCCGAGACCCAGCTCTGCTTCCTGGCCTGGGTGGATGCGCGTCGCTCAGCGGGGCGCTGGGTGGGGCTGTGGCTGGGCAACCGGGAGTACTTCCTGGACGGTCACGCCGCCCGCTTTGACCTGATGGGCGAGGGCATCGGTGGCCACCTGACCGGCGAAGCCCTGGCCTGGGAGCACGGCGACCTCGTCAACAGCGCCGACCTCCCCTACCGCATCTGGCACCTGATCTCCCGCTCCGGTCCCCTGTGGCTGACCTTCCGCCTGCTGCCCGGTGGGACGGCCCGCAGTGTCGCAGCATGGCTGGAGCAGAAGCTCCGCACCACCAATGCCACCTACCGCCTAGCCTTCCCTCGCGAGGCCTTCCGCACCGCCGCCCAAGCCCACGCGGGCTGCACCTTCATCACCGGCCACTTCCACTCCCACGAGTGCGAGGCCAACGGCATCGCCCTGCCCTGGGCCCACGAAGGGCAGTTCATGGTGTGGCGCGCAGGTCGGGTGGAGGCGCTCTAGAGCTCCAGCAGGTCCGCCACCTCGCGGCGCAGCTCCGCGATGCCCGAGCCCTTGGCGGCGCTCACCCAGGCGATGTCGGGGCTGTGCAGACCCAGGTCGGCAGCCACGTCCTTGCGCTGCTTGAGGGCCCGGCTGGGCTTGACCTGATCGGCCTTGGTGGCCACGATCCGGTGGGGCAGGCCCTCGGCCCGGAGCCACTCGATCATGTGGTGGTCCAGCTTGGTGGGGCCGACTTCCGCATCCACCAGCACGAAGACCATGCGCAGGCTCACCCGGCCCGTGAGGTAGCCCTCCACCATGGCCTGCCAGGTGGCGCGCTCGGCGGCGGGACCGGTGGCAAAGCCGTAGCCCGGCAGGTCCACGATCCAGCGGTCGGGCCCGGTGAGGAAGACGTTGATGAGGCGGGTGCGGCCAGGGGTCTTGGAGACCCGGGCCAGCTGCTTCTGGTTGGCCAGGGCATTCAACAGGGAGGACTTGCCCACGTTGCTGCGGCCCACGAAGGCCACTTCGGCATGGCACACCCCCAGCTTCTTGGCATCAGCGGCAGAAGTGACGAAGCGGGCATCGGTGAGGGGCTGGGCCATGGGACCTCGAGGGCTGACGCGAAGGTCGCGGCTCCCTCAGATTAGCGTCATTCCGCAGGGCCGGCCGTCCCTCAGACCGTCACCAGGCTGGTGGGGGCCGGCTGGTCGAAGGCGATGCGCCCATGGTCGAGGCCGATGACCCGCTTGCGCATGCGCTGGATGAGGCTGCGGTCGTGGGTGGCGACGATGACCGTGGTGCCCTGCCCGTTGATGCGCTCGAAGAGGGCCATGATCTCCTGAGCCAGATCCGGGTCCAGGTTGCCCGTGGGCTCGTCCGCCAGCAGCACCAGGGGATCGTTCACCAGGGCCCGGGCGATGGCCACCCGCTGCTGCTCACCGCCGGAGAGCTGGAGGGGAAAGCTGCTGAGCTTGTGCTGGAGGCCCACCATCTTCAGGGCCCGAAAGGTGCGCTGCTTCTGCTCAGCGGTGCTGACGCCCAGGACCTTGAGCACGAAGGCCACATTCTCGAAGATGGTGCGGGAGCGAATGAGCTTGAAGTCCTGGAACACCACGCCCAGCTTGCGGCGCAGGAGGGGGATCTCCTGCTCGGACATGGCGGACAGCCGATGGCCCGCCACCTGGATCTCCCCGCTGCCCGGCACCTGCTCCCGAAAGAGGAGCTTCAGCAGGGTGCTCTTGCCCGCACCGCTGGGCCCAGTAAGGAACACAAACTCCCCGGGACCGATGCTGAAGCTCACATCCGCCAGAGCGGTGTGGATGCGGTCGTACTGCTTCCCGACATGGGTGAGGGTGATCATGTGTAAAAGGCTATCAGCTGTCAGCTATCAGCTATCGGCTAAGGACTCCTGACCCGAGCAGGCCGACCCATCCGAGGCGGCCGCTTCTTTCGTTGACAGCCGACAGCCCGCATGTGCCGGGGGAGTGCCGACACCTCGGGCCCAGCCCCGCCCTGCTTTGGCTGACAGCTGATAGCTGATAGCTGATAGCTCCCTACAGCCTCTCCACCAACATCGCCACGCCCTGGCCGCCGCCGACGCAGAGGGCGGCGAGGCCCAGCTTCTTGTCCTGGTCCTGGAGCAGGTGGAGGAGGGTCACCAGGATGCGGGTGCCGCTGGCCCCGATGGGGTGACCCAGGGCGATGGCGCCGCCCCGCACGTTGACCCGGGCGAGGTCGAGGTCAGGGAGCTCCGCCAGCACACCGAGGCTCTGGGCAGCGAAGGCTTCATTCAGCTCGAAGAGGTCGATGTCGGCCAACTTCACGCCAGTCTTGGCCAGCAGCTTCTGAATGGCAGGCACCGGGCCCAGGCCCATGGTGGCGGGGTCCACGCCCGCCTGGGCGAAGCCAAGGATGCGGGCGATGGGCTTGTAGCGCTGGGCTGCGGCCTCGGAGGCCAGCACCAGCGCGGCGGCACCATCGTTGATGCCGCTGGCGTTGCCAGCAGTCACCGAGCCCTCCTTCCGGAAGGCCGGGCGCAGCTTCGCCAGGCTCTCGGCGGAGGCATCGGTCTTGATGTACTCGTCCCGGTTGAAGGCTACATCCCCCTTCTTCCCGGCCAGGGTCACGGTGAAGATCTCGCGGTCGAAGGCACCAGCGGCCTGGGCGGCAGCAGCCCGCTGCTGGCTGGCGAGGGCGAAGGCATCCTGGGCCCCCCGGCTGATGCCGTACTGGGCGGCGATGTTCTCGGCGGTCATGCCCATGTGGGTGTCGCCGTGGCCGCACCAGAGGCCATCCTGGATCATGCAGTCCAGCAGCTGGGCGTTCCCCATGCGGGCGCCCCAGCGGCCGCTGGGTAGCAGGTAGGGAGCGTTGGACATGCTCTCGGTGCCGCCCGCCACCACGATGTCGGCGTCGCCCATGTGGATGGACTGGGCCCCCAGGGCCACGGCCTTGAGGCCAGAGCCACAGACCTGGTTGGGGGTGTGGGCGGGGGTGGAGAAGGGCAGGCCTGCCTTGAGGGCGGCCAGGCGGGCCACGTTCTGGCCGTTCCCAGCCTGCAGGACATTGCCCATCACCACATCCCCCACCACCTCCGGTGCGGCTCCGGCCCGAGCCAGGGCTTCCGTGATGGCCAGGGCCCCCAACTGAACTGCGCTCAGAGGCTTGAGTGCCCCTCCGAAGGTCCCGATGGCGGTGCGGGTGGCAGACAGGATGTAGGCGGGCATGGAGCCTCCAGGGTGGCCTTCCAGGGTATCGTGACTAAACGCCCTCGTCCCATGACCGTGAACAGCATGTCCAGGCCCGCCCTGGTTCTTTCTCCCCCGGGAGCACCCATGACCGCCTTCCCCCGCTGGATCCCCCTGCTGCTGATCGGGAGTGCGCTGCTGGCGCAGGTCCCGGCCCCGCCGCCGCCGCCCCCGGCGCCACCGGCGCCACCGGCGCCCATGATCGGGGTGGATGTGCCCTCGGGCTCCCGCACGGAGGTGCGCACGGAACCCCTGGCCAAGGGCAGCAAGCTCTGGGTGAGGAACCGCAACGGTGCCATCCGGGTCCTGGGCTGGGACAAGGACGAGGTGGCCCTCACGGCCCAGATCCGCGACAGTGACCGGCGCCGGGTGAATCTGGTGGTGCAGCGGAAGGGCGCCGACCTCGACATCGAGGCCGCCTTCCAGCAGCCCTCCTGGAGCATCGGCGTCTACATCAGCCCCCGCTGCGAGATGACCCTGCAGGTGCCCCGCAAGATCATGGGCCACTTCCGCACCACCAACGGCACGGTGAGCGCTGAGAACCTGGATGGCTTCGCCCGCTGCGAAGCCACCAACGGCAGCATCCTGCTGACCCACATCCGCGGGGAAGTCCACGTGGACACCACCAACGGCAGCATCGAGGCCCGGGATCTGTCCGCCCGCATCAAGGGCAGCACCACCAACGGCCGCATCATCCTCGAGGATGTGGAGGGTGGCATCCAGCTGGAGACCACCAATGGCTCCATCAAGGCCTTCCGCCTGGACGGCTGGGGCGAGGGCATCCGCCTGGAGTCCACCAACGGCAGCATCGAGGTGGAGCTGGGCAAGGCCACCGGCGACATCGTGGCGGAGAACAGCAACGGCAGCATGGACGTCCGGGTGGCTGGCGCCCAGGTCATTGAACAGTCCAAGCACAGCGCCCGGGTGAAGGTCCCAGGCCGCCACCAGGCCATCCGCCTCGAGACCACCAACGGCAGCGTCCGCGTGAAGTAGGGCCCATTCCCGGGGCGGGAGAGTACCCTGAGAGCCATGCGCTTGCTGGTTTCCGCCCTCTTCGCCACCCTCGCTCTGACGGCCCAGGTGCCGCGCCTGACGGATGTCCAGGAGCGGCGTCTGACCAACGGCGTGCGTGTCCTCCTCGTGGAGCGGCGGGGCCTGCCGGCCTTCCACGCCAGCCTGGTGTTTCGGGGCGGACGAGCAGAGGAGCCCACAGCCTTGGCTGGCGCCACGGACCTGCTGGCCCGCATCCTGTATGCCTCCACCTGGCCGGAAGATCTGGAAGGGGGGCGGCCCCAGGTCGCCCTGGATGCCCTGCTCAAGCAGGAGGAAGGCCTCCTGGAGTCCCTGCGGCTGGAGCGTCTCCGTGAGCTGCGCACTCCCGGGGCCGACTCCCACCGGGCCGCCCTGGAAGCAGGCCTGGCCGCTGTGCAGGCCCGCCTGCAGGAGCACCTCTCCCCCTCGCCCCTGGCGGACCTGCTGCGAGCCCAGGGCGGCCGCCAGTCCGCCGAGGCCACGGCCGATGCCCTGGTGGCCCGCATGGACCTCCCCGTCGAAGCCTTCCAGGCCTGGTGCCGCAACGAGGGCCAGCGCCTGCGCACCCTGCAGCTGAGCCGGTTCTCGGGGGCCCGGGCGGCCCTGGTGGCGGACCTGCGCGACAAGGCCGAGCCCGGCCCTGCCCTCGTCCTGGGGGCAGCCCTCCCCGGCCATCCCTACGGCCGGGACCTGGCGGACCACCTCCCCACGGTGGAGGCCCTGCGCTGGTCGGACCTGCGGGCCTACGCCCGGCGCAGCCTGAGCCCTGAGCGCCTCACCGTGATCCTTGTGGGTGGCCTGAGCCTGGCGCAGGTCCTGCCCGACCTGGAGAAGCACCTGGGCACCCTGCCCATCCCCCTGGACCGGGAAGAGCCCCCCCTCCCGGAGATCCAGGCCAGCCTGGGCGACCGCCGGGTGCAGGCCACCCTGGGCAGCACCCCCCGCCTGCTGACGGGCTGGCGGATCCCGCCCCGGAGTCACCCCGACCACATGCCTCTGCAGATGGCGGCCCAGCTGCTTGGGGGAGGCAGCGCCAGCCGGCTGCCCTCCCACCTCGTCCGCCAGAAGACCCTGGCTCGGGAGGTCGTCCTGCGCATGGACCTGCCGGGTGGGCGCCAGGCCGGACTCCTGCTGGTGGAGCTGGAGCCCGCCCCGGGCCACAGCCTGGCCGAGCTGGAGGCAGCCTTGCACTCGGAGATCCTCAAGGTCCAGCAGGAACCCATCGCCCCGGCGGCGTGGTCTCGGGCTCTGGCGCAGCTCGAGGTGGACCATCTGCGGACCCTCGACGAGCCGGCCCGCCTGGCCTGGGCCCTGGGCCGAGCCTGGGCCGAGGGGGGCGACTGGCGACTCCTGGACCTGGAGCTGCAGCGCCTCCGCACCCTGGCCCCCGAGACTGTCCAGGCCGCCGCCCGGGCCTGGCTGCAGCCCAGCCATCGCACCACCGCCCGCCTGGAGCCCTCGGTCGCTGATGGCCAGGACCCCCTGGAGGCCGAGATGTCCCGGGTGCTGCTGGCCCTGGCCGCCCATCGGGTAGAAGATCTGGCCCAGCGGGAGCACCTGGTGGCCGAGGGCCTCCGGCAGCTCCGCATGCTGAGCCCTGACGAGCGGCGCCGCACCCTGAAGCTGCTGGAAGCCCAGCTGCCGCCGGCGAAGCGATGAGGGCCCTCCTCCTGGCCCTGGTGGCCACCGTCACCCTCCAGGCCCAGCCCCGGTCCCACACCTTCACCCTGCCCAATGGGCTGCGGGTGGTCCACCTGGAGGACCGGGAGCGCCCCCTGGTGCGGGTCTCCCTCCTGCTCCGCGTGCTGCCCTCCGACACCCCGCCGGGGCGCCCGGGCCTGGCCCTCCTCGCTGGACGGATGCTGACCGGCCCGGGCGGGCCCCGCACCGAGGCCATGGACCGGGAGCTGGAGGCCGCTGGCATCCGCCTCGACACGACCAGTGCCCCGGAGGGTCTCACCTGGAAGCTGGCGGCCCGGAACCGGGAGCAGGACCGGGCCATGGGCCTCCTGGCGGAGCTGGTCCTCCGCCCCATCCTCAATCCCCAGCACCTGGCGGCCTGCCGGGCCGACTGCCTGCGGGACCTCTTCAAGCCAGGGGCCAACCCAGCGGACCGCCTGCGAGAGACCCTGGCCTGGGACCCCGCCGACCGGCCCACGGAGGCCTCCCTCCTGGCCATCGGGCCAGAAGATCTGGGGACATTCCAGCAGCGCGTCTTCCGCCCGGAGCGGGCCACCCTCATCCTCCATGGCGACCTGGGCCCCGAGCAGGCCAAGCGTCTGGTGATCCTGAACTTCGGCTCCTGGCCCGCCGGGGCGTCTGCCGTCGTGCCCGCCGCCGCCGACACCCCCAAGGCGCTCCCGGCCCAGCCGGTCCTGCTCCCCAGGTCGGGCCCTGCCCTGCGGATCCAGGCCCTGGCCCCCATTGTCGGGGACCTGCGCCCCGAGTCGCTGGCCCTGCTGAGCCTCCTGGTCCCGGGTGACCCAGCCCTGGCGCCGCTCCGGGCCACCTGGGAGGGGACCGGCCTTGCGCTCACCCTGGACACCCCCGCTGCTGGGGGAAGGGAAGCCTGGGCCCTCTTCTTCGGACGCCTGGCCACCTTGGCCCAGCGTGGGTTCACCCCCATGGACCTGGACCGCGCCCGGCGGAGCTGGAGCGCCGCGCGGAGCCTGGAGGCCCTGGACCCCGAGGCCCAGCTGGCTCAGGCCCTGGCGACGCTGGCAGGCCAGACGCCCACCCGGGAGGCCCTCGGCGCCCTGACCCTGAAGGACCTGAACGCAGACCTGCGCCTGTGGCTGGACCCCAGTCGCCTCCGGGTCGGGGCGGTCGGCCCGGCGGGGACCCTGGAGACCCTGGCTATACCGTGATGCCGAAGCGGCTCGCCAGATCCAGGTAGCGCGCCCGGATGCCCTCGACAACCGATGCCGGCAAGTGCGGGGCGGGTGGTTGTTTGTCCCACCCCGGCAGGGACTCCAGGTAGTCCCGGAGGAACTGCTTGTCGAGGCTCGGAGGGTTCTCGCCCGGCGCCCAGCGGTCCGCCAGCCAGTACCGGCTGCTGTCGGGCGTGAGGGCCTCGTCGATGAGGAGCAGCTCACCCTCCGGATCGAGCCCGAACTCGAACTTGGTGTCGGCGAGCAGGATCCCCCGCTCTGCCGCCAGGGCCGCACCCCGCTGGTAGAGGGCCAGGCTCAGCGTCCGGAGCTGCTCTGCCACAGCGGTGCCCACGAGGTCGGCCATGCGCTCGAAGGAGATGTTCTCGTCGTGCCCCTCCTCGGCCTTGGTGGCGGGGGTGAAGATCGGCTCGGGCAGACGGTCAGCGAGCCGGAGGCCCGCAGGCAGAGGCACACCGCACACGGCACCGCCAGCCTGGTACTCCTTCCAGCCGCTGCCCGCCAAGTAGCCCCGCACCACGCACTCCACAGGCAGGGGCTGGGTCTTCTCCACCACCACCGCCCGCCCAGCCAGCTCGGCCCGGTAGCCTTCCAGTTCGGCCGGCCAGGCGGCCTGCCCTCGGAAGTGGTTGGGCACTAGGTCCGCCGTGGCCTGGAACCAGTGGGAGGCTACGGCGGTGAGGATCCGCCCCTTGTCCGGGATGCCCTCGGGCATGATGCAGTCGAAGGCACTGATGCGGTCCGTGGCGACGATGAGGAGCAGGCTGCCCAGGTCATAGACATCGCGGACCTTGCCCCGGCGAAAGAGCGGAAACGGCAGGCTGGTGCTCAGCTGGACGGACATGGGGACCCCGGGGTGGGTTCATTGTCGCAGAGGGGGGATGGGCTATCAGCTATCAGCTGTCAGCTATCGGCTGTCAGCTATCAGCTGTCGGCTAAAGCGGGCCCCGGATGGGCCCAACGTCCGGGTGCGGGGTTTGGCTGATAGCTGATAGCCGACAGCCCTCATAAAGCAGGCCCCGGGTGGGTCGCGCACCAGGTGGTTGGCTTTGGATGACAGCTGGCAGCCGATAGCTGATAGCTGCTTTGGCTGATAGCCGACAGCCGCTCCTAAATAAGCTCCGGCAGGTGCCTCGGCGTGGGGGCGGACCAGTGCAGGCCGGAGGGCAGGAGGGCGTAGCGGTTCATGACGCCGACCCAGCGGGCCAGCTCGGACTCATGCACCCGGCCGTCCTGGCCCATGGGCAGGCCCAGGCGGTGGGTGAGGTCCTCCACCTCGCCGCCGCTGATGCCCAGCAGGTCCGGCAGGTCCTCCAGGGCATGCACCCGGTCCCCCTCGGGGGGATTCAGCACCCGGTAGTCGAAGGTCTCCTGCAGGACGGAGGTGGTGGCAGCGGCATCCAGCTCCTGGGCGGCATCCAGGTGGGGGAATGGGTTGCCCCCCAGGAAGCCCAGGGCCTGAGCCATGCCGAGGTGGGCCAGCAGGTGCAGCGGCTGGGTCTTGAGGACGATCTCGAAGGCGGCTCGGGCCTCCTGGGGCTTGCCCAGAGCCAGGAAGCCCTCCCCCAGCCGGAGCTTCGCCTCCAGGCGATCGGGCTCGGCCCGGGTCCAGCGCTCGGCCACATTCACCATCTCCTCGGCCATGCCCTGGCTCCGGAAGAAGCTGGCCAGGTAGGCCAGGCTGGCCACATCCCGGGGGGCCACCATGAGGAGGCGATCCAGGATCTCGGCGGCCCGGATGGCCTGGCCCTCCTGGTCGAGCTTGCGGGCCCAGTCTCGGAAGACCTCCACTTGCTGGGCCACGGGGTGGTTGAGGGTGGAGCGGGCCGGGTCGGTGGGATGGAGGATCTGGGTCTTCACCCAGAGGTAGCGAAGGGAGTTGCGCCCATCGGGGTCCGTCAGCTCTTCTTCGAGGGCATGGATGATGACCTTCAGGCCGTACTCCCAGAAGCTGGGCATGGGCATCTGCACATGGGTGCGCAGCTCCCGGCGGAGTGGCTCGAGGTGGTTGCCGGGGCGCCCAAGGTGGAGGCGGAGCCGGAGCAGCTCCAAGCCAGGCTCTGCACCGGGTTGGATGGCCATGCGCAGGGCCAGCTCCCCGGTCTCCGGGTCAAAGTCATCGAGAATCAGGAAGCGGAGCGTTGCCCTCATGGGTTCGAGGGTAGCAAACCCCGGGATGGCCTGGAGGCCCCAGCCGCTGTTGCAGGGTATTGTTGAAATATCTTCGGAAAATTCCTTCACCTAGATCCAAAGATGGTTGACCCGGCCCCATCCGGGACCGATGATGCCTTATCTGTGCGACTGGAGACCTCGATGCGCAAGCCATGCCTCCTCCTGTTCCTGCTGGCGGCCCTGCCGGCCTGGTCAGGCGAGGTGGGCATCCTGCTGGACAAGCAGATGGGCAAGGCCCAGGCGGCCCTGGGCTTCAGCACCCAGAAGTACGATGCCGTCAGTCCCACGGGCCAGGGCTTCCGGGTCGGCCTGGACGTCCTGGACCTGAAGGTCGCCGCCCTCCAAATGAACGCCACCTGGCACAACCGCACCAGCTCTGACCTCAGCTACGGCGGCAACCGCCTCGGGGACCTGGAGAACCAGTACTGGGCCGCAGGCGCAACGGTGAACTGGAAGCTGCTGGTGAACTTCGGCGCAGGGGTCGAGTACCGCTCAGAGAAGATCACCTACCGCCCGACCGTGGGTGCAGGAGCTGATGCCACTCTGGTCCGCCCCTGGGCCAAGGTCAACTTTGGTTTCAGCATTCCCACCCCGGTGGTGAGCCCCTTCATCCTGCTGGAGTTGGCTGCCCCCCTCTCCCGGCGGGACACCACCAGCACGCCCAAGGACTTCGCCGAGGCCATGGCCCCCCAGGTGCAGGTGGGCCTCTACGGCGGCATTCGGTTCTAGTCGGGCTTGGGAGCGGGGAAGGTCTCCTGGAGGCCCTGCAGGGCAGCGGCGTAGGCCGCCGGAAGGTCCTGGGCCAGGGCCCCGGTCTCGGCCAGACGACCGGCCCGGGCCTGGGCTTCCATACGGGCTGTGAGGTCCATGAACCGCTGGAGGCCGAGACTGCCCAGGGCCCCCTTGAGGGTGTGGGCTTCCGCCGCAACGCCGGTCAAGTCGCCCAGGCCAAGGGCCTTCTCCAGCCGGCCAAGCCGGTAGGGGACGTCCTCCTGGTAGAGCTCGATCAGCTCCTGCACAAGGCTGGGCGGAGCACCGATCTCCAGGAGATCCCGCAGGGGCTGGGGATCGAGAATCGGTGGTTCACTCACCTGGAGCTCCGGAGGTGGCAGCCCACCGGAAGGTCCCCCGCCTAAGGTCGGCGACGGAGATGGATCAGAAGCCGTGACCGGCGGGGTGGCCAGCGGCCTGCAGACGGATGAGGCTGGCGTCGAGCTTGGCCTGGGCGTTGGCCAGGTCCTTTTCCGTGACGGCTTCCTTAAGGAGCTTGAGGGCCCGCTGGCGGGAGGCTTCGGCCCGCTCCAGGTCAAGCATGTCCATGGTCTCGCTCTCGCGGGCCAGGACGGTGACCCGATCGGGGCCGACCTCGGCAAAGCCGCCGAAGACCGTGAGCCAGTGCTTCTGGCCTTCCTGGATGTAGTAGAGCAGTCCGTCGCCGACCTCGGTCATGACGGGCGTGTGGCCCGGCAGGACGCCGTAGTAGCCGCGGGTGGCCGTGGGGAACTGGACCTCGGCCACCTCGGCCGAAAAGACCGGCCGCTCGGGCGTAACCACTTCCAGCTTGATGGATTGAGCCATGGCGATCTCTTTTAAAGACTCGGAACCCGCAGGGCGGATTCCGAGCATGGGAAGAGCAAAACTAGACTGCCGCTAACTTCTCGGCCTTCTCGACAGCTTCCTCGATGGTGCCGACGAGGTAGAAGGCCTGCTCGGGCAGGTGGTCCCACTTGCCGTCGCAGATCTCGCTGAAGCCCTTGATGCTGTCCTCGAGCTTCACGTACTTGCCGGCCATGCCCGTGAACTGTTCGGCCACGAAGAAGGGCTGGCTGAGGAAGCGCTGGATCTTGCGGGCGCGGGCCACGATGAGCTTGTCGTCGTCGCTCAGCTCGTCCATGCCGAGGATGGCGATGATGTCCTGCAGCTCCTTGTACTTCTGCAGGATCGACTTCACATGCATGGCGGTGTTGTAGTGGTGCTCGCCCAGGATGCGGGGATCCAGCAGGCGGCTGGTGGAGGCCAGGGGATCCACGGCGGGGTAGATGCCGAGGGCCGCGATGTCGCGGGACAGGTTGGTGGTGGCGTCCAGGTGGGCGAAGGTGGTGGCGGGCGCGGGATCCGTGTAGTCATCCGCCGGCACGTAGACGGCCTGCACGGAGGTGATGGAGCCCTTCTTGGTGGAGGTGATGCGCTCCTGCAGCTCGCCCATTTCCGTGGCGAGGGTGGGCTGGTAGCCCACGGCGGAGGGCATGCGGCCCAGCAGGGCGGACACTTCGGCGCCGGCCTGGGTGAAGCGGAAGATGTTGTCCACGAAGAGCAGCACGTCCTTGCCTTCCACGTCGCGGAAGTACTCGGCGACGGTGAGGCCGGTGAGCGCCACACGGGCACGGGCTCCGGGAGGCTCGGTCATCTGGCCGTAGAT